>JGI24724J26744_10000109_pt1 | contig 68713 bp, 66 predicted proteins | sample Cruoilmetagenom7_FD_26744 | JGI IMG/M metagenome (IMG submission 26744) | reverse complement strand
ATACAACATTGCTACCCCGCTAATAAATATCCCCGGCTGTCCCCCTCATCCCGACTGGTTCGTGGGCACGCTGGCTTCGGTTTTGCTCCAAGGCTTGCCCGAGCCTCGAGATTTAGATGAACATAAGCGTCCTAAGGCTTTCTTTGCACAGCTAATTCACGAAAACTGCCCTCGCCGTGCTTATTTTGATGAGGGCAAATTCGCCAAGAGGTTCGGCGAGCCAGGGTGTCTCAATGAATTGGGGTGCAAAGGGCCGGTAACCTATGCCGACTGCCCGCTCAGGCGGTGGAATGGTGGGGTGAGCTGGTGTATCGGTGCTGCTTCCCCATGTATCGGGTGCACTGAGCCTGGTTTTCCTGATCTGCTCTCCCCCTTCTACCAAAAATTGACTGAGGTTGCTTTGCCATCTATTGGCCAAAGCCCGAGAGGAGGTTTAACCGGTGGGAAGAATTATTATCGATCCGGTAACCCGCATTGAAGGGCATCTAAAGATCGAGGCGGTGGTAGAGGATGGGGAGGTGAAGGAGGCGCGAAGCTCAGGAACCCTGTTTCGGGGCATTGAGCTCATCCTGCGTAATAGAGACCCCCGCGATGCGCAGCGAATAACCCAGCGAATCTGTGGGGTATGTCCCACCAGTCACTCTATGGCCGCTGCTTTAGCGCTGGATAGTGCCTTTGGTATTGCCGATAAGATACCGGATAACGGTAGGGTCATGCGTAATTTGATCCTGGGTGCGGCTCATATTGCTGACCATATCCTCCACTTTTATCACCTAACAGCCCTCGACTACGTGGATGTAACCCAAATAGCCAGGTATGAAGGTTCAAGCTCAGCTCTAAATTCGATCAGAAAATTTATCGAGCGGGGGGAACTAGGCCCCTTTATCCCCCGCTATGAGGGAGACTACCGCCTTCCTGATAGAGCTAACCAAGAGGCTATAGCCCATTATGTAGAAGCGCTTAATATGCGGCGTAAGGCTCAAGAAATGCTGGCTATCTTTGGTGGCAAGATGCCACACAATTGTGCTATCATGCCCGGGGGGGTCACCGAGATTCCCACTGTAGACAAAATAACTTCCTTCTTATGGAGATTAAATGAGCTCAGAGGATTCATTGATAACACTTATATCCCTGATGTTTTAGCCATAGCCAAAGTTTATACCGATTACTTGGAGATTGGGGGTGGCTGTGGCAATTTGCTTTCCTACGGGAGCTANGATCTGGATGGTAGGGAAGCTGACCTCACCAAAAGGGAAAGACTGTTTAAACAAGGAGCAGTTTCTGCCGAGCTCAATTTAGATGAATTCAACCCCAGCAACATAGCTGAACAGGTTAAGCATTCTTGGTATGCCGACTCCTCTAATGGCAGAAGGCCCACTGAAGGGGAAACCATACCCCAAGCAGAAAAAGCAGAGGCTTACTCGTGGATCAAATCCCCTCGCTATGGGGCCAAGGTTTATGAGGTTGGTCCTTTAGCCCGGGTGATGGCTAGTTATGCTAGTGGCAGCCCTAAGGTTCAAGAGCTGGTTGATCATGTCCTTTCTGAACTTAAAGCCACACCGACATCTCTTTTCTCCGTCTTGGGTCGCCATGCTGCTCGAGCCCTGGAGACCAAATTCGTCGCTGATGCCATGCCGGGCTGGCTTCTTGAGCTTAAGCCGGGGGAGCCAGCTTATATCAAGTCCACTGTTCCTGAGGAAGCTACTGGGATGGGCTTGGTAGAGGCAGCCAGGGGTGCCTTGGGACACTGGATAGAAATAAAGCAAGGGAGGATAGCCAATTACCAGTGCGTGGTACCTACCACCTGGAATGCCTCCCCCAGAGATGACAGCGAGCAACCAGGGCCTATCGAGCAAGCGATCACTGGGGTAAAAATAAGAGATGAGACCAACCCCTTCGAGATCGTGCGCATTGTGCGCTCCTTTGATCCCTGTCTTGCCTGTGCCGTTCATTTGGTTACTTCCAAAGGAAGAAAACTGGGGGAGGTTGACATCTTATAGCTTAAAAAAGGTTTGGAGAGAGGAGAGGAAAATGTTAGTTTCCGAACTGAAACCTTGGCCGGAGATTTTGAGTTACCTCGATGGGGAGCAGAGTATTTTTTTAGTGGGTTGCAACGGCTGTGCCGAGGCTTGCCAAACTGGTGGAGAAACACAGGCTTTGGAGATGAAGCAAAGGCTTCTTGAGGAGGGAAAGACAGTCACCGGCTACAGCATTATTGATTTTATCTGTGACAAGGCCTTAGTAAAGTTGAAACTGATGGCCCATGAGGAAGAGGTCATGGCGGCTGATTCCTTGATTGTGATGTCTTGTGGGATTGGAGTGCAAGCCACATCGGCAGTAATAGATAAGATAGTCCATCCTGCCTGTAATACCATCAATTTGGGAGGTGTTCAGGGGAAATGGCGGGGGAGCGAGCGCTGCCGTGAGTGCGGGGATTGCCTTCTGGATCTAACCGGGGGGATTTGTCCCCTGACTGCCTGCACCAAGGGCTTGATTAATGGTCCCTGCGGCGGGGCGAAGAATGGAAAATGTGAGTTTGAGCCTGATATTCGAGATTGTGGCTGGCACTTAATCTACGAACGACTAAAGAGCCTGGGTCGATTGGATAAAATGAGCACCATAGTCAGTCCCAAGGACTGGAGTAAAATGCAACCCCCACGCCACCTAAGACCTACCATAATGTGGGCCCTGGAGCATGAGGAAGAAAAGAAGGAGGTTGCTGCAAAATGAGCCTTAGAGAGGCATTTAAAAAGGGGAAGTTTGTTATCACTGCTGAGGTTGGCCCCCCTAAGGGGGTGGATATTGGAGAGATGCTTGATAACGCCGAGCTACTGCGAGACAAGGTTGATGGAATCAACGTCACCGACCAGCAAAGCTCGGTAATGAGGTTGGGTTCACTAGCTGCTTGCCATCTCCTGAAGGATAGGGGGATAGAACCTATATTCCAGGTAACTTGTCGGGATCGCAACCGCATCGCCCTACAGTCCGATCTGCTAAGCGCCTATGCCCTCGGAATTGAAAATGCTCTTTGTCTCACCGGCGATTACGTCTCCCTAGGTGACCACCCTGAGGCTAAGCCAGTTTTCGACCTGGATTCAGTTTCTCTTCTCCAGATAGCCAGAGGGTTGGAGCAGGGGCAAGATTTAGCCGGCAAAGAGCTACAGGGAGCCCCTCATTTCTACCTCGGAGCGGTGGTGAGCCCTGGGGCTGATCCTGTGGAGCCTCAAATCCTTAAGATGGAGAAGAAGGTCAAGGCGGGGGCTGAGTTCTTTCAAACTCAAGCGGTTTATGAGCCGAAAAAGTTTGCAGAATTCATGCAACAAGTAAAGCACCTCAATGTTCCAATATTGGTAGGGATCGTGCTCCTAAGGTCAGCAGCCATGGCCCGTTTCATGAATAAAAATGTCGCTGGAGTATATGTCCCTGATAGTCTTATCGAGGAGATGGACAGAGCAGAGAAGAAAGTGCCAAAGAGCGTTGAGATTGCCGCCAGACTAATAAACGAGATGAAAGGCCTCTGCCAAGGTGTGCACATCATGGCTATTGGCTGGGAGAGAAGAGTGCCCGCTGTGTTGGATGCCGCTGGGCTACGAGAGTATAATGTTTATTGAGGAATGCTAAATCACCCCCTTTTAAGTTTTTAGAAATTCAACCGGGGCCCCAAGAAAATCGCAAGATTTTCCTGGGGTGGTTTAGAAAGAGGTGGCATAGTGGTGATAGAGAGGAGGGGTATGGTTGCCCATCAAAGAGGTTTTGAAAAGCTCCCAATTGTTTGGGGGATTAGCTGGGTATCAACTCGATAAGTTGGTAAGACTGTGTCGAGAGGAGACCTGTGAAACGGGGACAGTTATTTTCACTGAAGGCAGTATAGCCGAATATCTATATATCGTTGAACAGGGGAAAGTAGCCCTAGAGATGAATATTCGTTTTGGCCCCGGTCCAGGGAGAAAGGGAACAATTGATATTATAACAAAAGGTCAAGTCCTTGGCTGGTCAGCACTTACCGAGCCATGCACTTTCACTATGTCGGCAAGGTGTATAGAGAAAACTAAGGTGATCGCTCTAGATACATTTCCCCTCCAGCATCTGCTTGAAGATGATCGCCATATAGGCTATAAGGTGATGCAAGAACTTGCTAATGTAGAGCGCTCAAGGCTTGATCACACCAGGGAAACTCTAGCGCACATCTTATCTATCACTTCTCACGACCTAAAAGCCCCTCTTGCTGCGGTACAAAGTTATCTGCAAGTTATACTCGGCGGCTTTGCGGGAGGAATTACCGATAAGCAAAGGAATATGCTCACCAGAAGTAGCGACAGGACCTCAGGGCTATTAAATCTAATTGATAATATCTTAGACATTTCTCGTATTGACACCGCAGAGATGAAGATAGAAACAGCATCCCTGCTGGAGGTGGCACGGAATTCCATCGAGGATATCAGGCCTCTAGCTGAAGAAAAAGGGATACAATTAATAGAAGAATGGCCAGAGGAATTGCCCCAAATCCATGGGTCTCCCAGTCGTCTACAGCAGGTAATTACCAATTTGCTGAGCAACGCTATCAAGTTTACCTCCCCTCAGGGGATGATATCATTTAGACTAAGGGAGACGCAGGACGGCATTCGAGCAGAGGTTATAGATAGTGGGATTGGTATTTCCGCCGAGGATCTACCAAAGATATTTGATGATTTCTACCGAGGTGGTGACCTGGAAAAAAGTGGGGCGGGCTTAGGGCTTTCCATATCGAGGAAGATTATTGAAGCTCATGGTGGTAAAATATGGGCAGAAAGTCCCTGTCCGGAAAGCGGGGAAGGTAGCAAACTTACCTTCACTTTGCCAAAGGATGAGTAGCAATTGGGGGAAGATGGACTGGTGAGCCAAGTCATCAGTCTCTGGAAGGTAGGGAGAAATGGAGGCACGAGCAAAAATCCTAGCTGTTGATGACGATCCTGACATTTTGGAAGCGGTGAGCACTGTCTTGGAGTCGCAATCCTATCAGGTGGTTACTGCTCGTGATGGGGAAGAGGCTCTAACCAAACTAGAGGAAGAAAAGCCAGACTTGATGATTTTGGATCTTCTGATGCCTAAGATGGATGGATTCGCTGTTTGCAGGGCGCTTCGTAATCCCAAGTGGGTTGGCCGTGGCAGCGTGCCAATCCTGATCCTAACCGCGGTGAGGGAGGAGGCTGGCCGCCGACGCTATGAGCTGGAAACCGGCTCAGAGCTCAGCGTCGACGATTATGTAGAGAAACCGATCTCTCCGAATATTTTACTTCGGCGAGTAGAGAACCTTCTGAAAAAGAAGAAGGAAGCCTAAGCCTTTGGCTGAGGGCTTGAAGATGGCGAAAGGAGGGGGAAAGGATGGCCAAAAAAAGGCAAGCTAAAATACTTCTCGTTGACGATGACCCTGATTTTGTTGAGGCAACAAAGACTATCCTCGAAAGCAAACCATACCAGGTAATTACTGCACTTGATGGAGACGAGGGTTTACAGAAGGTGAGCGATGAAAAGCCTGATTTAATCCTCCTGGATGTAATAATGCCACTCAAGGACGGGTTTACGGTTTGTGAGCGGTTGAAGAAGGATCCCCAGCTTTCTAAGATCCCAGTCTTGATGCTAACTGCTTTCGCAGAGAAGCGCGGAGAAACCTCCATCGCAGTAAGCCAGGGACTCGCTTTGGAAGCTGATGATTATATCGATAAACCGGTAAGCCCTGGAGAACTCTTAAGCCGAGTGGAGAAACAATTGAAAAAGGTGGAGATTTAACGAAAGAAGCGAGGCTGCAAATAGCAGCAGCCCCTTTAGGGATATGTATTGCTCTTGCACTTTAGTTACTGCTCTGGGAATCTAAGCGGCAACTGCTTCCCAAACTAGCTCGGCAATATCTTTGATCTCAATAATTTCGCTTTTGTCGGCGGTCGATACGCTATCCGCCAAATTGAGCATACAATAGGGGCACGCCACAGCTAATATTTCCGCCCCTACTTCGATGGCTTGCTCTAGTCTAAGATCAGAGAGCCTCTCTCCTTTTTTGCTCTCCTGCCAAATCCTCCCCCCTCCACCACCACAACATAGAGCCCGCTCACGCCTATCTTCCATCTCAATTAGCTTTAGGCCAGGAATGCTCTCCAGAACTTGTCGAGGCTCATCATATATACCATTATGACGCCCCAGATAACAAGGATCATGATAAGTAACCCGTTTGTTTAGGCTTTTGGTGAACTTCAGCCTCCCTTGGCTGATAAGCTGGGTAAAATACTGGGTGTAATGAATTACTTCAAAGTCCCCCCCGAGTTGAGGGTATTCATTTTTAAAAGTATTATAGCAATGAGGGGAAGTGGTAAGAATCCTCTCAACCCCGTTTTCACTAAATGCCCTAATGTTGCTTTGAGCTAAACTTTGGAACAAGCTTTCGTTTCCTGCTTTACGAACGCTCTCACCACAGCAACTTTCCTGGGGACCCAAGATGCCAAAATCTATCCCTGCCTTTTCTAGGACATGTGCCGTGGCTCGAGCTACTCTGCCGGCCAGTGGGTCGTAAGCGGGGATGCAGCAGGGAAAATACAATAACTCCATACCAGCAGCGAATGGTCTGACTTGCAGGCCTTTTGCCCAATCGGCTCGCTTCTCCCTCTCCTTCCCCAGTGGATTACCCACGGCAGAAATGTTTTTCATGCTGATCCGCAGTGCATCGGGGATATAACCGGCACCCAGTTCCACCACAACCTGATGCAAGGCCCTCATAACGTCTATTATCTCTACCCCACGAGGGCATTGCCTAACACAATCCCGACAAGTAGCGCATAGCCATATATCCTCACTTTCGAAATCAACTAACCCCAACTGCGCCTGATGAATCATTCTGCGGACGTCGAGACTCCGCACCAGATTCCACGGGCATACTGCACTACACAAGCCACATTGGTAGCATAATCTCAGCGCTTCACCGCCTGCCTCACCTACTATCTCTATCGCTTCTTTATATGGGGCTACTGTAGCCATTTCAGTGCATCTCCCCGCAAAGCTATCATTATTCCTAGGCAAATATTATACTCTCAGCCCACAACCAGTCAACTTTGCGGTTCCTCTTGCTGGCGAACCTAGACAAAAATGGGGCTAGGTGGTAGCCTGGTATGATTAAGGTTTTAAGGCTAAAATAGATCGGAGGCTGAAAGCCACCAATGCCATACAGCAAAGTAACTGAGGAATTGATACAGAAATTAAAGGAAATAATAGGTGAAGGTAATGTGTCAACTGGGGGGGAGGAAAAGGTAAGATTAGCTTGTGATGAAATGCCTAACCCCAAACCTCATCCCCCAGAGGTAATAGTAAAACCTGAGAATGCAGTATCTATAGCCAAAGTGTTGAGATTGGCCAATGAGAAAAGAATTCCGGTAACGCCGCGAGGGGCTGGAACAGGCTTATGTGGTGGCTGTGTATCTATTAAGGGGGGTATTCTGCTCTCTCTTGAGCGTATGAATAGAATCCTAGAGATAGATGAGGAGAACTTTGTGACAGTTGTTGAGCCTGGTGTAGTGCTAGCCGACCTTTTTAAGGCAGTAGAAGAACACGGACTTTACTATCCACTTTACCCTGGTGAGAAGGCTGCTACTATCGGAGGAAATATAGCCACCAATGCTGGTGGTATGAGGGCAGTAAAATATGGAGTAACTAGAAACTTCGTCCTGGGATTGGAGGCAGTAGTACCAACAGGTGAAATTATACAAACTGGAGGTAAATTCGTTAAATGTTCCACAGGCTATGATTTGACCCAGCTTATCATTGGCTCAGAAGGGACTTTAGCTGTGGTAACCAAAATCATATTGAAACTGTCTACTGCCCCCAAGAGGCGGGAGGTGCTTTTTATTCCATTCAGCAACCTAGGTGATGCTATCAGGACAGTTCCCGATATCCTGAGGCACAAAATACTCCCTGTAGGTATAGAGTTTATGGAGAGGGATGTCATTGAGATAGTGGAGAGGTATATGGATATGAGCATTCCCTATCATGAGCATGAGGCCTTCCTCATGATTATTCTGGAAGGTGAGACAGAAGCTGAGATTTACCAAGTGTCTAAGCAGGTGGAGGGAATCTGCCAAAAGCATGGTGCCATTGATACCTTTGTTCCGGCTAGTGAGAAAGCCAAAAGGCAGCTCATAGAGGCTAGAGAGAAATTTTACCCTGCCTTAAAGAGCTTTGGGCCGACGGATATAGTAGATGTAGTGGTTCCCCGAAGCAAGATTGCCGAATTTATCGAAAGGGTGAAGGTGATATCCCAGAAGCAAAAAATGCCTGTAGTGGCTTACGGACATGCCGGAGATGGGAATGTGCATCTGCACCCTGTGGGGAAAGATATGGATAAGGATGAATGGGAAGCTAAACTCCCCGAGGTATTGAAGGATATTTACCAAGTTGGAGCATCCCTTGGGGGCATGATCTCGGGGGAGCACGGTCTCGGTTTTGTGAAGAAGAATTACCTTCCCATTGCTATGGATCAAAATCTGATAGAGCTTATGAAGAGGATGAAGAAGGCTTTTGATCCCAACAATATTATGAATCCAGGGAAAGTCTTTGATTTAGGATATGAGTAGATGCATACTTGACTTTAGAATAAGTTACTTTTATACTGTTACGGTGGCGGAGGAAAGGGGCAAGGGATCTTATTGTGAATGGCGCCCGAGTGGCGCAAGGGAAGCGCAACCGACTTGTAATCGGTAGGCTAGTGGGTTCGAATCCCCTCTCGGGCTCCAGGGGAGGGGTGGGTGAGTGGCTAATACCAACAGACTGTAAATCTGTCGCCTGGAATGGCTTCGCAGGTTCGAATCCTGCCCCCTCCACCAGAATCTGTTGAAAAAGGCAAGGGGGTTTTAGCCAAGAGGCAGCATAGCCAAGGGTTGAGGTGAAGTGCAGTAGGCNGAGTTGATCACCAATAAGAAAAGGGCCCTAGAGAGACTCGGTTTTTCTGGGGATTGAATAAAGTGCCCACATAGCTCAGCGGTAGAGCACGTTCTTGGTAAGAACGGGGTCGCCAGTTCAAATCTGGCTGTGGGCTTCGTAGAGGAGAGGGGAAAATGGCTAAGAGGAAGTATGAGAGAACCAAGCCACACCTTAATGTGGGTACGATAGGGCATGTGGATCATGGTAAGACCACACTGACTACGGCGATGACACTAGTGTTATCCAAAAGCGGCTCCACTGAGTTTCGCCCTTTTGACTCTATAGATAATGCCCCCGAGGAGAAGGCCAGGGGGTTAACTATCGCCATTGCCCACATAGAGTACGAGACGGCTAAACGTCACTATTGTCATGTAGATTGCCCCGGGCATGCTGACTATATCAAGAACATGATAACCGGTGCTGCCCAGATGGATGGGGCAATACTGGTGGTGGCTGCTGATGATGGCCCTATGCCTCAAACAAGGGAGCATCTCCTGCTGGCACGTCAGGTAGAGGTCCCTAGCATAATAGTCGCCTTGAATAAAGTAGATTTACTAGAAGATGAAGAGCTACTAGAGTTAGTGGAAGTAGAGATGAGGGAGCTATTAACCAAATATGGTTTCCCCGGAGATACCATCCCTATAGTGCGGGTGAGTGCTCTCAAGGCAGGAGAGTGTGGTTGCGGTAAAAGAGAATGTCAGTGGTGCGGGGGAATATGGAAATTATTGGATGCTATAGACGAGTATATTCCGCTTCCGGTGCGGGCTGTAGATAAGCCCTTCCTGATGCCTATTGAGGATGTATTTAGCATCAAAGGGCGGGGCACCGTACCTACGGGAAGAGTGGAACGAGGCGCCCTCAAACCAGGAGATGAGGTGGAATTAGTAGGATTAGGACAGAGTAAAAAAACTGTAGCGACCAGCATAGAGATGTTTCATAAAATTCTGGATGGGGCGGAGCCCGGGGATGCTGTCGGTTGTTTGCTCCGCGGTGTAGAGCGTGATGAAGTAGAGCGAGGGATGGTGTTGGCCAAGCCAGGCTCTATCAAACCGCATACTCATGCTGAGGCCGAGGTATACGTGTTGGGCAAGGAAGAGGGAGGCAGACATACCCCATTCTTCAGCGGCTATAAGCCACAATTTTACATCAGAACTACCGATGTTACCGGGGCTATCGAACTCCCCCCAGGGATGGAGATGGCTATGCCCGGGGATAATGTGAGAGTAGGGATAAAATTAATCTACCCGGTGGCTTTGGAAGAGGGGTTGCGTTTTGCTATCAGAGAAGGGGGCAAGACTGTAGGTGCCGGCGTATTCGCCAAGATTTTAGAATGAGGCAAGATGGCAAAAAAGGGTGAGGCTCGAGTTATTATTCACCTTGCTTGTACACAGTGCAAGAAGAGGAATTATACCACCACTAAGAATAAAAGGAAAAACCCGGGGAGGCTTGAACTTAAAAAGTTCTGTCCCCGCTGCCGTCTCCATATATTACACCGGGAAGCCAGGTAACTCGGTCAACAATCATGACTCCATCTGCTAAGAAGAGGGACTCAAGATTCAAGTTTGTTACTGATATCATAGCCGAGCTCAAGAAGGCAGTTTGGCCAACACGGCAGGAGGCGTTACGCCTGACAGGAATGGTACTTATTGTTTGCCTTGCTGCCGGTCTTATCCTTGGCGGATTTGATTTTGGCTTTTTTCACCTGGTCAACTGGTTGAGATAATGGCGGATATGAAGGAAGGCAAGAAGCAGTGGTATGTGGTTCATACCCATTCGGGGTGTGAAAAGAAGGTTAAGGAAAACCTAGACCACCGTATTGAGTCTATGAATATAGAAGATATCTATCAAGTAGCAATGCCTACTGAAGAAGAGATTGAAGTTAAGGGAGGACAACGGCGAACGGTAACCAAGAAAACCTTCCCGAGCTATGTTCTTGTCCAGATGGAGATGAATGATCAGAGTTGGAATATAGTTCGCAATACCCCCGGGGTTACCAGCTTCATAAGCAGCCAAGATGAGCAAGGCAAGCTTAGCCCGGTCGCTTTAGGTGATGAAGAGATAGCGGCTATCCTGAAACAGACAGAGACTGGGGCACCACGGGTTAAAGTTGGTCTCAGCAAAGGGCAAAGTGTGCGTATTATCGATGGCCCATTTATCGATTTTGTCGGTGTGGTGGATGAGATCAATCCAGAGAAGGGCAAGTTGAAAGTGATGGTTTCTTTCTTTGGGCGGGAAACATCGGTAGAGCTCGACTTTCTACAGGTGGAAAGATTATAAATGGCTAAGAAAGTAAAGGCAATCATTAAGCTCCAGCTCCCAGCTGGTAAGGCTACTCCAGCCCCCCCGGTAGGTCCAGCCCTAGGCCAGCATGGCATTAACATAATGGCTTTCTGCAAGGAGTATAATGAGCGCACTGCCTCACAGGGGGACTCAATTATCCCTGCTGAGATCACTATCTATGAGGGTCACTCCTTTACTTTTATCACTAAGACCCCCCCAGCTGCTGATCTGTTGAAAAAAGCTCTGGGTATAGACAAAGGTGCTTCAGGAAGTGAAAAGGTGGGGAAACTGCCCAGCGAAAAGCTTCGCCAGATTGCTCAACTTAAGATGCCGGATCTTAATGCTGTTGATCTTGATGGCGCTATGCATATCATTGAGGGCACAGCGCACAGTATGGGGATTGAAATAGAAGGTTGAGGTGAAAATGGCCAAGCATGGCCGAAAGTATCAACAAGCAGCAAGATTAGTAGATCAAGCCAAGGCGTATCAGCCGCGGGAGGCTATCGAGCTAGTCCAGGAGGTAAGCTACGCTAAGTTTGATGAGTCAATAGAGCTTCACCTTTGCCTGGGACTAGACCCCCGCCATGCTGAGCAGCAGGTACGGGGGGTAGTCTTACTCCCCAACGGGCTAGGCAAGAGGAAACGCATCCTAGTATTCACTCAAGGTGAGGCGGTGAGGGTGGCCGAAGAGGCAGGAGCAGATTATGTCGGTAGTGAGGAGTTAATCAAGAGGATTGAGGAAGGTTGGCTCGACTTCGATATGGCTATTGGCACCCCAGATATAATGGGTAAGGTGGGGAAGTTGGGGAAGATTTTGGGACGCCGTGGCCTAATGCCCAACCCTAAATTGGGGACTGTAGTTGCTACCCCTGACCTTCCTCGGGTGATCGATGAAGCCCACAAAGGCCGCGTGGAGTTTAAGCTGGATAGGACAGGTAATATTCATTTACCCTTGGGCAAGGCGAGCTTTGAGGGGGACAAACTGCTGGAGAACTTGGTTGCGGTTATTGAGGCTATAGTGAGAGCTAAACCTAGTGGAGCTAAAGGTCAGTATATTAAGAGCGCCACATTAACTAGCTCTATGGGGCCGGGGATTAAACTTAACCTTAAGTCTACTCTTTCTCTAAGTGCAAGTTAATCCCTTGCCTGTGAGCAGGTGGGAAAACAATTTTTAAAGGGGGTTTAAGATGGTCGGGATTACTTCTTATGGTGCTTACATACCCTGGTATCGGCTAAACCGCAACATCATCTATTCGGCTATGGGATGGCTAAATCCAGCAACCCTCACGCCTGGCGAAAAGGCTGTAGCCAACTATGATGAAGATAGTATTACCATGGCGGTAGCCGCAGCCATTGATTGCTTAAATGGCCTTGATCGGGGGAAGATCGATGGTTTATATTTTGCCACCACCACCTCCCCGTATAGAGAAAGGCAAAATGCGGGGATAATCGCTGCCGCCCTCGACCTTCGTCCTGATATACGGACTTCTGACTTCAGCGATTCTATCAAGGCAGGAACTGGTGCTCTCCTCTCCGCTTACGATGCCGTTAAAGCGGGGTCGGTAAAGAGCGTTATAGTCTGTGCCTCTGATTGCCGTCTGGGTAAACCTGGCAGTGCTCAGGAGGAGATCCATGGGGACGGTGCTGCTGCCCTCCTTTTTGGGGATAGCGGAGTAATTGCCAGCCTTGAAGGTGCTTATTCTCTCTCTCATGATTTCATGGACCACTGGAGGGCGGCGGAGGATAGATTTGATCGTTCCTGGGAGGATAGGTGGATCCGAGATGTGGGCTATAATGAATTCACCTCTGAAGCTATCTCAGGATTATTGAAGAAATATAGCTTGAACACTAAGGATTTTGCTAAAGTAGTTTATCCTTGCCTTTATACCAGAGCCCATGCGGATATAGGGAGAAAGTTAGGATTTGAGCGGGGTCAGCTTCAGGAGCACATGTTCGCTACAGTAGGCAATACTGGCGCTGCCTATCCCTCGATGATGCTGGTGGCAGCGCTTGAGGATGCCAAGCCAGGGGATAAGATCCTCGTTGCCAGCTATGGGAACGGGGCTGACGCTGTGTTCTTCCAGGTAACCCAGGAGATAGAGAAGGCAAGGGAGAGAAGGGGAATCAAAAAGCACCTAGCATCAAAAAAGGACTTGGCTAGCTACGAAAGGTTTATTGCTTCCCGTGAGGTGCTTACCATAGAAACTGGAGGTCGTGGTGAAGAGATGGCAGCTACCTCAGCGTCAACGCTGTGGAGGCATCGTCGCGCTATTGAGGCTCTGGTGGGCTCAAGGTGTAAGCGTTGTGGCACCCGCCAATATCCTCCACAGAGGATATGCGTGAAGCCTGATTGTGGAGCTATAGATGAGATGGAAGCCTACAGGTTTTCCGATAAACAGGGCCATATTATTGGCTATACTGGAGATAGTTTGGCCTTCAGCATCAATCCACCACAAATGTATGCCATGGTAGATTTTGAGGGGGGAGGAAGAAGCTGGTTTGACCTGAGCGATTGTGATCTTGATTCGCTTAAAGTAGGCATGCCGGTGGAGATGAGCTTTCGAAGAAAGTATCACGATGCGGCTCGTGGCGTGTATGGGTATTTCTGGAAAGCGATGCCAATTCGGGCATAAAATAAAAGGGGGAAAGCAAAGATGGCAGAGGGCATAAAGGACAAGGTTGCTATTATAGGGATGGGATGTACTAGGTTTGGAGAGGCATGGGATAAGAGTGCTGATGATTTAATGATTGAGTCATCTATGGAATGCATGGAGGATGCCGGGCTAGAGAAGAAGGATATTGATGCAGCGTGGTGGGGCTGTTGTTTTCCTATGGGTGGACTTAGTGGCCTGCCTTTATCTATGCTACTAAAGCTACCGTTTATTCCAGTGACCCATGTAGAGAATTTCTGTGCTACTGGTACGGAGGCATTGAGGGCCGCCAGTTATGCGGTTGCTGCGGGGGTTTATGACATTGCCTTAGCAATTGGCGTGGAGAAGTGCAAGGATACCGGATACGGTGGCCTCCCGGACTTTGGAGGTATGATGGGGGGGACATCCAGATGGGACATGCCAAACGCCACTGCCCCAGGGCTGTTTGCCATAATGGCCACCAGTTACTTTGCCAAATATGGCCTTTCCCCTGAGGAAGGGAAAAGAACTTTGGCTAAGATTGCAGTGAAGAGCCATCACAACGGCACTCTAAACCCTAAAGCTCATATGCGCAGGGAAATCACTGTAGATGAGGCAATGAATGCCCCTATAGTTGCCTGGCCATTGGGGTTATATGACTGCTGTGGGGTAAGTGATGGATCGGCAGCAGCTATCGTAGTCCGTGCTGAGGATGCCAAGAAGTATAGGCCTGACCCAGTTTATATTAAATCATTTAATATCGCGATAAGTTCGGGTGAAGAAAAGATGTACACTGACTGGGATTATGCCCATGTGGAGACAACCGTCCGTGCTGCGGCAAAGGCCTACAAGGAGGCAGGGATAACCAACCCCAGGAAGGAGATAAGCATGATGGAGACCCATGATTGCTTCTCCATCACTGAGCTCACTGAATATGAAGACCTGGGGATCTCACCTCGGGGAAGGGCGAAAGAGGACGTGGATGCTGGATTCTTTAACCTTGATGGGCAAATCCCCAATCAACCCGATGGGGGGCTTAAGTGCTTCGGTCATCCTATTGGTGCCTCAGGGTTAAGGATGATATATGAGATGTATAAGCAGCTTCAAGGGAAGGCAGGCCCAAGACAGATAAAGAACCCCAAGATAGGACTTACCCATAACATGGGCGGCTTCCCCCCGATGAATGTCATCGGCATTTCTATCCTCGGGCTCTAGGATAGATGGCTCTCATGAGACAGGCTATCTAGCTTAATATAGGAGGGGAGTTTATTTCAAATCTAATGAAAGGAGGGTCTCAAGATGGTAGGAATTACTTCTTATGGTGCTTACATCCCTAGGTATCGGATAAATCGTAACACTATCTATTCGGCTATGGGATGGCTCAATCCAGCTACCCTTATGCCCGGTGAGAAGGCAGTGGCAAACTGCGATGAGGATAACATTAGCATGGCAGTAGCTGCCAGCCTGGATTGTTTGAATGGCTTAGAGCGGGAGAAGATAGAAGGCTTATATCTCGCCACCACCACCTCTCCGTATAGAGAAAGGCAAGCTGCGGGAATAGTGGCTACTGCCCTTGATCTTCGCCCCGAGATACGAACTGCTGACTTTACCGACTCTATTAAGGCAGGAACTACTGCTCTCCTTGCCGCCTGTGATGCCATTAAGGGAGGATCGGCAAAGAGGGTAATAGCCTGCGCCGCTGATTCCCGCTTGGGAAAGGCGGGCAGTGCTCAGGAGGAGATTTACGGCGATGGTGCTGCTGCTCTCCTTTTGGGGGACAGTGGGGTAATCGCTACTCTGGAGGGCTCTTACTCCGTATCCTACGATTTCACCGACCACTGGAGAGGGGAGGAGGACAAATTTGACCGCACTTGGGAGGATAGATGGATCCGGGATGTAGGCTACACCAAATTTATTCCTGAAGCTATTTCTGGGCTGCTTAAGAAATATGAGCTGAGCATTAAAGATTTTGCCAAAGTAGTTTACCCCGCCCTTTATGTTAGAGAGCATGCTGCTATAGGGAAGGGGCTGGGAGCAGATCCAGGGCAAATTCAACAGCAGATGCTCGCCACAGTAGGTGACAGCGGTGTTGCTTCCCCTTTGATGATGCTTGTAGCCGCACTTGAGGATGCCAAGCCAGGAGACAAGATTCTTCTTGCCAGCTATGGAAATGGCAGTGATGCCATGTTCTTCCAGGTGACTCAGGAGATAGATAAGGTGAGGGATAGGCGGGGAATTAAAGGACATCTAGCCCTAAAGCGGGAGTTAACCAGTTATGAGAAATATGCTGCCTTCCGTGGCACGATCCCGATAGAGAAAGGAATTCGTGGTGATGAGATCGCTTTTACCCAGCTATCAAACCTGTGGAGGGAGCGGAGAGTAGTTTTAGCCCTTTATGGATCGAAATGTAAGCGTTGTGGCACCCCACAATACCCTCCTCAGAGAATATGTGTGAGGCCCGATTGTGGAGCTATCGATGAGATGGAAGATTACCGCTTCTCTGATAAAAAAGGCCATCTATTTACTTATACCGGAGACAGTTTGGCCTTCAGCACCAGCCCACCAGCAATATATGGCATGATAGATTTTGAAGGGGGCGGGAGGTATAATTTTGACCTTACTGATTGTGACCTTGATTCAATTAAAGTGGGTATGCCAGTAGAAATGAGCTTTCGCCGCAAGTATGCTGACCCGGCGCGGGGCATTTACGGCTACTTCTGGAAAGCAGTACCAGTACAAGCATAAAATTTCAAAAAGGAGGGGAGATGGCCGAAGGCATAAAAGATAAGGTTGCTATCATAGGAATGGGTTGCACTAAGTTCGGGGAGTCGTGGGATAAGAGTTACGAAGATTTAATAGTTGATGCATTTAAGGAATGCATTGAGGATGCCGGAATAGAGAAGAAAGATATTCCAGCAGCTTGGTTTGCTAGTTGCTTTGATGAGGTTTTTGCCGGGAAGGCGGGTACACCTTTGTCCACCACATTGAAGTTGCCATTCTTGCCGGTAACTAGAGTAGAGAATTTCTGCGCCAGCGGCACGGAGGCTTTGAGAGGTGCCGCCTACGCTGTTGCCTCAGGGGTTTATGACATTGCCTTGGCGCTCGGTGTGGAGAAGCTTAAAGATACCGGCTATGGGGGCCTTCCCGATTTCGGTAGTGTTATGGGAACAAAGAATAGGCTTATCACACCAAACATGACTGCCCCAGGGGCATTTGCCATGATGGCCACCAGATACTTTTCGGTGTACAACCTTAGCCCTGAGGAGGGCAAAAGGATGTTAGCCAGGATATCGGCAAAGAGCCATCATAATGGCACCCTAAATCCTAAAGCTCACCTCCGTAGGGAGGTGACTGTGGAGCAGATAATGAATGCCCCCATCGTTGCCTGGCCATTGGGACTATTTGACTGCTGTGGGGTGAGTGACGGAGGAGCAGCAGCTATTGTAACCCGCGCTGATATGGCCAAAAAGTTCAGGCCTGATCCGGTCTATGTTAAGTCGCTCCAGATCGCACTAAGTTCGGGAGAGGAAATAGGGTATACTGATTTTGATTATGCCCATGTAGAGACGGGTTATCGTGCTGGCCAGAGGGCTTATCGGGAGGCGGGGATAACTAACCCCAGGGAAGAGATATCAATGGCTGAGCTTCATGATTGTTTCTCCATCACTGAGTGTGTTACTTATGAGGATCTGCAGTTTAGTGCCAGAGGTAGGGCGAGGGAGGACATCGAATCTGGTCGCTTCGATTTAGATGGGCCTCAACCAGTTCAGCCCGATGGGGGACTTAAATGCTTCGGTCACCCCATTGCTGCCTCGGGATTGCGGATGATATATGAGATGTATAAGCAGCTTCAGGGGAAGGCAGGACCAAGGCAGATAAAGAACCCCAAATTAGCACTTACTCACAATATGGGTGGCATGCCGGCGTTGAATCTCATTGGTGTCTCTATTGTGGGGCTGTAACTAGTTTATCACCAGAAATTCACCATCCTTTTTGCACCCCGCTGAATCAGAAATTCAGCGGGGACTGTTCCTTGGTTTTTTGGGCAGCCCATTACCCCGGTAGAGAAATGGCGATTAGCCAATAGGAGGGGAATGGTAGGAATAATATCTTATGGGGCTTATATTCCTTTTTATAGGCTGAGCCGGGATGAAATTGCCCGAGCTTGGGGTGGAGGAGCTATAAGAGGAGAGAAGGCGGTGGCTAACTTTGATGAAGATAGCCTTACAATGGCAGTAGAAGCAGCCATCAGTTGCCTAGTTGGCATAGATCGCCAAACAATCGATGCTCTATACTTCGCTTCCACCACCTCCCCCTACAGGGAAAAACAAGTGGCCGCCACTATAGCTGCGGCCACTGACCTTCGCCGGGAAGTTTTGACTGGAGATTTTGCTGGTTCGCTAAGAGGGGGAACCATCGGCATGAGAGCTGCGCTTGATGCGGTCGAGGCTGGCTCGGCAAAGAAGGTGTTGGTGACAGCTTCTGATTGCCGCTTGGGTACTCCAGGATCGGATTTTGAGCAAGTTTTTGGCGATGGTGCAGCAGCTATAGCGATAGGAGACTCAGGGGTTATTGCTACTATTGAAGGTAGCTACTCCCGTTTTGACGAGATTGTTGATCTGTGGAGAACAGAGAGCGATGACTTTGTTAAGTCTTGGGAGGATCGATTTGTTATCACTGAAGGCTATACCTACAACCTTCAGCAAGCGATCTCTGGGATTATGCAGAAACACCACCTTGAGCCAAAGGATTTTGCCAAGGTGGTGTTTTACGCCCCCGATGCCCGAAGGCACCTAGAGATGGCCAGGAAGCTAGGGTTTGATCCCAAGAGTCAAGTACAGGACGGGATGTTTGATCGCCTTGGTAACACTGGGGCAGCCTTCGCTTTGATGATGCTAGTAGCCGCTCTGGAGGAGGCAAAACCAGGAGATAGAATTTTACTGGCTAGTTACGGAGATGGCTGCGATGCCTATGTCCTCAGAGTGACTGAGGAAATTGGCCAGATTAAAGCCAGGCGGGCAATCAAGGCCTATTTGGCATCTAAGAAGATGCTGCCTAACTATGAGAGATTTGTGCGCAATCGTAAGCTAATGGAGGTAGAGGTAGGGAGGCGGCGACCGACCATGGCCTCTTCAGCGGTTACCTTGTGGAGAGATCGCAAAATGGTCTACGGTCTTTACGGATCAAGGTGTAATCGCTGTGGCAGGCTATTCCTGCCTCCGCAGCGAGTCTGCCTCTACTGCCAAGCCAAGGATGAGTATGAGCTAGTCAGGCTCTCCGAGATGAAGGGCAAGTTATATAGCTTCTGTAAAGATGAGCTGGCGGCAAGCGTAGATCCACCCACTATTCTCAGCATTGTTAACTTGGAGGGGGGTTGCCGATTTTATGGGCCGATGACCGACCGCGACCCCGATCAGGTTGAAGTTGATATGCCACTAGAGCTTACCTTTAGGAAAATGCACGACGGCGAAGGTTATCATAACTATTTCTGGAAATGCCGACCAGCAAGGTAGGGAAAGGGGGAGAGGATGAGGCCCGAAGCCATTAGAGACAAGGTGGCCATAATCGGTATGGGTTGTACCAAGTTTGGAGAGAATTGGGATAAAAGTGCTGATGATATGATTATTGAGGCTAGTTTTGAAGCTTTGGAGGATGGTGGGGTAGAGCTAAAGGATATCGAGGCTGGCTGGGTAGGTACAGTGACTACTGGCGGCACCGGGTCACTACTCAGTGGTCCTTTAAAGTTACCTTACCTTCCTGTCACTAGGGTAGAAAATGGCTGTGGTACAGCTATGGAGGCATTAAGGAATGCCTCTTTTGCTGTAGCCTGTGGGTTATATGATTTGGTCCTGGTTGTGGGTGTGGAGAAGCTAAAGGATACCGGATTGGGGGGTTTGCCTGAATTCATGTTCCATCCGGTGTATGGGCAAGGGTTCACTGCTCCGGGGCGCTGGGCACTGGGGGCCACCAGATACTTCCAAAACTACGAGATAAAGCCAGAGGAGGGCAAGAGGCTGTTGGCCAAGATTGCGGTGAAAAATCACCACAATGGCACTTTATCTCCTAAAGCTCATTTTCAAAGGGAGATAACCTTGGAGCAGGCGCTCGCCGCTCCTATAGTGGCTTGGCCATTGGGTTTGCTTGATTGCTGCCCGGTTACCGACGGAGCGGCGGCGGCGGTAATCTGCCCTATCGATATAGCTAAAAGGTTCAGGGATGATTATGTTTTGGTCAAGGGATTCGGTGTGGCTATGGGACCTGGCTTGGGCAAGGAAGACATAGACTATGTCTATGACCGCTTACCTGAAACCCAGGCTGCGGCTAAGCAGGCCTATGAGATGGCGGGAATAGAGGAACCAAGAAAGGAGATAAGCCTAGCCTCTCTTCATGATTGCTTTACCATAGCCGAACTTATGGAATATGAAGCAGTTGGTTTCTCCCCTCTCGGTGGGGCAAAACAAGATATTGAGGCTGGCACCTTTACCCTTGAGGGGGAGTTGCCGGTCAATACCGATGGGGGATTAAAATCCTTCGGACATCCCATTGGGGCTACTGGTTTAAGGATGTGCTATGAAGCTTATAAGCAGTTTCAGGGCAAGGCAGATCGCCGTCAGTTGAAAGACCCCAAAATTTCATTCTGCATGGCTCAGTATGGTCACCCTGGTTTCCTGGGGCCGGTAGTTACTATCTTGGGGCGAAGGGATTAAAGTGAGGTGAAAACAAAATGGTAGGAATTACTTCTTATGGCGCTTACATCCCTGTTTATCGGCTAAGCCGAGAGATTTTAAATCAAGTTTGGGGAGGGGGAGGGAAAGGAGAGAAAGCTGTAGCCAACTTTGATGAAGACAGCTTAACCATGGGTGTGGAAGGAGCAAGGGATTGTCTTAAAGGAACAGAGAAGGAGTCTATAGATGCTCTATATTTTGCCTCTACCACTCCCCCCTTCAAGGAGAAGCAATCGGCCAGCATAATAGCAGCCGCACTTGACTTGCGCGAGGATATAATCGCTGCCGACATTACTGATTCCCTGAGATGCGGGACCATTGCCCTCAGAATGGCTTTGGATGCGGTGAAAGCCGGTTCGGCAAGGAAAGTTTTGGTGGTAGTTTCCGATTGCCGCATACCTCCCCCTAATTCAGCCTTTGAACCACTTTTTGGAGATGGGGCGGCAGCCTTTCTCGTCGGAGGGAATGGAGCAGCTGTAGAAATCGAAGGGAGTCACTATATCACCAGTGAATTTATAGATATTTGGAGACTAGAATACGATAAAATCACCCGAACTTGGGAGGATCGCTTTATTCGTGATGAAGGATACACGCCTTATTTACAAAAAGCTGTCGCCACCTTGCTGAAGGCTCACAATTTAACCGCTAAAGATTTTGCCACGGCTGCTTTCAATGCTCTTGATGAGAGAACCCACAGAGATATGGCAAGAAGGCTTGGCTTGGATGCTAAAACTCAAGTTCAAGATCCTCTATTTGGTAAAGTCGGCCATACCGGAGCGGCTTCCACCCCAATGATTTTGATAGCAGCTCTTGAGGAAGCAAAGCCAGGGGACAGGATTTTGCTCGCTAGTTACGGTGATGGAGCCGATGCCCATATTCTTCGGGTGACTGATGACATAGAGAAGATAAGAGATAAGAGAGGGATAAAAAAGAACCTCGATTCTAAGCTAATGCTTGATAATTACGGAAAATATGTTAAGTTCAGAAACCTTATGGAATTTGAACCCTCTCTTGAGATTGCGCCAAGGACCTCTCTTCCGGAGATTTGGAGGGATCGTAACTGGGTATATAAGTTCCATGGGCACAGATGTAAGAAATGCGGAAAGATTCAGTTCCCGATGCAGAAGGCATGCATGTACTGTCAGGCCGATGAAAAAGACCTTGAGGAGATAGGCCTTTCGGATAAGAAAGGAACCTTGTCCACCTTTAGCATGGATGAGAGGTCTCCAGTTATAGACCCGCCCAACGTGCTGGCCGCTGTTACATTGGAAGGGGGGGGGAGGTTCTTCAGTCAGATGACTGACCGTGATGTAAATAATTTAAAGGTAGGGATACCTATGGAGCTAACTTTCAGGAGAATTCATGATGCCTTAGGCGTTCATAATTACTTCTGGAAATGTCGACCAGCGAGAGAATAGGGGGAAAGATGAGAGAGAGCATAAAGGATAAAGTGGCTATTGTGGGAATGGGTTGCTCACGCTTTGGGGAGAGGTGGGATGCAGGTATAGAGGATCTGATAAGGGAGGCTGCTTTTGAAGCTTTACAGGATGCAGGTATCGAGCTTAAAGATGTCCAAGCCATTTGGCTGGGAACCATTGGTGTAGGTGCAACGGGCACAGGCTTAATCGCCTCTACAGCTCTTCAAACACAATATGTTCCGGTGACAAGGGTGGAGAATGCCTGCGCTTCAGGACAGGAGGCCTTGAGGGGGGCTACCTATGGGGTAGCTTCTAAGGTTTATGACTTAGTGATGGCTTTGGGGGTGGAGAAACTCAAGGACACCGGGTTTGCTGGACTTGGAGCGATGGGAATGCCGGGGAGATTTGAGCCGGTATATGGGGCGTTCGGTACTGCCCCGGGAAGGTATGCTATGGCAGCTACAGCCTATTTTGCCAAGTATGGCCTCTCCCCTGAAGAAGGAAAGAGAATGCTAGCTGAAATTTCGGTAAAGAGTCATCACTATGGAGTGAGCAATCCGAAAGCTCATCTTAGAAGGGAGATAACTGCCGAGCAAGCTACAAATGCCCCGATAATCGCCTGGCCTTTAGGGCTTTTCGATTGCTGTGGAGTGACGGATGGTGCTTCGGCAGCCATTCTCTGCCCCGCAGAGGAGGCAAAAAAGTACCGTGATGATTACGTTACTATTAAAGGATTTGGGATAGGAACGAGCCCCGGCTGGGGTAAGGAGAGGGAAGATTACGACTTCACCTATTGGGATGCTACCGAGGCTGCTGCCCGGCTGGCCTATGAGGAGGCAGGGATAAAACATCCTCGAAGGGAACTTGATATGGTGGAGAACCATGACTGCTTTTCTATTGCCGAACTTATTGCTACCGAATCCCTTTTCCTCTGTGAAGGGGGGAAATACAGAGAGGAGTTCACCAACAAAAGAGCCTATTATCACGATGGGGAGATGCCAGTCAATATAAGTGGAGGTCTAAAGTCCTTCGGACATCCAATAGGAGCAAGTGGATGCCGTGAGGCTTATGAAATATACAAGCAGATCCAGGGTAAGGCACAAGAGCCATCTCGTCAGCTTAAGGATGTTAAACTAGGACTTTGCCATAATCAAGGAGGGCATCCCGGTAGGTTTGTATGCGGTGTCGCTATCCTCGGCACTCCTTAGCCAAGGGAGGGAAAATGGCCAGAGAAGAAAAAGAAGAGACTGTCGAAAAGCTTGCTGAGTTGCTCTCAAGGTGTACTATTGCCATTGTCACTGACTATCGAGGGATGTCAGTTGCCATGATAACCCAACTACGTCGTAGGCTGAGGGAGGCGGGTATTGAATACCACGTAGTCAAGAATACCTTGACCCAGCTTGCTGCTGAGAAGGGGGGGAAAGAGGGATTAAAGGATCTCCTCTGTGGACCTTCAGCAATTGCCTTTGGTTATGGTGAAGTCACTGAGCCGGCCAAAGTATTAGTTAGCTATATTACCTCATCTCGTCCACCGCTTAGTATCAAGGGAGGGATTCTAGACGGACGAGTGCTCACTGCTGAGGAAACAATAGCACTTGCCACGTTACCTCCTAAGGAGATTTTGATTTCCAAGCTGATAGGCGAGATGCAAGCTCCGATCACTGGTTTAATCACACTCCTTGGTGCCAATTTAAATGGACTCATCACAGTGCTTCAAGCTAGAAAACAGCAGTTAGAAGGAGGTTAAAGACAATGACCAAAGATGAGGTGCTAACCGCCATTAAAACTATGACGGTTCTTGAGCTCTCCGAGCTGATCAAAGCTCTGGAAGCGGAGTTTGGAGTTAGTGCTGCTCCAGTGGCAGTAGCCCCCACACCTACAGCGCCGGCTGCCCCGGTCGCACCGGAGGAAGAGGAGAAAACAGAATTTAGTGTGGTTCTTAAAGAATTTGGTGTAAGCAAAATCAACGTTATCAAGGTGGTGCGGGAGGTAACTACCTTAGGGCTAAAGGAGGCTAAGGAGTTGGTAGAGAGTGCGCCCAAGCCGGTAAAGGAAGGTGTTTCTAAAGAAGAAGCGATGGCTCTAAAAGAGAAATTAGAGGCAACAGGCGCTACCGTTGAGCTTAAATAGCTTTGCTCAAACTTACCTCCCCTTTCCTCAAATTCAGCGGACCTCAGAACCCCCGTCCCCCCTCTGCTACCTTCAGTGCCACCGTGGCGTGGTCATCACCGGGCTCTTGACTGTGGATGAGATGGCATCCACACCTAGTGGAGGAATTGATAGCTCTCTTGGTTCATGAGAGCAGGAACCGCTTCCCAGACCCCGAAACAGTAGTTAAGACTCTTAAGCAAGCTGCTCAGCTGCCCAGAAGCCAAGCATATTAATACGCAGAACCTCTACAGAGGCGATTTCAATTTCCGATCGGCAGAGTTATAATAGAGCCATGAAAGTAATTCTTCTTCAAAATGTGCCTGGTGTGGGCAAACTGGGGGAAACAAAAGAGGTAGCCGATGGATATGGGAGGAATTTCCTTCTACCTAAGGGGCTGGCTTTGCTGGCTACCCCGGCAGCACTTAAGGCAGTAGAAGCCAGACTTCAAGCGGACAGGCAGAAGCCACAGCAGGTTACTACCGAACTGAGCAAGTTTGCCCAAGAGCTACAGGGATTTCCGCTCACTTTTACGGCCAAGGTGGCGGCACACGATCGCATCTACGGCTCTATTAGGGAGGTTCACATTGCTCGGGAGATAAGCCACCTTACCGGGGTTGACATTGACAAGGGGAGTGTAGAGTTGGCCGAACCTATTCGCCAACTGGGCAGTTATGAAGTGACGCTTAGATTGGCTAAGGATATAGTCACTACGGTAAAAGTTAGCGTCGAGGAGGCGAAGGAACAAAGTGGCTGAAGAAAGGCTGCCTCCTCACAACATCGAAGCTGAGGAAGCAGTACTTGGCTCGCTACTCATTGACTATGAGGCGATTGTCAAACTAATTACCTTCCTCAAACCAGAAGACTTCTACCGGGAAAAAAATCAGTGGCTATATAATGCCTGCCTTTCTCTTCACGAGCGAAATGAGGCGATAAATCAGATTACTTTGGCTCAGGAATTATCACGGGGGGTGAAGCTGGAGGAGAGCGGAGGTGCAGCTTATCTGAGCCACCTGGTATCCGCAGTCCCTACCTCGATTCATATCGAGTATTACGCCCAGATTGTACATCGCTTGGCAATAATGCGGCGTCTTATCAGCGCTGGTGGGCAAATTGCCGCTATAGGCTACCAGGCGGAACCTGATGTCGATGCAGCGCTGGATAAAGCTGAGGATATCTTATTTAGCCTCCGCCATGGTGAGAGCCCTCGTGATTTCGTTCATATTCGCCGCGTTCTAGAGCAATACTTTGAAGAGGGTGATTTAGCTGCCCGCCCTCAAGAGGGGAGGTATCTACCGCGAATATTTAGCGGCTTCACCGCCTTAGATGGGCTTTTGGGCGGGGTGCAGCGGTCGGATATGATTATTTTAGCTGCCAGGCCAAGCTTGGGTAAATCAAGTTTAGCATTAAGCATAGCTAGAAATGCGGCTATAGAACAAGGAGCTCGGGTAGCTATCTTCAGCTTGGAGATGGCTAAGGAACAATTAGTGCAGCGTTTACTGGCTTATGAGTCCAACGTGGATTCAAAGCGACTTCGCTTGGGACTTTGTACTCCCCAAGAGGAGAAAGCAATTATGGAAGCTAGCGGGATTCTGTCTGAGGCGCCGATTTATATTGATGATTCGCCTGCCCTGAGGGTGGTGGAGATGCGGAGCAAGGCACGCCGTTTGCACTATGAGCGAGGTATCGACCTGCTTATTGTAGACTATCTGCAACTGGCGCGAGGTGATGGTAGAACGGAGAATAGAGTCCAGGAGATCAGTGAAATCTCTCGTTCGCTCAAATCCCTGGCCCGTGAGTTAGATACCCCAATTATCGCTGTGTCACAATTGAGTCGAGCAGTGGAATTGCGTACCCCTCATATCCCGTTGCTCTCTGACCTGAGAGAGAGTGGTAGCATTGAGCAAGATGCTGACGTGGTTCTGTTTATTTATCGCGATGATGTGTATTACACCCCAGAGGACTGGGAAAGGCGCAATCCTGATAAGCCTTACCCTAAAGGAATTGCCAATATAATAGTAGCTAAGCATCGCAATGGCCCCACCGGACAAATCAGCTTGCGTTTTGTGCCCCAAGTAGCCAAATTTACTAATCTGGAGCGAGAGGGAAAAGAAATTGACCAGCAAGCCCTTCCCTGGCTTTCCGGCTAAGATGTGCTTTACCCCCCTTCCCAATCTTTTTTTCAGCCATCTTTTACCCCAAATCGATGACTTGATTGAGCTTAAGGTATTGCTTCATATTTTCTGGATTTTATATCAAAAGCGAGGCTACCCTAAATTTGTTACTTTTGGAGAGCTTGCTGCCGACAAAACATTAATGGGGGGGATAGATGAAGCCACTCAGCCAACTGAAGCATTGCATCATGCCTTAAAGATGGCAGCAGACCAGGGTATCCTTTTATATTTAGTAGTGGATAAAGGGGGAAGGCGACAAGAGCTTTACTTTATTAACACTGAGGCCAGTAGACAGGCTGTGGCCAAACTGGGGAGTGGAGCACTCTCTCTCGATGGTGCCTTACCCCAAGAGCAACCTCAGCCAACTGGAGATAGGCCTGATATNTTCACCTTATATGAGCAGAACATTGGGCTAGTTACCCCATTGGTCGGTGAGGAATTAAAAGAAGCCGAGAGGCTATATCCTTCCTCTTGGATTGAACAAGCCTTCAGGGAGGCGGTTAGCCTGAATAAGCGCAATTGGAGATATATTCGCCGCATATTGGAGCGTTGGTCTACGGAGGGCAAGGAGAATGGAGAGCCTGGGGGAAATTCTATACAGAAGGCGGGCCCTAGCCGATACCTTAAAGGCAAGTACGGACATCTGGTCAAGCATTGAGGAGAAACCTTCCTACTGTCCTCGATGTAAGGGGGCAGGGTTTGTTTATGCCGATGTCCCCCTAGGGCATCCCGATTTTGGCAAAGCAGTGCCCTGCTATTGCACTCAGAAAGAGCTGGAGGAGAATCGCCTCACTCGCCTCCAGCGCTACAGTAACTTAGGCTCACTGGTTCGGCTCACCTTTGACAACCTGATACCCAGCGGGAGAACAAGTTCCCCCCAAAATCAGCAGAGGTTCAATCGAGCTTATCAAGCGGCAGTAGCCTTTGCCCAAAATCCCCAGGGGTGGTTAATATTCACCGGACCGAGTGGTTGTGGAAAGACCCACCTTGCCGCCGCTATTGGCAATTATCGCCTCAAGGTGGGGCATCTGGTTTTCTTCATGATTGTCCCTGATCTCCTTGACCATCTCCGCTCCACCTTTAGCCCCGATAGCAATATTTCCTATGATGAGCTCTTTCTTCAGGTGAGAGATGCACCTCTGCTTATCTTGGATGACTTAGGCAGCCAAAGCAGCACTCGGTGGGCGCAGGAGAAATTATTCCAAATTATTAACCATCGCTTTAACACCCAGTTGCCCACAGTAATCACCACCAACATCGCCTTAGAGGAATTGGATGAGCGGCTACGCACCCGCCTCACCGGCCCTAGCCTTTCCCAAATATATCAGCTCGAGACGGAGGGAACTTTCCCGTTAGATTATTTGGGCAGCCTGGAGTTGGAGCTACTACAAAACATGACCCTTGATCACTTTGAATTCAGGGCTGATCTCCCTTCAGGGCAGCGGGATAACTTGGCCCGTGCTTTTCATCGCGCTAAGGATTTTGCCTCTTCCCCTCAGGGCTGGCTGATCCTTCAAGGAACCAATGGCTGTGGTAAAACTCATCTTGCCGCTGCCATCGCTAACCATCAGCTGCAACAAGGCAAATCGGTATCTTTCGTTATTGTGCCTGATTTTCTTGATCATCTGCGGGCTACTTTTAGCCCGGAAAACAAGGTCACCTGTGATGAACTCTTTGAGCGGGTTAAGAAAGCCCCCCTACTCATCCTCGACGACTTTGGGGAGCATTGGACTACTCCTTGGGCTCAGGTGAAGCTTTATCAGCTTATTAACTACCGCTATAATGCCCGCTTGCCTACTGTGATCACTACTTGTTTTAGTTTGGATGAGATTGAAACCCGGATTAGCTCCCGTATGGCAGATCCTCGGTTAAGCTTGGTATTTTATATTGAAGCCCCCGATTATCGAGCTGACCGCCACACTGCGGCGAAGGTTAAATCACCCCGCCAACGGGCTTAAACATTTTTGATCGGTTCATATTAAGATAAAACTGGCCCGGGGGTGTCATTACTCAATAACGAGGAGGTAAGAAATTGGACGAGGTAAAGGTAAGGATTTTGGGCATCTCGGCCACCCCTATCAAGGATGGTAACTGCGATAAGGCAGTTCAGGAAGCCTTGAAAGCAGCCGCCGAGCTTGGCGATGTGGAGACAGAATTCATCACCCTGGCAGACAAAAATATTGCCATGTGTAAACATTGTCAATGGTGCATCGAGAATATGCAACCGTGTAAAGTACAGGATGACTTTCAAATGGTCTTTGAAAAGATGAAGGAGAGCGATGGGTTGATTTTGGGAGGGCCAACTTGGTTTGCTACCTTATCCCCTCACTTGCTCATCCTATTTTCTCGGATGAGATACTATGTTTTCTTTACTCACGCCCTGAGGAATAAGGTAGTTGGAGCAGTAACGGTTGGCTTTTTGGGCTTCGGCATGCAGCGCGCCTTAGAGACTGTCGAGACGTTAGCTTGGGCAGGGAACATGGTCTCGGTGGGAGGGGCATCAACCTTATCCAGCACCAGAGTTTTTGGCCAAAGGCCGGCTTACCTGGAGCATGGCGTCTTGGATGATAAGTATGGGATGAGGGAAGTAAAGATGATGGGGGGAAGGGTAGTCGAAATAGCCAGAATGATCAAGTATGCAACCGAAGCTGGACTTGTATTGCCTGAGAAGTATAAGCGTACTGTTACCGGAGCAATACTCAGGCCGCGTGAGGATAAGATGTTTGTTGAGGGGGTGTGGAGGGAGAAGGAGGCTTAACCATTACTCTTGTCTCCGAGGCAACCAGATATACCCCTTACTTCTTGACCTACCCTCTATCAGAACCTTGGTGCCCCGGAGAAATAAATAACATCACCCGACCGCCTTCCTCGGGCTTATGATCGATAAAGATAATCGCTACTAATATGATTAGGGGATCGAAACAAAGGGAAGCTATTCTTCGGGTGTTAGGAAGTGGCACTTCCCACCCCACTGCGAAGTGGATTTATACTGAGGTGAGAAAGGAAATTCCCAATGTCAGCCTGGGAACAGTTTACCGCAATCTCAGATCGCTGAAGGAGAGGGGAGAGATTTTAGAGCTATATCTTGGGGGTACGTTTAGCAGATTTGATGGCAACTCGACCGATCACTATCACTTTAGGTGCGAGCGATGTGGCCGGGTCTTTGATGTGGATGAGCCGGTAAATAAAGAGATTGATGTCAGAGTAGCCCAGAAGACAGGGTTTAAGGTTTTGTCTCATCACTTAGAGTTTCGGGGGATATGTGCGGACTGCCAAAAAGGTAACATGAATGCATAGTGCACTTGGGAGACCCAAGGTACAATAGGGCCAAAACTTTAGATGTATACCTTGCCAGATGGTACCAAATTTGGGGAAATAGTTTTAAGGTCAGCCATCCCGTGCTAGTGGATTTCTGGGCTCCTTGGTGTGGACCTTGTCGTGCTGTAGCTCCAGTAGTGAAGAAGCTAGCTGAGAGGTATGATGGTAGAGCAAGCTTTGTCAAGGTAAATGTAGATAGAAACCCTCAGCTTGCCGCTACATACAGTATGGTGGGTATTCCTACCCTATTTCGTTAAGCCCTTTTGATTTATACTTTAATAAGGAGGAGAAAATGCCTGGTGGATATATGGGGAAAATCCTTTTTGTGGACCTTTCGAAGGGAGAGATAAAGGAGGAGGCGCTGGAGGAAAAGCTTTGTCGCGATTTCATCGGTGGCTATGGTATTGGGGCGAGGATTATCTACACCCGGCAGAGGGGTGGGGCCGACCCCTTAGGTCCAGAGAATATCCTTGGTTTTGCCACTGGCCCCCTAACAGGTGTACCCGGCTTCTTCGGCTCTAGGTATGTGGTGATGGGCAAATCACCACTTACTGGAACTTGGGGGGATGCCAACTCTGGGGGAGGGTTTGGCCCCTATCTCAAGTTTGCTGGCTATGATGCCATCTTCTTTACCGGCATATCACCCAAGCCGGTATACCTTTCGATCAAGGATGGAAAGGCTGAGCTGAGGGATGCCGCCCATCTCTGGGGGAGGGATACTAATGAGACCGAGGAGCTGCTTAAGTCTGAACTGGGCGAAGAGGTTCGTGTTGCCTGCATCGGCCCCGCTGGGGAGAAGCTCTACCTGATCTCATGTATCATACATGATAAAGGGAGGGCAGCAGGCAGATCAGGCTTGGGGGCAGTGATGGGCTCCAAGAAGCTGAAGGCGGTAACAGTGATCGGGGCAAAGGAGATTCCTCTGCATGATAAGGAAAAGGCTGCTAAGGTGAGTGAAGAATATCGCGAAAAGGTGACAGGGATGTTTGTCGGCCTTCTCAAGCAATTTGGTACTGCCGGCTCAACTGCCCTATCTGCTCATAGCGGCGACTCACCGGTGAGAAACTGGGGTGGTGTTGGTATCCTCGACTTTCCCAATGCCACAGCGATCAGCGATCAGAATGTACTAAATTTAGTGGATGAAAAGTATGGTTGTTGGGAATGTCCTATCTCCTGTGGGGCACTTATGAGAGCAGGGAAGGAATATCAATATGAGGCAGGGGTACATAGACCCGAGTATGAAACACTGTGTGCTTTTGGAACTTTGTGCCTCAACGATAACCTGGAGTCAATAATCAAGGCAAATGATATCTGTAACCGCTATGGCCTGGATACCATCTCTACAGGTGCTACCATCGCCTTCGCTATCGAATGCTACGAAAATGGGCTCATTACTGAAAAGGATACTGAGGGCATTGAGCTTAGCTGGGCGGATCATGAGGCTATTGTTGCCATAACGGAAAAGCTAGCTAAGCGAGAGGGTTTCGGCAGCATCCTCGCTGATGGGGTGAAAATAGCCGCTGAGCGGATCGGCAAAGGGGCAGATAAATATGCCATCCATGTTCATGGCCAGGAGTTGCCAATGCATGATCCCAGGTTTGCCCCCAGCTTTGCTGGTACCTATCAATCTGATCCCACCCCGGCTCGGCATACTCAGGGAGGCCTTGCCTTCGTTGAAATGGGAATGCTGCCTCCTGGCATAGAGCTTCCCCCCTTGGACAAGTATAGCTATTCCGGCAAGGGACAACTTGAGGCTATGTTTAAGAATAATCTTCACCTACTTAATGCCACTGGGATGTGCTTCTTCGGCTCCATGGCCCTGCCCCCCGATGCCCTCCCCACTTTCCTTTCAGTTGTCACTGGTTGGGAGCTTTCCCAGCTAGATATGCTGACCATCGGTGAAAGAATAGCCACTATCCGTCAGGCATTCAACGTTCGCGAAGGGCTGAAGCCGAGCAACTTTAAATTGCGGGGCAGACCCATAGGTGCCCCTCCTCTTGAGGAAGGGCCAGTGGCTAAGGTGACAGTAGATGCAGATACATTGCGTGCAGAGTACTTTAAGGCTATGGACTGGGACCCCGAGACCGGCAAGCCCAGTAAAAAGAAGCTAGAGGAATTGGGGCTGGATGATATAGCTCGGGAGCTGTGGCCATAGCGACAGGGAGAAATGGATTTGGTAACCCTAACCATTGATGGCCGAGAGGTCGAGGTGAAAAGGGGAGCTACGGTGCTCGAGGCAGCACAGCAAGCGGGGATCTACATCCCCGCCCTTTGTTACCACCCTGATCTGAAGCCACTGGCAGAATCGAGACTTGATCTAGCTTGTCGCCTTTGTATTGTACAGCTCGAAGGCCTTAAAGATCTTTCCCTTTCTTGCATCACTCCTGTTGCTCAAGGCATGAAGGTATACACTGAAACTTCACGGATTCAGGAGTTGCGACGTGAGAAGTTGAAGTCCATTCTATTGCAGCATCCTCACGCCTGCTTTACTTGCGATAGGGTAGAGCGCTGCAGGCCTTCTGATATATGTATACTTAACGTCTCGGTGGCCGAGCGCTGTGTTGCCTGCCCTAAAAATGGGCGCTGTGAGCTGCAAAAGGTGGTTCAATATATAGGGCTCGATGAATCTCCTATCCCTTATACCCCAAAAGGCTTGCCTAAAATTAAGGGTGAACCTCTTTTTGACCGAGATTATAACCTTTGTATTCTGTGCGGCAGGTGTGTTCAAATTTGCCGGGATGTGCTGGGTGTAGGGGCCATCGGCTTTATCTCTCAGGATGGGCGAGTTCTTGTTGGCCCCACCTCCGGCGACTCATATAAAGACTCAGGATGCAAATTCTGTGGTGCTTGTGTTGAGGTTTGCCCTACAGCAGCACTCATGGATCAAGGAGAAAGATGGACCCCTTTCCCCGACAGGGAGGCTGCTCTTGTGCCCTGTAGCCATGCATGCCCGGCAGGGATAGATGTTCCCCGCTATACCCACCTTATTTCTGAAGGGGAATTCGCCGCGGCAGCAGCCGTAATCAGAGAAAAGGTTCCTTTCCCCGGGGTTCTTGGCCGCGTCTGTTTCCATCCTTGCGAGGACAGATGTCGCCGTGGTGAGTTAAACCAGCCTGTGGCTATAAAGGCATTGAAGCGTTTTGCTGCAGAATACGATAATAGGAAGTGGAAGCAAAGTTCCAAGATTGCCCCACCTACAGGAAAGCGAGTGGCTATCGTGGGCTCAGGTCCTGCAGGTCTTACTGCGGCATATTATCTGGCTAAGATGGGGCATTCAGTCACCGTTTTTGAGGCGCTTCCTCAGCCGGGAGGGATGATGCGGGTGGGCATTCCTGCCTACCGCTTGCCCCGGGAGATCCTTAACGCCGAGATAGAGGAGATACAAAATGTGGGAGTCGCCATAAAAACAAATACCAGGATAAACTCTCTGGAGGAGCTTTTCGAGCAAGGCTATCATGCCGTTTTCCTCGCCCTTGGAGCACATCAGGATGCCAAGATGGAGGTGGAGGGTGAGAATAGCGCCACAGTTAAGGGATGTGTTTCTTTCCTAAGAGAGGTAAATCTAGGCAACGATGTAAAGTTAGGAGATAAGGTGGCGGTTATCGGGGGTGGCAATGCCGCTATAGATGCTTCACGCGTCGCCCTGAGACTTGGTGCTAAACAGGTTACCATCTTCTACCGCCGCAGCAGAAAAGAGATACCGGCAAGCTCGGAAGAAGTAGAGGAGGCACTTCAAGAAGGAGTGAATATTGTCTTTCTTACTGCCCCCTCCAAGATATCTGAGGAAAATGGTAAGATGAGGGTAGAATGCACTCGTATGAAACTGGGTAGGCCTGATGCCTCGGGAAGAAGACGCCCTGAACCAATTATGGGTAGTGAATTGAGCATGTGCTCTGACAGTGTAATTGCCGCTATTGGTCAGATGCCGCTGCTTCCTCAAGGGTTTGGATTGCGGGCAAGAGAAGATAATACCCTTCAAGTTGATCCTGAGACTCTGGCTACCAGTAGAGAAGGAGTCTTTGCTGGCGGTGACGTGGTAAGTGGGCCCTCATCAGTCATCGAGGCTATTACCATGGGAAGACAAGCGGCGAGTTCCATAGATAAGTATCTAGGCAGCAGCGGAATGATAGAAGAAACTTTAGCCCCAGCTAAGCAGCCCAATCCATGGCTGGGACATGATGACGGCTTTGCATATTGGCAGCGTGTTGAGGTGCCTTGTTTATCCTTGGAGCAGCGAGAGCATAGTTTTGCTGAGGTAAAACTTGGCATAGACCCCGAGGCGGCAATCAAAGAGGCGAAGCGCTGCCTGAGATGTAACCTTAGGTTAGGAATCTCAACAGTGAGATCACCACCACTGGAGGCTGAGAAATAAGCGTAGAAGGTCTCTGCGGTGTGGAGCGAATAGCGTAGCTCAGCATTCGCCCCAGGGAATACTATAAAGAGGGGGGGGAATGGAACAGAAAAAATACTGGGATCCAGAGATTGAGACAGCACCTCGGGAAAAGATCAGGCAAATTCAACTGGAGAAAATAAAGAAATTAGTAGACAGGGTGTACAAGGATACCAATTTTTACAAAAGAAGGCTCGATGCAGCCGGCATAAAGCCAGAGGATATTCAAACCTTGGAGGATTTCCAAAAAATACCACCAACCCGATATTTAGAGGATTTTGTGGCCACTCCAGTAGGGGAAAAGGTGGCTGTCCCCATGGAAAAGGTGGTTAATATTATCAGCACCTCAGGAACTCTATCCGGCTCCCCTCAGCCGGTGATGATTTCCGACGCTGACATTGAAGTTTGGACTGATAGCTTTGCTCGCTTCGCTGTAATGTATGGAATCAAAAAGGGGGATATCTTCCAGATGCTATTTCCCTTTCCTGCAATTTGGCGTGGCTTCACCAGAGCAGGCGCAACCTTAGTGCCATTCACTGCTCAAACCTTCCTCATGGATAATGCCATAAAGCTAATGAATAATGTCAGACCTAGCGGCATTCTAGCTGCCCCTGCTTTGTTTTTGATGATGGATAGAAGGGCTGCAGAACTGGGCATAGACATGAAAAAAATCGGCATCCGTACCGTAATCCTCGGCGGCGAATCTTGGTCCAATACTTACCGTGAAAAGATGGAGAGGGAATGGGGGGCCAAGTTCTACGATGTCTACGGGCTGGTGGAAATCGGCCATCCATTCGGGGAGTGTTTCGAGCAAAGTGGAATGCATTGCTGGGAGGATCTGTTCTTCACTGAGATAGTCGATCCAGAAACGGAAAAGGTCCTCGGGCCAGGGGAGCCAGGAGAGATTATACTAACCTCATTGTGGCGGGACGCAATGCCTCTACTTCGTTATCGAACTGGAGATGTGGCCCAGTGGCTGGAGGACAAACCTTGTGGTTGTGGCCGAACCCTGGCCAAAATCTCACGCATCAAGGGAAGAACAGGGCACATGGTTAAGGCAGGGGGGGCCAAGATATTCCCCGTTGATGTTGAGGAGGTTATCCAAAAATTTCCTGAACTAACCGGAGAGTATCAAATAGTATTGACCAAGCCGGGGATACAAGATATGCTGGAGGTCAAGGCTGAGTATCGCCCTGAGGTCACCGANCTGGAAACCCTGAAGAAAAAACTAGCCGATGGACTTGAGGAGGNCACCAAGGTGAAGAGCAAGGTCGAGACGGTTCCTTATGGAACACTCGCTCCTGCCGGGGGATGGAAAGCTCAGCGAATAGTGAAAACTTATTAAATAGGAGGTTCGAACATGGCAAAATCGGTAAAATGGTTAAGCCACGCGGGATTCATCATCACCTCGCCTGAGGGTAAAGTGGTAATCATTGATCCCTGGATTGAGGGCAATCCCCTATCCCCCATCAAGCTAGATGATATCAAGGCAGCCGATATAGTTCTGGTGAGCCACGACCATTTTGATCATGTAGGCAATGCAGTAGATATCGCCAAAAAAACTGGGGCGATTGTTGTTGCTCCTCCAGAAACGGTGGCTAGATTTCAGACCGAGCTGGGATTACCTGCTGAGAATGTGGTTTACAGCATGGGCATGAATATTGGGGGCAGCGCCGAGATAAAAGGAATAAAAGTGACTATGACCCAAGCCTTCCATTCCACACAAACTGCTTCTTGCACCGGATACATCATAAAGCTAGAAGATGGGACTACTATCTATCATGCCGGGGATACTGGCATCTTTGAAAGCATGAGGCTATTGGGTGAGCTTTATCCCCTAGATCTGGCTTTACTGCCTATTGGCTCTATTTTTACCATGGATGCCTATCAAGCAGCCAAGGCGCTGACATTGCTTAGGCCCAAGAGGGCAATGCCAATGCATTATCGAACCTTCCCCATCCTAGAGCAAAGCGCTGATAACTTCGTCACCTTGGCCAAAAAGGAAGCACCGGGGGTAGAAATCATTGTTCTTGANCCGGGGCAGGAATACTCCTTTTAAACTATAGTATCTGGCAAAAATCTGGGCACAAATNCCCCTCCCTTGAAGGGGGAGGCTAGGTGAAGATGCAGCCCACCCTCATAAAAGGGGTTAATTTCTATCTTGCCTTTACTCTAACGATGGATGAAAATAAGAGCGTCATTGTTGTGGTTTTCGCCTTATTAGATGAAGGGTTTCTGCTTCTGCCACTACTTCATCCCTTTGGTTTTTACATATCTCTTTATGGATAAGTAAGCCTCTTTCAGGATTTTTGGTCTCCCGTTTCTCAGTGACTTCCATCTCTACTCTTATGGTATCTCCAGCTCTCAGTGGATTTCTAAATTTTATGTTATTAATACCAACCAAGAGACCATCTTCCATCTCACCGAAAATGGCTCCTCCCGACATCTCTATTAATCCGCCCATCATAAGCAATGTTAATCGTCCCGGTGCCACTCGCCCGTGGAAAACTGTTGTCTTGGCGTATTCCTCATCTATCATGAAGGGGGCACAATATCCAGCCAGACCCTCAAGAATGGCCAGCGCTCCCTCAGTTATGGTCCTTGCTTGGGTGGTATGCTTTTCCCCCAGGTTAAAATCCTCAAGATATTTGATCATCTCGTAACTGCCTCCTTTCCTCTTTACCGGGGAATAAGGGTTTACCCTCGGGTTTTTCGCTTTATTAGATGGGTCCCTTCTACCTCGGCAACCACTTCACCCCGTTGGTTCTTGCATATCTCTTTATGGATGAGCAGCCCTCTTTCCGGGTTTTTAGTCTCCCTCATATCGGTGATCTCCATCTCCACCCGTATAGTGTCCCCCGCCCGCAGGGGACTTCTGAATCTGATGTTATTGAGGCCCATTAAGGCGATGACAGTCTCCAGATCAAAAATGTCCGACATCTCTACCAAGCCACCCATCAAAAACGCCACCGCTCGCCCCGGCGCGATTCTCCCCCCCAGTGGCGTTGCCTTAGCAAATTCCTCATCGATCATAAACGGGGCACAATATCCACCCAGGCCTTCAATGATAGCAAGTGCCCCCTCACTCACCGTTCTTCCTGGAGTGGTGAATCTATCTCCTATTTTGTAATCCTCAAAGTATCTTGCCATAAATAACCCCCCTTTCTTTGCCGGCCATAGCAAACCACCCCTCCCCTAGTTATAGTTAACCGCAAAATCCCCTATACTTCTCCCCCCTGGCGGGGGGAGTTAGCGGGAGGGGGAATTTACCCCACCTAACCTCTCCCTTCAAGGGAGAGGAATCCTATGCAAAGTTATGCACAAGAACACAACCACAAAGCAACTGCAAGTTGGCCCCGAAACCTTGACTTTGAGAACCCCTCTCTTTGGGTTTATTTAGGAGGTAGCTCCTCCGAGCTCTTCCCTTGCGAGCCCGCTCTACCGAGGAAGGGAGCGATCATATCGAGAGGTAAGGGGAAGATCACCGTATTGGTTCTCTCGGTAGCAATCTCAGTCAATGTCCCCAGATAACGAAGCTGCAAAGCAGAAGGCTGGGTAGAGATAATTTGAGCCGCTTGGGCTAGCTTCTCCGCCGCCTGATACTCACCCTCAGCGTGAACAATCTTAGCCCGTCTTTCTCGCTCTGCCTCAGCTTGGGCAGCCATGGCCCGTTGCATTGCTTGGGGTAGCTCCACATTCTTAATCTCCACGTTGCTTACCTTCACCCCCCAGGGATCGGTGGCCTCATCGATAATTTGCTGCAGGGTGCGGTTGATCCTATCCCGCTGAGATAATAGCTCATCCAGCTCCGATTGCCCCAGCACACTGCGCAGGGTGGTCTGAGCAATAAGAGAGGTTGCCCGAATATGTTTTTCTACTTTAAGCACAGCATATTCTGGGTTCATTACCCTAAAATATACCACCGCATCTACCTTGACGGTAACATTATCTCGGGTAATCACCTCTTGAGCGGGGACATCCATGGTGATGATTCGCAGATCCATCCTCTGCATTGTCTCAATATAGGGGATGAGGAAAACAATCCCTGGCCCTCTAAGCCCAATAAATCTCCCCAGGCGGAGTATTACCCCCCGTTCCCACTCGGGGACAATTTTTATCGCTGCGGGCAGTATTATAAGCAGCACTATGACTACAACAGCAGTAGTAACCCATGGCATCTCTTTTACCTCCTAATTAGATTTTCTGGTCACCCACAATTTCAACCCATCGACCTTGGTTACAATTACCTCCTCTCCCGGCTCGATTTTACCACTTCCGGCAGTAGCTTTCCAGCGCTCCCCTTCAACAAACACAATCCCTGAGGGGTCAAGTTCGGTTTGCACCACTGCCACCTTACCCATTAGACCCTCTTGCCCGGTAACTGCCTGACGACGCTGCCCGCGAATGACAGCGGTAATAATGAGGGCAAAGATGCCGGTAACAAAAACCACCATAGTGGCAATAAGCCACCAGTCCACCCCAAACGGTGTACCACTAAATAAAATTAGCGAGCCTAAAGTTAATGAGGCAGCACCTCCAGCGGTGAGTAAGCCAAAGGTGGGGGTAAAGACTTCGGCGATAAACAAACCCAGGGCAAGCACAATCAGTAATATCCCCGCCAGATTTGCCTCTAGCATATCCAGAGAGTATATGGCCAGAAGGAGACAAATAGCCCCCACTACACCAGGGAGAATAAGCCCTGGGTTCCCCAATTCTATCATAATGCCCAGCATAGCCAGGCTTAAAAGAATATAAGCGATATTAGGGTGGCTGATCCCCAGGAGGAAGCGCTCGATGGCGCTCAGCTCAATATAGTTAATAGCAGCGTTCTTAGTATTAAGCGGCACCACCCGGCCATCGGCTAACTTTACCTCTCCTATCTCCTCCTCAAGCTTAGTGCAAAGTTGCTCTAGGTTATCAGCATAAAGATCGATGAGGTTGAGCTCCAGCGCCTCTTGAGCGGTGTATGAGGCTGCCTCCCGCACTGTCTTCTCTGCTGCCTCAATATTACGGCCACGCATTTCAGCAATGCTTCTAATCCAAGCGGCGGCGTCTTCAGTTATCTTCTTCTCCATAGTTTCAGATATTTCTTCCCCGCCACCAGGTACTGGGTGGGCAGCGCCAATACGGCTGCCCGGTGCCATAGCCGCCACATGGGCGGCTATAGTGATAAATGTCCCCGCTGACCCCGCCCAGGGGGAAACATATACCACTACCGGAACCTTGGCAGCTAATATTCGGTTTACAATCTCCTCTGTCGAGGAAAGCAAGCCACCTGGCGTGTCTAACTCAATAATACAAGCTGCGGCATTATGTTGCTCGGCATAAGTGATGCCTCTGTTGATATAATCGGCAAGCACTGGATTGACCACCCCCTTGACCCTAACCACATCAACCTGGGGGGCATATGCCTCAGCTCCTCTTAGAGTTAATAGCAGGAATAGAAACAAAAAAAGGATACGCCTCACTCTTTCTCCCTTGATTAGATTATAATTTGCTGGCGCTGTTATTGCAATTTAAACATTTTCCTGGGTATATCTGGGAACTCCCTCTTGGAGGCTGTTTAGAAATCAGCTTTGAAGAGTTGGCGATCTTGGGCAAAAAGGTATCTTGCGGTAGGCTGCTGAATCTGACCTCACCTCCCACAGCCCCAGCGGTAGCATTTCATAGGCTTCATCCACCACCGCTTTATGTCTTTGAGGCAGGTACATTCCCATCACCAAACTCATCAGCCAGTAGTAATCCTGTCTCTGCCCAGCCGACCTCCATAGGCTGGGAAGCCCGATATCCTTGATAACAGAACCGGGCATTTGTCTTGGCTGTCTCCACTAGTTGAGCAGCAACATCCCGGGNAACCTGCCACCCTGGGCTAAGCCNTTCTACCTGGGTCCATACCACCTGTTGCCCCTCCCCCCCGGGTGAAAATTTACCACAATCTAGATAGCTTCGCCCTTAGAGGGATACTCACGGACGAAGGTGGCTTGACAAAGTATGTTGACAGGGGTAAAATCCATAATTCGATTAGGGTTTGGCGGGAACTAAACTAGCCAGCTATTCAGGGAGACGGCTTAACAAGCTTATGGAAGGAAATCAATGGCGGCGGAGGCCTGGCGACAGGGTTATCCGCCGACGTCGTATTAGACGCTATCGCTTGAGGCGAGTATTAGGTGTCCCTGCTCTTTTCAGTGCTGGCTATGGTAATGTCGGCTCGTCTATTTACTACGCTTTAGGTCTAGTTGCCTTGGTAGCTTTAGGCGCTACCCCTATAGTGCTGGCTATAGCCGGACTTTTGTTTATCTTCACTGCTCTCACCTATGCTGAAGGCACAGCCATGATTCCCGAAGCTGGTGGTTCAGCCAGTTTTGCTCGGCATGGGTTCAACGATTTGGTGGGTTTTATCTCTGGCTGGGCGCTAATGTTAAGCTATATTGTCACCATATCCATTTCCGCCTACGCCATTTCTCCTTACTTGGGTTACTTCTGGGCTCCACTAAAGGAATCACCGATAATGGGCACTGCTGTGTCTATGGGGATAATACTATTCCTCATGCTCATTAACATTCTCAGTGCCAAAGAATCATCAGTGCTGAATATAGGCGCGGCGTTACTAGATATAGCCGCTCAGCTCTCGCTAATTGTGCTAGGCTTCCTATTGATATGCGGGCCAAATCCAGTGGTATTGATCCAGCATATGTTTGAAGAGGGTAACTGGCCCGCAATGGAGAATATGGTTCTTGGCGTGGCTTTTGCTGCTTTAGCGTACACCGGGATAGAGACAGTCTCCCAGATGGCTGAGGAAACACGGCAGCCTCAAGTGCGTGTCCCCAGAACATTAGTATCGATGATAGTAACCGTCATGGTGATGTTTTTAGGCATTTCTATAGTGGCACTCTGTGCCATGCCTCCTCAGGAACTTGCTGGGGAGTGGGCGAGAGACCCTTTAGCTGGCATCGCTGCTAAACTACCTTCCCAGACGTTACAAGCCATATATATGCCGCTGGTGGCAGTATTGGCTGCCACTATATTGCTTGTTGCTACCAATGCTGGGCTGTTGGGCATTTCTCGCCTCGCTTTCTCTTTGGGAATGCATCGGCAGATGCCTTCAGCTTTGAATCGGGTACATCACCGCTTCAGGACACCTTATGTGTCTATCATCATATTCTGCTTGATAGCCCTGCTCATTTTAGTCCCGGGATTCTTCACCAGCCAATTTTTTGTTGACTTAGGTGCACTATACACCTTTGGGGCTTTATTGTCGTTCGCTTTCGCCCATGCCTCTATTGTAAGTTTGCGCATAAAGAACCCCCAGCTGCCTCGGCCGTTTAAACTGGGCTTGAATATAAATATCAAGGGGCATGATATTCCGCTTACTGCTATCTTAGGATTGGTGGCCACATCAGGGATATGGGTGGTGATTATTATACTGCAGCCTTTTAGTCGGTTGGTAGGTTTCAGTTGGATGTTACTTGGTTTACTAGCCTACTACCTCTACCGGCGACGAGAACACCTCTCACTAACCCAAAAGGTAAGTTGATATTGGGGTTAACTAACTACAAGGGTTGTGATATACTTAGGCCTGAATTTTTCCACAAGCTAAGGAGAAAAGGTGATGAGGTTCAACAATATATTGGTACCTATAGGGGGGCATAAAGCAGATGAAGAGGCCATAGAGCTTGCCTGTAAGATAGCTAAAGGCGGCAAGAGTAAGATTTATGTTCTGTACATAATCCAGGTGAAGCGTGCTCTCCCCTTAGATGCTGAGCTTGAGCCTGAAATTAGAAAGGCGGAAGAAGTATTAAGCCACGCTGAGGATATTGCTGAGGAGCAGGATTATGAGATAGACACAGACATACTCCAGGCGCGAGAGATTGGGCCGGCTATTGGAGATGAGGTGGCAGAGCGGAATATTGATCTCTTGTTGATAGGAATGAACTATAAGAGGCACTTTGGCGAGTTTAAGCTCGGCGATACCGTCACCTATGTACTCAAAAATGCTCCCTGTCGAGTGTTTGTTCTCCGTCAGCCCCTCGCCAATCAGGAAGAAAAATGAAGGTGCTCATTATGGGCTGCGGCCGAGTAGGCAGTGAATTAGCCGCGCTGCTAGATGCTAAAGGGCACCAAGTAACTATCTTGGATGTCGATTCGGCTACTTTTGCCAAGCTTCCAGCAACTTTCAGCGGGGTTGCTCTACTTAGCGATGGTACCGATGAGGATTCGCTAAGGGCAGCGGGAATAGAAGGGGTGGATGCCTTTGTAGCAGTAACCCGGGAGGACAATCGCAATATCATGTCGGCACAGATTGCCAAGCACATCTTCAACACGCCCAACGTAATTTGCCGTATTTATGACCCGCTTCGTGAGGAGCTTTATCAATCCTTAGATCTGGAGGCTATTACTCCCACAAAAATTCTGGCCCAAATGTTAGAGGAAAGGCTGACGAAATGAAGGAGGGAGGATGTATATTGTCATCGCCGGTGGGGAGCATATAGGTTATTACCTGTCTAAAGCACTGCTAAGTGAGGGTCATGAGGTAGTAGTGATTGATAAGGAGGCCAAAAGGATAAAGCGTATTGAGGAAGAGCTAGGCAGCATTTGCCTACTAGGGGATAGTTGTGAAGCAGGCACACTAGATGAGGCAGGAGTGGAAAGAGCCAATCTGTTTATTGCGGTAACTGAGAGAGACGAGGACAATCTGGTCGCTTGCCAAGTAGCCAAGCACAAATTCAATGTACCACGCACTATTGCCCGCATCAATAATCCCAATAATGAGGTTCTGTTTAAGAAGCTAGGCATCGATGTCACTGTCAGTTCCACTAACCTCATTTTGGAGCATATTGAAGAGGTAGTTCCCACCCATCCCTTAACGCATTTGTTAGCTATCCAGAGAGGCGAGTTAGCTATTGTGGAGGTGAAGATCCCTCCCAGTTCAACAGTGGTAGGGAAACGGATTGGAGGCCTCCCTTCACTGGCGGAAAGCACCCTCGCCTTAATAATCCGCGAGGGGCAAAAACCTCAACTACCCACCTTGGATACTATTCTTGAGGCTGATGATCGGGTGATAGTGGCGATCAAACCTGATCAAGAAGAAGCTTTATGCGCTGCTCTCAGTTGTGCCTAGAAGGAAGGCAGCTTTGATATCCATCACTGATACCCGAAATCAAACAGCCTCACTACTACAAGGGAGGTCAGATGGAAAGCAAACTCGATTTGGAGTGGAATGATGATCACGTAGTGCCCAAAGTTACTTGCCCTGACATGGTATTCCTCTTCCGGAGAATGACTGAAGAAACCCTCCAAATGATGGCGGTAAACGATGGGGAAATAGTTTTGGATGTCGGCTGCGGGAGAGCTATTGATGCTTTACAGTTGGCCACCAAAGGAGGGAAGTGTATTGGGTTTGAGCCCTCAAGGACAATGATAAACCATGCCAAAATCCACATAGCCAGTAGCAAAGCTTATGTGGCCTTAATCCAGGGAGTAGGTGAGGAGTTACCTTTTGAAGCTCATTCCTTTGATAAGGTCGTATGTAAGGGTGCCCTCGATCACTTTCTTGACCCGCAGAAAACTATCCAGGAAATATCGCGGGTGCTCAAACCCAATGGGAAGGTGATTATCAGCATCGCTAACTTTGAAAGCTTAGGGTTTAGGCTGGCCAGAAATACATACCCGATGATAAAAGCCCTCTACCTTAGGAATAGAGTAACGGGGAGAAAAGCTTGGGAGATTCCCCCTGACCACACCTACAAGCTTGATTATCCTTCCTTAAAGCAGCTGGTGGAACCTCACCTTAACATCGAGGAGGCAAAAGGGGTTTCCCTTCTATTTGGGCTTCCTTGGTGGGGATCGTTTCTTGACAAGCTACCACGGAGCATATCGAGCATTATTCTAAATACCTTAGATAAATTAGCTTGTCACCTTCCCCGGTTCAGCGATGCTATTGTGCTGAGGTGCAGTCATAAAACCAGCCGGGGATAAAATGGGGGGTGGCGAGAACGTGGCCCAGGTCTCAGGCAATTGGTGAGAGGGACTCCCACCCTGTGGGAGTGCTTCAAATTTAGGGGGCAAGCGGCTTGGCCACATGTAGTACACTGAAACCAAAAACTGTAAAAAGCAGAGGGAATGAAAATGGAAGGAGATGGAATGCCCGAATATAGCATAGTTGAAGAACTTGAACCGTTGTTCAATCCTAGATCAGTTGCAGTGATTGGGGCGACAAATAATTGGAACAAGTGGGGCTTCTCCACCTTTTCTTGTGCCCTTGATGGATTTGGGGGCAGCGTTTACCCGGTAAATAATAAAAGGGAAGCCGTCCTCGGTCACAAGGCCTTTGAACGGGTGACCGATATCCCCGGCGAAGTTGACCTGGCGATGTTTGTTATTCCTGCCTCTGGTGTCCCTGGCGCTATGGAAAATTGCGTAGCTAAAAAAGTAAAGGCAGCGGTCATCATTTCTGCTGGCTTTGCGGAAACTGGGGAGGAGGGGAGGAAACTACAGGATGAGGTTCTCGAAATAGCGAGGAAGGGAGGAATCAGGTTTGTTGGTCCAAATTGTATGGGCTTTTGGAGCGCCTCTTCCAAGCTAAAAGGATTCATGTGGCCCATGCCAATTAAGGCCGGCCAGTTGGCTTTCGTAACTCAGGGAGGGAATATCGGCGGTGCAGTGGCTGCCGCTGCCTATGAGCGAGAAATAGGTTTTCATAGGTACGTAAGCTGCGGGTGTGCCGCAGATATCCAGATTGAAGATTTCGTAGAATATTTTGGTCGTGATCCGGAAGTAAAGGTAATTTTGACCTATATCGAAGGTTTGGCAAGCGGGGAAAGGTTTATCGAGAAGGTGGGAAAGGTAACTGCCAAAAAGCCGGTGGTTGTCCTAAAGCCAGGCAAAACTGAAGCTGCAGCAAAAGCAATAAGAGCGCATTCCGGTGCGCTTGCCGGCCACGATGAAATCTATGAGGAAGCGTTCAGAAAGGCAGGGGTAATTAGGACAGAAAGCCCCGAGGAACTTTTGGACGTTGCTATTGGATTCCTAACTCAACCTCTTCCCCGGGGAAGGAATGTGGCCATAACTACCCCCGGTGGTAGTTATGGCGTTTTGTGCGCCGATTACTGTGCCTCCTTGGGGCTTAATGTCATCAAACTCCCTGAAGAAATCGTCAATGATTTCAATGATATATTCCCTTCCCGCTGGAGTCATGGCAACCCGGTAGACCCCGCTGGGGATAGAAATATAATCGCTTATCTAAAGGCACCTGAAGCCCTGGTAAAGTTAGATGAGGTGGATTCGCTGATTTTTATGGGCTTCGGTAGCTTCTCTGGCTTGGGCTCAACATTTGCCCAAATGTCTGACCTATCTTCTGCAACATACGCTGCTATCCCTCAGACCACCGCAGCAAGCCCTGCTAATCCGGATGAACCTATTCAGTCATTTAGTTCCCTGTTTGGCTATGTGTTTGGTGGTGGAGATAGTAAAGCAATTGACGAAACTGCTAGATTAGTTAGTTTGGTAGTTGGCTCAGGCGAGACTGATTACTTGAACGATCTTTCTCAGTCAACTACTACCCCCAGGGACCAGTCGGAGATGCTCACCCAAGCTGCCAACCATTTCATAGGGGCACTAATTCTTCACTGGAGCCAAAGCTACCATAAGCCAATAGTCACCACTACCTTTAGTGAGACAACATTTTACCTGAATCTAAACAGGGGACTTTACTATTCATATCCTACACCGCAAAGGGCAGCCAAAGTTTTGGTCAAGTTGGTGCAGTATAGGGAATACCTGGAAAGGGAAGCATAGCAGGGGGATAAAAGGCCGGCTAAAAGAGATGGCTAAGACTAAGCGGGAAATATCAGCCGGGGGTGTGGTCTTTAGGAGAGGTGACCTTGGCATAGAGGTAGCCCTAACTTCTGCCCAAAATGGTGAGATTTGGTGTCTGCCCAAGGGTTTGATAAACAAAGGAGAAAGTCTAGAACAGACTGCATTACGAGAGGTAAAGGAGGAGACAGGACTAGAGGGCAAAATAATTCGAAAGATCGCCGAGATAAAATACTGGTACTATTCTAAGTGGGAGCAAGTCCGCATTTTTAAAATAGTGCACTTTTTTCTCATGGAATGTATCGGAGGGAACCCTGCAGAACACGACTTTGAGGTAGATGAAGTTAAATGGTTCCCCCTTGATGAAGCCAAGGAGATATTAAGCTATAAGAGCGAGCGGGAGACTCTAGAGAAAGCAGAGTTTATCCTCGCCTCTTCACCTTTTCCAACGCATATTTAGCTATATCATCTAACCTTGAGCCGGGGAGAAATACCTCAGCTATACCTATCTCTTTTAACTCTGGGATATCTTCTTCAGGAATAACTCCTCCGGCTAAAACCAAGATGTGATCTAGGTGATGCTCGTGTAGTCGGCTCATAAATCGCTGCATTATCTCTACATGACCACCACACAAAAAGCTCAAGCCAATAACATCGGCATCTTCTTGAATAGCTGCCTTTATTACCCCATCGATCCTCTGGCCAGTTCCAAGGTAGACCACTTCCATGCCAGCATCACGCAGTGCTTCAGTCACGGCGATAATTCCTCGGTAATGATCATCAAGCCCAATTTTAGCAGTTAAGGCCTTTATCTTTTCACCAGCCATATATCCTCCTTTTCATAGCTGACAGTATTTTGTCTATTAGCTGGTGTCTGTTGGTTATCCTTGGTGTATGGGCAGCAAAGCCTCAGGCGATGAGACAGGTTCATTAAATAGCTTCTCTAACTCCTCACCTTCTATGCTTTCCTCGGCGAGGAGACGCTCAGCAATTTGGATCAATTTTGCTTTATGGTGAGTTAATAACCCTCGAGCCACGCTGTAAGCCTGATCAACCAGGACATAAACCTCTTCATCAATCTCCTGGGCTACTTTCTCACCATAATTTCTTTGCTCAGTGATCTCCTTTCCCAAAAAGACTAGCTGCTCCTTGTGCCCGAAGGTGCGGGGACCTAATTTATCACTCATGCCATATTCAGTCACCATCTTGCGGGCCAGTATAGTGGCTTGTTCAAGGTCACTGCCGCTGCCCGTACTTATTTCGCCAAACATCAATTCCTCAGCGGCGCGGCCGGCAAGATCAACAGCGAGCGTATCGTTGAACTGAGAACGGGTCCATAAGTAACGATCCTCAGCAGGCAGGAGCCTAGTATAACCCCCCATCATGCCCCGGGCGATTATGGAGATTTTATGTACCGGGTCAGCACGAGGAAGCATTTTGGCCACTAGAGCATGTCCTGACTCATGATAAGCGATCATCTTCTTCTCTTGGTGACTTATTACCCGGCTTTTCCTTTCCGGCCCGGCAATGACCCGATCAATAGCCTCCTCAAATTCGATCATCTCAACAGCTTTCTTATCGCGTCTTGCTGCCAAGATGCTCGCCTCATTGACCAGGTTAGCTAGGTCGGCACCGCTAAGACCGGCTGTCTCCTTGGCTAAGGTATTCAGATCGACCGACTCCGCTAAGGGTTTACCCTTGGCATGTACCTCGAGTATCGCCTTTCTGCCGTTGATATCCGGCCGATCCAGAACTACTACTCGGTCGAAGCGGCCGGGACGAAGTAGAGCGGGGTCTAATATATCGGGGCGGTTAGTAGCCGAGAGGACGATAACATTAGTATGACTATCAAAGCCATCCATCTCCACCAGAATTTGATTTAGAGTCTGCTCTCGCTCATCATGACCACCCCCCAGTCCTGCCCCGCGATGCCGGCCTACCGCATCGATTTCATCCACAAACACAATGCACGGGGCACTGCGCTTAGCTTGATTAAACAGATCCCTGACTCTGGAGGCGCCTACGCCGACAAACATCTCCACAAACTCGCTGCCAGAGATAGAGAAGAAGGGTACTTCTGCTTCCCCGGCTATAGCCCGGGCAAGTAAGGTCTTCCCTGTGCCTGGCGGGCCGATCAGTAGTACCCCCCGAGGGATACGCGCCCCCAAGGCGAGGAACTTCTCCGGGGTTTTAAGGAATTCTACCACCTCCTCGAGTTCACCTTTGGCTTCATCTACCCCAGCCACATCATTAAAAGTAACTGTAGGTTTATTTCCCACAATTACCCGGGCTTGGCTGCGGCCAAAATTGAATGCCTGACCACCTGCCCCCCGGGCACTACGTAACATAAAGAATAACAATGCACCAATGAAAAGAAAGGGCAACATGCCCATGAGCAACCTGCTCCAGTCAAAACTGCTCTCTGGCTTTATCCCCACCTCTATATTCTTACTTGCCGGCCCAAGGAGCTCATAGATACTGGAACTGCTCTCTTTAAGCGACTTAAATTGCTCACCTTGGGTGGTGGTGACCAGCAGTTGGTTGCCCTCCACTTCAATCGACTTAACTTGCCCCTTCTCTGCCATGGCGATAATCTCACTGATCGGTTGCTGTGGTATAATGGGGCTTTGGGGGAAGAAGGTGACAAAGAGAGCTATCACCGCTACCAAGATAACTAGAATAAGAAAACCCGGGGAAAACCACCCTTGCTTCATCCTCATCACAAGATATTATATCAAAAAAGAGCCCCAAAAGCTATTGCCGCATCAGGAGCACTAGAGCTAAAAGCCTGTCCACCTCTTGGCAAGAAAGCAAAAAATAGCTGGCTTGAGAGGCAGGCTTTTTTGCACCCACAAAGATACCCCAGCCACCGTATTCGGCTACTGCCCTGAAGCCATCTTCATCGGTTACATCATCCCCTAAGTAAATAGGTAAAATTTCTTTCCTCTCTGGGTGTTCCTGGCATTGGGTTAACAGAAGGTTTATCGCTTTCCCTTTGTCCCAGTCAACTGGTGGTCTCACTTCCCAGACTTTCTTGCCCTGGGTCACTTTTACCTTCCCCACCTCCTCGAGTGGCCTGGTGATATGGTAGAAAGTCTCTTCCACCACTCCAACTTGAGCCTCGCTTACCAAGCGATAGTGGAGGCTCAAGGTGAGGCCCTTATTTTCTACAATGACCCCCTTGATACTTGCCAGCATCTCGGATAGATGGCTCGCTACCTGGTCAATAATTGGCTTAGTCGCCCGAGCCTCAGGATATAACAGGCTTAATCCCGGTCCCTCCAGCTCCAGTCCATGATTGCCGGCATAAAATATCCCCTCAAGCTGAACCAGATTCTTAATCTCATCCAGCTGCCGACCGCTAATGATTCCCAAGGTGAGGCCCGAGAGTCGACTAAGTTTTTGCAGTAATTCCCTCCTCCTGGGCGGCAGGACAGCTAACTCGGGGCGAGCCGCAATAGGAACCAGAGTGCCATCGTAATCGGAGAAGAGGAAGAGATGAGCAATAGATTTCAGCCGAGAATAGATCAGGTCTTGGGCATTGAACAGATATTGCAACTTATTCCTCAGGGGCGAAGTTTAGCCAGCTCAGAAAATAGGGCAATGCCCCAGTGGTAGATATCGTTCTCCCTGACTTGCTCCCTCATCCTTCGCATTCTCACCATCTTTTCTTCTTGAGGCATCTCCACGGCCTTCTTTATCGTCTCGGCAAATTCATCAGTGGCATAGGGATTTATCACTAAGGCATCGCTTAGCTCCCAGGCAGCACCGCAAAACTGGCTCAAAATCAATACCCCGTCTTCATCTATCCGGGAGGAGACAAACTCTTTGGCTACCAAATTCATCCCATCGTGAAGTGAACTCACCATGCAAAAATCTGCTATCCTACGGAGGGCAGCCAAAGTAACCGGGGAGGCAAGTTCCTTCACATAGATTATTGGTTCCCAGGAGGCTGATTCATACTTCCAATTGATTTCTTCAACTAGGTGGTCAATCCTTTCATTTATTTCTCGATACTTTTCCACCCGAACCCGGCTCGAAGTACCCAGTTGGATAAAGACCATCCGCCCAATATATTCAGGATATTTTTCAAAAAATCTATCTAATGCCCTTAACCTCTCCGGTATCCCCTTGGTGTAATCGATGCGATCGATGCCAATCCCCACCAACTTATTCCCCAGCCCCCAGCGATGCCTGAGGGCCTTCATTTCCCTTTCTACTTTCCCTGTGCTCGCCTCAGCTGATAGTGCCTCAAAGTCCACGCTGATAGGGAAAGGCCGCACCAAGGTAGTCTTCCCCCCCCAAATCACGGCGAATTTCTCTCGGTCTATTCTGCACTCAATGGCACGATCCGCCGTTTCTAAGAAGTTATTGCAATGGTATTGAATATGAAACCCCAAGATGTCATTACCTAACAGGCCGTCGAGGATTTCCTCTTGCCACGGGCAGATGCGAAAAATCTCATAATTAGGCCAAGGGATATGCCAGAACTGGCCGACTATCAATTGGGGGTTTTGCGCCTTAATCATTCGGGGTAGGAGAGCAAAGTGGTAATCTTGCACCAAAATAATAGCCTGATTTGTGCCTACTTCTTGTAGAATTACCTCGGCAAAGAGAGAATTTACCTTCTTATAGGTGTTCCAATCCGCCTCATTGAAGGTAGGGGGGGTAAAGGCAATATGGCACAGTGGCCACATGGCATCGTTGGCAAACCCATAGTAATAGCCATCCTCTTCTTCCTTGCTAAGCCAAACTCGCCTTAGAGCATACTGGGGGTTCTCTGGAGGAACCATCACCCGACTACTCGAGTCAACCACTGCCCTATCGGCATCGCCGCTACCATGGGCGATCCATACCCCTGCGGCGGCGCGCATCACCGGATCGAGAGCCACAGTAAGTCCACTCGCTGGCCTAAGGCATTCTATCTCATCTCCAGAAAAGGTATGGATATAAGGTTCCCTATTGGAAACAACCACGAGCAGGTAACTTGCCAATCTCTCCTCAATTAATTGATGTAAGCTCTCCTTAAAGTCCACTTAAATCCTCCATCCCCCAATTCTCCGCGGGATCATTACGCTTAACCTTATATTAGTTTCCAGAAAGGGTTATGTCCAGCGCTGAGTTAACGAAAAACTAGGGCTAGAGCACCTTTGAGAAGGAAAGGTTATCCAACTTCATGCAAATTGTCCGAGAAGAGATAGCCGTGGTCTTAATTAGATATCCTTCAAGATTCATTTGTTCGGCGGCCCTTGACAATCTCTTGAAAAGATGACCTCTGCCCGCTCAACCATCCTCCTCAGAACCCCGGACAACGATCTCATTATGATTTGGCCCAGGAAAGGCTTCACACCGAGCGATAACCTTGCTATTGTCATTCAGATGCTGCTTCCAGCTAAGAGCAACAATATCACTAAAGCTGTAGGCGCCCACAATCAGTGGGAATTGCCCTGCCTAATTTCGTCTATATCCTCATCTCTTATCCCAGTAATATTGTGCATCACCGCCACGAGGGAGAAAGGCAGGTAACCAAAGGAGGTTCTAGTTTGCCTCCCTAGCTATATTATAATGCCGCAATCAGCCTTCTGGGGTTCCAGAGTAACTAATGGCAAAGACCAGAGTGTCCGAATTGACAAATCGGGGATCGACTAATCCTTATTTATAAAGGCACGGGGAGTCGGTGGCGGATGGACAAGCTGCATTTCCATTATATCTTGTCGAAAGCTGTCAAAGCAAAGATTCCTGGGGTAGGAGAGAGGTTGAGTGACTGGCACTGTAAATTTCCCAGCTGTTTCAGCTATAATAAGAAGGATTTGCGTTTAGTCTTCTCACTGGGGATAGGAGGTATTGTAATGAATCAGCGAGGCATTGCCGACTTAGACATATTGGTGGAGTCCTTGCCGCCGCAGGAAAGGAATCTGTTCGGCCGTCTGTTTCATCTGAGCACAACTTTAGGGGCTCTCCTTCCCCCTGAAACTATGTACCCTTGGATCAATGATCACTTCGGTAGCGTGGAGATGGTGGCTACCCAGAAAATCGTCAAGCTCACTAACTTAATTACCTTTGAGGGAGCGCTATTTAATCGCCTGCGAGCATCTCGGCCCATTGAAGCTAAGAGCAAGTTGACTTTAGAGGCGCAACTGATCGATGTGGCTAAAAACGACCCGCTACGCCACCCGCTCACAGATACTCCAGAGGACTCCTTTGGCCGCATTGTGGGGGAATATTGCCTCACTGCCGCCAATATTGCCAAATATGACGGGCTACATGCCATAGTGGTGTTCAACGATCATAACCCACTTCACTTTAGTAAAGAGAAAATTATCGATTATTTTGATGTTGCCATGAGATGGGCACAAGCAGCTCATAGCTATGATCCAGCAGCCAAATATTTCTTCTTTATCTGGAACTGCCTCTGGGGGGCAGGGGCATCGCTGGAGCATGGGCATGCCCAGGTGATGCTTTCCCACGATATCTCCTATGCCAAAATAGAGAGGCTACGTCGCGATGCTCTGGGCTATCGCCAGCAGTATGCTTCAAATTACTTTGATGACCTGTATCAAGTTCACGCCTCTTTAGGCTGTGCCCTAGAGAAACAAGGCGTTAAGATTATCTCTTACCTTTCACCCATCAAAGAAAAAGAGATCATGCTCCTAGGCAAAACGCTAGATGCGTCATTTGAGGAAATGATTTACCAAGTTCTGGATTGCTATCGGAACAAGATAGGGGTTGGCTGCTTCAATTTGATATTGTCCACCCCACCCTTAGGGGAAGTCGAGGAGAGCTGGGAAGGCTTTCCGATATTAGTGCGCCTGGTGGATCGAGGTGATCCCCAAAGTCGAGCCTCAGATATGGGAGCGATGGAGCTTTATGCCTCCAGTATTATCTCCAGCGATCCTTTTGAGGTAGCCAGGCTACTCAAAGAATGCCTGCTGACCTAAGCAAATGCAATGTGACAATGTCGGGAAGCGATCGCCCTCAGCCTTGTGTTGGATCAAGCCTGGTGTTATCATGATGACGGTGAATCGTGGGGGTTGAGCAATGACCACTGAGAAGAGCAAAGCCTTAGACTCAGCTGTGGAGCAGATTGAAAAACAATTTGGCAAAGGGTCGATTATGAAGCTGGGGGAAGCTTCCACCATGTTGGCAATAGAGATTATCCCTACAGGTTCAATCTCGCTCGATCTAGCTCTAGGCGCGGGTGGGGTTCCCCGCGGGCGAATAATTGAGATTTTCGGCCCCGAGTCTTCAGGCAAATCGACCCTTGCCTTTCACATCATGGCTGAAGCTCAAAAACGAGAGGGTGTAGCCGCCTATATAGACGTGGAACACGCCTTCGATCCCACTTATGTCACCCATTGTGGGGTTAAGATTGATGACCTTCTTATCTCCCAGCCAGATACAGCAGAGCAGGCATTAGAGATCACCGAGATGCTGATAAGAAGCGGAGCAGTGGATGTGATCGTTATCGATACTGTAGCTGCCTTAGTGCCTAGAGCAGAAATTGAAGGCGATATGGGGGATGCCCAGATTGGCTTGCAGGCAAGGCTGATGTCTCAAGCACTCAGGAAGCTGACTGCTGCCATCAGCCGGTCTCACACCGTAGCGATATTTATCAACCAGCTCCGGGAGAAGGTGGGAGTTTTCTTCGGTAGTCCTGAGGTAACCCCGGGGGGGAGGGCACTAAAGTTTTATAGTTCGGTGAGAATAGACCTGAGGCGAATAGATTCTATCAAGCAAGGTAGTGAAATAATAGGCAACCGGGTTAGAGCCAAGGTGGTTAAGAATAAGGTTGCCCCTCCTTTCCGATCAGCTGAGTTTGACATTATGTTCGACCACGGAATAAGCAAAGAAGGTGACCTTATTGACTTGGGTATAGGGATGGGGATAATAAAGAAAGCCGGTACCTTTTTCTCCTTTGGCGATACTCGCCTGGGGCAAGGGCGGGAGAATGCTAAAGAGCATCTGAGAGAGCATCCTGAGCTTGCCGCCGAGATAGAGCATCAAATCAAGTCAAGCAGCGCTTTTGCGCCAGCCCCCCCCTCCCTCGGAAAAAGAGCGCTTAGTGATGAAGCAGGAAGAATTCTTTTAGATGAGTAGTTCGGGTTCCTCTCCAGGGGTTGAGCATTGCCTCGATGCCGCTTATAATTATTTGAGTTATCGTCCCCGCAGTGAAGTTGAACTGAGGATTTACCTGAAGCGCCATGGGTATGAGAATTATTTTATAGAAAGTGCGCTCGCTAAGTTGAAACAACAAGGGATAGTGGATGATGTTGCCTTTGCCCGATTTTGGCGGGATAGTCGGGAGTCATTTAGTCCGCGTAGCTCGACTGCCCTCAGATCGGAGCTGAAGCGGAAGGGGATTGACTCTGAGACTATCGCCGAGACTATCGGTGAGATTGACGAAGAGAGCAGCGCTTATAAGGCAGCCCAGAAAAAAGCCAAGGTTTTGGCCAGCTCAGACTACTCCTCTTTTCATCATAAGCTTAGCGCCTACCTTTGGCGGCGAGGTTTCAATTATGAGCTGACTCAGCGAGTGGTAAAGCGGCTGTGGCAGGAGAGGAGTGGAAGAGAGCAAAATGCCTAAAGGTTCACCGGCAACCAAAAAAACCACTCAGGGCAAAGGAGCGAAAAACAAAAAGAAGAGATCTGCTGCTCGACGACGCCCCCTACCTACTGGCTCTAAGCAGGCTAGTAAGCTCAAGGCAACCCCGCCTCGGACAGCTAAGCAAGCTGTTATCCCGGTGAAGGCCACTCCTCATATTGCCTCCGCTTCACGCCCTTCGCCGGTTACCCCACCATATCCTCGGTTATTCGCTGAACTGAAGAGAATTGGAATAATAGCCGGGCCAATGATCTTCCTGCTAATCATCCTCGCCTTAGTGCTCTAGCTCAACAACTCCACTCTGGCCGCCGCTTTTCCTTACTAGGCGGATTGCCTCAATGCGCATTGACGGATCTATCCCCTTACACATATCATAAATAGTCAATGCGCTTATGGCTGTAGCAGTAAGCGCTTCCATCTCTGCTCCAGTTTTCCCAGTGACGGAAGCTTTAGCGGTAATCTCAACCTCACCCTTTCCCTCATCCAGTTGAAATTCCACCCTGACACTGGTGAGCAGCAAAGGATGGCACAGCGGGATAAGGTGCGGGGTTTGCTTTGCCGCCATGACGCCGGCTATCTGGGCCACTGCCAAAGCGTCCCCTTTAGCCAATCCCCCCCGCCGTAGTGACTGCAGTGTAGCTGGTTGCATCTTCACTATGCCCTTGGCCACCGCCTGACGCTCGGTATCGGGCTTTCCACTTATATCCACCATGCGGGCTCGTTCTAGAGAGTTCAAGGAGACTACTTGTTTCATTACCCTCCTACCTGAGACATCGATCGCCTTTGAGGAATAACCCCTTGTGCCAACCGATGTCCTGGTGGTTTAGCGGCAACCGCCTGCTCAAGCAACTGCTTCAGTTCATCAGGCAAAGCACCACGGCGCAATGGCTGTTTAACATCTATCTGTTCATCAGACAAAAGGCAGGGGAGGAGCCCCCCCTGGGCGGTGAGGCGGAGTCGATTGCAGCTAAAGCAGAAGTGTTCACTCACTGGGGTAATAAAGCCAATGGTGCCCTTCGCCCCAGGGAGGCGATAGTATTTTGCCGGGCCATTGCNGCTACTGGATAAGCAGGACTCAAGATTTCCCAAAGAGGTAAGCTGCTGCTTCACCTGGTAAGCTGACATAAAACTAAGGTTGAAAAATTGCACCGCGAATTGATTTGGCATCAGCTCGATAAAGCGCACATGCCACCCCTCCTGGGCAAGATGAGCAAAGTCGATTATCTCAGTATCATTTATGCCCCGCATAACCACAGTGTTTATCTTAACTGGCTCAAGGCCAGCATCGTGGGCTGCTTCAATACCCTGCATCACCTCAGCCAACCCATCATAGCCAGTGATATAGCGGAACCTATCTTTTTGGAGACTGTCAAGACTTATGTTTACTCGCTTGAGGCCAGCTTTCTTTAAGGCTGGAGCGTAATGTCTTAGCAGTACCCCATTTGTAGTTAAGGAGAGATCATCGATGCCTTCCGTACTCGACAGCATTCTAACCAGATCAACCAGCTTTGACCTTACTAAAGGCTCCCCACCAGTAAGTCTCACCCTGGTAATATTTAGCTCAACTGCGGCACGAACCACGACCAGGATTTCCTCGTAGGAGAGAAGCTCACCATGAGGCACTAAGGATATGCCTTGAGAAGGCATACAATAAATGCACCGCAGATTGCAACGGTCGGTAACCGAGATTCGCAGATAATTTATCGGCCGTTGGAATGAATCGGAGATGCCACTCAAGAATAAATCTCCCGGAGCAACTGACACGCCTTCTCAGCCGCTTTACCCCGATGGCTTAGCTTGTTTTTCTCCTCCACTGAGAGCTCGGCCATTGTTTTGCCCCGTTGGGGCAGGTAAAAGATAGGATCATAGCCGAAACCTTGCTCACCTCTGGGCTGAAATGAGATTACCCCCTGACATTCCCCACCACAGAGCTCTATTTCCCCCCGGGGTGAGGCAATAGCAATAACACATCTGAAGCAGGCAGAGCGCCTTTCCCAAGGTATGCCACGAAGTCGGGATAAAAGGAGAGCCATCTTCTCCTTATCCGAAGCACCCTGTCCAGCATAGCGAGAGGATAATGGGCCTGGCTCACCACCTAGAACATCTACCTCAAGCCCAGAGTCATCAGCCAGAGTAAGAAGTTGGCTTTGATCTGCATAAGCTGAAGCTTTAAGCTTGGCATTCTCCTCTAAAGTGGTGCCTGTTTCATCTACCACTATCTTGAGGCCTTCTTCCGCTGGAGTAACCAGCCGCCAAGGGAGATCACCAAGAAGCAACAAATACTCTCTCAGTTTAGCCGGGTTTGTGGTAGCCAGCAGAAGCTTGGGCATCGAACCAACCCTGTGAAATCTTCCTTAAATTCATTACTGCCCCTAAGAGAGTCATCGCATTTTCTTGGGGTGGTTTAGAAGTCGATAAATCTGCCCTCCAACCTTTTCATTACCCCAGGCATAGTAGTATATTCCATCNCCTCCAAGGGAAGGCGATGGGGTTCAAAGGGACCATGGCGGCGCATGTAATCGGCCACCTCACCCGCCATACGTCGTGCCTCATCGAAGGCGGGGTCATCGAACATATCCCGCGGCCCCACTAACTTACCCTCATTAAGCTGGAAGCCGAGGCAAGTCACCCGAGGGGGGCCATCGAAGCGGGAGGGATTAGATTGATGGGTGGCTACCGGCATAAGCGGGCCATGGTGTGAACCACGCATCCATCCCTCTACTAGCTGAGGCATAGTGAATGGCTCGAGAATCTCACCTACAGCGGGGAATTGCCCTTGAGAGCGCACCACGCATACCGGATCATCCTTCCCCACATATCTGCCTGCGATTAAAGAGAGACGCTGAGTGGAGGAGACAGCAGCTATTTCATTTGTCTCCCGATGATATACTGCTTTAGCTGCATAGCGGCTTGGTGAACCCAAAAAAATCAACATATCATATATTTCCTCCGGGGCGGAAAACACAATCTTTTTGTGCTCCTTGACATCATGCACCTCGAAGGAAAATCCCGAATGCATATTGGGGGCGATGACTAGTCCGATGGTGTTAAACGGATCGGCGAACATCTTGTAAAGTGGCAAGTTCCATGCCCCGGACGAGGTCTTATCAGCCATTAATACTATTATCGTCTCAGCTTCTCGTTCCTCAAATTGCATCTCGGCTACCCCAGGACCCATCCCCTTGATGGTGCCGGAGAAGGCATCGGCAAGGAGATCTTGCCCCGCCCCATGAAGCTTTAGCCGTTTGGCCACCGCAGTACATTCTACAAAAGTATCCCAAGCTAACTTATGGATACGCTCATCATCTTCCCCCTGTTGGTGTGTCATGATCAGCTCCAAGTCATCCCCACAGCGGGTAACACAGAAATCGATGAGCAAGCCATTATCTCTACTCGGCTTAAGGCACTCTTCGGCTTTGCTTAACACCTCAGGATGAGAGCTGGAGTGGCCTACATAACCACCAACATCAGCCTTGATCACACTTAGAGTAACTCGCATAATACCTCCCTCCGACAGACTTTTAAAATCACCCTACTTTTGGTGGTTTAGATTATCACCAATTCTCTATATTCTCCGAAGACCTCACGCAAAACATCACAAATCTCCCCCAAGGTAGCATACTCTCGTACTGCCTCTAGAATACAAGGCATCAGTTTTTTATCTCCTTGAGCAGCACTATGGAGTTCCCGCAGCTTCTGCGCTACAGCCCTGTTATCCCGTTCTCGCCTCACTCGGTTTAGCCGCTCCAAATGACGCCTCTCTCCCTCCTGATCCATAGTTAACTTCGGTATATCTATTGGTTCATCTGAGGTATACTCATTAACTCCTACAATAACTCTCTCCTTGCTCTCAACCTCTTGTTGGTAGCGATAGGCAGAGTGAGCAATCTCTTTTTGGAAGAAGCCCTGTTCAATGGCCGGGATGACACCCCCCAGGGAACTGATCTTCGTGAAATATTGGTACGCCGCTTGCTCTGTTTGATTGGTGAGTGCCTCTACCATAAAGCTGCCACCAAGGGGGTCAACACTATTGGTCACCCCACTCTCGTGGGCAATGATCTGCTGGGTGCGTAAGGCAATGCGGACTGCCTTCTCTGAGGGCAAGGTCAACGCTTCATCCATAGAGTTAGTATGTAGCGATTGTGTTCCTCCCAATGCCGCAGCCAAGGCTTGAATTGTGGTGCGAATGATATTATTTTCTGGCTGGCAAGCCGTCAGCGAGCATCCTGCCGTCTGAGTATGGAAGCGCAGCCATCGGGAGCGTTCCTTGTTGGCGCCAAATCGCTCCCGCATTTCTCTGGCCCAGATGCGTCGTGCTGCCCGGAACTTGGCTATCTCCTCAAAGAAATCATTGTGGCAGTTAAAGAAGAACGAAAGTCGAGGGGCAAACTCATCCACCTTTAGGCCCCGCTCGATCCCGGCTTGAACGTAGGTGAATCCATCAGCGAGGGTGAAGGCAAGCTCCTGTTGAGCTGTTGCCCCCGCCTCCCGAATATGATAGCCGCTGATGCTGATAGTATTCCACAGCGGCAAATACTTTGAGCCAAACTCGAAGGTATCCGCTACCAGCCGTAGAGAGGGACGAGGGGGGAAGATATAGGAGGCCTGAGCGATATACTCCTTAAGGATGTCATTCTGGATTGTCCCCCCCAGCTTTGCCATAGGAATCCCCTGCTTTTCGGCAGCCACGATATACATTGCCCAAATCGCCGCTGCTGGGCCATTAATAGTCATCGAAGTGGTTACCCCATCCAGCGGAATGCCGTCAAATAATATCTCCATATCCCTGAGTGAAGATACTGCTACTCCGCACTTGCCAAACTCCCCGCGGGCTAAAGGGTGGTCGGTGTCGTAACCTATTAGTGTGGGGTAATCAAAAGCAACAGAAAGTCCCGTCTCACCATGGGCCAAAAGATACTTAAAGCGGGCATTTGTCTCCTCGGCTGTTCCATAGCCAGAGAACATGCGCATAGTCCACAGTCGCCCCCTATACCCGGTATGATGAACACCTCGGGTAAAAGGATATTCTCCGGGAAACCCCAAGTCCTTCAAGTAATCTAGTTCAGCTATATGACTTGGGGTATAAAGGCATTCAACGGGCATACTCGAGGTGGTAATAAAATGGTTTTTCCTTTGTGGGGACTCTGATGCCTGCCTCTCCCATTCGGCATCTCTTTGCTCAATTCCCCCTATTTTCTCTTGATCGAGCCAGGCTCCTCTTTTCAAACTCTCACCGCTCCTTTTATTGCCACAATTTGCCTCCTTGTTGACGCCCTCTAATAATCAATCCCCTCCCGCGATAACACCCCTTTCTTATAGGGATGCTTGATCTCCACCATCTCGGTCACCAAATCTGCTAACTCGATGAGCTTATCATCAGCATAGCGTCCAGTAAGGATAAGCTCCACATCTCTAGGCTTTTGTTTAATTACCTCGACGATGTCACCTACATCCACTAACTTCCAAGCTGCTGCCAAATTTGCCTCATCCAGTACTATGATGTCATAATTACCGCTGAACATAGCTTCGCGGGCTGCCAAAAGTGCTCCCCTTGCCTGCTCCTTTTCCTCCTCCTTCACATTTAGAGGATCAACAAAACTTATCTGCCCAAATCGGACCAGGCTAGCATTTGGCAATTGAGCTAAAATTTTTTGCTCCCCATAGAGGTAGTCGCCCTTCATAAAATAGACAATACAAACTCTTAGGCCATGCCCTAGGGCTCGCAAGACAATCCCCAGCGCTGCTGCGGTCTTTCCTTTGCCATTGCCGGTAAAAACCTCCACCAGGCCTGTCATCAAACTACCTCAGAAAACCTCTCTGAGCTATGAGGACAATCCCTAAGCTATTTTCAAATTTACCAGTAACGCATCCCCCTGTCAAGTGAGCTGGGTGAACTTGTTTGAAAGGCATGCTCGGTTTATAATGTACCATAATCATCGGGAAGCTAAGCAGTGATACTGAATAGTTACCCCTGAAAAGCTCTGTATTTAGGGGCCCCATCAGAATCTTAGATTTGATGGGAGCTTGGTGGGGAGGTCCTAGATCTGCCCTTTTGATTTCCGGGACCCCATGAAATCCACCCAGAAAAATCTCTGATTTGACTGGGTGCAAGGAGCAAAGTGAATTTTTCATGGGGTATTAAATAAGGAGGCACATGGTGATGAACAGGAGNATATTGAACTATCTAGTTGTTGCGCTGATTGTATTGGTGGGGATGACTAGCGCTGCTTATGGGACGAAATCGGCTGGGGTCGAAATGCCCCCGGTATCAACACCGGAGCAAGCCCACCAGCGAGCATCGCTGAATTTGTTTGGTATTGACCCGATAACCTTAGACCCAGCCATAGCCCGGGAAACTAACTCAGCAGCCTATATCAATGAAATCTTCAGCGGCTTGGTCACCATCGACCCCAACCTTCAAGTCGTGCCCGACATTGCTCAAAGGTGGACAGTAAGTCAGGATGGTAAAACCTATACCTTTTATCTGCGTCGCGAGGTGAGGTTCCATAACTGGAAAGAGGTTACCGCAAGTGATTTCAAGTATTCCCTGGAACGTGCTTGCAACCCCAGAACCAAGTCTCCTACTGCTGAGACCTATCTTGGCGATATCGTCGGGGCGAAGGAGGTATTGGCTGGTAAGGCAACAGAAATAAGCGGGGTTAAGGTAGCCAACCCCTATACTCTTCAGATCACTATCGATGCCCCCAAAGCTTACTTCTTGGCTAAGCTCGCCCATCACACTGCCTTTGTGGTCGATAGGGCTAATGTGGGATCGGGCCCAGAGTGGTGGCATAACCCTAATGGGACTGGCCCATTCAAGCTTAAACAATGGCAAAAGGGTAGGCTTCTTATCCTCGAACGCAATAGATTTTATTACCAAGAGCCGGCTAAAGTCAGCCAGGTCATCTTTCGAATTTGGGCTGGGATTCCGATGCAATTGTATGAGAGGGGTAAGATTGACATTGCCGGTGTCTATTTAGGCGATATAGATAGGGTGCTCGACCTCCAAAATCCCCTAAACAAGGAGTTGGTTATTAGCCCCCAACTCAGTCTATCCTACCTCGGCTTCAATGCCACGAAGCCTCCTTTTGATGATGCTAAGATTCGCCAGGCGTTCTGCCACGCTATAGATAAGGACAAGATAATCGACCTACTGCTTAAAGGAATGGAGGAGCGTGCTGATGGCATTCTTCCCCCAAGCATGCCTGGCTACAATGAGAAGATCAAAGGGTTGAGCTTCGACCCCGATCGGGCAAGGGAATTGATCCGTGAGTCGAAGTACAAAGATCCATCTTCCCTACCACCAATTACCTTCATCACTTCTGGATATGGTGAGATCTTGCCTCTTAATGCGGCGCTGATAAACATGTGGCGGCAAAATCTCGGGGTGGGGGTGCAAGTAAGGCAGCTCGATCCGGAAAGTTATTATCAGGTGCTCAAGGAAGAAAAAGATGAAATCTTCGACTCTGGCTGGGTTGCCGACTACCCCGACCCGCAAAACTTCCTGGATATCCTGTTTCACTCTGGAAGTGAAGAGAATGCTGGTGAATACAGTGACCCCCAAGTGGATGCCTGGTTAGAGCAAGCACGGGTCGAACAGGATGCGACCACCCGGATGAGGATGTACCAAAAAATTGAGCAGAAAATCGTTGACGATGCTGCCTGCTTACCGCTGTTCTTTTCCGTTGATTACCTGCTGGTCAAACCCTATGTCAAGGGCTTTATCGCCCCCCCCATGCCGATTCCTTTTCTCAAATATGTTTCCATTTCGACCCAAATCAGGATGCCTTTGGCTACTGCTACCAGTTATTCGCCCGACCCAGGGCAGATCAGGGCACTCTCCACCACTACTAAGGTAGAATTCCCCACTGCACTCACCTTCAATCTAGAGGCTGAGAGCGATGTCAATATCACTGATATCGCGCTTCGCTACAAGGTCAATAAAATAAGTTACGCCCCACTTATTGCCGAAATTCGTCCCAAATTCACCCCAGCCCGCAGGGTGGAGGCGAGCTGGACATGGGATACCAGAAAGAGCAGCTTGCCACCAGGGGCGAAGATAGACTATAAGTGGCTGATAGAGGATGCTGCCGGTGGCGAACTGGAGACCGATATGGACACCGTCAGATTTGAGGATAACCGCTATGCTTGGCGGACTCTTGAGGTCGGCCAGGTGAGTCTATTTTGGTATCAAGGTAGCTCGTCTTTTGCCGAGACACTCCTTGATGCTGCCCTTGGGGCACTAGATAGACTGGCCAAAGATACCGGGGCTCGTCTGGAAAGACCAGTCAGGATTTATATCTATGCCAACTACGGTGACCTGCGTGGAGCACTGATATTTCCCCAGGAGTGGACCGGTGGTGTTGCCTTCGTCGAATATGGCATCATCGCCATTGGTATTACCCCAAATAACTTGGCTTGGGGAAAAAGGACGATAGCCCATGAGCTAGCACATCTGGTGACCTATCAAATGACCTTCAACCCCTATAGTTATTTACCTACCTGGCTAAATGAGGGGTTGTCGATGTATGCCGAAGGGGAATTAGGTGCTTCACTCGAGTTCGTACTCAATCAGGCAATCTCCCAAGATAGCCTTATTTCAGTACAGAGCCTGTGCGGCAACTTCCCAACTGACCCTGAACAGGCTAGCCTTTGCTATGCCGAAAGCTATAGCCTAGTCAAGTTTCTTATTGATAGCTATGGTCGGGACAAGATAGCCGAGTTATTGGGTGTATTCAAGCAGGGCAGTAGCTGCGATGCTGCCTTGGAGCGGGTTTATGGCTTCGACATGGATGGATTGGAAGAGTTATGGCGTGCCAGCCTCGGTGTGGGCAGCCGCCCTATGGTGCGGGCCTGATGCTATATGATGTGATTATAATTGGTGCTGGTCCTTCAGGGAGCTATACTGCCCAAAGGCTCGCCGCTTTAGGATATAAAGTGCTGGTCGCGGAGCAACATGAAAAGGTGGGGCAGCTAGTTTGCTGCACTGGTATCATTGGGAGGGAATGCTTTGATATCTTCTCTATCGATAAGAGCGTTATCCTGAGGGAGGCAGCTTCGGCTAAGTTCCTCTCCCCTGGGGGGGAATCTCTCAGGGTCGAGAGGGAAACCGCTCCAGCCTACATAGTTGACCGCCCCGCCTTTGATCTCACCTTGGCCAAGAGGGCCCAAGAACAGGGGGCAGAGTATTTGTTAGGCGCTCGAGTGAGGAGTATCGGCGTAGAAAAGGACTTTGTTCAACTGGAGACTTCAGGTGAGGATTTGGTGGGGAAAACAGCGGTTATCGCCTCTGGCTTTGGCTCGACCCTGGGACAAAAGCTGAAACTGGGCAGAGTGGCTGACTTTGTTATTGGAGCCCAGGCGGAGGTAGCGGCGATAAATGAAACGAATGAAGTAGAGGTGTATTTGGGCAGCAAGTTTGCCCCGGGATTCTTTGCCTGGCTTGTTCCTACTTCTGAGGGGAAGGCATTAGCCGGGCTCCTTTCCCGCCACCGCCCCGGTTTATATTTGAAGGATTTCCTCTCTCATCTCTCAAAGCAGGGGAAGATCGAAGCAAGCACTGCCAGGATAAGCTATGGGGGTGTCCCCCTCAGGCCATTGCCTAAAACCTATAGAGAGAGGATAATAGTGGTGGGGGATGCGGCAGGACAAACGAAGCCGACCACCGGCGGAGGGATATACTACGATCTCCTTTGTGCCCAAATAGCCGCTGATGTGCTTCATCAGGCACTCTCGAGCGGCAATTTTTCCCCCAAGATATTCGCCCGCTATGAGAAGGGATGGCACAGCAAACTATCCACCGAGCTAAGGATTGACTATTGGGCGCGCCGATCATTTGAGCGACTCAGCGATGGGCAGATTGAAAAGATATTCCACCTAATCTGCTCCAGTGGTATCCATGACACCTTGTTGAATGCCAAGGATTTCTCCTTCGATTGGCACAGTCGCCTAATACTGAATGGGCTGAGACATCTTATCCCGCGTGGTATGCTTCAAATGCTCCGCGCCCCGTTCAAAGACCGCTGAGAGGTTTCTCAAAGATGACTGAAGGCATTGCCTTGGCCCAGATAGACAAGAGTTGGTTCCGGCCACAAATCCCCCCAGAATTAAGCGCTATTTGTGGGGTTGATTCGGCTCTCGAAGATATTGCCGGGCGGCTAGAGGAGGAGATGGCCAAAATAGCTGATGTTGAGGAGAGGTCAAGGATAGAACTTGGGGTTTTAGACTGGTTATATATCTTGATAAGGGGAAACATAAAGCGAGGAAGGGCATTTGAACTAGACGATGTGCTGATCTTGAGAGAGGCTGATTGCCTCGGTTATACAAAGTTACTTAATGCCTTGGGGGCAAAATTCGGTCTAGCTATGGGTGTTGCCGATGTAGTTGTCGATAATGCCGGCAGATATGTACCCCATCCGATCAATATCCTCAACTTATCCAATCGGAGTTGGCAACTTGTCGACCTGTGGTATGGCTCAAAGAAGATAAATCACCGTAAGGTGATCCTTCAGATCAAGGAGCAGGGTGAGTGGAAGATAAAGGAGGCAACTTACCATGAGCTTAAAACCTCAATCGAGGTAAGGGGTTTGCCCCTAGAGTATCTTGATGCCCTAACCTACTATATCTGGGGAAATCGTCATCTGGAGAGAGCAATTCGCTCATATGTCGAAGAAGAGTACAATCAAGCCATAGAATGCTACACTTCGGCAATAAAGCTATACCCCCAGAATGCCCGGTTCTATTTCAATCGAGCGATTGCTTTGGAGAATAAAGGCGAGCCGAGATATGCCCAAACGGATTATGCCCAAGCTTTGAAAGACGAAGCTAGCCAGATTCAAGTGTTGGCTAGAGAATACCAAGAAATAATTCAGCTAATAGAGTTAGATAGGATGCATATCGAAGCTAGTGACCAAGAGATGTACTTGCTATGCAAGGGATATATCAGTGGGAAGGAGATGCCCTTGGATGAGGTGGCTAGGGAATATGGCCTCCCCGAGGGGAAGGTAGAGCAAATAGTATCAGATATAGAGGCGAGATTATCTGGTGAAAATTCAGCAGTTGCATAGCTGGCAAGTATCTATTGCCCAAGCCCAGGAGATACAGCGCCGCCTTGCCGCTCAGGTATCGAAAACAAGTGAGGTTGCCTCACCGCGTTTCATAGCTGGCACAGACATCTCCTCACCAAATATATATGGTGTGGCTACTGGGGCTGTCGTGCTCCTCCGCCTGCCTGAGTTGACTATAACGGAAATACAGGTAGCAGCCCAGGAACTCGACTTCCCTTATATGCCTGGGTTGCTCTCCTTTCGGGAAGCTCCGTTAATTTTGGCTGCTTGCCAGAAGCTTAGCATCGATCCAGATCTTCTTGTAGTGGATGGGCAAGGAATTGCCCACCCGCGGAGACTGGGGCTTGCCTCTCATCTTGGCCTTCTGTTAGATATGCCGACTATAGGCTGTGCCAAATCTCTCCTTTGGGGAAGACACCAGCCGGTGGAAGCGCAACGGGGCAGCTTCGCCCCCCTCAGGGCTGGTGAGGAAGTTATTGGAGCAGCCTTACGCACCAAAGCGACAGCCAAACCAGTTTATGTCTCCATAGGACATAAAGTAAATCTTGAGGCTGCCGTTTATTGGATAGTGCAGTGTTGCCGAGGTTATCGCCTTCCTGAACCTACAAGATTGGCTCATCTTGCTGCCGCAGGACAGCTAAAGTTGCCCCGAGAAAACCAGGCGGAGTAAGGATATCAACAGCAGCTATTCAGTTAAGATGTTTTCATCGAGGAGGGGTAAACATGCAACCAGAGGAAAGACTAGAAGATTTGCGTTCTCGCATCTCCTCTATGGTGGTGCATCTTTGAGATCGCCAAGAAGGAGGAGAAGATTGTCAAGCTAGAGAAAGAGATCCTAGAGCCCAGCCTGTGGCAAGATCCTGGGGAGGCCCAGCAGATTATGCACCAACTTACTGGGTTAAAACAGGAGGTCTTTCAGTGGCGCAACTTGGAACAGAAAGTAACGGAGCTGATCGAGCTGTCACATCTGGCCACTTGGGAGGGCAACCCGGAGTTGGAGGGGGAAATTCACACCGAGATAGAGCAGGTAGCTTCCCAAGTAGAGGGACTAGAGCTTCAGTTATACCTCGGTGGTGAATATGATAAAAGGGGAGCAATCCTGGCTCTTCATTCTGGAGCTGGGGGTACTGAATCACAGGATTGGGCGGAAATGCTCCTTAGGATGTATATGCGTTGGGCCGAGCAACATAGTTATCAGATAAAGCTCTTGGAGGTTTCGCCCGGAGAAGAGGCGGGGATAAAGAGCGCTATTTTAGAGATCGATGGGGAATATGCCTACGGCTACCTTGAGTCGGAGCGTGGGGTGCATCGGCTGGTACGGCTCTCCCCCTTTGATGCCGATCATGCTCGCCACACCTCCTTCGCCTTAGTGGAGGTGTGGCCTGTGGTAGAGCAAGATGTGGAGGTGAAGCTGAATCCCGATAAGCTAAGGATCGAGACTTTTCGCTCTAGCGGCCCAGGTGGGCAGCATATGCAGAAGACGAGCACAGCGGTGCGCATAACCCACCTCCCTACTGGTTTAACTGCTTCTTGTCAGAGCCAGCGCTCGCAGCATCAAAATAAAGAGATGGCTCTCCACATCCTTCGGGCTCGACTTTGGGAACTCGAGCTGAAGAGAAAGGCTGAGGAAAAAGTGAAACTTAGGGGGAAACGTTTGCCCCCAGCTTGGGGTCATCATATCCGAAGCTATATTCTCCATCCCTACAAGAAGGTAAAAGACCATCGTACTGGCTACCAGACTAGCGAGGTCTCTGGGGTATTGGATGGAAAGCTAGATGAGCTAATGAAAGCATATCTGAAATCCAAAGTAGGAGAAGGTAGGTAAAAATAAGACCACTACCGACAAACCTTTTCAATGCCCTTTCAACCCAAACCTTTCCTCCAGTTTCCTTGGCTCGCCGGTTATCACAAATACCTCCTGAACTGCCCCCGAGTTATAAACCAACAACTTTGCCCCGGTTAGTGTAGTATATTTAAAGCGTATCTGAAGCCTAGATAGGGAGCTTCTGGTGTGGTTAATTTCCCCAGGGATGATAGCTTGTATGTATTCTAAGGGCTCAAGCTCCCGCTCTAAAAACTGCCTTAACCCTGAAATCATATCATGTTCGTATTTGATCTTTGAGCTTCCTCGATGTTTCATAATGGCGACTTTCAGGATATGGCCTGTATTTCTTGTTTATATTCATCCAGTAGCTTATAGTATTGGGAATCTAATTGGGCTAGGGTTCTGNGCCATTCCTCCTGAAATTGGGGTTGCTTTTCTACATCAATTTTGATCCCTGCTAGCGGGGTGCCAAGTTGTTGTTGAATTGCCTGCTGGAGCTTCATCTCAAAATTCCCCTTTAATCTCTCATAAGCTTGCTTTTTTTGTACTCCCCCTTGTTGTTCATAATGTTCAAAAATGCTTCTCATCTTACTATACACATTTTCAATCCTCACCTTATCACTCTTTAGCACTTTGATTCCTTCCATCACTTTCTTGTTTTTTCGGGCAATAAAATCATCTTTGGGTAGATCTATATTTCTAAGCAGAACTTGTTGCGCACCTTCAGATACAAATCTCTTGGCATCCTCATCGTACTTGGCTAACTCCACCAGCAGACTAGATTCATCCTTGAGATAACTGGAGGCTAGTTTCTCTCCCTGGGGGAGATGCTTCCACTTTTTAATTTCCTCCTCGGAGGGCTTCTCTAACCTTTCGACCTTTTCCATAGCTTTTTCAAAAGCACTTTTGATCTCTCCCATTCGATACCTCCACTATATCTTGTTACGCTGTTTGCGTACCTTGTCAAACTCCCTTAATAGCTCCTGCTCTTTTTCAGTTAAATCGGTAGGGGTTATTACCTTTGTGATTACATATAAGTCTCCTCTGCCAGAGTTAGCTAAGTGGGGTATCCCCTTATCCATTATCCTGAATAGGGTACCAGCCTGTGTGCCAGCAAAAATTTCAAGCTCTAAATTGCCCTCTAAACTTGGTACATCATCTATCTTGCCGCCCAAGGCTGCCAGGGGAAAGCCGATTTCTTTGGGGACAAAAATATCATCACCGTGCCTCTCAAAGATGGGATGCTTTTGCACCTCAAGCACAATGTATAGGTCGCCGGGCTCGGTCATCTCATCTCCCTGTTCCCCCTCTCCTTCGATCCTTATTTTATACCCGCTATATGCACCTTTCGGTATCTGAACTGGTACCTGCCTCACCTTTTCTAAGCTT
>JGI24724J26744_10000106_pt1 | contig 71441 bp, 58 predicted proteins | sample Cruoilmetagenom7_FD_26744 | JGI IMG/M metagenome (IMG submission 26744) | reverse complement strand
GGGTGCGGGCGCGGGCGGGGCTTGAGGATTTAGAGGCGGGGGTGATTGGGTCTGCGATCGGGGAGATCAGCGCGATTAAGGTTACTGGGTTTGGGCGCAAGGCGCGTTTGCAGGTGGTGATCATTGATGATTCAGGGGAGGACGGTTTGAATGGTGGGCGGCAGGGGCGGCTGGATTTGGTGTTCTTTAATCAGGCGTTTTTGGCGAAAAAACTAGAACCTGGGATGTCACTCAATGTGCAGGGGACTCCCAAGGTGTACGGGCCGGGGTTGCAGATGGCGAATCCGACCTTTACGATTGTGCCTGAGGATGATCTTGAACGGCTGGCGGGGAGCGAACAGGATGATGAGTACCGGGCGGTGTACCCGGCGACTGATGGGCTGACCTCTCAGCAGATCGGGGACATCATTAAGCCAGTGCTTGGGGCGGGGGTCGATCTGTTGAAGGATCATTTGAGCGATGAGTACCGCACGGAGCGGTCGCTGCCGACGCTTGGGGAGGCGTACCGGATGATTCATTGTCCTGAGGACGAGGATGAAGTCGGGATTGCACGGCGGCGATTGGCGTACGACGAGCTTTTGTTGTTGCAGCTTGGGGTGCATATGAAACGGGCGCATTTGCGTTCGACGATGCAATCCCCCCCACTGCCATCGTCGGATGAGATTGATGAGCGGATCAATGCGCGGATCCCGTTTACACTCACGCCTGATCAGGCGCGGGTGGCTCAGGAGATTGCCAAGGATTTGTCGCAGACGACGCCTACCAACCGGTTGATCCAGGGGGATGTGGGGTCCGGGAAGACGGTCGTTGCATTGGGAGCGATGCTTCGGGCGATTGCTCACGGGCATCAGGCGGCGCTGATGGCGCCTACGGAACTGCTTGCGGAGCAGCATTACTTGTCGATCTCGGACATGCTGAGTGGATCCAACACGCGGATCGCCTTGTTGACAGGATCGATGCCTGCGGATCAACGGGCGGCGGTGGTCGCGATGATCGAAACCGGAGAAGTTGATCTGGTGATCGGAACGCATGCACTGGTATCGGATTCGGTGGCGTTTCATTCGCTTGCTGTTGCGATCATTGATGAACAGCACCGGTTCGGGGTTGAGCAGCGGGCGAAGTTGCGTGTGAAGGGGGGGGACGAGTTCTCCCACGAGACGCCTCATGTGATTGTGATGACGGCGACGCCGATCCCTCGGACGATCGGGCTGACGATCTTTGGTGATCTGGATATCTCGACGATCGAGCATCTGCCTGCGGGACGCAAAGAGATCACGACCAAATGGGTGGGGCCTGAGAAGCGGTCGGTGGTGTATGGGTGGGTTGCTGAGAAGATTGGGCAGGGGCAGCAGGTGTTTATTGTGGTGCCCGCGATCGAACCCGGCGGGAAGACCTCGGCGACGCTCCACAGCGACGGGAGCGCACACGGAGGCAAGGGGCCGACACGGAATCTACGGGATCTGCTGAAGGAGCTCGAGGGCGGGGAACTCAACGGCCTCAAGGTCGCGGCGATGCACGGGAAACTCAAGCGAGATACCCGCGAGCGGATCATGCACCGGTTCCGGGCCGGGGAGATTGATTGCTTGATCGCGACGACGGTGATCGAGGTGGGCGTGGATGTACCCAACGCGGCGGTGATCGTGATCGAAGACGCGGACCGGTTCGGGCTGGCGCAGCTGCATCAGCTTCGGGGACGTGTTGGTCGGGGGGAGCAGCAGTCGGTGTGTGTGCTGATCGCGGATCCCAAGACGGATGACGGGAAGCTGAGGCTTGAGGCGATGGTCGAGTCTTCGTCGGGGTTTGTGCTGGCACAGCGGGATCTGGAGATCCGGGGGCCTGGGGATGTATTTGGGACTCGGCAGTCGGGGATGCCGCCGTTTAAGGTTGCGAACCCGCTTGAAGATCACGAGTTACTGGGCATGGCTAGGCGGGATGCGGGGGAATGGATCAGGCGGTCGGCGCGGCTCGATGGCGAGGGAGAGGGATTGATCCGGAGACGGCTGCTCAAGGCCCACGGTGAATGGCTTGGGGTTGGGGATGTCGGGTAAAATTCTGTTGAACAATAAACCACTCCCAGATTATCGTTTCTAGTGATTTATACCCGGGTGTTTATACCTAATGATTAGATTAATGAAACAATAAGAGTTCTAGTCATAATTGCCTAATTATATAAATTAGTTTATATACTTTCGACAACGGTGGGGAAAATCACCCAAAATAACCGACATACTGAGAATGGACACATCAAAAACCACAAATCTATTTCACGACCGATTGATTCTGGCAGCGGGCGACCTTTCATTTCGCCAGTTAGGCGAGATCACTGAGACCCATCCTGAGACCGTGCGTCGGTACATGAATGGGCACGCCCCAAGCACGGTGTTCCTCTCCAAATTGTGCCTAAATTTGGGCATATCCGGTGAATGGCTCTTGTCAGGGCAGGAACCGATGATGACGCGGGATGTGCCACTCTACACCTTGAAGAACGCCAAGCCTGACCAGTTGATGCTTGCTGTTTCAGAGCTTTTAGTTGATCTTGCCGATCGATTGGAAAGAACTGAACAACTGGTGCACCGCGATCAAGGGATTGAACTGAAGCTCAACGCTTCTGCATAACTTTGCACTCCAACATATAACAAGCTGTCTAACTATCTTGTTGTGACGACAGACTCATGCCAGCTTGACCCATCGCGGTCTGCTGAACAACTCATCTCTCAGTTTGTTGTGGAAGACAAAAATATTTGCCTCGAATTTGTGTGAAACAGGAGAGGCCAGAAGGCTTCAGCCACTGGATTTTGACGCAGATGTGTGGATAATGACTCATAAACGAGGGCCTACCCGCACAGACCTGTTTCATAGGCCGTCCTAGAACCAAACATTTGTGTATGCTGTGTGTATGAGCACCATACCAACAACATCGGCATTCCATGATCGTCTGAGTCTTGCGGTGGGCGATACTTCGTACCGGCAACTGGGGGAGATGACCGATACCCACCCCGAAACTGTGCGGCGGTATATGCTGGGGCAGGCCCCTAGCGCCTCGTTTATGACCAATCTGTGCCGAAACCTGGGGGTCTCGGGCGAGTGGTTGCTGTCGGGTCAGGGGCCGATGAAGGTGCGGGATTTCCGTTCCCACGCGCTCAAGAATGCCGATCCGAATGAACTGATGGGCGCGATCGCCAATACGCTCACGCAGCTCATCGAGCGGGTAGACCGGCTGGATCGGTTCGTGCAGATGATCGAGACCAGGCTCAATGCATCGACAATCGTCGAGCCTAAGGCGGCATCTGATATACTCAACTCCCAGAAGGACGGGAGTACCGATGAGCGAGCAGGATCAGAATCAGGAACGGGAATCAATGCTCAGGCCAAGCCCCCAAGTGCAGAGCGGATCGCAAGGGCTATCGCCCAACGATCACCTGACGATGATGCTTGAGCTGTGCAAGCCTGAATCGATGGGGATGGTCCGGAGATGGGTAGCAGCGTTGATGCTGGTGCCTGAGGATCAACGCGAGGGGATCGTGCAGGCGGTTGAGAAACAGATTGTGGACGACTTCGTCGATTGAGTCTGCGTTCGGGGCCCCCACCCCCCTCTATTATAAATCATGTCGTTAAACCAGAATGCTGCCTCGTTGTTTGCTCGGATTGGTCAGATGCTCGAACTGACCGGGGGGGATCGGTTCAGGGTGAGCGCGGCGGCGAAGGCGTCGCGGATTCTCAAAGGGTTGACCGAGGATCTTGGGCCGATCGCTGAATCGGGGGACACCAAGGCGCTGGTCGCGATTGAGGGGATCGGTAAGGGGACGGCGGGCAAACTGATAGAACTTGCCCAGACAGGGACCATATCAGAACACGATGAGCTCGCGGCCAAGATCCCGGCGGGGCTTATGGAGGTGCTTGGGATTCCCGGCTTAGGGCCTAAGACGGTCAAGCTGATGTGGGACGATCTCAAGATTGAATCGGTTGCGGATCTCAAGGCGGGGATTGCGGATGGTTCTGTGGAGGGGCTGCCTCGGATGGGGGCGAAGACGATTGAGAATATTGTCGCAGCGATTGAGTTCATGGAGAGTTCTGGGGATCGGCTGCATCTGGGGATCGCACGGCCGATTGCGTTGCGGTTTGTTGATCTGATGATGGGGGCTACGGGGACGAGCCGGGCTGAGTTTGCGGGATCGATCCGGCGGGGGGAGGAGACTATTGGGGATATTGATATTCTGGTGGCAACCAAGAACCCTGACGCGGCACGGGAGGCGTTTGTTTCGATCGAGGGGGTATCGCGGGTGCTGGCGTCTGGGGAGACGAAGTCATCGGTGCGGTTTGAGATCGGGGAACTCGGCGGGCGGTTTAAGGATCTGAGCGGGCCTCGGGAGGTGCAGGTCGATCTGCGGATTGTGCCTGCTGAGTCTTGGGGCGCGGCGATGAGTTACTTCACGGGATCCAAGGATCACAATGTGGCGCTGCGGAAGATCGCGATCAAGCGGGGGATGACGCTTAATGAGTATGGATTGTTTAATAACTCGGATGACCGGGGTGATCCAATCGCATGCGAGTCTGAGGCGGGGATTTATGCGGCTCTTGGGATTGATGTGGTGCCTCCGGCGCTGCGGCAGGATCGGGGGGAGTTTACGAGCGGGCACCTGCCGCATGTGATTGAGGTTGCGGATATCAGATCGGATCTCCATACGCATACGATGGACTCCGATGGGAAGATGACGCTTGAGGAATCAGCGACGATTGCAAAGTCGCGGGGGTTTCATACGCTGGCGATTACGGATCATTCGAAGTCGTCGGCGGTGGCTAATGGGCTTAAGCCTGATCGGTTGCGGGCGCAGATCGAGACGATTCATGCGTTTGATGAATCGTTTGAAGGGCTGCATATCATCGCGGGTTCAGAGGTTGATATTTTGGTTGATGGGTCATTGGATTACGATGACGATCTTTTGAATGCGCTTGATATTGTTGTGGCGTCGCCGCATGCGGGATTGCGTGCCAAACCAAAGCAGGCGACCAAGCGGTTGCTCAAGGCGATCGAGCATCCTTCGGTGCACATCATCGGGCATCCGACTGGTCGGTTGATTCAACGGCGTGAGGGGCTTGAGCCAGACATGAATGAGTTGATCGCGGCGGCGGTGGAGCATGATGTGGCGCTGGAGATCAACGCGCATTGGATGCGGCTGGATCTGCGGGATACGCATGTGCGGGCGGCGGTCGAGGCGGGATGCAAGATCGCGATTGATTGCGATGTGCATCAGGCTGGGGACTATGACAATCTGATTTATGGAGTGCTGACGGGGCAGCGGGGTTGGCTGACGCCTGAGTTGTGCGTGAACTGCTGGGATCACGACCGGCTGCACGATTGGCTCAGATCCAAACGGTAGCACGCATCGTCAATATGCCATTTCTTGCGATTGACACTCAGTCTCAACTGCATACACTCTCCTCAACTAGGAGAATGCATGTCTATTCAGTCGCCTGAATCCTGTTTTTTGAACGCTAAACGCGGCTTTACGCTGATTGAGCTGCTTGTGGTCATTGCGATCATTGCGTTGCTCATCGGGATCATGCTGCCTGCGTTGGGTTCGGCGCGGGCATCGGCCCAGGCACTTAAGAACACGACCAATCTCCGGTCGCTGCAGTTGGGAATCCAGCTCTATGCGATGGAATACAAGTCGTTCCCGCCGTTTCGGCTGCCTTCTGGGGAGTCGCATCCGGGTACAGATCGCCCGAGGGCTCGGTGGCACTGGTTTGCGGGGGATCAGATTGGGCGGCCGTATTCTCCGAGTGGGCAAGAAGAGCTTGATGATTTCATGAATGCGGGGGCGGTTCATCGGATCGACAATGAGGTGTTTATTGATCCGACCCAGCGGCTCGAAGATTTCGTGCGGGGATCAACGCAGCAGGTCGAGGCTTTGCGGAATGGGTCGTATGGGTACAACTATCACTACCTTGGCAATAGCCGGAACGATCATCCTATTGGTCAGTACAACAACTGGCCGGTGCGCGAGCACTCGATCGCCCGGCCCGCCAAGACGATCTCCATCGGGGATTCGCTTGGCAATCAAGAGACCTACGAAGAAACCGGATACCGGGAACACAGCTACACGCTGGACCCGCCTCGGCTGGACACCAAACACAACAATGCGCATGGCTTTGCCCAATCAGATCTGCAATCCCCTGCTCAGGCACGTCACAATGGGAAGGCCGCGATGGCCTTTCTTGATGGGCATGTGGAGCTTCTGACGCTTGATGAGCTTGGGTATGCCGTCTACGACCTAGACACCAATCATGTCCACCACGACGAGGGCTCTAATGCCCTTTGGAATGGGCTCGGCTACGACCACGACGCGACCCATGACGACGACGATCATTCCCACCCGTAAAGCACCGTCAGCCTACACTCCCCCCGGCTGCGGTCACGGCCCTGAACATCATCACCCACCAATCGCGAGGAATCGCGGGAGTTGTGCATGTTCGATCGAGTCTCTGATAGTTTCAACAGCGTCTTCAAAAAACTCAGCGGCAACGCCGCCATTACTGAATCCAATGTCCGAGAGGCAATGGATGAGGTCCGCTCGGCGCTCCTTGAGGCTGATGTTCACTACGAAGTGGCCGAGGAGTTTTGTAAGAAGATTATGACCGATGCCGTGGGGCAACAGGTCACCAAGTCCGTCAAGCCCGGGCAAGAGATGATCAACATCGTCCATCGGCGTCTCATCGAGCTTTTCGGGGGGGACCCAGAAGCTGAGCAACAGCCGACACCTCCCGGGATTATGAAGCTCTCGCCTGGCCCGACCGTGATTATGATGTGCGGGTTGCAGGGGTCGGGGAAGACGACGACTTGCGGGAAGCTCGCGGGTGTACTTAAGAAACAAGGTCGATCGGTGATGCTTGCGGCGGCGGATCTCCAGCGACCCGCTGCTGTCGAACAGCTCGAAACCGTCGCGGGGCAAGCCAACACCGAACTGGCCGGGGGATCGCAGGTCCATTTCTATGGCGAGCATGACAAGACCGCGGAGTACGGCAAGGCTGTCGGTGTTGCCGTCAAGGTCTGCCAGAACGCACTCAAAGAAGCCCGATCTAAGGGCGTTGATGTCCTGATTCTTGATACGGCCGGGCGTTTGCATGTCAACGATGAGTTGATGGGCGAGCTCAAGAGTGTTCGTTCGATGCTCCAGCCTCATCATGTGTTCCTTGTGGTTGATGCGATGACGGGGCAGGATGCTGTGAACTCCGCGAAGGCGTTCCATCAGCAGCTTGAGGTTGATGGGGTCATCTTGACGAAGTTTGATTCTGACACACGCGGCGGCGCAGCTCTTTCAGTCAAAGAAGTCACGGGGGCTCCGATCCGTTACATTGGGGTCGGGGAGAAGCTCGATGCGATCGAGGCGTTCCACCCTGAACGGATGGCGGGTCGGATTCTGGGGATGGGCGATGTCGTGTCGCTTGTTGAAAAGGCACAGCAAGAAGTCTCCGAAGACGAGGCGATGGCGCTGGAAGCCAAGATGGCTAAGGGCCAGCTTGATATGGACGACTTCCTCAAGCAGATGAAGATGATGCGGCGGATGGGGTCGATGAAGTCGCTGATGGGGATGCTGCCTGGCGTTGGGTCGGCACTCAAAGACATTGACATCGACGAGAAGGAACTTGACAGGACCGAGGCGATGATCCAGTCCATGACCAGCGATGAACGCAAGAAGCCGGACCTGATCCGGCACACTCGCAAGCAGCGGATCGCGAGGGGTTCGGGGACTGATGCGAATCAGGTCGGCAAGCTTACGAAGCAGTTTGGGATGTTGTCGAAGATGATGAAATCGATGGGTGGTATGGGCGCGGGTGGGAAGGCCGCGCTTGCTCAGCAGTTGACCGGCGGGGGCGGCGGTATGGGCGGTTTCGGGGGGTTCGGCAAGGGTGGGACCAAGGCGAAGTCATCGGGTGTCAAGAAACGCAAACCTAAGAAGAAGAAAAGGTAACACTTATGCCACTCTCAACGCTTGGATATACCGCTGACCGGATCGCGGAGATTGCTGATGGATTGTTTGATCTGCACGACACGCAGATGTCCAAGCCACGGGTGAAGGATGGGTGGTCACGCAAGGAAATCCTGGGGCACTTGGTCGATAGCGCGAATGTTAATCATCAGCGGGTGATTGAATCGGTGTTGTCTGGGTCGATCGTGTTCACTGGGTATGCGCATACAGACTGGGTCAAACTCAACGGGTATCAGGATGCTGAGTGGGAGGAGATCGTGACGCTGTGGTGCGCGATCAATATGCAGTTCTGCTTGATGATTGAACGGGTATCGGCTGAAGTGATTGACAAGGTACACCAAGAGCACAGCTACCAGAGCACGGCGTTCCGGGAGCTGGCGGCGGGCGAGCCATCGACGCTTGGGTATCTGATCGAAGACTATTTTGCGCACCTTAAGTACCACATGGACCAGATTACTTCCTGATACGATCTGCCCAACGAGGAATATCACCCAATGACAGACCACCCCACTCCAGCGAAACTCGGACTCACCGAGTTGATCGCGATGGGTGTCGGAGGGATGATCGGGGGTGGGATTTTTTCTGTTCTCGGGATCGCCGCGGGGATCTCTGGGCATGCAACCCCGCTCGCCTTTGCGCTGGGCGGGCTGATCGCGTTGCTCGCGGGGTATTCGTATGTCAAACTCGCCCTCGCCTACCGTGATGACGGCGCGAGTTTCACCTACCTACGCCACGCGTTCCCGAACCATCCGAACATCGCGGGCATCGAAGGATGGACCGTGATTGTTGGGTACATCGGCACCCTCGCGCTGTACGCGTTTACCTTCGGCGCGTATGCATCGAATCTTCTTGGATCGTCGGACGACCCGCAAGTTCGGACACTCCTCTCAACGGGTGTCTTGCTGTTCTTTATGGTTGTCAACCTGCGCGGGGTTCGATCATCGGGGCGTACCGAAGACCTGATCGTTTACACCAAAATTATTCTGCTCGCACTCTTCGCTATAGCGGGCATGCGGACCGTTCGATCTGACAACATTCTACCGGTGTTTGATTTGGGTGTCAGCTCGGTTTTTATCGCTGGAGCCACTGTATTTGTAGCCTTTGAGGGATTCCAGCTTATCACCAATGCGATCTCTGAGATCGATTGCCCGGACAAGAATGTCCCACGCGGGATCTACGGCTCGATCATCATCACCACGCTCATCTATGTCAGCGTCGCGTTGGTCGCCATCGGCAGCATGCCGATCCAGGAACTGATTGACGCCGAAGAATACGCACTGGCGATCGCGGCTGAGCCGGTGCTTGGGAATGCGGGTCGCGTGCTTATTGGGATTGCCGCGCTGCTGGCGACCTCGTCGGCGATCAACGCGACGGTCTTTGGTGCTTCGCGGATGATGTCACAGATGGCCACAGAGAGAGTGACTCCCAGAGCATTCTCGTTTCGCTCGCGGACGAATAAAGTTCCGGTGGTCGGGATCATCACACTGACAGTGTTGGGGATTGCGTTTACAACGCTCAACTCGCTTGGGACCATCGCATCGTTCTCGAGCTTGACCTTTCTGCTTGTCTCGCTGGCCGTGGGCGTGGCGAACTACAGACTCCGCGCCACAACCGGTGCCAAACCCGCGATTGTGATTTTGGGCATCGTCGTCGTCATCATGACCATTGCGTTGTTGCTCGCCTACATGTGGGACAATGAAAGGCAGACGCTTTTCTCGATCGCACTGTTGTACGGTGCGGTGATTGTTGCGGAGTTTGGCTTTAGTAAACGAAGAGTGTTCATGCGATCAAGGGTGTCGTAAATCAACGGCCTATCGGGAGCGGGTCGGCGGCGACGCTCCTAAGCACAGACAACAACCAGTATCTCTCCAATGAGCCGTGTCCGAAAGGAAGCGGTTTTACGACTATACAACATGCTACAAACACCGAAAATATTCCTAGTTCTCTGCCTCGATCTGCAGTACACTGGATACATATCCACCCATTCCATGTATCTCTATAGGCCATTGCAATGACCCCCACCACCAAAGCCAGAATCCTCACTGCCCTCCTTTTCGCCCTCTTCGCATTCCTCACACCCCAATCCAAAGCCGACGGCGTCCTCTGTGTCGCGCGTGACTTCCTCGGCTCATTGGACACACCCGGTTTGGCTCAAAGCGTCTCGATCGTGGGCACGACCGCCTATGTCGCCGATGGATGGCCTGGTCTCCAGATCATCGACATCGCCAACCCCGCATCACCCACACTGCTCGGCTCATACAAGACACAAAACTTTGCTAGTGGCGTGACGGTTGTGGGCACCACCGCCTATGTCGCCGATGACTTGTCTGGCCTCCAGATCATCGATGTCTCCAACCCCGCAGCACCCACACTGCTCGGCTCATACAAGACACCAGACCGCGCACATGGCGTGACGGTTGTGGACACCACCGCCTATGTCGCCGATCTTGAATCTGGCCTCCAGATCATCGACATCGCCAACCCCGCAGCGCCCGCCCTACTCGGCTCATACGACACACCAAGCGGTGCCCGGGATGTGACGGTTGTGGGCACGACCGCCTATGTCGCAGATCATGAATCTGGCCTCCAGATTATTGACCTCGCCAACCCCGCAGCGCCAGCACTGCTCAGCTTATATGACACACCAGACCGCGCATATGGCGTGACGGTTGTGGGCACGACCGCCTATGTCGCAGATTACCACTCTGGCCTCCAAATCATCGATGTCTCAGAGCCCGCAGCACCCGCACTGTTTGGCTCACACGACACACCAAACGGGGCCCGGGATGTGACGGTTGTGGGCACGACCGCCTATGTCGCCGATGGTCTTTCTGGCCTCCAGTTCATCGATGTCTCCAATCCAGAAGCACCCACACTGCTCGGCTCATACGACACACCAGACCGCGCATATGGCGTGACGGTTGTAGGCAGGACCGCCTATGTCGCAGATGGTCTTTCTGGCCTCCAGTTCATCGATGTCTCCAATCCAGAAGCACCCACACTGCTCGGCTCATACGACACACCGTACTTTGCCCATGGAGTGACGGTTGTGGGCACGACCGCCTATGTCGCCGATGGTGAATCCGGCCTCCAGATTATCGAAGTCTCCGACCCCGCAACACCCACACTGCTCGGCTCATACGACACACCAGACCGCGCATATGGCGTGACGGTTGTGGGCACGACCGCCTATGTCGCCGATTTCTACTCTGGCCTCCAGATCATCGACATCGCCAATCCCGCAGCACCCACACTGCTCGCCTCATACGACACACAAGACCATGCCTTTGGCGTGACGGCTGTGGGCACGACCGCCTATATCGCCGATCGTGATTCCGGCCTCTTAATCATCGACATCTCCAACCCCGCAGAACCCACACCACTCGGCTCATACGATACACCAGGCGGTGCTATTGGTGTGACGGTTGTGGGCACAACCGCCTATGTCGCCGATGCTCTTTCTGGCCTCCAGATCATCGACATCGCCAACCCCGCAGCACCCACACCACTCGGCTCATACGACACACCAAACGCGGCTATTGGTGTGACGGTTGTGGGCACGACCGCCTATATCGCCGATGGTCTTTCTGGCCTACAGATCATCGACCTTTCCGACTGCCCACCCTGCATCGCGGACCTCAACAACGACAACGCCTTAGATTCAGCCGATATCATTGAGTTCATTGATGCATTGACAATCGACGACCCAATCGCTGACTTCACAAGCGATGGACAGTTTGACTTCTTTGATATCTCCGCCTTCCTCAGCGCGTTCGCTGAGGGATGCCCGTAGAACTGAGTGCAACTCAGCGGTCTATCGGAAGCGGATCGGCGCTGCGGCCTTCGGCCCAGTCGTTGAACTTGGGCCAGAAGACTTCCTGGATCAGGATCTTGACGCAGGCGGCGATGGGGATGGCGATTAGTAATCCAAAGACGCCGAAGAGTGCTCCGCCGGCGAGGGAGGCGAAGAGGATTGTTGGGGTGTCCATGCCGGTGCTTTTGCCTTGGATGAGCGGGGTCAATACATAGTCGTCGATTGCTTGGCCGAAGAAGTAGAGGATTGTTGGTGCGCCGATGATCCAGTACAGTTCGCCGCGGATTCCGGTGTAGGCTTCGAGCCAGAGGAGCGAGACGGCGACAGGTACACCGATCAATGCGAGGTAGGGGACGATTGAGAGGATCGCGACGGCTGGGCCGAGGATGAAGGCACCGGGGACGCCGATGAGGAAGAAGCCGATTGAGAAGATGATGGATTGGATGAATGCGATGGTGAGGCGGCCTCGGATGAATCCTGAGATTACGGCGTCGAACTTGGTGAGGAGTTCGATGATGCGGTCGCGGTTTTTGTCTGGGAGGAGCTCGGCTCCGAAGCCTTTGACGCCGACCCATTCGGTAGCGACGAAGAAGAAGAAGAAGGCGGCGAGGAATCCCATGAACCCGAGGCCGAAGACCGCGCCCATGAGCGAGAGGGTTCGGTTGACGGTTTCGATGCCGACATTGGTGAGGGTGAGGGCGACCTGGTCTTTGTTGTCGATGATCCAGTCGTTGATGCCTGCGAGGGATTGGCCGATGGCGGAGTTGTCGCTCTCGGCTCCGCGGATGGAATCGTGGATCATGATCCATGCGCCGCCGCAGTCGTGGTCGCTTAGGTATTTGTTGGCCTCGTTGATGTCGGGAATCTGCTGTGCTTGTTGGACGGTTTCGATGTTGGTGAGGATGCCTTGGCCGAAGGTGATTGTTTGGGCGACGCCGTAGGAGGCGGCGATGATGGAGGGGAGGATGATGCCGACGACTACGACGGCGATGATGCCGATGACCGATGTTCGGCGGGCGATATTGAACTTACCCATCGACCACACAATGACGGGTTCAAACAGGTAGGCGAGCAGCAGGGCGAGCAGCAGCGGGACCGTGACGACGGATATCTTTTGGCCGATCAGGAAGATCGCGAAAACGCCCAGCGCGAGGAGGATATCGCGGACCGGTTGCATCTGCCAAAGATGGAGTTTGGACCAGTTTGAGCTATTGGACGGATGTGAACTACTTGAATCATGATCGTTGGTCATAGATTCATTATAACAGGATTTGAGCGTGATGGATTATGAACCAACCGGCTCTGGTGCGGGCTGGATCATTGGCGAGGCAAACTCGTCATCGAAGTCGTAGACATCTTCGAAATCTTCGATGGTGTCTTCGTCGGTGGTGCGCATGAGGTTGGCCTCGACGAGGGCGAAGATGATGCAGCCGAAGTCGCGGGTTTGGTAGATGCCCCATTTATTGAGGACTGATTTTGCGAGGAGGCCGTAGCGGGCGATGGCGTGGTCGCGGAGACCGAGGCAGAGCTGTGTGCCGTCGACATGGCGGGAATCGTCGATGATTCCGAGGTCGAGTGCGGATTGGTCTTCGGACTGGCCGTGGACGAGTTTGGAGGTGTGGGCGAGGCCATCGCGGATGAATGGGAAACAGGCCGGGGAGTAGCCGCCGGCGGATTCGAAGATTTGTTGGAGGTCAATTTTGTGTTCGTGCATATGTATCTCCAATTGTTCCACATGGAACATTGGTAGGCAAGGGTATCCCGCTGAATTGTGGATCGGGGGTTTGTGGGGACAAACTGCAGCTTTTGGGTGATTGGTTGGGGGAGGAGGGTCAATTTGCGCACAATATGGGGTAGCAGGGCTTGAGATTGGCGTGCTATGTGCTTTGGGAGGCGGGGGTAGGTGTCAAGATGGGGGAGCATTTCGATATGACTCACGCGATCAGAACGCGCTGGGTTCGATATCGATAATCCTCCGCTGCGATATCTCAATCGTCCATTTCAGGTTCTCTGGCTTCATCCGCCAATGCAGACTCGTACTTTGCTAGATTCTCTGGCACTGAAGAATCAGCACCCTCGGGCATGAGCGAAACAACACTGCGTTGGGTCTCTACAGCGGAAGCCGTGTCACCGGTCATGTACTGGGCGAGGGCGAGGGTGTCGAGGTACATCCAGAGACTTTGCGGCTCGGATGATTCCGCCATTGCGCAGGCACTTTGTGCGTACCCGAGTGCTCGTTGAGGGTCGCGGAGCGATTCCGTTACATGTGTGAGCAGCGACCAGGCGGCGGTGTTGAGCGTGTTCGAATCGGCGCCGGGCGCGTCGGCTGACGCGGTCTCAAACTCGAAGAGTTTGCGTTCTAACGGCTCCGCCTCGGCGTACCGGCCTTGGGTACGGTAGAGATTCGCCAGGTTGCCCATGGAGAGCAGCGTGTTTGGGTGCTCTTCACCGAGCACGCGTTTGCTGAGCTCGATTGTCTGGATAAAGAGCGGCTCTGCCTCGGCGTACCGGCCTTGGTCCTGGTAGAGATTCGCCAGGTTGCCCATGGAGATCAGCGTGTACGGGTGCTCTTCACTGAGCACGCGTTTGCTGAGCTCGATTGTCTGGATAAAGAGCGGCTCTGCCTCGTCGTACCGGCCTTGGTTATTGTAGAGAAGTGCCAGGTAGCCCATGGAAATCAGGATGTCCGGGTGCCCTTCACCGAGCACGCGTTTGCGGAGCTCGATTGTCTGGATAAGGAGCGGCTCTGCCTCGTCGTACCGGCCTTGGTTATTGTAGAGAAGCGCCAGGTTGCCCATGGAGTGTAGTATGCTGGGGTGCTCTTCACCGAGCACCCGCTTGCGGAGCTCGAGTGTCTGGATGTAGAGCGGCTCTGCCTCGGCGTACCGGCCTTGGTTATTGTACAGATTCGCCAGGCTGCCCATGGAGTGCAGGGTGTCCGGGTGCTCTTCACCGAGCACGCGTTTGCTGAGCTCGACTGTCTGGATAAAGAGCGGCTCTGCCTCGGCGTACCGGCCTTGGGTACGGTAGAGATTCGCCAAGTTGCCCATGGAGAGCAGCGTGTTTGGGTGCTCTTCACCGAGCACGCGTTTGCTGAGCTCGATTGTCTGGATAAAGAGCGGCTCTGCCTCGGTGTACCGGCCTTGGACCTTGTAGAGACTCGCCAGGTTGCCCATGGAGAGCAGCGTATCCAGGTGCTCTTCACCGAGCACGAGTTTGCTGAGCTCGAGTGTCTGGATGTGGAGCGGCTCTGCCTCGGCGTACCGGCCTTGGTAATGGTACAGACTCGCTAGGTTGCCCATGGAGAGCAGCGTGTTTGGGTGCTCTTCACCGAGCACGCGCTTGCGGATCTCGAGGGCCGCTGGTTGGTGCAGTTCTGCCTGCTTGTACAGCCCGAGACTCCAGTACGCATTACCGATCACATGGTGCAGTTCGGCCGCGATGAGTTCATCGGCGATCTCGTTGTTGCTGAGTCGCTCGCCCGTCTTGTCGAGGATGCCCTTGAGCATCGTGATGTCCTGCCCCTGTGCTTCCTCTGGGGTGATGCTTGAGAGCATATCCGTGATCAGGTTCTTGACTTCATTGGCCCGAGTCAGCTCTCGCTGCGTGTTGGCTTCGGCGGCTCTGGCTTGTTCGGCGTTGTCGAGCGCGATCTGTTTCTGTTCTGCTTCACCCATCGCGAAGTTGATGGAGACCAGGGCCCCGGCGACCGAGACGAGCAGCACCGCTGCGACGCCGACAACCAATGCCTTGTTGCGCCTGGAAAACTTGCTGAGTTGGTACCAGCTGCTCGGTGGTCGTGCTTCGATGGGTTCGTTGTTGAGGTAGCGGTGGATGTCGCTCGCCAGATCACTCGCGGATTGGTAGCGGCGTTCTTTTTCTTTGATGAGCGCTTTGCTGACGATGATCTCGACATCGCCTCGGAATGTTTTGTTGATCGAGCTGAGTGTCTTTGGCTCGTCCTCGCGGATCACGCGGACGGCTTCGTGGATCATTTTTTGTTTTACGTTGTAGGGCATCTGCCCGGTGAGTAGTTCGTAGGCGATGATGCCGAGGGCGTAGACATCGCTGCGGGTGTCGAGGTCGTCTGGGTCGCCGGAGGCCTGCTCGGGGCTCATGTAGGGGATGGTGCCGATGAGTTGGCCGATATCGGTCTGCATGGTTGCGGTCTGGATATCGGCGTCGGTTGCGCGGGCGACGCCGAAGTCCAGAATCTTGATCTGCCCTTCGTTGTTGACGAGGATGTTGGCGGGTTTGAGGTCGCGGTGGATGACGCCTTTTTGGTGCGCGTGCTGCACAGCATCCGCAATCTTGGCGAGCAGCCCGAGCCGGTCGCGCGTCCCGAGTTTGTGCTTCTCGGCGTAGTCGGTCAGCAGATCACCCTGCACAAACTCCATCGCAAAGAACGGCTGCTTCCCATATCCCTCATCAAATGTCCCGGCCTCGAAGATCGTCGCGATACCAGAATGGTCGAGCTTGCCGAGGATCTGCGCTTCGATCTCAAAGCGGAGCAAGAGATTCTTGCTCGCCACCCCTGCTTTGATGACCTTGAGCGCGACCTTCCGCCGGGGCGAATCCTGCTCGGCTTCGTAGACCGTTCCCATTCCGCCCTCACCAATCTCACTGAGGATCCGGTATTTGCCGATTGATTCGGGTAATGCTGTAGAAGACGAATAGCAATCAGGATGGCTTTCAGCCTGTGTCTCACATTGCTCGTTCGTGGCATTGAAATCTGAATTGGTATTACCTGGAGCGTAGTTCGTTGGATCCTCGGTCATTCATCATGTCCTATCAGCAAGTGTGTCTTTGTAATCTGACCATGATAACAGATTTAATATATAAATGGTGTCTACTTCGATTCTTCACTCCGATGAGCCGAAGACAAAGCACTTTTCAATTGGATCTATGATTGTCCTGAATGACCAGACTCCCACCTAAATCTGTAATTTAAAATACTCCACGGTGATAATGGCTAAAGGGAGTTTGGCTGGAAGATGAGCCAGTTTGGGGGAGAGTTTGAGTGCATGGTGGATTTCCAGGGGGCTTTGGCTGGGTTGGTTTGTAGGGTGATGAGTCCGGCTGGTGATTCGCCTTGGGTGAGGGTGAAGGAATCTGGGTTGAGGTTGAGGGCGTGGGCGGGGTTGGTTGTTGTCATTTGCAATAGGGTTTGCATTTTGGTGCCGTCGCGGGTGGAGAGTAATCTCATGTCGTCGAGGGTTGTTATGCGGTCTGGGGTGTTTAGGTTTACGATGGAGTCTGTGCCTAGGGAGACATTGATGTTGGCTTCGAGCATTTGTTCGAAGGGGTGTGGGCCTAGTTTTTCGTAGTGGCCGAAGTAGGTGTGGGCTCTTGGGCAGTAGGCGACGGAGGTTTGGGTTTGGGCGAGGTGGGCGATGGTTTGGCCGGGGGCGTCGTTGACATGTGCGGCGAGGATTGGGAGTTGCTCTAGGACTGGGAGTAGGTGGTCGATGGGGTGTTCGTTGTTGCCGATTTCGTTTAGGATGGAGTCGTCCCAGACGCCGAAGCGTTCTAGGAATCCTCTTTGGGTTCCTGTGCCTTTGGAGATGAACTCTCGTTCTTCTAATGTTTCGGCGAGGTGGGTGGAGAGGGGGATGTTATGTTTGAGTGCTGTTTTCGCGGCCCACTGGTAGACGGCAATGGAGATGGTGTTGGTGGCGTGTGGGGAGAGTCCTAGGGTGACTCCGGTGCCTTGGAGTTGTTTTTGGATTTTTGGGAGGTGGGCGTCGAGGTAGTCTTGGAGTGTGTGGATGATGGAGTTGGCGGTTTTTCCTATGCCGAAGAACTCGAGGTAGGAGGTGCCGAGGATTGGGGATTTGGCGAGGGTGGTGATTGGGGTGTCTTTGAGGATTGCGTTTGGGGCTCCGGCGATGTCCCCCACTGCTATGGTGCCGCCGGCGAGGGATTTTTGGATGCCTAGGTTGACGGAGGCGGCGATGGCGTCGTCGTCTAGGAGGCGGTTGGCGCGAATCATGTCGAGCCAGGGGACGAAGCCTTTGTCGGGGTCGTGGGGATAGGGGCAGATGTGGGTGAGGTCGAGGTGGGTGTGGGCGTTGATGAGGGCGGGGATGATGATCTGGTCTGGGAGATCGATTGTTTTGGTATCTGCAGGGAGGGGGAGGGTGTCGATCTGGGCGGGGTGGTCTACGGCGTGGATCTGCCATGAGCCGTTGTTCGGTGTTAGGACGAGGGAGCCTGGGGCGAAGGAGTGGTTGGCGTCGGCGATGAGGGCGGCGTTGATTCTAATTGGGGAATCTACCTCGGATGGCGACGGGATGAGGGGGGTTGGCGCATCTGGGGTAATGGGTTCTGACGGGGGGTCTGATGGTGTTTTTTGGAGGTTGGTCATGTTCTTTTGGAGGGGGTTGATGGGGGCTAGCCGATGGGATGTTGATGGGTGGGGTTTGATGACTGGGGGGGCGCACGATGGGCCGCGGGGCGATACTATCTGTGTGTCAATACTATGAACTCTGGAGCTTGGCGGTTGACCGGCTGGCTCGTTGCGAATGAAAGAATCTAAGGAGGCTGAAATGTCGAAATATGGAATCAAACGGATTGCTCTGACCACGACTCTTGTAGCAATCGCTGGGCTCGGGACTGGGTGTGTGAGCCAGGGCGAGTATGACAAGCTTTGGGAGACCAACCGGTCGCTGACGAACCGGAATGCTGAGCTTCAGGGTGAGGTGGACTCGATGTCCTCTGCCAACTCGGCGTTGTCGGGTTCGGCTGGCAATGCTGGGTCTGTGATCTCGCAGTTGCAGGACGACAATGCGAACCTTCGGTCGCAGCTGATGGGTGCTCAGGACTCGCTTGATAGCATTGAGAGCCGGATGAACTCGCTTTCGATCGTGTCGCTTGATCCGGCAACGGATCGTGCGCTGCGTGATCTGGCGGCTCAGTACCCGGACATGATTGTGTATGACGCGGATCGTTCGATGCTGCGGTTTGCTTCTGATCTGACCTTTGGGTCGGGATCGGATTCGATCCAGTCGTCTGCGAACGGGAGCTTTGCGACGCTTGCTGATGTGCTCAATGCTGGGGCGGCGGCTGGGTATGACATTCAGATTGTTGGGCATACCGATGACGAGAAGCCCGGCGCCAACACTCGCCGGAACCACGCGACCAACATGCACCTTGCTGCACACCGTGCGATTTCAGTGCGTAATGCTCTTGGGAGTGCTGGGGTGCCTTGGGAGCGGATGAGCGCTATGGGATGGGGCGAGCATCGTCCGGTTGTTGCCAACAATGTTGGCAAGGGGACCGCGGCGAATCGTCGTGTAGAGATCTTCCTTGTGAACTCGACAAGTGCTGAGTTTACAACGGCGGATGTTCCTGTCGAGGTTGATGCTTATGACGCACCGGCTACTCCGACTGGGATTGATCCTACGAAGTGAGCTTGTGAGTAGTTGATTTTAAGAGCACCCGGCTTTGGCCGGGTGTTTTTTTATGCGGTCTCTTCGGTGACTCTTGCTGGGGCGATTGCGAAGAAGACTGAGGCGATGAGGGCGAGGATGCTGGCGGCGGCTGTTGGGAGGGTCCATCCAGCGGCGCGGAGGGCCTGGTTTTCGAAGGTGATTGCTGGGGCTCTAGGAGAGACTTTGAGTGCGGCGCCGTACTGCCAGGTGTATTCGACGATCTCGCCTGGAGAGCGTTCTGGGATTGGCTCGCCCTTGAGTTTGGCGTTGTTTTGGCGGCGTTGGAGGGATTTGCCGGATTCTGGGAAGCGGAGGGGCTCGTGGGTGGTGATTGTGCCGTCTTGGTTCATCTCGTAGAAGTTGAATCGCCAGAGGTCGCGGCGGGATTCGCCCCAGGCCCAATCTTCTTCGTGCTCGATGGAGTCGAAGTGTTTCTCTTTGGTTGGTTCTGAGCCGAAGGGGGTGCGGGTGGCGATCATGAGTCGGGGGATGACTTCGCCTGAGATAACTTTGGATTCGAGTTCTTTGAGTGACATCCCTGAGCGGTCTGCCATGAGCATCATGGACATCCAGTCAACCTGGCGGTCGAAGAGGGTTGGGAGCTCGTGGCGCGGGGGGATTGCTACTGGGATGAGGAGTTCTTCGTCGGCCCAATGGATTTGAAGGAAGGGGGCGTCGTCGATTGTTGTTTCTTGGATGACGAAATCGTGTCCAAACATTTCGAAGGTTTCGAGCTGGATGTCGATGTAGGAGAAGAGGGGGGCATCGCGGTCTTCGTTGAAGTTGTGGATGCGCTGGGCGAGTGCGTATGAGGAGAAGATGCCTGTAATAATTGAAAGTCCCGCGATGATCCAGAGGACTTTGCGCGGGCTTGGTTTTTTGTTTGGTGCTGACATGTATTTAGTGGCCGGCGTTATTTTCAGCGGGCTGATGGGCAGCGTCCTCGGCAGCATGGCTGTTGTGTGCTTCACTTGGGTCAACGGCGCTGAAGAGACCGGCGGTCAGGCCGGTGCGTGGGACGGCGTGGTTGGCGTCTGGGAGATCGACATGGTGGTCGTATCCGAGTTGGGCGAAGAAGTTGTTGACATCTGCGGCGTGCTGGTGTTCGGCGTGGTGGTGGTAGTGAGCTGTCCAGAACGCGAGTTCGGAGCCGGCGTCTTCGAGCCCTTGCTGACGGCGGAAATCTACGATGCTTAGGCCTGCGGTGTTGAAGCTTGGTGCTGGGGAGGAATCAAAGCGTGCATCAATGGATGGGGTATCGAGACCACTGCCTGTACCACCGACGGCGACGGAGTCCTTTTTCCATTCGTAGACCCGATCGCGGGTGTCTAGATCGATCATGGTGATGCCTAGGAATAGGCCTACACAGAAGAGGCAGAAGAGCAGTGCGAAGGAGTTGAGGGCCTTGTCGTAGCGGAGGCCCATGAAGAACATGCAGACCAAGAGTGCTTTGACTGTTGCGATGGACATGGCGCCGACAACATTGACCCACCATGGGAGGTGGATTTCAAATGCCGACTCGACCCAGCTTTCCGCGTTGTAGAACAGCACGGTAGTGAAGGTGAAGAAGAGGAGAACCAAGAGCACGCCGAGCTGGACTTGCCAGCTGACGACGGGGTGCCCATGGGCGTGTTCTTCGTGGGTTGTTGTGTCGTGATTGGTCATGTGTATTCTCTGTGTGCTAACGGTGGTAAGCGATCACGGTTCTTAACTTTTGGGAATGGTTAGTGGATGAGGTAGAGGAGCGGAAAGAGGAAGATCCAGATGAGGTCAACGATGTGCCAGTAGAGGGCGGAGTTCTCGACCATGAGGTATTCGGTTGGGCCGTAGGCTTGGTACTTCCAAGATCTGTAGAGGACCCATCCGAGGAGTGAGGCGCCGATGACGACATGGAGCGCGTGGAGTCCGGTGCCCATGTAGTAGAGGGACCACCAGAGGACTTCGTATGGGTTTTCTGCGAAGGCGTATGAGAAGAAGGTGCCTGGAGCTTTGCCAACGGTTAGCTTGACACGGTATTCGAACCAGAACTTGATGCCTACGAAGAGGAGTGCACAGATAATAGTTATGACCAGGTTGATCTTGAGCCATTTTTGTTTGTTGAGTTGGGCACATCGTACGGCGGAGGCCGCGGTCCATGAGGAGATGAGAAGGATGACGGTATTGATCGCGCCAATAATCCAGTTGAGGTGATGGGAGCCGTTGGACCAGGCCTCAGGGTACATCATGCGGAAGACGGCGTAGGCACAGAAGATCCCTGCGAAGAGGAGGACTTCGGTGGTGAGGAAGAGCCACATGCCGAACTTTGAGGCGTCGAAGTCGTCATCGCGCGTACGGAAGTGCGCGGCGAATGGACGGTTGCGCCAATGTGTCGGGTGGTTGGCGATGTGCGCCGGTGCTGGGGTTGTATCTGCATCGAGTGTTGTTTGCATAGCTCGGTTACTCCGTGTCAATCTGAATTAGTGACTCGATGGGTTTTCGGGGAGTGGATAGTCTTTTGGATCCCAGTGAGGCGGGACGACTTTATCGAAGTCGTATGGGCCGTGGGTAACGACGGGTTCGTGGTGGAAGTTGTGCTCGATTGGTGGGGATTCTGTTTCCCATTCGAGGGTGAGTCCGCCCCACGGGTTTGGTGGTGCTTTATCACCTGCGATGAGAGACACGATGAATGTACCGAGGTGGACGAGGAATCCGAGGAGGAGGATCCATGAGCCATAGGTTGAGATGATGTGGAGTGTTTGGAACTCATCGACATAGTTGGCGTAGCGGCGAGGCATGCCTTGGGTGCCGAGGAAGAACTGGGTGAAGAATGTGAGGTTGAACCCGATGAATACGAGGACGGTGCCAGTGATGGCACCTTTTTCGCTGTACATCTTACCGAACATCTTTGGCCACCAGTGATGGAGGCCACCCATGAATGCCATGACGGTGCCGCCCATCATGGTGTAATGGAAGTGTGCGACGACATAGTAGGTGTCGTGGAGGTGGAGGTCGGTTGCAAGGGTTGCTAGGGGGAGTCCTGTGAGTCCACCGATGGAGAAGGTGAAGAGGAAGATGAGGCCGTAGAGCATTGGGGTGTTGATTGCGATCGAGCCCTTGTAGAGGGTTGCGATCCAGTTGAACACCTTGATTGCTGTCGGGATTGCTACGAGGAATGTGAGTCCTGAGAAGAGGACTGCTGCGAGTTCGCCCATGGCGGTGAAGATGTGGTGTCCCCAAACGAGGAACGATACAGCTGCGATGCCTAGGGAAGAGAACGCGATGGCTCGGTATCCAAAGATGTGTTTGCGTGAGTGGACTGCGATGAGTTCTGAGATGATTCCCATGCCTGGCAGGATCATCACATAGACCACCGGGTGGGAATAGAACCAGAAGAAGTGCTGGTACAGGACCGGATCGCCGCCCATTGAGGGATCGAAGATCCCGATGTGCATGACGCGTTCGAAGACGAGCAATAGGAGTGTGATACCGACAACCGGGGTGGCGAGGACCTGGATGATTGCGGTTGCGTAGACGCCCCAGATGAAGAGGGGCATGTCGAACCAGCCCATCCCGGGCGCGCGGAGTTTGTGTACGGTGACGACGAAGTTCATGCCTGTGAGGATTGATGAGAATCCGAGGATGAAGGCGGCGAGGATCATTAAGATCACGCGCCAGTGATCGGCGTCGGTGGTCGTTGAATAGGGCGTGTAGAAGGTCCAGCCGGTATCGACGCCCCCTAACAGGATCGAGAAGACCCCGAAGAGGCAACCTATGACATAGATATACCAACTGAGTAGATTTAATCGCGGGAAGGCGACATCTTTGGCTCCCAGCATGATCGGGAGGAAGAAGTTTCCGAGCGATGCGGGGATCGACGGGATGATGAACATGAAGACCATGATCGCGCCGTGGAGGGTGAAGATCCGGTTGTAGACTTCATTGGCGTTTTTGGCGCCCATGATGTTTGTTAGGCCTGCGAGGCGTTCGCCTGAGGTGTACTGGATCATCTCGCCCGCTTCGTTCATGGTTTCGACAGTGCGGACTGGGTCGAGGAGTTCGTAGCGAACAGCGAGCGCGGAGACGCCGCCTAGGAAGAACATGAAGAGGACGGCGAAGAGGTACATGACGCCGATTTTTTTGTGATCAACGGTGGACATCCACTGCCAGACTTTGGAGAGGACTCCGGGAGGGCCGTCGAAGTATGATTCACCTTCGTGATGTGCGTGATCTGTGCTGCTCATTAGCCTTCGCTCCCGGCGGAATCGTCCGCTTGCTGATTTTCTTCGCCTGACTCAGATGCGTTTGGGTTGCGGTCTGAGAGGGATTGGATGTACATGATGAGGCCGTGGATATCGTCTTCGCTGAGTTGTCCCTGGAATGCAGGCATTGAGGGGACAAATCCGGTGACGACCTCGGCGTTTGGATCGAGGATTGATCTGCGGTAGTAGTTGTCGTCACGCATGACGCTTTGGCCGTTGGCGAGGGCGGCCTCGTATCCAAAGCCTGTGCTGCCGTTGGTTGAAGACCAGGTCGGGCCGGTGCCTGGGGTGCCGTCTACGGAGTGACAGATTTTACACATGGTTTTGTAGAGGGATTCTCCGAGTACGATCGGATCCTTTGGGGTGCCCCACTCTTTGATTTTGGCGTCGTAGGTTTCTTGTGGGACGATGCGGAGGGTGGCGGCCATGCGTGAGTGTTCGTCGCCGCAGTATTCGGCGCAGAAGATCCACATGTCGCGTCCTGGGATTTGCATCATCGAGGTGGTGTCGAGGACGGTTTCAGAATCGCGGAGTTTGGGTGTGTGGAATGCGTATCCGGTGTAGCGGTTGGGGATGACATCCATCTTTGTGCGGAACTCTGGGATCCAGAAGGAGTGGATGACATCTTGCGAGTTCATTCTGAGGCTGACGGCGGTGTCTTCTGGTACATAGAAGACCGGGTATTCGAGGCCTTTGGTTTCCATCCAGGGATCGGTTGATCCGGCTTCGAGTTCGTCCATGTTGCTTTGGAAGGAGAGGAAGTTTGTTTCTGGTGAGGAGGCCCCGTTGGGGTAGGTGACTTTCCATGCCCATTTCCATGCGTCTACTTTGAGTTCCATTGCGGCGTCTGGGGCGACCATTTTCATGGCGTATCCTCGGACACCGAGGACGAAGAAGACGAGCATGGAGGCTGAGGGGACAACTGTCCAGAGGATTTCGAGGTTGAGGTTGTGGTGTGGGGATGGTTGGGCGGCGACACCGGGGCGTCTGCGGTAGATGATCACGAATGCGACCATCAATCCCATCAGGATGATGAAGCAGAATGCGGAGAACCAGGTGATCATCATGAAGAGGCCATCGGACCAAGCCGCGGCTTCTGAGGCACCGTGGGACCCGAAGATCAATTTCTGAAAGAATGGCATATTGGCGCTTGCGAGCGTCGGTGTATTCATGACATCTGCCCCGGGGCTGCGTCGGCGATGGTGCCGGCGGTTGTTGATGAACTTGTATTGATGTTTGCGAGCTTCTTTTTCCGGCGTTTGGATTCGCCGAGGAAGAGGAGCCCGATTGATGAGAACAGGATGGCGGCACCTAGGAGTGCGCCGACTTGCATGACGCGGAAGGCGACGAGGGAGTATGACCCTGCGAGGGGGTCGTAGCGGTAGCAGAAATGGAGGATGCGGTCGCCGATGCTTGTTGCGATTTTGCCTTTACTGGCGTCGAGGAGTGTGAGTTTGAGTTGGTCTGCGGGGTAGTCGTAGCCGTAGATGTAGCGGGTGAGTTTGCCCTTTGGCGAGATTGCCATGAGTGAGATTGGGTGTGCGTATTCACCGCCGTCGATCTCATTGAACTCGAAGCCGATGCTTGAGGTAATGGCGTCGATTGATTCTTTGGACCCTGTGAAGAACTCGATGCCTTGGCGGGCGGCTGGGTTTGTCTTTGCACGGGTGTAGGTGCCGATGAAGTCTTCGCGTTTGTTGAGTGCTTGGGTGGTGCCTTCGCGGTGGTCAAAGCTGATGACGAGGACTCTGTAGTCTTCTCCGACGGTGTAGTCGAGTTCGTTGATGGTGTTTGAGAGGGCTCTGAGGACTGTTGGGCAGACGATTGGGCATTCGTAGTAGACGAGTGCGAGGACGGTTGGTTTGTCGTCGAGGAAGTATTGGGCGAGGGCGACTTCTCTGCCATCGGCGGTGGTGAAGACGGCGTCCATCGGGAGGAAGGCGCCTTGGTGCTCGACGAGGTCTACTCCGTTGAGCTGGCGGACTTGATCTTTTTCGAGGATTGTCTGTGTATGAGCGGTTGATGCAAGCAGAGCGATCGCCGTCGCCGTGATGGCGAGGAGTGTTGTGATCGGGTTGTGCTTGAGGGCGTGGTTCATACTTGGGTGGTTAGTTGGATGCGTACTCTGCGATGACCTGCTCGATGGCGTTGTCAATTGGTTGGTGCGCTGTGGTGTCGTTGACCCAGCCGTAGGAGTTGAGTGACTCGAGTGACGCTTGCTTTGCTTCCCATGTTGGTCCTGAGATCGCGGTGGTTTCGTTGATCTCGGCGTTGTAGTTCGACATGAAGTTGTCGAAGTATGCGATGAGGATGAAGATGACGGCGAGGACGCCGAGGACCATGAGGATGAGTGTGATGCCTAGGGCCTTTGGTGAGGCTACTGCGGCGTGGGCCTCTTGCGGGGCTTGGTCTGATGAGTGATCGTGGAATGCGTCGGGCTGGTCGGTCATGTTGTGTTCCTTGCTGGAAGGGCTGTACTTTGGTGTTCTTTGAAACGCTGCTTACACCTGTCTACTTATACATAGTTCTTGTGCTTGAGTGCTTCGTGGAGCATTGGGTCTTTGGTTGGGATGAGTGGCGACTTGGTGATCTTGCCGCAGACGAACCAGCCGAAGATCATGACGACTCCGAGTGCACCGGCGGCGTGGATGAGCATGCCTGAGACGGATGGTGCAGCGGTGGACGCGTCATTGATGTTGAGCATGGGGAGGATGATCCAGGCCATGTCCAGAGCGATCATGAGGATCAGGTAGATGCCCATGATGGAGAGGAGTTTCGGTGAGCGTTTGATTGGGCGCCACATGACGATCAGGAATGGAACGGCGAAGTGTCCCAAGAGCATGACCTTGAAGAGCCAGTCGAAGCCCATCTCACGGCGAGCGGTGAAGAACATGGTTTCTTCGGGGATGTTTGCGTACCAGATGAGGAAGTACTGTGAGAAGGAGACATAGGCCCAGAAGACGATGAAGGCGAAGACGAGCTTGCCCAGGTCGTGGAAGTGTTCTTCGGTGACGACGCCTTGGAGGCGGCCTGCGGATTTGACGAGGGTCATGATGATGGCGACTGCGGATGCTGATCCGAGGGCACAGGACGCGAAGAAGTAGACGCCCCACATGGTGGAGAAGAAGCGGTAGTCGAGGGACATGAGGAAATCGAATGCACAGAAGGTCGCTGAGAAGGCGAAGATGGGGATTCCGAAACTGGACCACCAGCGGGCCTTGCGTCCGAGAGCGCGATCGCCGGTTTGGTCTGCATTGCGTGACCAGCCGAGGAGCATTTGTGAGAGGCCGATCCAGCAGACTGCGTAGATGAGCACACGGACGAGGAAGAACGGGCCGTTGAGGTATGGGGCTTTCACTTCGAGGAGGTGGTTGCCTTCGCGGACTGCGGGGTCGAGCCATGTGAGGAGGACGCCGCCCATCATGACTTCGATGACGGCGATGATGATGAGGCAGAGCGCGGGGATCCAGACGAGGGACGCGAGGTTCTCGAACTGGCGGCGGAGGGTGATGGACCAACCGGCGTTGAGCGCGTGGAAGACCATGGTCCAGAAGAGTGATCCGAGTGAGATGGCGAGGATTGTGAAGATGCCGATTTCGATGCCGGCGAGTGCGTGGGGGAGGCTGATCGAGAAGATGCCGATGGCGGCGACGACGAGCATGAGGAGCCCGACGACGAGCATTGGGCGGCCGATTTTGGCTGCGGCCGATGCGGGGAGGTTGATGTTGTCTTCGTGCATGCGCGCGTCATTGGCGAATGACTCAAGACGGTGGGCCCATTGTACATCGCTGACAGCGGTGATGTCTGGCGCGGGATGGTTTGCGGCTATCTGGTTTATAGATTGGCTCATTGGTCTCCCCCACTGTTTGCAGGGTTGGCTGCAGGTGGATTCCCGATTTGGGACAGGGTTGCCGCGTCGAGGGTTGACGGATCAACGGACTGTGCGGTTTGCAGGACACGGAGGTAGGCGACGATGGCCCAGGCGTCTTGCTCGTCGACGGCGTGTTTGTAGGAGGGCATTCGGATGGTGCCGTCTGGGGTGTAGAGGCCTTCGCGGATAATGTGGAAGAGGTAGCCGTCTTTTCCTGAATCGAGCGTGCGGTCTGAGAAGCGAGGGTCGCCGCTGAGGTTTGCGGGAGCCATGGACCAGAGTTTGCCGACGGTGCCTGAGTCTCCGCCTTGGCCATCGAAGCCGTGGCACATGGAGCAGTAGATATCGAAGCGTTCTTGGCCTCGGAGGATTAGGTTGTTGGTCATTTCAACCGGCATACGGTCGAGGTACTGCGGGGTCTCGGCGTTTTGTGATCCTGAGACTAGACCGAAGTAGAAGGACTCGTCGCCTTTGAGCATCGCGGCTCTGTCGGAAACGATTTTGGAGGCCCAGGCGGTGTCGCCAAGGTTTGTGGTGTCGTGTGTTGAGGTGCCGAAGGGGACGGTGCCTTCCACGAGGTCGCGGTTGGTGCGACCATCAACGAAGAACTCGGACTCAGACTGAGGCTTGAGCTTGGGCTGGTAGTCCATGTCTGGGAAGAAGCGGCGAGGGGGTTTGTCGGTGCGGTCGCCTCGGCAGCCGCCGAGGACGCTGAGCGTTGACCCAAGCATCGCGAGGCCTAGGAGCATGGTGAGCCCCTTGGTTGCGATGGTCCGTGATTGTGTGTGTGTACTTTTCATCGTGTGTCCTTGAGGGGTGCTCAATCTTCGTCCTCGATGAGTGCGATTTCGGTGCCTCCGGCTTTTTCAAGCAGGGCACGGGTCGCTGATGGGTCGAACTTTGGGTCGTGGGATTCGATTGCGATGATGAAACGATTGTCGCTGACTTTGTAGAAGCGTTCGTGGCTGAAGAGGGGATGATGGAAGCGTGGGAGGCCGTTGAGGGCGAGCATGCCGAAGATGCACATGAATGCGGTCAGGAGGACACCGAGTTCGAACATGATGGGGACGAATGGTTCCCATGCGTCGAAGGGCTTGCCTTGGACGACGGTTGGGTAGAGGTAGGCGGTGGTGCCCCACTGGAGGAGGATGGCGATGAGGACGCCTGTGATTGCGGCGCCGCCTGCCATGAGGGGGAGTTTGGTGGTTTTCATGCCCATCGCCGATTCGATGTCGTGGATTGGGAATGGTGTGTGGACATCCCACTTGGAGTAGCCCGCGTCGCGGACCATCTCTGCGGCGTGGTAGACCTTTGGTGTTTCGTGGAACTCGGCGACCATGCCGTAGACACGGTTTCCGGATTCGGAGACATACTTTGGTGCCGGTTTACGGAACACCATTGGGAAGTAGTCTGCGGCTTGCGAGATCAGTTCTTTGGGGTTCATGCTTGGCATTGTGTGATCTCCTTCCTTAGTGGTCGTCGTGGGTGTGTGATTGTGGCATCACGACCTTGAGCTCTGCGAGCGCGAAGACCGGGAGGAACTTGAGGAACAGCAGGAACAGGGTCATGAAGATGCCGCAGGAGCCGACGAAGGTGAGGATGTCTACCCATGTTGGGAAGAACATGTGCCATTCGCCTGGGAGGAACGCGCGGTGGATCGAGGTGACGATGATCACGAAGCGTTCGAACCACATGCCTACGGTGACGAAGGAGGCGACGATCCAGATAACGAGTGGATTCTGACGCATCTTGCGGAACCAGAAGAGCTGGGGTGTTGCGACATTGCAGAAGATCATGGTCCAGTAGGCCCACCAGTATGGGGCCTTGGCTGGGTTGACTCTGTTGTTTGCGAATACGGAGAACTCGAACTCATTGCCAGAGTACCAAGCGATGAAGAACTCCATGCCGTAGGCGAAGCCGACCATTGTGCCTGTGAGAAGCAGGATTTTGGCCATGTTTTCGAGGTGGCGTTTGGTGAGGAGGTCGGAGAAGTTTGGGAGGATGAGCCGGAGTGGGATCATGAGCCAGAGGACCATTGCGAAGCCGCCGAAGACGGCACCAGCGACGAAGTATGGCGGGAAGATGGTGGTGTGCCAGCCGGGGATGATTGAGGTTGCAAAGTCAAAGGACACGATCGAGTGCACTGAGAGCACGAGTGGTGTCGAGATCCCGGCGAGGATCAGGTATGCTTTTTCATAGCGGTGCCAGTGGCGGGAGGAGAATCTCCATCCGAGCGACATGATGCCGTAGATGAGGACTCGGATCTGGTCTGGTTTGGGGAGTTGTGGGACGATGATGTCGTTGCCGATTGGCATGGGGATGGCCATCGGGCGGGAGACGCCTTTGGTCAGACGCATGTAGGCACGGTCGCGGAGGGTGGCGACATCGGGGATCATGCCCATGTACCAGAAGAGGAGGGAAACAGTGGCGTAGGTCGAAACTGCGAAGACATCCCAGAGGAGTGGTGAGCGGAAGTTTGGCCAGATGCCGTTGGAGTTTGGGATTGGTGCGAGGAACCATGCGAACCAGACGCGACCGACATGGATACCTGGGAAGATACCGGCACAGACCACCGCGAAGATGGTCATGGCTTCTGCGGATCTATTTACTGCTGTACGCCAGTTTTGTTTGAGGAGGCAGAGGATCGCGGAGATGAGGGTACCGGCGTGGCCGATACCGATCCAGAAGACGAAGTTGGTGATGTCCCACGCCCAGTCGACCTGGTTGTTGAGACCCCAGACGCCGACGCCTGTGATGATGAGGTAGAGGATCATCCCGGTGCCGAGGGCGGCGATGGATGAGGTGATTGTGAGTGCGGCGAGCCATGGCTTGGGCATTTTGGCTTCGGCGTATCCGCAAACGATGTTGGTGACATCTTCGAAGGAGCGATCGCCTAGGACGCACGGTGCGCGTTTGCCTGTGTCTTCGGAGAGGGTGCCGTCGTCGCTTGTCCCCGGGATGAGGGGGGTCGAACGCGCAACGGGTTGCTCGCCGGGCTGGAGCCCGTGCATGCGTCGGGCTAATGATTCGTCAGGTTGGATTGCACTCATGGTTGAGTAATCTCCGCAGTATTGATGCTGCTTTATGATGCTGTATTAACTGATGACTTTGAGACTCAGTGAGTAACCCTGATCGAGGTACTGTTTTACGGAATCGGTGAACACGGCGGAGTGTGATTCGCCGTGGGTATCTGCTGCTGGTTCGTGGCTGTCTGAGCCATGGGAACCGGATTTCTTGCCGTCATCATGTCCACCGCTGTGATCCAGAGGATCGTGTGCGTCGAACACATGGATGGCGGGGTTCGGATTGCGGACACGCATCATGTGGGTGGTGCGTGGCTTGGTGTTGAGGTAGCCGAGGAGTGCGTAGGTTCGGTGTGAATCGCGTTCTTTGGAGACTCTTGAGTTTGGATCGAGGATGTCGCCGAATGCGATGGCGTCTGTCGGGCATGCCTGCTGGCAGGCGACCTCGAAGAAGCCATCGGGGATGGGGCCGACTTGATCTTTTTCGCTCCAGATGCCTTGGATTTTGACATCCTGACGGGCGGAGTTGACACGCTGGATGCAGTAGGTGCATTTTTCAATGACACCACGGCTGCGGACGGTGACATCTGGGTTGAACTTCATCTTGCTGATCTCGTCGAGCTTCTTGCGGAGACGCGGTGGGATCAGGTTCTGGTTGGCGGTCCGGTCTTGTCCGACGGTATCTTCAAACTTGTCTGCGACTGCTTTGGATGTGTAGTTTGGGTCTAGGCCGCCGTTGAACTTCACTGGGGCGTAGTCGAAGAAGTTGAAGCGGCGGACTTTGTATGGGCAGTTGTTTGCACAGTAGCGGGTACCGATGCATCGGTTGTAGGCGATGTCGTTGGTGCCTTCTTTGCCGTGGGTTGTTGCGTTGACTGGGCAGACGGTTTCACACGGCGCGTTCTCGCAGTGAACACAGGCGAGGGGTTGGTTGAAGATTTCTTCTGGGTTGTTGAGATCGTCGCCGGTGAAGTAGCGGTCGATTCTGATCCAGGCCATCTCGCGGCCCTTGGCGACTTCGGACTTGCCGACGACTGGGATGTTGTTCTCGCTCTGGCATGCGACTGTGCATGTTGCACAGCCTGTACAGGCGTTCATGTCGATGGACATGCCCCACTGCGGATTCTTGGAGAATGCTGAACCGGCAGCGGCTCCGGCCTTTGAACCTGTTTGTGGGTTTTCGTAGGCGGAGATGTTTGGTGGTGTGTGTGCGAGTTCTCCGAGTTGTTCGGCGGTGTTGAGGTATGAGGTGGCGTCTGGTGAGAACGCGCCGTAGATTTGGTCGGGGACGGCTTTGATGCCCGCCTCGGCGTGCTTGTCGAACCAATTTTTGTCCATGGCGCGGACGATGGTGTCGCGGCCTTCCATGGACCAGTGGTTCTGGGTTGATGCGATGGTGTAGGTGTCTTTCGCTTTGGTGATTGTTGCACCGGCGGTGAGCATGCCTGTAATGGTTTTGACATCGAAGCTGTTGAACCCGACCTGGTTTCCGACGCGTCCTGCGTTGGTTCGGCCGTAGCCGAGTTTGATGGCGACGGTGTTGTCGGCCATGCCTGGGAGGATCCATGCGGGCATGATCATGGTGCGGCCGTTGAGCGTGATGTTGACCAGCTGCGCCTGTGGCATTTGGGCTTTGGTGTAGGGGTTGAACTCGTCTTGTGAGGTGTGGAGCGGGAGGACCCCGAGTGACTTGGCGGTGTTTGGACTTAGGAGGAGGGGGTTGTCCCAGACGACGGAGGTGCCGAACTCTGGGAGTTCTTGGAGCCAGCCGTTGTTTGCGGATTGACCGACATTGTAACGATCGGTGTAGAACTGGACATCGAGGTGTGACTGGGCTGGGGCGGGCTTGGCGCCTCTAGTTGCGATGCCTCGGATGAGCCGTTCTGGGTTGAGTGGTTTTTTTGTCGATTGGATTGTGGGACTGGCGACGACGCCGTTGTGGAGGGCGTTCTTCCAGATTTTTCCGATTTCTGCTGAGCCGAGACCCATGATGTCGCGGATGGAATCCTGAACGATTTTGTAGCCGTCTGGTTTGTCGGCGTGATCATCGCCGGCGGTTAGGAGTCCTGCGAGGAACTCGACTTCCGATCGAGCTGGATCGTAAAGCGGGGCGATCATTGGCTGTGTGATGGCCATCTGGCCGTCGATGGATTGGGCGGAGTTCCAGCTTTCGAGGTAATGCGCACCGTTGAGTGACCATGTCGAGGCTGAGGCTGTTTCAGAGGCTCCAACTGAGAGCGTGATGGTGTTCTTTGCCTTTGCGAAGTTTGCTGCAAAGTCAATGAAACCCGGTGCGTCGTAGACTGGGTTCGTGCCCAGGCAGATGAGGGTATCAATCTTGCCTTGGTTCAAGAAGTTGTTTAGGCGGGCGAGTGAATGGGAGCTGTTTGAAGCGACCTGCGGGCTCATTGGGAAGAACTCTACGAGCCCTTCGTCTGTGGCCTTGAGGGCGTCGTTGATGACCTGGCAGAGTGCCCAGGTATCAGCATTGAGGCTGTCGGACGGGAGCACTACGGCATGGCTGCGATGCTCGAAGAGATCGTTGGCGATGGCCTGGATTTCTGTGCTTGAGACTCCAGCGACATCGACATCTGGCAGGAGATGGCCGGACCCGGCTGTTTTGAGGAGCACGGCTTTGGCCAGCGCGATGGTGAAGTTGTGGAGCTGGGAGGGGGCGACGCGGAAGCGATGGTCGGCCATGACACCAATAGATGATGGTTTGGATTCGACCGCGTAGAGGCGGCTCATTTCGTCGGTGTGACTTAAGAGTTTGCGGGAGGCGGCGAGTTCTCGCGCCAGACGCATTGCTTCGGGGCCTTGATCAATTTGACCTTCACCGATTGAGAGGATGCGTGATGCTTTGGAGAGGTTGTAGCGTGTCCAGCTTGGTTGTCCTAGGACACTCTTTGAGCCATCGGCTTGGCCACGGTTCTCTGCGGGGTCCCACGCGACGAACGCAGCTTGGGGCCAGCGTTGCTGGATCTGCATGAACAACCGATCGCGGGTGGGCGATGATTGTTTGTCAACAACAAATGCGAGCCCGGCGCCTTGGGTGGCGTCAAACTTGGGGAGTTGCTCGTTGGCCCAGACATCGAAGTCGTCCCAGGTCGCGGCGAGTTTGCCGCGGGTGGAGTTGTTGAAGACGGGGTACTTGAGGCGATCGGGATCGTAGAGATCGAGGATGCTTGACTGGGCGTAGGCGGAGGTTTTGCCTTGGTTGTTTGGGTGGAGTGGGTTGCCTTCGATCTTTGTGGGACGACCGGCGTGTGTTTCAACGAGGAGGCCTTCCATGCCGCCGCTTGGGAGTGCCATTGCGGTTGCGAAGAAGAGGGGGCGACCCGGGATGACATGCTCTGGGACATTGCTTGCGTAGGGGAGGATCTTGCGGTCCGGACGTCGGCAGCCTGGGATGGTTGCGGCGCCGGCGAGGGCCATTGATGCGCCCATGACCTTGATGAATGAGCGACGGGAGGTGTCGTCCATGATCGATGCGTCGACTGGGAACTCACGCTCGAGGAGTTCTTTGAACTCTGGAGTCGCCGAGTACTCTTCCATGCTGCGCCAGTACTTGCGTCCTGAGACTGTACCCAGCTCTGGGGCGTCTTCTGGGATGTCGATCTTGTTGTGCGTCGAGGGGCATTGATCGAGTGTGCTCATGGTTCGGTCTCGCGTGGTCGTTTGGCTTCGGAAAGTCAGTCGATTGGATTCAGAAGTAGCAGATTAGAAATGACTGATTAGAAATGGCATGCGCTGCAGTTGTCTGGCGGATTCTGCTTGAGTGTGTCTCTGAGAAGATCCGGGGTCATGCCCTCGTGGACACGCTCGGTGGCTTCTTTGCTGAACCACTCGTTCTGGACCCAGTACAGATCTGTGACTTTGTCCTTGGGGACGAGGTTCTGTTCTGGGTTTCTGTGGCAGTCGAGACACCAGCCCATTGATAGGGATTCGGCTTGTGAGACGACGGGCATGTTGTTGATGGCGCCGTGGCACGAGAAGCAACTCACGCCGGCGCTGACATGGGTGTTGTGGGGGAAGTTTGCGTAGTCTGGAACAACATGGATGTTGCGCCATTCGATTGGGGAGTCTGTTTTGTAAGCGTCGCGAATGAACTGGACTTTTTCGGTGGTTGCCGATGCGTTGGGTCCTAGTTTGCCTTCTTCGTGACAGCCGAAGCATGTCTGAACTGGCGGCACGTTTGCGTGCCAAGAGTCTTCGACATTGGTGTGGCAGTATCGACAGTCCATTCCGAGTTTACCAGCGTGGATCTGATGGTTGAAGCCGTTGCCAGGCTGGGTGGGCATGTAGCCAACTTCCCAGAACTTGGGGGTGGCGTAGTACCACATGCCTGCGATCACGGGGATCACTGCGGCGTGCACTCCGATGACGAGCAGTGTGGGGACGCTGTTCATCCACTTTGGAAAGATTGGTTTCACTCGTTGGCTCCGATGAGTTCTAACGAAAGCCGCGACAATGCACGGGCCTGTGGACGAAAACCAAACCCTCCGATAGAGAGGGTTTGGTAATCGCGGACAGCGTAGCATGTAAGAAGGCTGCATGGTGTGCTGCTGGGCCATAATTTCCGATGTTTTTTGAGCCTATATTTAAGCGAACGGCTGAGCTTTGGCAGTTGAGACATTCTCTCAACTGCGGCGAGCCGCAATGAGGCCACAACACATGACCACGCAACAAGTTACAGGCATTTTCGATTCAAAGCCACTTGCAAACCCCTATCTTGGGGTTTCAACCACGATTGGGGTTGCGGGTGTACTGCTGATGGGGGCCGTGAGTTGGATTATGCTGTTGATCAATAGAGATCTGCCGATCGCGGGAGTGCTTGGCGTTTCCTTGCTTTCGTATGCGGCTCTTGCATTCCTGTTTCTCAGGAATTCTGGATCTCGGCAGAGTTCTGTGGGTGCGATGGCTGGATTCATCGGCGGGGTCGTATCTGTAGTGTTTTTGGGCTCTTTGATGGTTGTCCAGCCGGAAACGATTGATGGATTCACACAGACCAACCAGTTCAGCGGGACTGGACTGGCTTTGGCTGGTGGAGTGATCGTGGTGATGATGCTCCTTGGATGGTTTGCGGGAAAGATTCATGGCCGGAACGCGAGCTACAGCACTGTTGATATTGATTGGCGGGCCCGGTTTGCTTGGGTAACGGCGCTGAGCTATTTGCCTTTGATTGCGGTTGGAGGGTTGGTGACGAGCACGGAAAGCGGGCTTGCGGTTCCAGATTCGGTGACGACTTATGGATCGGTGGGGATTCTTTTCCCGTTGTCGCTTATGGGCGAGATCCGGATTTACCTTGAGCACTCGCACCGGATCTTCGGGACCTTTGCGGGGATTACGACGATTATTTTGGCCGTCCGGATGTTTGGGGCTCCATCTCGGATGCTTCCTCGGGTGATGAGCGTGGTGCTGCTGCTTGCGGTGATTGCTCAGGGTGTGATGGGCGCGTTACGGGTATCAGAACAATCGCAAGCCTTGGCATCGCTGCACGGGGTGCTTGCCCAGCTGGTCTTTGCGTTGGCGATCGCGACCGGGGTGGTGTGCTCGAAACGGTGGGAAGGGATTACACCGAGTAACGAGGGGATCGGCTACGCCAAATCTACGCGGCTGATGCTGATGATCGCGACGGCGGCCCTTGGGATCCAGCTGATCTTTGGGGCGATGACGCGGCATCTTGATTCTGGGCACGCGCTCATGTCGCATATCGGGTTTTCATTCTTCGTGGTGATCCTGGTGATCATCGCGGGTGCTAAGTGCATCCGGGTTGGGAAGATTGATCGCGGAGTCAGCGGCGGCGCTGGGTCGATCCGCCCGTACGGGGCGATGGTGCACGCGCTGGTGATGATTCAGTTCACGCTCGGATGGGGGGCTCTTGCGATGACGCGTACAGGGGACGATGGGCACCCCGAACTCCCGACCTCGACGGAGCTTGCCGATGCGCACGGGATCCGGGTTGGGGAGGCGATTATGGCGACTTCGCACCATTTGATCGGGGCCTTGCTCCTTGCGACGGTGGTTGGGGCATTGGTTTGGTCGCTGCGGATCGCATCGCGGCCCAAAAACTGATAGGCTGGAATCCATAGGACGGGAATCCAAAGAGTCCGATAGGACTTTGTCTGCGTATGGGATCGTGTATCGGCTCTTGCTGGATGTCCTGTTTCTCGCTTGTTTCATGGGGAATGCAATCTCAGGATTGCATTGGCGTTGTCCCGGTGAGCGTGAGAAGCGCCGATGTGGAGATCGATGATGCCTGCACTTGAAACACAGCCTGTAAAGACGACCGATTCGATCGCGGCGATTAAGAGTGAGGACTTTGGATACACCGAGGCTCGGCATTTGCTTTTGCGTGCTGGATTCGGTGGTACCGATGAGCAGATCCGCACGCTGGCGAGATGGGGGCCTGAGAAGTCGGTTGACCACCTGGTTAACTATGGCAAGATCAAGGCTGATGAGGCCGGGGCGGACGCGTTTGAGAATGACATCATTCGGCCGCTGACGAACGAGGAACGGCAGCGGGTCAACAGGGCTCGTCAGACGGGCGATGAAGACACGCTGGCGATGTACCGGACCGAACGACAACGGAGGCAACGCGAAGACCGGCGGCAGATGCGCGAGATTCAGCGGGCGTGGATTACACGGATGATTGAATCTCCCCGCCCGCTCGAAGAGAAGATGACGCTCTTCTGGCATGGGCACTTTGCGACGAGCTTCCGCGGGGTTGAAGATTCGTACCACATGTACGCACAGAACCGGTTGTTCCGCGGCAACGCGATGGGGAACCTTGGGAACCTACTGCGCGGGATCGTCCGTGATCCGGCGATGCTCAAGTACCTCAACAACAACCAGAACCGGAAGGACTCGCCCAATGAGAATCTTGGGCGGGAGTTGCTTGAGTTGTTCTCGCTTGGAGAGGGAAACTACACCGAGCGGGATATTAAGGAGGCGGCGCGGACGCTGACCGGGTTCACCTTCGAAGATAACGACTTTCGGTTCAATCAGAATCAGCATGACAATGGCCCCAAGAATGTGCTTGGGGTGCAGGGGAATCTCGATGGAAACTCGTTGGTCTCGGCGATCTTGAATCAGCAGGCGTGCGCGTTGTTTATTGTGCTCAAGCTGTACCGGTTCTTTGTGCGGGATATCCCGATGGATCTGTCTGCGATTGATACGGGGAGCCGGAAGGCGATCCTGAGGCTGGCGCAGATGTTCAGGCTTGGGAACTATGAGATTAAGCCTGTGATCCGGAAGATGCTGTTGTCGAAGCATTTTTATGACCCGACAAATATCGGCAGCAAGATCAAAAGCCCGAGCGAGTTGCTGATCGGCTCGGTGCGGTCGTTGCAGGTCCCGGTGCGTGATATTGGTATTGTGACCGAAGCGATGGAGCTGATGGGGCAGTCGGTGTTTTTGCCACCGAGTGTGAAAGGCTGGGACGGGGGGCGGAGCTGGATTAATACATCGACGATGTTTGTGCGCCAGAATACGCTGATTTATCTGCTGACCGGTGCGCTGCCAACGCGGCCCCTGTTTCTGAAGGACCCGGCGTACTTTGATGCGCTTGCACTGGTGCCGAGTTTGAATACTCCGGGGGACTCTGATCCGAGTGACGAGCAGATTGTTCGCGAGCTTGCGATGGTGACACTTGGGCAGGCGAATGACGATGTTGTTGATTCGGTGCTGAGCGGGGCTCGGGGAAGTCAGGGCGAGGGGGCGATGCGCGAGAATGAGGTGGTGGTGCGTGCGCTGGTGATGTTGACCTCTATGCCGGAGTATCAGTTGTGTTAAACTGCATGTTGGAGATGAAGCTATGAGTAATCATTTGAACCCGAGCGATATCAAGGCGTGGACGCGGCGAGATTTTTTACAATCCTCTGCGATGTTCGCGTCGGCGGCATTGACCGTGCCCGCGTTTGTGCAGAGTTCGGCCCTTGCGCTGCCTCGCCCGATGATGGGGCTCAGCTCGATCGCTGGGGTTGATGAGGACCGGATTCTTGTGGTGATCCAGCTGTCTGGGGGAAACGATGGGCTCAATACACTGGTGCCTTATGGTGATGATGCGTACCAGCGGGTTCGGCCTCGGATTGCGTTGTCGGCCAATGAGGTGCTGATGCTCAACCGCAACGGCGGGCTTGGGCTGCACGGCTCGATGAGTGGGTTTAAAGAGCTTTATGATGAAGGCATGTGCGCGATTGTGCAGGGGGTTGGGTATCCCAATCCGAACCGGTCGCACTTTGCTTCGATGGATATTTGGCACACGGCTGATACGGCGGGGACCGGGGACGGGTGGCTTGGAAAGTATGTGGATTCGCAATGTTGCGGATATGGATCGGGGACGCCTGGGGCCAAAGCCTCTACAAATCAAGCTCAGAATGATCCCCCACCGCCGCTGATTGCAATTGGGAAGACGGCCCCGCTGGCGTTGCACGGGCGGACGATGATGCCTGTGGCTATTGAGAGCGCGGACATGTATCAGTGGACGGGCGAGAAGATGGGCAAAGATCTGAATAAAGCGTACATCGGGTCCATCGAGGATCGCAGCGAGGCCGATATGGCTTCGGGGGCCGAGGACAACAAATCGTTCCTTGTGCGGACGGCGATGGATGCACAGGTGTCGAGCAAGAAGATCCGGAAAGCTGTGGATGCGGAATCGCTGGTGCAGTATCCCAACTCGCAGCTCGCCAATCAGCTGAGCATGGTCGCGTCGATGATCCGGGCGGGGATGCCTACGCGGGTGTTTTATGTGTCGCACGGGAGCTTTGATACGCACGCCAATCAGGGCGGGGCTCAAGGGACTCACGCGCGATTGTTGCAACAGTTGTCTGAGGCCGTCAGCGCGTTTTATAAGGATCTCAAGGCGCAGGGCAACGAGGGGCGTGTGCTGAGTTCGTGTTTCTCTGAGTTTGGACGACGGGTCGGGCAGAACGGGTCCGGGGGGACGGATCACGGGACGGCGGCGCCGATGTTCTTGTTTGGACCGATGGTGAACCCGGGGCTGCACTCAAGGTATCCATCGCTGACGAATCTTGATAACGGGGATCTGAAATACACGGTTGATTTCCGGCAGGTGTATGCGGAGGTTTTGGATGAGTGGCTGAGTGCGCCGAGCAAAGAGGTGCTCGGGCGTGGGTATAAGCATTTGCGGGTACTTAAGAGCTAGGGATGAGTGTGGGGTCGATGTCGGCTTGGGTAAGACCCATTTCTGTTAGTAAATGATGATGACCGCACTCGGGACATACGACCTTTGGTTGGTTTTTTCATTTTGGACAGGGAGACCTAGAAGCGTATAGCCGCAGTTCCTACACACGGCAAAAATGAGTTGCTTTCGAATGCTACGACGAAGCCAATTATCACGGGTAATAAAAATAGCAATAAGAGGCATCCAGACAGCCCCGGTGACTGCAACGCCCTGCACAATTGTCCGCATCCATTCCGGAATGGAAAGCTTGTATGAATCAAATAGCCAATTCACACCCAACATACAAGGAATCCAAGCCATGTACGCTGCCGGTATGACCAGGACAAGCATCAACCAAAGCTTCCAAGCATTGTTCACTGCTGATGCACGATCGACATATCGCTCGCACACATCATCATCAAACTGATCAAGCTCTCGAAAGGCACGGTAGATTTTTCGTGTCAAGAGTCTCATACGGAATCCTGAATGAGTGTCGGATCGATGTCGGCTTGGGTGAGGCCCATGTCTTTGAGGGTTGTGGTGTGGCCGCACTCGGGGCAGTGGACGCTTGGGTCTTGGGTGTCTTTGAGGAGCGTGAGGCCGATGAGTGAGTAGCCGCAGGTTGGGCATTGGACGCCGGTGAGTTGTTTTCGGATGCAGCGGTGGAGCCAGCGGTCGCGGACGAGGAGGATTGTAAATGCGGGGAGCCATGCGACGCCTGTAATAGAAAACAAATATATCCCCAACTTGATGTAATCCGAGATTTCATAATCGTACTGATTAACTATCAACCCAGTCACATACATCATTCCCAGCCAGACTCCCAAAGAGAGCGGTGTAGCGACAAGCACCATTAGCCAGAACTTCCATGCGTTTTGGAGGCGTTTAGCTCGTTTGATGTATCGTTTACAAACTGCGTCATCAAACTTATCGAGTTCGGGGCAGGCGCGGTGGATTTTTTTGGTGAGGATTCTCATGGGATTGTACTGGGACCTTTACGTACCAGTACGGGGATGGGATCCGAGGATTGGATTCCTATTGGGGGGGTGGTCATGGGGAGCTTGAGGGGGAGTGTGGAGCCGGATTCGCTTTGGTCACCGAAGCGGATGCTGAAGTTGCCGCCGGCGATCTGCTCGTGGGTTAGGGCGAGTTCGTATTGGTGGTCGGCGTTTGGGACGGTGTTGACACTCTGTATAGTGGTGATGCCGTTATCGCCTCGCTCGGGTTGAATAATTTGATAGGTGAACGAACCGCGGTCGGTACCGATGAGTTCCGTCGGGATGTAGAGCACGACTCCGCCGGGCCAGTCGCGGGGGTCGATTGGGGTGCGTTCTCTGATGGCTTTGTTGGCGTTGGCTACGGCGTCGGGATCACGCCCCGCGAGCCATTGGCCTAGGGCGTTGGCGTTTCCGGTGTCGCCGGCACCGGCTCCGACTGGGGGTGCGCCTGCCATGAGTTTGTCTTTGTCGAGGGTGACGAAGATCCAGGTCATGATGAAGGTGATGCAGATGAATGGCATTGCGAGCCAGCAGGTGAGGATGACGGTTTGCTTACGCATGGGGGATGATAGATCGTCAATGCCATGAAAAAACCCGGAGGGGTGCTCCGGGTTTGATGAGTTGCTGATTGGATCAGTTTACTTGGAGCCGCAGCAGCAGCCGGTGGTTTCGGCGCCGGCTGTTTTCCATTTGTCGTAGTTGGCGGCGACCTTCGACCAGTTGATGACATTGAAGAACGCATTGATGTAGTCGGGGCGGCGGTTCTGGTAGTTGAGGTAGTAGGCGTGCTCCCAGACATCGAGCCCGAGGATCGGACGGTGGCCGATCATGATTGGGGAGTCTTGGTTTGCGGTGGATCCGACATGGAGCTTGCCTGGGGCGTCAAAGCCGCACCATGCCCAGCCTGACCCGAAGCGGGTCGCGGCGGCGTTTGCGAACTGCTCTTTGAATCCTTCGAAGGACCCGAAGGAGTTGTTGATTGCTTCAGCGAGTTCGCCTTCTGGGGCTCCGCCGCCGCCGTTACCGGCTGGGGCGAGGATGGACCAGAACATTTTGTGGTTTGCGTGGCCGCCGAGGTTGTTTTGGACTGCGGTGCGGATGTTGTCTGGGAGTTCTTTGATGCGGGAGAGGATTTCGCCGGCGCATTTGCCATCCCATTCGGTGCCTTGGAGGGCTGCGTTTGCTTTGGCGATGTAGGCGGCGTGGTGTTTGGTGTGGTGAATTTCCATTGTTTTAGCGTCGATATGGGGTTCGAGCGCGTCGTAGGCGAAGCCGAGATCTGGGAGTGTGAATGGCATGGTGGAGTCTCCTATATGTGGTTTCCGGGCGGTTTGTGCCTGGTCGGTTGGTATGGACAGTTTTCTACTGGATGATAGGCATTATTGGCCCAGACATATTCCGTACACAATGGTCATGAATTGTGGATATGTATAATTTTTGGATCTGTTTTGAATCTGAGGCGATATGTGGGGTTGTATAAATATCGGCGGTGTGGTATCATGGCGGCTCGCAGAGTGCGAACTGTCGATACGACTTTGGTCTGAACCAGTGGATTCCACAGGATAAGCACCAGAGAGTCAACCCGATGGGGAGGACAAGCGACTCTAGGCGGCTGATTATCGGTCGTCAAGTGATCCGGAGTTTCCCAGATTTTCAGGGAAAACAAAGGGATGTAAGCATCTGTTCGTAGGCTAGGACGGCCTATGTTTCCCGGTCGATTATTTTGAAGCCCTTGGGTTTTTGGAGATCGGCAGTATGGGACACGATCGAAGGATTGGTCGGGGACAACCTCTGAATGGTTCACTTGGGCGTTCGCACTTTGCGGCCTGATCGAACCAGGTAAGTTGTGGTCGGCACCTGACGCCGCCCGACAATTTGATGAATTTGTTCACAATTCGTACTATAGAGGGAAACATTTTCCGCTCTGAGTGCGTAAGACATGGGACAGGCTTGTTTTAAGGCTTGTCCGGAGACTCGTAAGAGTTTCAAAATGCCCAGCGTCGACCACCCGCGGTCAGCAAGCACCAAGAGTGCCTGACCCACCACCTCGACGAGACGGCAAAAGGCTCCACACCGGATGTGGGGTGAGTAGTTTGTTCCCAGGACGAATCGTTCTGCCGGATTTTTTAGTCTGGTTTGAATGAAACAATCAGGGCTTTCGGTGTGAGAGATTCTTTGATTTAAATCAAAGTTTCTGGGATCCGTCAGGCTTGGTGTGGTGGGATCGGTGTCGACTTAGCAATGTGCTGGTTGGCTTCGATCGGTACATGAACCGGATTGGTGCGTTTGTATTACGGACTGATCTACAACAACTGAACTTTCAACCGGTTTGCAGGATCGGTTTGAATAGACCAATGCCGCTGCAGGAACGCAGCGAGGAGATCGCATGACGCAGACATCACGAACAGCACCGAGCCCATTGGAGCAGATGCGACGACGACATCGCGTTGGAGTCTCACGGACTTCGACCCGTGCCGGCAAGTCGACCCGGCAGCTCTCGCATGAAGACGAGCGTTTGTTGGCGACGATCATGCTCAAGGAGCAGGATTACATCGATTCGGAGGTTTTCTACGAAGAGGACGCCGAGCAGAATATTTATGAGGACGCGCCGGACATCATGAAGCCTGATACCACTTGGTATCATCCGGTGATGGACGACATCTCGTCGATCTCTCGTACGCGGACTGTGAAGTCTTCGCAGCAGGTGATCTTGACGGGTGCTGAGGAACGCGTTCTTTTCCATCAGTTTAACTACTCGCGTCACCGTGTATGCAATCTTCAGAACGAGGTTTGGGACCGTCCCGACAAGAAGCCAACGCCTGAACAGGCACACGAGCTTCTGATGTGGTACCGCAAATCTGAGCGGATCCGCGAGCAGATCGCTGAGACGAACCTGGCGCTTGTTCTTGCGATGGCTAAGCGGACCCGGATGAGCGAGGTTGACTTTGCGGATCTCGTATCCGAGGGCAACATGGCGCTTCTGCGTGCGGTTGACAAGTTTGATGCTGGGCGTGGGTTTAAGTTCTCGACCTATGCGTGCCGGGCGATTCTCAAGGCGTTTAGTCGTCAGGGGATGAAGCTGAGCAAGTACCGCCAGCGGTTCCCAACGGACTTTGATCCGAAACTCGAGAAGTCCAACTTCCTTGAGACCAAGCGTGCTGATTTCGAGAAAGATACCGCTTCTGAGGTCCGCGCGATTGTGCTGGCCAACCGGGCGGATCTCTCGGATGTGGAGCGTACGGTCCTTGAGCACCGTTTCGGTCTTGAGACCGGCGGTCATGAGAAGCCGATGACGCTTGAGCAGGTCGGTCAGATCATCGGTGTGACCAAAGAACGCGTGCGTCAGATCCAGAATAAGGCGATGGAGAAGATCCGGGTTGAGCTCGAATCGAACTTCTTGGGCACGATCGAGGAAGAAAATAAACTCGAGACTGCAGGATCTAAATAATCTAATGCCCTCGTGTATGAACGCTTGGGTGAATACAAATCCTTCTCTTTGAGGCGGCCCCGAACAGGGGCCGTCTTTTGTTTTGGGTAGTTTTGTAAAGAAGAGGAACAGGGCGTGGGTTTGGGCGAACAATTGGGTTCCTGATGCGGTTTTGACGCATATCCTTTACCCCTCCCCTGAACACCCTTTTTTCCGGGATGCCAGATTGGCTGCTCGGAATACATATGTCCCCGACGAGGACTAGACGAGGAACTGAAACACCATGAGTGTGACTGATAGCCCAGCGAGTACTGCATCTGCGGGTCATGTTGACCTTGACCCTTCTGCCGGTAAGAACCACAATCCACACGCGACGCGTTGGGGTGACTTCCTCAAAGCGACGATCAAGTTTGAGGCGTCTGACCTGATTATGAAATCAGAGCAGAAACCCAAGATCCGTTTACGGGGTGTGCTCAAATCGCTTGATGTTGAGCCTGTGACAGCTGATGAGTTCTTCAACATTGCAAAGAACATCCTGACTGAAGAGCAGATGAAAGATCTGCACAAGTTTGGATCGGTTGACTTTGCGTACAACTACGATTCGAACCACCGATTCCGTGTGAATCTCTTTCAGGCACGCGGGACGCTGTCTGTGGCGGCGAGAAACATCACCTCTGAGATCCTCCCGTTCGAGGGTTTGTACCTGCCTCCGATCATGTCGGATATTGCGTTGCAGCCTCAGGGGATTGTGCTGCTCTGTGGTGTAACGGGTTCTGGTAAGTCCACGACCATTGCTTCGATGCTTGATTATGTCAATGCCCGCAAGAGCGTTCACATCCTGACGCTTGAAGATCCGATCGAATACATCTTCGAGGATCGCAAGGCGACGATCAACCAACGCGAAATCGGGCTTGATTGCTTGGACTTCAAGACCGGTCTGCGTGCACTGGTGCGTGAGAATCCGGACATTGTGCTGATCGGTGAGATGCGTGACCAAGAAACCTTTGAGGCGGCGCTTCATGCGGCTGAGACGGGTCACTTGGTCTACGGGACGATTCACGCTTCGAGTACAACGCAGACCTTCAGCCGTATTTATGGGCTGTTCCCGGCTGAAGAAGTCGAGCAGGTGCGGAAGATCCTGGCATACCAGATGCGGGCGTTTGTCTACCAGAAACTGCTCCCGACACTCCACGAGAAGATTTACCGGATCCCGGCTCTCGAGATTCTGATCAACAACGGTGTGGTCCAGAAATACATCTTGGATGAGCGTGAGGGCGATATCCGCGAGATCATCAACTCGATCGAGGCTCAGCAGCAGGGGATGATCGATTTCAATGATTCGCTGGTGAAACTTGTTGAAGACGAATACATCCACATGCGGACGGCTCTTGAAGCGTCGCCCAATGTCGATGAACTCCAAATGAAACTCAAAAAATTCAACTAACCCCCCCACCCCCCCACTCCGCACCCCCAAAGTGTTTGTTATGGGTGCTCAATTTGAGTTCTTGAGGATGGCTTTGGGGCGTATTTGGACGGGTCATGGAGTCGTGACCCCCCTATGATGGTCGATCCTGTTTGGATGCTGATCCGGCGGGTAATTGATTGAGAATGACCTACCACCCCCGAGAGGGTTTCCACTATGTCGATTGTGATTGCTTCTGACCCCACGCTGACCCTAGCGGCTGATGCCTTTATGCTGATGTCGATCTGGAAGCCGATCTTGTTGTTTGTGCCTTTTGTTGCTTGGGCGTGGATGATTTCGACGCACCTTGATAAGCACGCTCAGCGGTTCTTTCTTGGACAAGAGAAATGGAACGCGGTCCACCTTGGGTTTGGTGTTGCTGCTTTAGCGATCATTGTGTTTCTGCCTGTGGGCGGGATCGCTGGATTCGGTGCTGCGATGCTCGGGGTTGTGATCCTGCTTGGGCTCGATATCCTGATCTTTGTATCGGTGACCAATAAGGACGAACGCGTACCCAAGTCGCAGCAACTGAGCATCAGCGTGAAGGATATGTCTGAGTCACGGGACGCTAAGAAGGCGGCCAAGCTGATTGGATCATCTGAGCTGACGATTGTTGGTGCCAATAAGATGACTGTTAATCCACCGCCGAAGGACACACCTGAACTCGGAATCCGGGTTGCGGCTGAGCAGATTGTGATCAAGGGGTACGAGGCCCACGCGAGCCAGATTGATGTTCTCCCCGCCAATGAGAGCACATACGCGGCTTCGTTCTTGGTCGATGGTGTCCGCCAAGCGGGTGATCCGATCGCGGCAGCGGATGCGATTCAGATGATCGACTTCTGGAAAAAAGCAGCTGGTCTCGATACGAGCGACCGGAGACGGAAGCTTTCGGGCGAGGTGTCGATCTCGGGAGATGCGCTCAGCGGTGCCACACTGAAGCTTGAAACTTCGGGGTCCAAGAGCGGGATGCGTTTATCGCTTGTGTTCAATCCTGCCGATGCTGTTCGGCGGAAGGCCGACAATCTTGGATTGCTTGAGCCTCAGTTCGATATGATCAATAACTGGGCGACAGAGCTCGAATCTGTTGGCGGGGTGGTGCTTCTGAGTGCTCCTGCTGATAATGGTCGGACGACGATGTCGTACTCGATTATGAAGCTCCACGACGCGTATACATCGAATATTCAGTCGATCGAGTACGAGGTCGAGGATGCTCTGGAGGGGATCAAGCAGATTGTTTGGGACTCGAGCGAAGATGGGCCTGACTTTGCGACGACGACCCGCTCGACGCTCCGTCGTGACCCTGACATCGTGACGCTGTGCGATTTGCCTGATGTTGAGACGGCTCAGAATATTGCCAACTCTGATCTTGAACGGACACGGGTGTATCTGTGCCTGCGGACGGATTCGGCGCTCAAATCGGTGCAGACCTATGTGCAGGCGGTCGGAGACCCCAAGCTGGCGGCCAAAGGGCTGCGGGGCGTGGTGGCGTGCAAGTTGGTTCGTGTACTCTGTGGCAACTGCAAGGTGCCATACCAGCCGACTCCGGACATGCTCAAGAAGCTTGGGCTGCCTGAGGGCAAGGTTGGGGAGCTCTTTAAAAAGGGCGGGCAGGTGCTTGTCCGGAACAAACCCGAGGTTTGCAGCGTATGTAGCGGGGTAGGGTACTCCGGGCAGACTGGCTGCTTCGGGGTTTTCGAGCTCGGCAAAGAAGAGAAACAACTGATTATCGAGGGCGACTGGAACGGGTTGCGTTCGGTCATGCGGAAGGCTGGGATGCCGAGCATTCAGCAGTCTGCGTTGCGGAAGGCCGTGATGGGGATTACGAGTATTGAAGAGGTGACACGGATCACCGCCCCTGCTAAATCCAAGTCATCCTCAAAGAAATCCAAGGCCAAGGCGTAGCGTAGAACACGATATCGCTGCTTGAATAGACCTCATCTGACGGAGCATTCTCAAATGTTTATGAACCTAGTCGTTATCGTTTTTGTGCTCGGGATTGCCTACACCTGGACGGTTCGTGGTGTCTTTAACTCGATGATCCATGCGATGTGTGTATTTTTCGCTGGCGCTGTCGCCTTTGCGGTATGGGAGCCTTTGGCTGTCATGCTTCTGGGGATGAGCGAATCGGCTCTTGTCGAGGGCATGTCTTGGGGCGTGTCGCTGATTGTGCCGTTCTTGGTGATGACACTTGTGTTGCGTGTTTCGACTGACAAAATCCTGAAGGCGAATATCAAGTCCGCGAAGGCTTTGGACTATGGCGGGGCCGCGGCGTTTGGGCTTGTCTCGAGTGTTATCACAGCGGGCGTGCTGGTCATCGGGATCGGGTACATGCGATTGCCATCGACTTTCCTTGGTTACCAGCCGGTTTGGTACGCTGAGGATCGGGCCGGGGCGGGATCGCTTGTTGAGAACGACAAGCTCTGGATCCCGGTCGATTCGATCACCGCGATGGTGTATAAGAATCTTTCTTCGGGGTCCATGAGCTCGAGTGAATCACTCAATAAATGGTACCCCGATCTGACGCTGACTGGATTCGCGGCACGGATTAACCCCGGCAATGGTTCGGCCCGGAACGCGATTACAGATGAGTCGTTCAATGTGCTTTCGTCGTATCTCGTTGGGAATACCAATGGATCAACCGAGAAGGATCAGACCATTGGCGAACAGGGATACATGACTCTCAATGGGAAAAATGCCAGCTCTTTGGCGGGCTACCTTGCGGGGTATGTCGTTGAGTTTGGTCCCAAGGCTAAAGAAAAGGGCGAAAAGGGCGGGCAGGTTGTGGTCTCCAATGGTCAGGTCCGCCTGCTTACCGAGCACAATGATGGGTCGACCCACACTATATTCCCGATCGCAGCGATTTCTGAGTCCAGCACACAAGGGCAATACGGTCGGTGGGCGTTTGATGGAAAAGAAGTGTTTATCACCTCGATGGGCGGCAAATCACGGGTGCAGATGGGATTTGAGTTCTTTGTGCCAGCCGACGAAACCCCGATTGCTTTGTATGTGAAGAATATCCGTGTGCCTGTCAACTCGATCGGTGATCCGAAAGAGTTTAAGAGTGCATCAGAACGGAATAAGCTAATCCCCACGGGAGCGATTCTTACCGGTGAGCGTGTCCAGCGGAGCTTTGACTTGTCCAAGGCGGTGGTTGTTGATCCGACTGATTCGTCATCGGGACGGGATGCCCAGTTCAGCGAATCTATCGGTACTGTGATGAGCGTGCAGCTTGCCAAACCACGCGGGCTTGGCGTCAATGAAGACAACCTGATTACATCGGGCAAAGCTAAGTTTGATCTCAGAAACGAGGTCGGCAGAAAGAATGCACCACAGGGCAAGAAGCTGCGCATTGACAAGTTCTGGTATGGGAATGGGCTTTCGATGGTGCAGGTGAAGATTGGTTCGTCTGCGGCCGGCGGGCTGTTGTCAGAGGCGGCGAAGATCGCTTCGGTTGATGAGCCGTTTATCTTGGTTGATACTAAGGGTGATGAGTATGAAGCTGTTGGGTTTATCTTTGAAGATAATTCTTCGAATATATTCGAGATCCGCTACACCCCAGGCTCGACACTCAATGGCCAGAACGAGAGCGGGTTCCCGCAGATATCACGGTCCAAAGATGGGCAAAACCTGTCGCTCATCTTCCTGATCTCTAAACGGGTTGAGATTCAATACTTCACGATCGGCGATGTTGTGATGCTCAAGTTTGAGCCTGGCTTGAGCCAGCGGTAGCAAACGGGTGGGATTTTGATCAGTTTCATCGGTATACCAAACGCCCCGAAGAGGGGCGTTTTTTTATCTAATAAAAAAGGCCCACCGACGAGCGATGGGCCTTTGTGAGATTGTGATATGCCAGTGAGATTATTCGGTTGGAGCAGCTTCTTCAGCTGGCTTCTCGGCTGCTGGTTTTTTCTTTTCCTTGATGATCAGTTCGCCCTCGTTGTCGAACTCCATCTCTTCATCGCCGTCTTCTTCAATGTGACGGTCTGCGACTACCCAGAGCTTGACATGGGCTTCGAGATCTGAGTCGACCTTGACGAGGATATCGAAGGAGTCAACGCGTTTGATGGCGACTGGGAGGCGGACTTCGCGTGGGGAGACGGCGAAGCCGACTTCCTTGAGTGCCGAAGCAATATCCTGCTGGGTGACCGAGCCGTAGAGATGGCCCTGGTCGTTGCAAGCACGGTCCATTGTGAGTTCTTGGCCATCGAGCTTGTGGATCATTTCTTCGCGTTCCTTGCGAACAGCAGCAACATCCTTCTCGGCCTGAGCGCGACGCTCGGCGAGTGATGCGACCAGTTCGTCGGAGGGTGTGGTCGCGTATTGGAATGGGAGGAGATAGTTTCGGGCGTAGCCAACTTTGACGTTGACGACATCGCCGACGATTCCGAGGGAATCGACATTTTCGGTGAGGAGAAGTTTAACTGATTTGGACATTGGTATGTTCCTTTCGCTGTCCTGACCGGTCCCGAGTAATCAGCTCGGGAGCGGAGAGTTGAGGAGATCTTCACGGCGAAGATCCCCAACAAAGGTCTCTAGCGGCTGCCAGAGGGTCTGGAGTGTAGGTCGCAAGTCTGGTGTTGAGCATGGGTTGGAGGGGTTGATATGAAAAATCTCACTGCTGAGAGCAGTGAGATTGGGTGAAATCTTATCAGAACCCGACCAAGCGGGCCATAGATAGTGGTTTAGAACGGGATGTCGTCGTGGTTGATGGCGGGGGCACCGCCTCCACCCCCGCTGCTCTCGCCTCCGCCGCCTGCACCGGCGCGGGCGTAGTTGCCGCCTGAGCCGCCGCCTGCGCCTTGGTTGCCGCCTCCGGAGTCGATGAACTGGAAGTTATCGACGACGACAGAGAGCTTTGAGCGTTTGCCGCCACCGTTTTTGTCTTCCCACGAATCGAACTTGAGTCGGCCTTCGATGAAGACCGGGCGGCCTCTGGAGAGGTACTGGGCCATCACTTCTGCGGTGCGGCCCCAGGCTTCGCAGTCGATGAAGGCGACTTCTTCGCGTTGTTCACCGGACTGGGTTTTGTACTTGCGGTTGACGGCGAGGCCGAAGTTGCCGACTGCGGTGTTTGAGGGGGTGTGGCGGATCTCGATGTCTCTGGTGAGATTGCCCATGAGCATGACTTTGTTGAAACTGGCCATTGTTGTTCTCCTTGAATTATGTGGCGTTCCGTAAATTGTGTGACTTTTTGTAAGAGACACAGACAGGGTCAGTATATACAACCGCCCGATCCAGAATTGACTGGATCGGGCGGTTGGTTGAATTCAGTATCAAATCCTCTATTTCCATAGAGGGGATCGATTATTCAGCTGCTGGTGCCTCTGCATCACCCTCTGGTGCTGCGTCGGTCTTGGCCTCGGCTTCAGGAGCGGCCTCTTCTGGCTTGGCTTCTGGTGCTGGTGCCTGGACTGGAGCGCCCAAGCGGACGGTTGAGGCCTTCTTAGAATCCTCGACCTCGCCTTGCTCGGCCTTGAACTTGGCTTCGGTTTCGAGGCCCTTGCGGTCGTCGTTGACAGCGATTTCCTCGTCGGTGAGGTGATCGGCGGTGGTGACCATCAGACGCATGATCTTGTCAGAGATCACCGCGTCACGCTCGAGGTGAGCGACCATGTCGGTAGGACAGGTGAAGTAGGCGAGGATGTATACACCACGCTTTTGCTTGTCCATCTCGAAGGCGAGGCGGCGTTCGTCCCACTTCTTCATCGCGACGACGGTTGCGTCGGCCCGCTCGAAGAGGTGGTTGATGTGCTCGAGGACGTCGCCGAAGGCGGCTGCGGCGGTCTGGTTTACGAGGAACATGCCCTCGTAGATTCCGGTTCGTGCTTCTGTTGTTGTCATGTCTTTACTCCAAATCGTGTCCGGCTTATTTGGCCGGGGTGTTGTTTTCTTTGCTTTGATTACTCTTTGCTTTACTGTTTGTATCTGAAACAGACTGATCGCCCTTTGGATCTGGGTCTGGTTTATCGTTGGGATGCTCTTTGCGTTTGGGCTTGACGAGCTTCTCGTTGAAGATGTTCATCGCGCTGGTGATGCCTTGGTCGAGGACATGCTCTGCAGCCTTGGCGGCTTTGTCGATGCTGTCTTTGACCTTGTCCATCTCCTCGCTCATGAACTTACTCAGGACCCAATCGGCCTGGTTCATTAGCTTTGGTACTTCGCCGACACCGATGCGGATTCTTGGGTAGTTTGCACCGCCCAGAACCCGGTCGATATCTGAGAGCCCGTTGTGGCCTCCGGCGCCGCCGCTCTTGCGGACCCGGATGGATCCGACTGGGAGAGCGATGTCGTCAACCAGAACCAAGAGATCGTCCTCGGGATCGAGCTTGAAGAAGCGGATCGCTTCCCCGACGGCTTGACCCGACCTGTTCATGAAGTTTGTAGGCTTGATGAGCAGGACTTTTTCGCCCCCGATATTGGCATCGAGGGTGACGCTGTTGAAACGCGAGCGGGCGATCTGTCCGACGGCGAACTTGTCTGCGAGGGCATCGGCAACCATGAACCCGGCGTTGTGCCGAGTGCTGTTGTACTGCATCCCTGGGTTTCCGAGTCCGACGATCAGCTTCATGGCTATCAATTCCTTTATTCAGGTTTCTCTTCGGCTGGTTTCTCGCCGATGACTTCTGGTGAGCCGCCTTCTGTGGAGACTTCCTCTGATTCTGCATCGTCTGCGACGACAGCCTTGAGGACGATCTGCGCGATGATGGCGTCTGGATCGGTCAAGAGCTTCATGGTGTCGAGCGGGAGCTTGACGTCTGATGCGTGAAGCACATCGCCGACTTCCATTGCGGAAACATCGACATCGATATGGTCCGGGAGGTTGGTGATGAGTACGTTGAGCTCGACATCGTTGATTGGGTGCATCATGATCGCGCCCGATTCCTTGAGGCCAACGGCTTCACCAACGAAGGCGAGGTGGGCCTTGGTGTCAACGCGTTCGTCGAGGGAGACTCGTGCGAAGTCAGCGTGGATGATGTTGTTCCCGAGGTAGTCGTATCCGAGGTCCTTGAGGAGGACATGCTGCTTGGCTCCGTCAAGGTCGAGCTCAAAGAGCTTGTCGCCGTTCTGGAGAAAGAGCATAGTTTCGTGCATGTTGACCGAGATTGAAACAGGCTCTTGCTTGTGCCCGTAGACGATGGCGGGCAACGAGCCCGCATCACGCAGACGACGGGAGTACCGTGATCCGGTGCGCTCACGCTTTTCGGCGGTGAGTGTTGGTGCTGTGTTTGTCATTTCGTTTCTCCTTATTAAACTTTTAACTTTTGTCTTTGTATATCTATTTAGATCAGCGTTTGGCGCCCGAGGTGCCTTTGAAGAGTTCGCTGATTGAATCGTTCTGATGGATGCGTTTGATTGCTTTGCCGAGGAGTTCACCGACCGAGAGAACAGTGAGCTTGTCTTTGATGAGATCGCAGCGATCGCCCATTGGGATGGTGTCTGTAACGACAATCTTTGAGAATGGGGAGTCAGCGAGTTTTTCCATGGCCTTGCCGGCGAGTACGCCGTGGGTCGCGGCGGCGATGACGGTCTGTGCGCCCTCTTCCATAACCAGTTCTGCCGCTTGGCAAACTGTACCGCCGGTGGAGATCATGTCGTCGAACATGAGGACTGTTTTGTCTTTGACATCACCGATCAGATTTCCCACCACAACGGTGTCGCCTGAGATGCGGCGCTTGTTGATGATCGCCAAGTCAGCGTCAAGCAGGTTGGCCATTTTTTCGGCAACCTTTACATTACCGACATCGGGCGAGACGAGACAGAGGTCCCCGAGATCGTCCCGGATGGATTTGAAGTATTCGTAGAATACGGGCGTGGCCGAGAGGTGATCGACGGGGATATCGAAGAAGCCCTGAATCTGAGCGGCGTGGAGGTCAATGGCTACAACGCGGTCGGCGCACGCGGCGGTGATCAAGTTCGCAACGAGCTTTGCGGTGATGGGGACGCGGCCCTCGTCTTTGCGGTCTTGGCGGCCGTAGCCGTAGTACGGCATGACCATGGTGACGCGGCTTGCGCTTGCCCGGCGGAGACAGTCGCAGAAGACGAGGAGTTCCATCAGGTTGTCGTTGACGGGATCGCAGGTCGAGATGATGACATAGCAGTCGCGGCCGCGGACATCGTCGTCGAGCTTGACGGTGATCTCTCCATCGGGGAAGAGGATTGTGCGGGCCTTGCCGAGTTCTACGCCGGCGGCTTTGCAGACATCTTTGGCGAGGTGCTTTGAGTTGCGCCCCGAGAATACTTTGATTTCACCCATCATGACGGTGTTCCTTGCGTTTTTGTATCACAGTTGGAGATTTGTCGTGCACGGTAAATTTCGTCGATCTGAGCGAGGTGTTCGAGTGTGTTGATGCTCAGGATGTCCTGCGGGGGGACGGCGTCGATCACTTCGACGCGCTCCTTGGCATCGAGCATGAACTCGAAAATGTCGGTGATGTAGAACTCGCCGGTGAGTTCGTTGCGTTTGATCTTCTCAAGCGCGTTGAACATCGACTTGGCGTTGACGCAGTAGTAGCTCGGATTAACCTCGTTGAGTTTGAGCTCGTCCTCGGAAGCGTTTTTCTGCTCGATGATGCGGGCGAACTTGCCCGAATCATCGCGGACGATGCGTCCGTACCCGCTGGGGTCGTCGATTCGACTGGTGGCGAGTGTGCCTGCAGCTCCGGTTGTTTGGTGGAGCTCAAGGAGTTTGTTGAGGGTGGTTGTACGGATGAGGGGGCCGTCGCCGCAGAGGACGAAGATGTCGGTGTTTGCGGTGTCTGCGTCTTTGTAGGACTCGACGGCACTCATCACGGCGTGTCCGGTGCCGAGCTGTTCTTCTTGGACGGCGTAGACGACTTTGTCGCCGTAGCTTGCGAGGGCTTCGCGGACGAGCTCTTGTTTGTAACCAACGACGACGACGACTCTATCGCAGCCGGCTTCAAGGCAGACATCGACGACGGCGCAGACCATCGGACGACCGCCGACGGGATGACAGACCTTGGGGAGGTCGGACTCCATCCGGGTGCCTTTGCCTGCAGCGAGAATGATCGCTTCGAGACGGTTTGCATCGGGGTTGTTTGTTGCCATTTGCAGTTGGCAGGACTGATCAGTGTGCGATTGCGATAGAGAGAATAAAGAAAGTTACCCCACCAAGATTTGAACTTGGACCATCTGTACCAAAAACAGAAGTGCTGCCATTACACCATGGGGCAATATGATTTTCTATCCGGTTCCTCTATCGGCACTTTGAGCAGTACCGCTCGACCTCCGCTGTCGTTAAGACCTGATCAATCCGAGGATCAACCAGATCGGTGTCACAAACCATCGCGGCTTGGACACCTTTTTGACAGGCATCGGCCGCAGCTCAGTTCGTCGATGTCGTACTCAAACATGAGTGCCGACAAAGACTTGGAACTCGGACTCCCCCCGGCTGCTGTGAACGATTGGTCTAAACCAGTTGAACACAAAGGGGAGAACCCATGTCCGTGCCTCGGCTCAGGTTTGGTGAGAATCACCGGTTCTGAGCGTCCGTCACGGTCGGTTCCGCATAAGGAGTTAAGTTTAGACCGTTTGAGCGTCAGATCAACTGGTTCGGGGCACTCGAAAGATGAGATTCTGGGTTCTGAGTAGCGAAATGCACAATTTTTCGTATAGAGCGAAAGAAGATATGCTGTATATTGATTCTGTCGCCGATTCTCACTCCAGAAGTCAGCACAAACCCGAAAGGTCTCACTTTGGCATATCAATCGCATTTACAAAGCCCTGCACGGGTTTCCGCTCTCTTTTCGACGATTCTTGGGCTCTCGTTGCATGCTGGATGCTCGGATCAGGCTCGAAATGATGGGCTTTCGAATGATCCTGTGGCACTCCAGCCTGAGGGGTCCAGCCAAGCATTGGGGCTCCCGGCGGATCAACTCCCGGACCCGATTGACCTGAGTGACCCGACGACTATCGCAAGACGAACCATCACCCCCACCATCATCGACACCCTCTCGCTGCCTATTCAGAGACAGATCACAGGGCCGTTCGATGGGGATGTCCGGATGATCAAGCATGAGCTTCCAAAGCATCACCGAGACAAGAGCTTGCCTGCGGGAGACATTAATAACAACTTACCGGTTGGGGAAGTCGTGGCGATGGATCGAGTCCAGATCGGGGCTGGTGGAGGAACCGGATTTGAGGGAATTTCTCAGACGGAGTGGTCGCCGCCTGACCCGACGTTGGCGGTTGGCCCGGATCATGTGGTGATGACGGTGAACTCGGCGATTGCATTTTATGACAAAGCGGGAAACCAGACATTTTCGACCGCGCTTGGGACGCCTGGGAGCCCTGGGTTCTTTGAGACTGTTGGAGCAAGCTCGAACTTTGTGTTTGATCCCAAGTGTTTTTATGATCAAAAGACAGGCCGGTTTGTCGTGATGGCATTGGAAGTGATCGGCGAGACTGAATCATGGATTGACATTGCGATTTCTGATGATTCTGATCCCAACGGGATTTGGTACAAGTACCGGACTTTCTCTGTCATTGGTGTGAACGGCAGTAACTACTGGGTTGACTATCCAGGGCTTGGCTCAGACGACAATGCGTTTTACATTACTGGTAATCTGTTCATTCTCAACGGGGGCGGGAGCGGTTGGGGGGGCGCGCTGTTCCGCATTTTTGAGAAAGCGCCAATGCTCGTTGGTGACCCGGTGGTCATTACTGATCTTGCTCCCGATGCGGGCGGTTCGGTGCAGGTGGCGCAGATGTTTGGATCTGCTCCTCAACAATACTTCGTTTCTCGGCTATCAAGCACCCAACTCAGCGTGTGGACCATCAATGACCCGCTCGGATCACCCGAACTCAGGCGGATCACCGTTGGCGGGATGGATTTCGCCGACGGGCCCAGCCAGGACGCACCAAACCCGTTTGGTGGAGAGATCTCTACGCTCGATGGTCGCTTGATGAATGTCCACGCTCGCGACGGACACCTCTACACGGCTCACGGGATCAACGGCGATCCGGGGCTCACCGTCGCTCGCTGGTATCACATGGACATCAATGGCTGGCCAAACAGTGGGAACTTCCCGTTCTTGGTTGAGCAGGGTGAGGTTTCTGGAGATCCCGGGCAGCACTATTTTTTCCCAGCAATCTACTCGGACAAGTTTAATAATGTCGGGCTCGTCATGTCGCGATCGAGCGCGTCGGAGTTTGCCAGTGTGCAGGTTTCCGGGCGGCTCCAGTCTGATCCCGCCGGGACGATGAGTGCTCCGATTGAACTGGCGATTGGGGATGCAGGCGCCAATGGGCGATGGGGCGATTATCTGGATATCGCGATTGATCCGAACGATGATTCAACCTTCTGGATCATGGGAATGTACGCGCGGAACTTCGGGTGGCAGACCTGGATCGATTCATTCACACTCGGTGCAGAATGTCCTGCGGATTTGTTCCAGGACGGGGTGCTGGATTTCTTTGACATCGGTGCCTTCCTCCAGCATTTCGGTGATGAAAATCCGATTGTGGACTTTACTGGAGACGGGAGCTTCGATTTCTTCGATGTCTCGGCATTCCTCACGCTCTTTTCAGCAGGATGCCCTTGACCGTTTGACCGGCATATTCCAGATCAATCCCCATCACCCACTAATTCCCCCGAGAATACATGGGGGTTTTTTATTCGGGATCGGAGGATTCGTCGGCATCGAGTGCCGCGTTACCGATGAGTTCGTAGCAGGTCTGCATGAGCCCGACGAGAGGGAACCGACCAATAAACGGGCTCGGGCCCAATCTGCGGAGGAGAACACAGTTGACGGTCGGCGGGGCGATCGGTGTATCGAGTTGATCGAGTTCTTCACCGACGGACCAGAAGCTTTCGATCTGATCCTCAAGCGGTGGGCTCGAGATGTCAGAGACGCCTTGGATGTGCGGCACCAGTACAGGCGCGGGTCCGGGGCCTTGGACACCTAGGGCTCGTTTTTGCCTGAGCCCGTCGATGAGTTCGCCGCCCGGCATGCCGTGGAGTCCGAAGACTTCCATGGGCTCATTTCCGAGGCGTTCGGCGAGGAGTGCGGTGAGACAGACGGCGTGCTTGCACCAGGGCGCGTCCTCTTTCCAATCCGGGCACGAGCATGTCGGGCTCAGGTCAGATGGTTCTGTTGGGAAGAGACGGAGATCCAATGGAGCGAAGACATCTTCGATGTTGGAGGGAAGTTCGCCGGCGAGGAGCTTGGCGGCATACCGCATCTGGTCAGCCATCGCATGGATGATTTGTTCCTGATCATGGGCTGAGAACTGCGCGAGTGCGAGCTCTGTTTTGTAGGGTTTGTCGGAGCGGCCTTGGATGATGCCTTCGCAGAGGGTGCCCTCGATGGTCAGGCGTTTGGTTTGGCCAGCGCGGGCATATTCAAGCCCTTCACGGTTGATCTGTCCGTCGGACCCTTCTTCGGCGACTCTTAGCAGTCGTTGGGTGATCCATGAACTGGGTTGTTCTTCTGGCTTGAGTTTGAGTTTGACACCGCCACGGACGCGCCTTGGGTTGGTCAGCGACTTTCGTGAGGAGCGGAAGGAGGCGTATTGGGGTTTGATTTTTTTCGGTGCCGTTGGGACATGGGCCGAGAGTGTCGGTCTTGCGACGATGTTGACCTTGCGGTCTGCCGGTGGCGGAGTTGGCTTTGTCGGTTCTGGCTTTGATGGCGCAGCTTTTTTAGTGGTCTTTTTGGTGACCTTCTTGGTGGCTTTCTTTGCTGCCTTTTTAGATGTGGGTTTCTTATCGTCGCCCATGTGTTCTCGTTTTTATTCGTCTGAAATGGTATCAGCCCGCAATGCAAGCAGGCTGCGGAGTTTGTCGGTGCCAAGGTCTGTAAGCCAGCGTTCGCCGTGGCCGATGATGTTTTCTGCGAGTTCGGTTTTGGATTCGATCATTTCGTCGATGCGTTCTTCGAGTGTGCCTCGGACGATATATTTGTGGACCTGAACCGTGCGCGTCTGCCCGATGCGGTAGGCGCGGTCGGTTGCCTGATTTTCCACTGCGGGGTTCCACCAACGGTCGAAGTGGAAGACATGGGTCGCTGCAGTGAGGTTAAGACCCACACCACCGGCCTTGAGTGAGAGGAGGAGAATTGGATTCTTGCCTGTGGCTTCTTGGAACTGATCGATCATCTTCTGACGCTGACCCTGGGAGGTGCCGCCGTGAAGGAAGAGGACTTCCTTGCCAAGCTCATGGCGGAGCATACCCGAGAGGATGTGCCCCATCTGGCGGAACTGAGTAAAGATGAGGGCCTGGTCGCCTTCGGAGATAAGTTCATCGAGCTGTTCGAGGAGACGGACACATTTGCCCGAGCGTGCCGGGTCGATAATCTTCCCGATCTGGGGATCGGAATCTTTGAGCATCTGCGCGGGGTGGTTGCAGATCTGTTTGAGTTTGATGAGCGTTGCCAGAACGAGGCCGCGACGATGGATGCCCTCTGCGTGCTCGACATTGGTGAGCATCTGCTTGACGCATGCTTCGTAGAGCGAGGCCTGCTCGCCGGTGAGCGGGCACCATTCTTTTGACTCGAGTTTCTCGGGGAGATCGGAGACCACTGTCGGGTCTGTTTTGACTCTTCTGAGGATGAACGGGCGGACCATCGTGCGGAGCTTGTCCATTTTGATCTGGTCGCGGTGACGTTCGATAGGAAGGGCGAATTTTTTACGGAATGCGCCCGATGAGCCGAGGTATTTCGGATTTAGGAAATCCATAATCGACCAGAGCTCGGACAACCGGTTCTCGACGGGGGTACCGGTCATCGCGACGCGGCGAGGGACATTGAGTGCCCGGACAGAGATGGACTGTTTGGCTGCGGGGTTCTTAACAAACTGGGCCTCATCAAGGACAACGCGTCCCCATTTGACCTTGGTAATGAACTCGTTATCGCGATGAACCAATGCGTACGTGGTAACGATGACATCGGATTCATCGGTCGCTTTAAGGAATGCGTCGCCCTGAGGACGATCGACTCCGTGATGGACCTGGACCTTGATGCTTGGCGCGAATCGCTCGAACTCTTTGACCCAGTTCCCGATGACGGACATGGGAACAATCAAGAGTGTCGGATCCACACGCTCTGTCGCAACTGAGCGTTCGTGGAGGACGAGGGCGATCATCTGGATCGTCTTGCCCAGACCCATATCGTCTGCGAGGCATGCACCAAATCCAAAGCGTTCCATGAAGGCGAGCCAGCTGAGGCCGCGGGTTTGGTACGGACGCAGGGTGCCCTTGAATGTGTCTGGTGTTTCGAGGATCGGGAGTTCGACGGAGACGCCTTCTTCGCCGCCGAGCATTGATGCCACCCAACCTGTGGCTTCGACACCGGTGACAGGGAGCCCGGTCTGGGAGGAGTCTGAGGCGAGCGCGAGCTGCATGGCTTCGCCGAGTTCCATCTCGCCGCCGGGATTCTCATGCATGAAGCTGATGGCGTTCTCGACATCTTCTGGTCGGATCTCGACCCATTGTCCACCGATGCGGACGAGCGGGGAGTTTTTCTGGGCGAGCTCTTCGAACTCGTGCAAGGTGAGGGTGGTGTCACCGATGGCGATCTCCCAGTGGTACCCCACGAGTGTTCCCAGCCCGAGCTGCGCACCGGCGGCTTCTGCGTCGGCGCCCTCGCCGAGGACCATTTCTGATGGATCCGAATCGATGCGGAGCTTCGTCCCGAGACGACCGGCTTGCGAATCCCACCATCCTGGGCATTGCACACCAATGCCCTGCTCTTCGAGCACGGGCTTGACCTCTCTCAGGAAGCGGTAGGCTTCTTGGGTTTCGATGAGGAGCTGGATAGGTTCGGTTTCGTCGAGGGCTTCTTCGAGGAGCTTGTAGTACCGGCTTGCACGCCCGAGCTCGCCCATCAGGAGTTCTTGTGGGTTTTCGAGAGTCAGACCCTCGTAGACAATCCGCTCACGGTTGATGAGCCAGACATCGGCTCCGCGAATGATGACTTCCTCCTCGTCGAGCGACTGGAGGTAGAAACTCAGTGACCACTTGACGGTTTCGTCTGGTTTGTCAATGTTCTGGGCGAGTCCGTCTGTGATCGGCTCGGCGAGGCGGAGACCGAAACGCCAGGTACTGGATTCGCCACGGTCTTCGAGCTCGGAGATCCATTTGCGGACGGTTCGGGCGATCTCAGCGCGTTGTCCAGTCGATGCGGGGACATCGATAGCCGAACCGAGCAACCCGTTGAGCCACGCAACCTGTTGGTCCATTCCCGGATCAACAGAATCGATGGTGTCGGTCATTTCCTCGGTCATCATGACACGTCGGCATGAGGCGTCGGTGATGTGTGACAAGAAATCGACGCTGATGGACCACGCATCATGGGCGTGCCCGTCTGGGACGGCTCTGGCGGCGGCGGGCATGGAACTCACAAGCTTGGAGACGCGCTTGGTCGTCATGTCGTCGGCGAGCCAGGGCTGCCAGCGGCCGGTGAGAAGTCCTGACGCGTCTTGGAAGACCATCGGGACAAAGCGGTGCCCGGCGATCAGGTGATCGGCTAATCGGCTCGCGGCGACGAAATATTGAACGCCCGGTCCAGCGTGGAAGTCTTCAAGAGCGTCCTGGCGATCGATTAATGATTCGAGGAGCAGCGGCACATGAGGGGCCTCGATGGCGAGTGTTGGGATTCGGACATCAGATAATCCACTCGACACGATCTCGTCGGTTTCGATCCCGCCGAACATTGACATCGGAGCCGAGGGCATCGGCGAGTCTTTGTGCATCGGGAGACGGAGGACGATGGAGGACTGCTCGCCTTCGATCCAATCGGGGAAGACTACATGGGGATGGACAAGGGTGTCGTCGTCGGTATCCGAGTCTGAGGCTTTGGACCACCAGTTTCCGTCTGGGCATTGCTCGACCCAGAGGTGGAGCTTCTCGTCGGCCCAGTTGGCGTGGATGACCTGAACCACTTCTGGAACGGCGGTTGTCTCAGATTCTGGGGGGCTCGCGTTGATCACGAAAGGCAAGGCTCCATCTCCACTGACCGGTCGGGATCAGCGGGAACTCGGAATAGGAGCGCAGGGACTCGAACCCTGAACCTGCGGCTTAAAAGGCCGATGCTCTACCAATTGAGCTACGCTCCTAGGCGTATCGAATACCCACCGAAGCTACGACGGGCATAAGAGAGTCATAGTATGCCTGAACCTTCATTGATTTCTTCAGTTGGCAAACTTCAAAAGCACATCCGCGTGGGTCTTTGATGCCCCTTGGTGCTTGGCAACGCACTGGCGGGCGTTGTCGCCCATTTCTGATCTCCGACTGGGATCGGCCAGCAATCCGTAGATCCGATCCCCAAGCCCTTGGCGATCAACGACCTCGATGCCGTCGGCTTGGAGGAGGGCGTTGATCTGGGATGTGAAATCGGTGTTTTCTGGACCGATGAGTACGGGTTTGCCCAGTGCTGCAGGTTCGAGGGGATCTGAGCCGTGGAGATCGAAGAAGGAACGTCCGATGACGACCACATCCGCGAGTTCATACAAGGTCGAGAGTTCGCCGATGGTGTCGAGCAGAAAGCGGGTGTTGGGGCAGGGCTCTCCCGTCGAGCGGCGTGTCCATTCGGCGACGGCTTGGTCGGGCTCATTAAACCGGTCTGGTTTGCGGGGAGCGCAGACGAGTTGGGCATCCCTAGGACAGGATTGATCGAGCAGGGCTTCTTCGCCCGGCCCGGTTGATCCAGCGATGACGATTGGCTTTGAAAGATCGAGCCCGAGTTCTTTGGCGAGCCCGATCGCGGCTTCGGACGGATCGGGAATCGGGCCGAAGACATTGACGGCGTCCCATTTCATTGTGCCGACGACATCGACAGACTTGGCACCCATCGCGGCGACGCGCTGGGCGTACGCGTCGTCCTGCATGCAGGCGAAGTCGAGGCGGGCGAAGGTGGGTTTGAAGAAGAAGCGGGCTTTTTTGTAGCCCCTGAAGGAGCGGGCAGAGAGGCGACCGTTGATGAGACCAATCGGGATTGATCTTGTTTTGCAGGCCTTGACGAAGTTTGGCCAGACCTCGAGTTCGACGAGGGCGACGGCGTCTGGTTTTATCGTGTCTAAGAATCGCTTGACCATCCACGAACAATCGAGGGGGTAACGAACGACCTCGCAGGTGCCTGCGAAGACGGACTGAGCGCGGGCGAGGCCGGTGTCTGTGGTTGTGGAGATGACGACGGTGGCTTGGTCGGTCAGCAAAGGGACCAATGCACGCAGTGCGTTGACCTCGCCTACAGAAACAGCGTGGAGCATGATGACTGGTTTGTTTGAAGTCCCCCACCGCTCGCTGAGCATCGGTTCGATCTTACCGAACCGTTCATGCCACCCGCCTCGTTTCTTGCGTGCCCAGAAGGGCGCACTCAGAATCGCTAATGGCAGATACAGAAAATCGAGTGCATTCATCTCGAAGGTGTCCCACTTTGGGGGGTGTCCCACTTTGGGGGGTGGGGAAATGGGCGGAGAGGGACTCGAACCCACGACCCATCGCGTGTAAGGCGATTGCTCTAGCCAACTGAGCTACCCGCCCGGGTAATCAGGGCGGTAGTCTAGCCCGCATTCTGCGGGAAAGTGCCCCTACCCTTGGCTATGACCGAATCACCATCAAATTCTCGTACCTGCAGCGTTGGCCCCATCACGATCGGGGAGGGGCAGCCGCTGGCGATCATTGCGGGGCCTTGCACGCTTGAATCGCTGGAACTGGGTTTAGAGGTGGGCAAACGCTGTAAAGCGGTGTGCGAGGCGGCTGGATTGCCGTATATTTTCAAGGCGAGCTTTGATAAGGCCAACCGGTCATCGATCAACTCCAAGCGGGGCATCGGGATCGAGCAGGGACTCGAGCACTTTGCAGCGATTAAGCAGGAACTCGGGGTCCCCACCACCACTGATATCCATTCGCCCGAGCAAGCTGAGGCGATCGCGTCTGTTGTAGATCTGATTCAGATCCCGGCGTTCCTCTGCCGGCAGACGGATCTTGTTGTTGCGTCGGCGGAGGCTTGCAAGGCGCACAGGCGAGGACTCAATATCAAAAAGGGCCAGTTCCTCTCCCCCGGCGAGATGGGCGGTCCGGTCCGCAAGGCGACGGAAGCCGGGTGCGAAAACCTGATGCTGACCGAGCGCGGGACCTTCTTTGGATACCACCGGTTAGTCAACGACTTCATTGGCATCGCCGACATGATGGAACTCGACTGCTCGGCCTTTAGCACACTCGGATCACCACCAGTGTGTTTCGATGTGACGCACTCGACGCAGCTGCCTGGATCTGGCGAGCAGACCGGTGGACGGCCTGACCGCGCATTGCAGCTTGCGAAAGCCGCGACGGCGATTGGGGTGCATGCGTTGTTTGTGGAGTGTCATCCGGAGCCGAGGGAGGCGTGGTCTGATGGGGCGACGCAGCTGGGGTTTGAGGGGTTTGAGCAGGTCATTACCAGCACTGCAAAGATTCGCGAGACAGCCCTGCATTAAGCATTCCAGTACAGTTCGGACTTAAACGCCCTGTTTTTACACAATAAAATTAGTTTTTGACACTTGACACTACTTGACAGGCGTTGGTTTGCCGATACAATTGGGTATCGCACTCGCCGGCCTCTCCAAGATGCTTCTCATGGCGGGTTTTTCATGCGCCTACCATATAACTATCAAAATCATGGACTACAAGAAAAAAGCTACAAGCTGGGATGAACAAGCAGACCTCCTGATTTCACGAGGAATGGTCGGTGACAAAACAGCAATTGTTAGAGCGCTTCAGTCCACCAACTACTACAGGCTAAGCGGGTATTGGTACCCATTTCGGATTGTAGATCCTGATGACAAATCCAAACGATTGGATGAGTTCAGAGACAACACAATTTTTGATGCTATCTGGGATCGTTATATTTTTGACCGTGAACTCCGACTGCTTGTCCTTGATGCAATCGAGCGTATTGAAGTTGCAACACGATCACAACTCATGTATCACCATGCACACGCTCACGGTCCATTTGGCTACGCAACGAACAGTTTGTCACTACCAAATGCCAAAGAATCAGAACGCCAAACATTCCTTGAGGGCATTTCTAGAGAATCTAAGAGAAGCAATGAACAATTTGTAAAACACTTCAGAAACAAATACGGCAATGACCACCTGAGACTCCCAAAGGATAAGGCAGCACTGCCAGCTTGGATGCTTTGCGAAGTTGTTTCGTTTGGCACACTGTGTTGGTTTTATAAATACTCAAATGATGAAGTCCAGAAAAATATAGCTAACACTGTGAATGTGCCTGTGGTGCTCTTTGACTCATGGCTTCAAGCTCTCAGGATTGTTCGAAATACCTGCGCTCATCACTCGCGGCTTTGGAACAAAAAAATCCATCACAGAGAACGCCCACAAGTACCAACGAACAAGAAGAGATTTCCTGATTGGCACACCAATGTCATAATCACAAACGATCATATCTTTGGCATACTCACTATTTGCAAATATTTGCTTGATCAAATATGTCCTGAAAATCATTTTGTCGGCAGACTCACCAATCTCATCTCAGAGCATCCAAATATCCCACTCATCAGTATGGGATTCCCAGACAACTGGACACAATCACCGATCTGGTTCATCCAAGATGCCCATGAACCTGAAGATGCCACGGATTAGGAATTTGGTTTGTAAATCCGATTCGTCGTAGCCGGGAATTTATCAAGGCAGGTCTTTGGACGAATTGGACGATCTGAAAAATTACCACCACAGTTGGGGCATTGGTTGTTGAGTTTCCCCTCCACACACGACCGGCAAAAAGTACATTCGAAGGAACAGATCATCGCCTCAGTTGAGCCCGGCGGAAGATCCTTGTCGCAGCATTCACAGTTGGGGCGTAGTTCGAGCATGGCTACCTGCTTTCTAGGTCTGGTGCGCGTTTGGTAAGGTGGGATTTTGTGTGCGTGAAAACGAGGGTGGTTTCCATGTGATCGACTTCAGGATGGCCCGTGAATGCGTCGAGGGCGAGGTCGCGGAGATGGGCGGCATCTCGCACTGCAACATGGACAAGAAAATCGTTGACCCCTGCGATATGAAAGACATTGAGGGTTTCGGGGAGAGCGCCGGCGTGTTCCATAAATCGATCGATCTGATCGCGCGAGTGGCCTCGGACTCGGATGCTGAAGATCGCTTCGAGAGCCGCGTTGAACGCCTCTGGATTGATGTCGGCGTGGAACCCCTTGATGACGCCAGCAGACTGGAGTCTGCGGACACGCTCAAGGCATGACGACGGAGCAAGCTCTATGAGGGCTGCGAGTTCTTTATTGGAGATCCGCGCATCATTCTGAAGAGCACCGAGTATCTCGAAGTCAGTTCGGTCTAGCGTGGTTTTTTGAGCCATTGACCGAATTCTATTTTGTTGATGAACTGTTATCAAGCTGTTAGAATGGATATTGAACAATTTTCCGAAGATATCACATGGAGCCCGCGATGACAACACTACGAACCGACCCGATTGAAGCCCTCGCAAACGCTCGGCACGAGTTCGGAGAACACGGCGGGGTCAACATGTCGATCGAGACAAGCACGACCTTTACCGTGCTCGATGCCAACACGATGCCCGAGGTGTTCCAGGGAGAGCATGGACCAGATCATGGAGGGTGCTACCTGTACGGCCGCCACTACAACCCCACGGTGTTCGCACTTGGCAAACAACTCGCGGCGATCGAAGGGAGTGAGTCCGCGTATTGCACGGCGAGTGGTCTTGGGGCGATCTCATCGGCGGTGCTGCAGATGTGCAACAGCGGGAACCACATTGTGTCGAGTGACACCATCTATGGCGGCACCTTCGCGTTGTTCCACGACTTCTTCCCGACCAAGATGGGGATCAATACGAGCTTTGTTGACATGACCGATCTAGACGCGGTCGATCGGGCGTTTTCTTCCGGGACGAAAGTGCTGTATGTCGAGACGATGTCCAATCCGACACTCCGGGTTGCGGACATCCCGGCATTATCAAAGATCGCCCGAAAGAACGGCGCCAAGCTCATTGTTGATAATACATTCTGCCCGTTGATGGTTTCGCCTTTAGCGCTCGGTGCTGATGTGGTGGTGCACTCGTTGACCAAGTACATCAATGGGGCATCTGACTCGATCGCGGGGGCGATTTGTGGGAGCGATGAGTTTGTGGGAAGCCTGATGGATCTGCATCTGGGCCCGCTGATGCTGCTCGGGCCGACAATGGACCCTCGGGTCGCATCGAATATCAGCATGCGGCTTCCGCACCTGGGACTGCGGATGACTGAGCATTCCCGTCGGGCGTTGTACTTTGCCCAGAAGCTCGAAGCGATGGGGCTTGATGTTTCGTATCCGGGTCTTGAATCGCATCGGGACCATGCGTTGCTGACCTGCATCGGGAATGAGCCGTACGGGGCGGGGGGGATTTTTACGATTGATGTTGGGAGTGCGGAGCTGGGGAACAAGTTGATCGACACCCTGCAGAACGAGTGCAACTTCGGTTTCATGGCGGTGAGCTTGGGGTACTTTGACACGCTGCTGACCTGCTCGGCGAGTTCGACCTCGAGCGAGTTGTCCGATGAGGATCTGGCGAAAGCGGGGATCAAGCCGGGGCTAGTACGGATCGCTCTTGGGTATACCGGGACACTTGAACAACGGTGGGAGCAGATGAAACGGGCGTTGACACTCACCGGTATCATCCCGTCGCACGCCACATAAACAGGAGGAAAATGTCATGTCAAACAAAGTGCATGAATACCGCGAGTCGCGCGAGCGACTCAATGAGTCCATCGCTGAACGGAAACACAAGGGGATCAACCGGTTCTTCCGTTTAGATACAGCAGCCTACGAAGACGGGGCGTTGGATCCTCGCACCAAGGAGATCGCGGGGCTCAGTGCGTCGATGGTGCTCCGGTGTGATGACTGTATTACCAACCACCTATTGCGGTGTAAGGAACTTGGGGTGAGTGATGATGAGATCTTGGATGTGCTCAATGTTGGACTCATCGTTGGCGGGTCGATTGTGATCCCTCATCTTCGGAGAGCAGTTGGGATTCTGGACGATTTGAGCGCATGAAAAAGCCGTCCATTATATTGAACGGCTTTCGTTGATTCGTTTCGGCTGAAGTGATCAGCTCGCGTGGGCGGTGCGGTAGTCGCGGAGCCACTGTGGGCGGGCGATGTCGGCCTCGTATGGATCGACATGTACGCGGCCGTTCTTCTGGAAGACGACCTTGCCGGTGGCGACGCTGAAGAGGGTGTCGTCCTTACCGATGCGGACATTGAAACCAGGGGTGAACTTGGTCCCGCACTGACGGATGATGATCGCGCCCGGCTTGGCTGCTTCGCCGCCGTAGAGCTTGACGCCCCGGTACTGCGGGTTTGAGTCGCGGCCGTTCTTGGTTGAGCCTGCAGCCTTTTTATGTGCCATGTCAGTGATCTCCGTCAATCTGATCCATCGGTGCTCGATCTTTCGTGAAGAACGAGCGGATCGGGGTGTTTTTATCGTCAAGCGACCAAATGCGTCGCGGGGGCAAGCGTAGGCGTCTCAACCATTTGAGTCCAGATTCAATTGCCCAGTCCTATTCCAATTCCGTGATCTTCTACTTTGGGGGGTTACCGCATGACCCAGCGTTTTTCGGCCATCTCGAATGGACGGGCGCCCTGCTCACTGAACTCGCCTGGGGTGGCGAAACGGAGCATAAGGGTCTTGCGGAGGGTGTATCGGCGTGGGTTATCGGTCTCTCGGCCGACGACATAGGACTCGAACTCGCCGCTGAGACCGGCAAAGAAGATGCTGACCTCATCGACATCCAGTTGTTCTGCGGGCCAGATTAGAACGCCATCGCGGGCGTGCTCTGGGCCTTGGAGGACTGTGGAGACGATATCGATCTGGGATTCGACCAGAGGGTTATCGAGTTCTTCGAGAATCGCATTGGTGACGGCTGTGGGGACATTGCGTCCTGATTTGAGCACCGAGATGTTGTCGGTCATCAGTGAAACGTCCGGGGCGAAGAGGAGGTCGGCGCCGGAGAAGTTGGTGATGTTGTAGGTCAGGAAGAAGTAGGGTTTGTTGCCTTGATCGGTCTCTACCCACGCCAGTCTGAGCGGTCCCAGATCGAAGGTAAACTCCCAGGTGGTTGCGACCGGGGAGGGTTCTGGGGCTGCAATTGCAGATGATCCGGCTCCGAAGAGGAGCAGGGATCCCAGGATCAAGCCGTTGAATGCAGTGCGGAAATGTGAGGCCATGATGATCTCGCCAAAAAAAGGAAACGGGTGAAACTCTCAGTTCTGGTGTGCCGGGGAATCCTTGGGAACGCCGACAGCAGGTGCATGGTAGTCTAGTGTTGTCCACCAAGGCGGAGCATACTGAATGTCCCGATCCGCAGGATCTGGCCGATGGTTGCAGTATCAGCCCCTTGAGATCGCGATCAAGAGAGCAGAAGAAATTCCATGAGTATCCACCCCAACCATCAAGCATCACATGATCCAGCGGACGCTGATCGGGGAGCGATCGGGGTGCAGATCGGGCGTGGGATCATTCAACCGGCCCTCGAACGGCTGATTACGACCGGGAATCCTCGAACTGGCGCCCAGCGGCTGGCCCGCAATGCGGCCGCCCACGGGATCGATTTGGACCTTATTTGGGGTGTTTTAGGGGACGTGAACATGCATCAGCCGGCGGTCCGGCAGGTGTGCATGGTCGTCCCAGGTGCTGGGGGGACGGGGATGTGCTTTGTTTCCAATCCGATGAGATCTGCCTCGAACACCACCAAAATGGGCGACGAAGCGACCCAGATTGAAGAAATTGGGGCGAGTCTGGCGGCGGCACTCAAGGAACTCCCCAAGGTCTCCGGGGGGCGGGTTCGGCTCGCGCAGATGCTCTTTGAACCCGATCAGGACTGGACGCATGAGGTCTGCAAGCAGGCGTCGATGGTGTGTGTTGGCACTCTGGATTATCTCCGGATGGATTACGGGCTCGTTGAACGCTGGCCGATCAGTGATGTGGCTTGGGGCGAGGGGATCACGGTTCGACAGATCCAGAACCTATCCATGAAGACCCCGACCAGTGACGGGTCCTTGCTCGCTGAGGCGTTAGAGCGTTCGTACGAAGACACTCTGGACTGTCCTGAGATGTGCGGGATGAGGCCGATGAGCGATGTGATCGCGAGCCATGAATCGACGGGGGTGTTTGATTCATCACGATGGTGGTTGTTGTTCAAAGACAATCAGCCCGCGGGCTGCTGTTTGCTGTCGCACTGCCCCGCCAATGAGTCGATCGAGCTCGTGTACTTGGGACTTGGGCGAGCGGTCCAGGGGCGAGGACTGGGCACGCGATTACTCACACACGCATTGCAATCATTGCGACTAGACGGACCTGTCCATGAGGTGACCTGTGCGGTTGATCGGCGCAATATTGCGGCTTCTAAAGTCTATATGAGACTTGGATTTAAGCGGTTTGATGCTCGGTGTGGATATGTCCGCCCGTTGTAGTTCGGGGGAATTACTTACAAAGTATCACTGTTTTATTGAATAGAAATACAGATAATTTTTTTCAATAAGACATGAACTGAAATGTGCATAACACGCGCCGAGTGTGGATGAAAAAAGTTTTCTGATCGTAAGTACCTGTCAACTGAGATGCAGCGTGGCGAACCCCGGTTCGGTCACCAACATGAGTGTTGCACAAGGAGCCGTTGTGTACTACGATCCCTCTGCAGGTTATGGAATGACCGGCGGGCAGACAGGACTCTATCTGTCGCGTGCGACAACCCGATCCAGCCAGTTCACAGGCCGTGCCATCAGTCGTTATCTTTTACTGCTGATGGACAACGCGGGCGAATGAATGGAGATCAGGGAACGACGGGTGATGCGAGAGCAACCACTCGAGAGAAGCACGCGGTACCCCGCTCAATATTGAGCACTTCGGATGAAGTACAACGGGACTCGGGGATGCACACCCCCTAGTGAAGGCGATCGGTATGTCAACTCGTGAAGGATTCTGTACATTTTTCGAGTTTGAACGCTGGTGCAAGATGCCAGGCGCGATCGGATCGCGCCCGCTTGTCCCACGCGGTCCCCGGCGACTTGAGAGGCCTGTTTGTGACAACCATCCAATCCAACCGCATCAATACGCCATCCCGGGACGAATCTTCAGATCAGGTGAGCCTGAAGTTCAGCGATCACTCCCCATCAGCGAGTCGCTCAGCAAATAGATCAACCTCGGGGCGGAGCCTGTGTGATCAGATCCGCTCAGAACTCTCGACACGGCTCGGCGCCAATAAAGTCCGGCGGTACCTGGGTTCGGGCGTTGAGATGTCGCCCGATGCGAAAGGTGTTCACATCACCGCAAGCAACCGTTTCACCCTCGACATGATCGAAAAACAGATCGGTGAAGACCTCCGGACCGCCCTCAGAGAGAAATCCGGGGATCCATCGGCCCATGTCCGATTCTCGGTTCGGACCGATTCGACCCCATCCACCCCCACTACCACCGGCCCTAAACCCACGCCCGGTCGCCAGGCGGGATCACCCAAGGTTCAGAGCCTGATCGCCGGCTCGGCACCGTCGAGGACCCAGGCCCGCAACAAACTGCCTGCGTGTCCGACGATCGAAGGGTTTTTGGTCGGACAACCCAACAAACTCGCGTTCGCGGCTGTCAAATCTTTGCTTGAATCTCCGGGTGGGAGCCCGCCGGTATTCCTGCACGGGACTTGTGGCGTAGGCAAAACGCACTTGTTGCGTGCTGCAGCCCAGCGGTACCGTCAGATGGTGCCCGGCTCGAAGGTTCGCTACATCACGGGTGAAGCATTCACCAACTCTTTTGTCCAGGCAATCCGCACGAAGACCGTTGATGTGTTCGAAAAAAAGTTCCGCGGGCTCGATGTGCTGTGTCTTGATGACGTGCACCTGGTCGCGGGCAAAGAGAGCACACAGAATGAACTCCTTCAGATCTTCAACACGCTCTCGCTCAGCGGAGCGAAGGTGATTCTCGCGTCGGACGCGCCGCCCAGCGAGATCGCTCGGCTCAACACCGGGCTTGCGTCCCGCTTCAATGGCGGGGGGGTGG
>JGI24724J26744_10000098_pt1 | contig 75352 bp, 65 predicted proteins | sample Cruoilmetagenom7_FD_26744 | JGI IMG/M metagenome (IMG submission 26744) | reverse complement strand
CCAATGCTTACTACTACATGGGTGCTCTGGGTTGCGCTCTAACGTTAGTTTGCGATGTAGCTGTGCCATGTCTAGTGCTGCTACCCTGTCGGGGTGTAGTTGTTGCTTGTTTGTGCCTGGTAGGACTTCTTGTGCTGCAGACTGCTTGCTTTTGTCCGTAGTAGTAGTGGCAGTAGTAAGATCACGCGATTTAACATTTCTAATATTATTCTTCTCCGATTCCGATTCCGATTCCGAATAGACGGACATATGTTGACACGTGTTGTCACGTGCTGTCATGTGACAGCGGGCGTCTTCAGGTAGTGGATATTTTGGAGTTTTTGCTCTTAGCCTATTGTGTTCCATAAATGTTGTAAATTTACCGTATTTACGTTCACCTGCAGAGTAGAGTTGGATAATGTTATTTTCGGATAGCTCTTTTAACCAAATTTCTATACTACCAGTATCAACTCCGCTATGTAGTGGAAAGCAGGAGCCCTTGATTATACTAGAGTCAGCCATGAACAGCCCGTAGTCGTCTGTAGTAGTAAGTAGTCTATAGAACAACCGCTCTGCGTGTGCGCTAATCTGGGCTAGTGTAGTGGATGTACGTATGGATTCCTTAATTATACGATTAGGCATATGCTGTCCTATGACAACGTATGACAACATGTGCTGTCATATGAAAAAATGCCCCAACGCTAGTTTCCACTCAGGAGCAGATAGGCCCGGCGAAGGTCTTTCTAGCGTTGGAGCAAAATAAAGTTTTTAGAGTTACCTCCCAAGTGAGACCTAGTTTTCGCCGGATCTGTGTTTTGATTATTAATGACAGGTTGGTGGGGGGTTTGTCAATTTAAAAAGCAACAATTTTAATGTGGAATAAAAGTTGTGCCATTGTGTGCCATTGTGTGCCAGGTTGTGCCATTGTATCGTGATTTATTGTTAAATATCTTATTAAGACTTTTTCGACCATTATTTTTATTCTGATCCTTGACAAGTAGCAAAGTAGTGTCACAATATAATCACAATGACGGTTACAAAAGGAGATATCATGGACAAATCGAGATTAAACAAGGATAGCGCTTTATTAGCAAAACTAAACCACGTAGAAAGAATAGAATTTGCATTGTTTTGTGCTGAAAGCACGAAGGTTCTTTACACAAAAGATAACGAGCTTAACAAGCGGCTACAGGAAGTAAGAAATTGGCTTACTTTAGGCGTTGGCGAGCTTCCAGCAAAGCTTAGTCCTTGTGGAAAAACGAAAGAATATTATGCTATTAGCGCTTTTAATTCAGCCGTTGATACTGCACTTGAGTCGGCGAATTCTATAGGAAATGCATTGCTTGCTGCCTTTTACTCTGAGCGGGCGATTGGCCCCAACCAAGAAAAATTAAATCAAGATTTTCTAAAGCTAGCAACTAGCTAATCGAGAAGTCAAAAAAGACGGTTACAAAAGGAGACATCATGGTTTTTAAGTCTTACGAATTGGCAGGATATTTTGCTGCAGATCACAAAACAGAGCCAGAAATGATCAGAGTGTCAGTAGAAATACCCAGAGATTTGTATGCTGCAATACTAAAAATACACGAATATGGTAATGATTGCTGGGGCCTGCAAGATACCTTTGAAGAAACGTTAAAAAGTTTACTTGCTGAGGGCGTTGATTCGGTAAGCGTGGAGATTTAAATGAAAACTAGCAAAAACATATCTGATTTTGGAATTGAATACGATTCGCTGGAAAGTGTGCTGTGTATTCTTATAGACAAGATCAATAGTTCTGGGATTACTCACCAAGAGCTAATTAGCGCTTCTCGGGCTTTCAGGGAACACAATCCCAAGGGATGGAAGCAGCTAGATGATCTTTTACGTGAGTTTATTGGATATATTAACTGATAGGAGAAAAACAAGAAATGAAAACTAGCCAACCTGTAAAAATTACATTGGAAATATCGGAAGATCTGTACAAAAGAATTATGGAAATACATGATTATGGTGCAAAGCAATTTGATATTGGCTTTGGCCTTAACCACACAATTAAGCATTTGCTTAAAGATGGAACTGAATTCGCTGAAGAAGGAATGAGGCGTATTCAAGCCAGTCTTAGGCTAAACGAGGAGGATTAAAGTGGAAGACGAAACTAAAACTACTCTCAGGATGCCAGGTCGATTAAATGACGAAATCGAGGATTTTATCTCTTATTACTATGAAAATAAACATGTCGCGTTGTCCAAAAATGAGGCTATTTTATGTTTAATTAGGCGCTCTTTGGATGAAAAAGAATTTTATCAAAAAGAAAAACTTGATTTAGATAAAATAATTTAGTATAAAGTTACCCGTCCTTTTGGCCTCCCAAAAACAAAACGGATTTTGGTGCATGACACCAGGAAGATCCCAGTTCCTACTCTAACTGGGATTTCTTCTTTTTGGGTTGCCTCTTTCCTGTTTTATTTGCTATGTGCTAAGATGATCCCATGGAAGAAAAATCAAAAAGAGGTGCTAAACTAAAGTTAACGCCACAGGTTTGCAAAGATATTTGTGGCGGTATAAGTATTGGCTTAAGTCTTAAAGATGCATCCAAAGCGGCAGGTGTAAGTTATGACACCGTCGTGCGTTGGAAGCGTGACGGTAAAAACGCTACTGAAGGCCCACAATATGAGTTTGCCAGAGAATTTGAACAGGCAATCATTGATAGAAAAAGTCATTTACTAGGTATTATTTGGCAAGCTGCAAGCCCAAAGAACTGGACTGCTGCAGCCTGGCTGTTAGAGCGATTACATGGCGAGGAGTTTTGCAAAAGCATAAAGCAGTACGAATCTCAAGAGCAAGCCGAAGAAATACAACAACAAAGAGCGCAGTTAAGGGCTATTATAGGCGGAAAAGCAAAAGCCAATGGAAAGCAACAATAAAGAAGAAATCACCAAACCTGATATAGTATTGCCTAAGACATTGGATAATGGAGGGATCCAGGTACAAGTAAAAGTTGCAAATAATAAAGTATTAATCAATTTTGCAAATGCAGTAAAACATATTTGGATGGAACCTAAACAGGCTGCAGTATTAGCAAATTCTATTAAGGCGGCAATACTTAAAATAAGAATTAAAAGATAAATCATATATGACTGTTGATTTGCCAGACTGGAAACGTGATCTGCCTACCTTTGCTCAATATCTTTCAAATAATCGCTGGAAACCCTATAAGCATTTAAAATACATTTCAGAGACAATTATAAAAAATCTTTATAGCGGTGGACGATTTATTATAAATACACCACCAAGACATGGGAAGTCAGAATTAATTTCTCATTGGTTGCCAGTTTGGTATTTGGATGCATACCCAGAGCGCTGGGTTTTGCTTTCTTCTTACGAGGCGAGCATCGCCACAGACTGGGGTCGCAAGGTTAGAGATACTTTGCAAAACAATGAATGCTGGACAAATATCAGGCAGGATGTAAGGGCGGCTAATCGTTGGTATACTCCAGAAGGCGGCGGCATGGTTACTTGTGGCGTTGGTGGGCCATTAACTGGGCGTGGTGGTAATCTTTTAATCATCGATGATCCCATTAAAAACTGGGAGGAGGCATATTCGCCAACTTATCGCAGAAGGTTGATTGATTGGTTTAATTCTACTTATTATACGCGTGGAGAACCAAATGCTACCATGATTGTAATTCAGACAAGGTGGCATCAAAACGATTTAGCCGGCTGGCTAATGGCTGAACATGCAGACGACTGGACAATTATTAACCTGCCAGCAATTGCCGAAGATAATGACGCGCTAGGAAGAAAACCAGGGGAGGCGCTTTGCCCAGAGAGATATGATATTAATGCTCTAGAAAAAATTAAAGTCAGTACCGGATCTAAGGTTTGGACTTCGCTATATCAACAACGACCAGCTCCGTCTGAGGGATCTGTGTTTAGACACGACTGGATTAGGTTCTGGGAAGAGTTGCCAGCAATAGAGCGCGTAATACAATCTTGGGACATGGCCTTCAAGGACTCAGGTTCTAGTTCTTATGTTGTAGGTCAGATTTGGGGACAGGCAGGTGCAAACTTTTATCTGCTTGATCAGGTACGTGAGCAAATGGATTTTGTGCGTACACTTCATGCGGTAGGTGCATTGTCTAAAAAATGGCCAGAGTCCAGGGCCAAGCTAATTGAAGACAAGGCAAATGGACCCGCCATTATTTCAGCGCTAAAATCTCAACTGTCAGGTATTAAAGCAATTTCACCAAGGGGATCTAAGGAATCTCGTGCCAATGCAGTTGCTCCCTTGTGGGAAGCTGGGAACGTATTTTTACCTACACCTAAACTATATCCATGGGTAAACGATTACATTGACGAATTAACAACGTTTCCGGCGGCGGCAAATGACGACCAGGTTGACTCCACAACGCAAGCACTTAGCCACTTAGACGATAGAAAAACTCAAGCAATACAAGACATTAAAATACCTGAATTGACGCAAGCCAGCCCGTGGAGTATGTTCCATTGATATGGACAATTCACGCCGAAAATATACACGAAAAAAACAATCTTCCAATAAAGATACTGGCCGCAGAGTAAGCCAATTAACCACTGAGCTTGGGACTACTGGGCTAAAAACTTCATCTGGCCAAATAACTGAAGAGTTCTTAACCCAGCTTGATGGAGAAAAGGGATTAAGGGTCTATCGTGAAATGGCAGAGAATGATCCTACGGTGTCTGCTGTTTTGTTTGCAATTGAAATGCTTATACGTTCTGTTCATTGGAGCGCTGAGCCAGTTACTCAGGAAAAAGAAGACGTGGAGCGAGCTGAATTCTTAGAATCCTGCTTGCAAGACATGGAACTTCCTTTTACTGAGGTTATTAGCGAAATATTAACTATGCTTCCGTATGGTTTTTCTATCCATGAAATAGTTTATAAACTTCGTATGGGTAGGACTACAAAATCACAATCAAATTATGATGATGCAAAAATAGGCTGGAAAAAACTCCCAATTAGAGCACAAGATACTATTGATCTTTGGAACCTAACTGATAAAGGCGAGTTAGAAAGCATAACTCAAGTAGCACCTCCAAACTATAATTCAACAATAATCCCATCGGAAAAGTTTTTGCTTTTTAGAACGGCTGCAAGATATGGAAACCCTCAAGGACGATCAATTTTGCGTAGTGCATATAGGCCATGGTATTTCAAAAAGAAAATCGAAGAGTTTGAGGCAATAGGCGTAGAGCGAGATCTTGCTGGATTGCCAACTGCTTATGTTCCTCCAGAGCTTCTTTATGAAAATGCAGGGGCTAAAGAAAAAGCAATGCTCGCAGAAATAAAGAAGATTGTGCGCAACGTGCGCATGGATAGTCAAATGGGGATTGTCTTCCCACAAGCTTTTGATGACTCCGGCAATCGTCTTTATGAATTTAAACTATTATCTGCTCCGGGCGGTAAGCAATTTAGCACAAACGAGATAATTGTTAGATATGATCAGCGGATAGCTATGACCGTGTTAGCTGATTTCATTTTGATGGGACAATCGAATGTTGGATCTTTTGCGTTGTCTAGCTCTAAAACAATGATGTTTTCTACTGCGCTTGGAGCTTGGCTGGATTCAATCGCTAGCATGTTTAACCGAGAGGCAATACCCAAGTTATTTGCAGTAAATGGCTGGACTGGCCCTGTGCCAAAACTGATGCATGGAGATATTGAAACCCCAGATCTTGGCGAGCTTGGCGGCTATGTTACGGCGCTTGCTAATGCTGGCGCTTCTTTGTTTCCTGATGACAAGCTTGAAAGGCACTTGAGGAGGATGGCAAGATTGCCAGAGCCAGAGGTAAAGTAGCATGATATCAGAATTGGAAAGGATGTATAAATTTGAGCGTACTTTATTAGACGAGCTAGACGTGCTGGACGGGTTAGTTGCAATGGGAGAATTTGATAGATCACAGTTTTTTGAACAACGCAGATTATTAATAAAGAAATTAGAGGGAGTTCAAGAGCGAATACACGACGCAATAGTACGCCTTGACTGTGGACATGGCAGGGTATTTTGCCACTTTGACAGAGAAGCACAGTTTAGAATTAACGCAGCAATTGAGCATCAGAATTATTTTGAGGATTATTTATAACACTTAGTGTCTATTGGCACGGAAGTTAAGGAATCAAAATGAACAGAAAAGAACTTGAAGAGGTAGTGTTAAATTTGGAAAAGCGAGTAAGTGCACTAGAAAAAAAGCCTGTTGCTAAGGTAACATCGATAAAGACCGAAACTAAGCCTAATAAGATTGAGATAAGCACAAATAAAAAATAGTTGTATCAACTCTGATGTATCTCCCTATTAGAAAGGCGCTTCCACGTAAGCGTGTATTGCCTAAGCAGCGAGCCGTATTTACTGCTGCTGGTAAGATTGAAAATGACATTGCTAAGTATTTAGAGCGTGCTTTAAAAGATCTTAGAGACAGCGTATCACTTCGCAAATTAGCGAAGATTTTACCGAGCGCAACTGATGAAGAGATTTTTAAGGTTCTTCATGCTAGCGGCATTGATGTAATAGCGACCGGTCTATCAGAAGAACTTGGATCTGGCCTTGCTGCAGGGGCAAAGCTTGCGGCAAAAGATGTAGGCAAGGTTGCGGTACTTGATATGCTGCGACCAAAAGTTACTGAATGGCTAAAAGAATACTCGGCTGAATTGGTTAAGGGAATAGATAAAACTTCAAGAGAGGCGCTTCGTAAAACAATCGAGGATGGCGTTTTACGTGGTAGATCTCCAATGCAAATGGCAAAAGATTTACAGCGAAGCTTGGGATTGACAGAGCGACAGGCTGGGGCTGTGTTAAGAAAACGTGAAGCTTTAGAAGCTGCGGGAATTAAGCCAGACAGAATAGAGACAATAATTAATCAGTATTCTAATAAATTACTTAAACAGCGAGCGGAAGTAATTGCTAGAACAGAGTCTATAAAAGCAATTAATCAAGGAAGAAAAGAGCTGTGGGGCCAGCTTGTAGAAGATGGTGCGATAAGTCCCAAGGTGATACAGGAATGGATAACAGCAGAGGACGAGCGGGTTTGTCCCATATGCGCACCAATGGATGGCCAGCGTAAAAAAATTGGAGAAAACTTTATAGGCGGCGATGGTAGCTCGACCGATGTCCCGCCAATTCACCCAAATTGTAGATGTACCGTTGTATTAGTTGAGGCAAGATAATGAAGCCAATAATTTTATATCATAATGATTGGGATGGATTAGTGTCAGCATGGTCAGCGTTGAAATCTCTTGGATCTGCTGATTTGATTTCTTGCAACTATGAAATGTCAGTACCGGATAATCTTGAAAATCGTGATGTTTATATTTTGGATTTTTCGTTTAAGAGAAAAGATATAGAGGAGATAAAAAAGAATGCCAATAGTTTGCTTGTTATAGATCATCATAAATCTGCTGAGAAAGAATTGAATGGGCTTGATTATTGTCGATTTGACATGACAAAATCTGGTGCAAGATTGACTTATGAATATTTTATTTCTAAAGATTATATTCCTGAACTTGTTAGATATGTTGAAGATCGGGATCTATGGAAATTCAAATTATTAAACTCAAAAGAAATAAATCAAGCTATTCAATCTTATCCTATGACATTGGAATCATGCGATAAGTTAGATGAAAATTTTACCAATGATAATAAGCAAAAAATGATAATAGAAGGCAAGGCGATATTGCGTCAAATAGATAGATTAATTGAATCTGCATTTAATCGTGCGGAGGAAATAACATTAGAAGGCTTTCGAGGCATATCTGTAAACATGCCTGTATTTACTAGCAACGTTGCTCATAAGCTAGGTGAAGATTATGATTTTGCAATATGCTGGTATAAGAGCAAAGATAAATGGAAAAACGAATTAAGATCATGTGACGATGGCGTTGATGTATCCTTAATAGCAGAAAAGTATGGTGGCGGTGGTCATTATCATGCTGCTGGGTTTATGAGCAAAGAACCTATACAAAAATCTAAAAACTCACGAGAATTTTCACAAGAATATTTAGAGGCTTTAGTTAAGCAAGCAAAAGAATATTTACCCAAAGATCTCTGGAAACAATTGCATCGATTAGCGCTTCCTTCTGCAGGTGGAAAATCTGCCTGGCGTAAGCCTGAGTTATCAGTGTTCGAAAAGATTGCGCTTGGTGATATCCGGCAAGAATCATTGATCGCGCTAGATGACGAGGAATTGAATCTTGCGTGGCTAAGACTTAATCAATGGTTTGCTTCTGCACGTAGAAGGAAAGAAGCGGTAGAAAATTATATTGATGCAACGTCTTGCGTCCTTCGCGAGCTAAAAAAACGAGATATGGATATTGATGATTCTTGCGAATTAGCACAAATGGCATTTGTGAGAAAGCAAGAAAGCGATGGAGATACAGATAAATTTTGGAACCAACACTGGCAAGATATGTATCCAAAGTCCGGATCTGGCAAATTTGCTTATCAGCGCCATTGGCGTGGGCTTAGTGAAGATGAAACCAATCTAGAAGATACGCAATTGTTAAGAACTGATCATAGTCTGCATGGTGATTTACGATTTACTAAAGATAATAAAGAGCTGTGGGGGTTTGCTGTATTTTTGGGCAAAGCAGAAGAAAATAAGATCAAAGATCGCCTAATCGGGCTAAAATCAGAGGATAAGCTTAGAGGGTCTCCAAAGCAAAGTCAGTCCCATGATTGGCTAAGTGTTGGTATTGATGAGCCTTATGTTGTTGAGCCTGGCGAAGCTGGCGCTACTACGGAAGCCTTTGCAAAGATTTTTAGTATTGACTCTGGTGATTATGACATGGGTGTTTGGCATCGCCACTTAATTGAAGTATTCCCAAAAGGTAAAGATGTTAAAGGCAGGTTATTGTTTCAATCTGTACCTATTGAAGATGGCAAGCGAGCCTGGATGATATCACGGCCTGAAGATCAAACCCCAATTGCAGAATCCAAGGATATGAAGGACGTATTAACCGAGCTTAGAGCGCGTGGGCATAAATGGCTAATATGGGCCAAGCCAGGTGAAAGACCTAAAAAGATTGAAGTAAAAACTGGCAGAATTGCAAAATCTGCATTAGTGCCTATCTTCTGCTCTAACAATGAAAAACAAATACTTTACAGCGTTGTTGCAGAGCCAGATAGCCTTGATGCTCACAATGAAAGATTATCCTCCGAAGAGATAGAACAGAGCGCCCATGCTTTTATGGATTCATTAAAAATAGGGATTGAGCACAGAAAAGAAGCCAAAGCCAAAGTAGTAGAAAATATTATAATACCCCATGATGTAAAGATATTTTATGGAAAAGAGGTTAGACCAGGTTCTTGGATAGTAGGGATTCATATTATTGATTCTGAATTATGGAAAGAGGTAAAAAATGGAGAATTCACAGGGCTTAGTTTCGGTGGATACGCAAGAAAAATACAGTACGAATAAAACAAAAACCTACACCACAAAAGAAGCTTCTCACCTATTAGGCATCCCTGTTGTTACTCTTCAAAGTTGGGTAAGAAATGAGATAATAAATCCTAAAACCTCTGGCATAGGCCATAGAAAAAGAATTCATTGGATAGATGAAGATTTAGATTTTGCACGATCTTTAAGAGAGGGAACGCAATTTCATAAATACTTGAGCACTGCCAAACAACTGTCTAGAAATATTGGAAAAAATGAGTTTATCATATCTGGTCCAAACGGTGTAAAGGTAGTCTCTGGAGACACTACAATAAACGAAGCGATAAGACGTGGAGGAAAAATATTTATTGTGCTTACTTGACAATAAATCTTAATATTGTTTTTTACAATATATGCCCGCCGATTTAGTTGATTTAGAAGTTCACGAAATAAGTTTGGTCAAAAGACCTGCTAACAAAAAAAAATTCATTATATTTAAAACGGAGGATCCTATGCCAGGAAAGTTGAAGTTGAATGCTGAAACCGAAGACAAATTTAACGAGGTAATCAAGGCTGCTGCCTTGCCTGATGAAACAATCGAAACAATTAAGGAAGCCTTAGCATTGCTTGGCAAGGTAAAAGGCGAAATACCAGCTGGCGTTTTGAGCAATCTTGCTGCCCTTGTTGGTTATGAAACTAAAACAAAAGATCCTTCAAAAAAAGAAGATGAATCGAAGATTAACAAAGAGCAAGCTAGCGTTATTAAAAAAGCAATTGAAGCCCTTAAGGATGAGAAGCAAAATTCCAATGTAACTGAAATGCTTAATGGGTTGCTTGGCAAAGAAAATGCTAAAAAAAGCGAGGTAAATTTAATGAGCGGCGAAGCCAAAGAAAAAATAGAGGCTCTGTATAAAGCTCGTGAAGATCAAGAAAAGAAAATTGAAGAACTTCAGAAAAGCCTTGATAGCGCAAAAAGTGAAATGCTTTTGAAAGAATTCATATCTAAAGCTGAGGAAGATTATAAAAACATGCCAATTAAGGCAGAAGATCTCGGAGCATTGCTTAAGACAGTAAATGAGCACAATGAGAATGCGGGTAAGCAATTGGCTGAACTTTTGACAAAAGCCGACGGAATGGTGGGAGAGTCAAAGTTAATGTACGAAGTTGGAACCAATGTAAGAAAAACAGAAAGTAATAATACTTTCTCTAAAATTGACTCGCTGGCTAAATCAATGATCGAAAAAAGCGAAAAGCCACTTTCGAGAGCACAAGCAATTTCTGAAATTTTGAAAACAAACCCAGAGCTATATTCAGAGTATGAAGCTCAACGATAACGGAGAGATATAATGTCTTTTGAAGGAATTAAAACAAATTGGTCATTGCTTTCTGCTGCAGATTTACGAACTAAGCAGTACTATGCTGTTGATGTTGATACCAGTGGCGAAGCCGCATTAGCTGGTGCAGGTGAGCAAGTATTTGGAAGTCTTCAAAACAAACCTAATACAGGCGAAACGGCAGACGTTCAAGTGGGTGGAATTGCAAAGTTTGTTGCAGGCGCTGCTACTACGCTTGGTGGAAATTTAGCATCAGATGCAAATGGCAAATTAATTGATGCAACCACTGGTGATGCAATTGTTGGTATTTGTTTAGAAGCTGCGGCGGCAGATCTAGACATTATTGCCGTTTTTATTACTAATGCCGGTGAATCCGCTTAATCTGTTTAATAGGAGAATATAATGCCAAGTCCCACACCGAGCGATGTTCATGTTGACAAAATGTTAACTAATATCTCTGTGGCTTATGCTCAATCCAGAGAGAACTATGTCGCTGATAAAGTATTCCCAATGGTGCCAGTAGCTAAACAAAGTGATCGCTACTTTCTATACTCGAAAGGTGATCTTTTGCGCGATGACGCCAAAGAACGTGCTCCTGGAACTGAATCCGCTGGTAGTGGAGTGTCGATTGACAATACACCTTCTTACTACTGCCCGGTAGTATCCTATCATGAAGATGTATCTGACCAGCTTCGTGCTAATGCGGATATTCCTTTGAATCCGTTTCGTGATAGTGCTGAAAATACTATGGAAAAGCTTCTTATTAAAAAGGAGCGAACTTGGGCGGCTGCGTTTTTTGCTGCTTCTATCTGGGATTCAGACTGGACCGGAAAAGCTTCCTCTCCAAGTACAAACGAATTTTTGCAATGGGATGTTGCCAACTCTGATCCATTAACTGATGCAGCAGCAGCTAAGGAAGTTGTCCGTGCCCTTACTGGATACGAGCCTAATACTATGGTAGTTGGACCAGAAGTATACTCAATACTTAAAAATCATAGCGCTGTTACAGATCGCATTAAATATACCCAAAAAGGCATAGTTACTGCTGATTTGCTCGCTGGTCTTTTCGAAGTGGAAAAGTTTTTAGTAGCAAAAGCTATTTATAATTCAGCTATTGAAGGCGCTGCGGATAGTGTTGCTAATATTTACGGCAAACATTGTCTATTAGCTTATGCTGCTCCTAATCCTAGCATACGACGGCCATCAGGCGGCTATACATTCCAATGGAATGGATTAGTGGGATCTGGAGAAATGGGCATTCGTACTAAGCGTTTTAGAATGGAACACCTAGAAAGTGATCGAGTTGAAGGCGAAATGGCCTTTGCTCAAAAACTTGTTTGCGCTGATATGGGAATCTTTTTAGCTGATGCCATCGGCTAAGCAGGTTAAAAATGACGTGGAGCTATAGCGGTGATCCTTCAACTAGTGATCTTGATGAGGTTAGATTCCTCATTGGAGATACTAATAGCGAAGATGAGCAACTCTCTAATGAGGAGATTGCCTATTTGCTAGCGGAGTATACAACTCCGTTGATTGCCGCTATAGCTGCTGTTGAAAATTTAATTGCTCTTTATTCCAGGTACGTTGACCAGAAGACTGGTGATATTTCACTGTCTTACAATCAACGCATTAGCCATTATCAAGATCTTTTGAAAGCTCTTAGACTTAAGCTTGGCAGTTATGCATTGCCATATGCTGGCGGTATAAGTATTGCTGATAAAGATATTGATAATGATGATTCGGATCGCGTAGATCCTGCATTTGATGTGGGCATGATGGACTATGACTAATGAAAGCAAATATGAAAGTCATAGACAAGGATCTAGGTTGGAAGAACATTAAGAAACAGCTTCTTTTAGCTGATGATGCTCATGTTGATGTGGGATATTTTGGCGAGAAAAAATCTCATGAAGGTGAAATCTCTATCGTTGGTATAGCTGCAGTACAAGAATTTGGCAGTCCAAAAAGAAATATTCCTTCAAGGCCGTTTCTGCGTACTACGTTTGAAGAAAAAAACTCAATTTGGCAAAAACGAATAATTGAAGGATTAGAAAAAGTCTCTACTGATGCGGTGAAACTAAGTTCTGCATTGACTGCTGTTGGTGAGTTTGCTGCGTCGGATGTTCGTAGAAAAATTACAGAAATAAGGACTCCACCTAAATCGCCTGTAACTATTGCTCGTGAGGGAGCTGGATTTACTAATCCTTTAATATGGCTAGGTTGGATGAGGAACTATTGTCGTGCTCGAATTGTTGTTAGTGGTAAAAAGCATATAACGAAAGAAGGATAAATGTCGTTGCCGCTTCCAAAACCTGTAGAAATGTTTACTGATATAGACGTTAAACGTTATGCGGCAGGATCATATGTGTCAGGTGTATGGACTCCTGGCACGGAGAGCACAATTTCAGTTAAAGGCAGTATTCAGCCAGCTAAACCCGATGAACTCTTAAATTTGACAGAAGCACAAAGAACAAGAGCGGCCGTAAAAATTTATACAGATACATTGCTACAAACGGCAAATGAAACAACAGGGATTCAAGCTGATAGGGCAGTTTTTGCTGGTGAAAACTGGGAGATTCAGCAAATTTGGCAACATACATTAGGAATAGCTCATTATAAAGCTATTGCGACAAGGCTTGATAGATCATGATTTTGACTTCTGCAATAAGAGCGGCTTTGCTCGAATGGCTAGAAGACGCTACAAGCATGACCTGTATATATGCAGATCAAGCTGGACCACGGCCAGCTACAACTTATATAACTTTAAAATTATTAGGTATACGAAATGTTGGCTGGGATGATCGGCGCGATATAGATAATGTTGGAATTCAAGATATGCTTGGTGATCGAATCGTTACAGCTTCAATTAATGCACTTGGCAATGATGCCTTTGATAGCACAAGACTTGTTTGTAATGCATTGCAAAAAGAAACTGTTAGAGACAAATTAAAACTAGCGGGCCTAACGCCTAGACGTGTTGGTGCTCTCGATGACTTAACCACGTTACTAGATACTGAGTGGGAACCTCGTTTTCATTTTGATGCAGATTTTGGTTTTGTTGATGAATATACAGATGATGTAGGATTAATTGAGCATTTGGAAGCTACAGAAACTTATACAAACGGAATCACTCATATCGATACTTGGACTGTGGATTAGGAGATTAATCATGCCACTAGATGAAATTGTACAAGTAACTATTACACGAGAAACAACAGCTATTTCTCGTACTGGATTTGGTATAATGATGGTACTTGGTGCTCATAAAAGATTTTTGGAACGCATTAAATATTATGCAAGCGCATCTGAAATGGTTACTGATGGCTTTCTAACTACAGATGCGGAGCATATAGCAGCAACAGATTATTTTGCTCAAGATCCAAAGCCAGCACAGATTGCCATTGGCCGTAGGCAAGTTGATCGCGTTACAATTAATATTGATGTAGTGCAAGATAGCACCGATTATACTATTAATATTGAAGGAACAACGCCGGGAACGCCAACGCCATTTACTATTAACTCTGGAGTAGCGGCTACTCAAACAAGCATTTGCGATGCTTTAGTCGTTGCAATTGATGCGGGCTCTGAGCCTGTTGACGCTACGAATGTTGGTGATGATGTACAGATTGATTCTGATCCTGCTGGATCTGCATTTGTTGTAACAATTGGTACTCCTACCTTGTTAAGTGAAGGTGCTTTAGGTACAGCAGAGGATGCGGATACCGCGTTAGCAGCAATTCAGCTAGTTGATAATGATTGGTACGGACTGATGCTCACTGATAGGACAATGGCTCAAGTGCTTCTTGCTGCGGCATGGGTAGAGGCCGATTATAAGCTTTTTATTGCTGCGTCAAGTGATTCGGATATTGTTGACAAGGATGTATCTACAGATACAAGTTCAATTGCTTATACTTTCAAAGCTAATAGTTATGCTCGTTCGGCTGCTTTGTATCACAGTTCAGCCGCTACTGAATACGCCGATGCAGCTTGGTTTGGCAATTGCTTGCCATATGATGCGGGTTCAATTACTTGGATGTTTAAAACTCTTTCTAGCGTAACCGTTGATACCTTAACTACAACTCAACGTAATAATGCATGGAATAAATACGCTAATACTTATGACGCCGTAGCTAGCGTGAATATTACACGTAAAGGCACAGTTGGCGAAAATGAGTATTTAGATGTGATTCGAGGAGTAGATTGGTTAAGAGCGACTATGCAAGAAGATATTTATCAGCGATTAGTTAGCCAGCCAAAAGTTCCCTATACTGATGCAGGTATAGCTTCAATAGAATCACTTGTACGCAAAGTATTAGAAGATGGAATTGAGCAGGGCTTTTTAGCGTCAATTGATTCTCTTTCTGTACCTGCTGCTGCTAATGTATCTGCTGCAGATAAAGCAGCGCGATTATTAAAAGACGTTACCTTTCAGGCCACCTTAGCAGGGGCTATCCATGAAATTCAAATTGATGGCGTAGTGACTGTCTAATAGGAGTATAGTAATGCAAACTTATTCACCTCAAGATACAATCTTAACCATTGATGGTAATATTATCAGTGGTTATGCAGACGGAACTTTTGTTAGCGTAGAGCGAGAAGTTGACGCCTATACTAAGGTAGTTGGGGCAGATGGCGAGGTTAGCCGGACCCGCTCGGCAAATAGATCTGGGACTTTAACACTTACGCTTAAGCAAACTTCAGATAGCAATCGTGTGCTTGGCTCCCTTATGCTTCAGGATGAAACTGATGATAGTGGATCTTTTGATTGCTACGTAAAAGACAACTTGGGCAATAAGCTTTTTACTGGCATTGGCTGGATTCGTAAGGTACCTACTTTTGAATATGGCTCAGATGAGTCTAATCGCGAGTGGGCAATTGATTTGGCTACTGTAACTTTTGAATTCCCAGAGGCTTAAAGCATGCGTCAAACACAAGAGAAAGAAATTGATGGCCAGTTGTGGACTGTATCTCAGTTTTCTGCAACTGAAGGTTTAAAACTGCTTTCACGTCTTACAAAGCTTGTTGGTGGTCCATTGGGTAAGGCTTTTGCAGGGCTTCAAGGTGAAGGAAGTATTTTAGATGCTAAGGTAGATTTCTCTGTGGTTGGTGATGCGGTTGGTGAGCTTGCTTCGCGATTAGATGAAGACGAGGTGATTATTCTTGTTAAACGACTTGTTGCAAATGCGCGTTGTGATGGTCGCGAAGTAGGACACCAATTCGATACTTTGTTTATGGGTAGGTATGCAACTCTAATGAAAGTATTGGGGTTTGTGATTGGGGTCAATTACCAGATCCCTTTAGCCGATTATCTTTCCTCGCTGGCTTCAGCGGGGGAAGTGGAGAGCAAGTCAATATCAAAAGCATCTTAGGTTCTAATAATGGCGCAGTCATTGAAGAGGAGTGGCCTGTGTGGAGATTGGTTCTTGGTCGATATGCAACGTTACAAGAGATCGAGAGTCATTGGTCACTTGATGATTTAATTCGCGCTAATATAGCCTTAACTTTTCAGCAAAAGCTAGAAGCACAACAAGCTAAATCCTTGGCCAAGTTAGGAAAAAATTAATATGGCTGGTTTAGTAGTACGCGAACTATTATTCAAAATGGGATTTAAGGCAGATCCCAAGGCTGCCAACGTATTAGATGAAAAAATTGGAAAGCTACGTAAGGGATTTAAAAAAGTAGGAGGCGCAATAAACAGATTAAGACCAGGTTTTAATATGCTTGGTAAAGGGATTCTTGGCGTTGGCGCTGCGGTAACTGGGCTTGGTGTAGGACTTGGTGCAATGGTTGTTAAGACAGCTAATGCAACTGATCAAATCGGAAAAATGGCCAAGCGCTTGGGTGTTAATGTCGAGCATTTGCAGGCATTAAAACATGCGGCAGACTTGTCAGGTGCATCTTTTAGTGATCTTACGGTAGGACTTAGAACACTTGGCAGGACTTCAGTTGAGGCATTGAAAGGCAATAACGAATACTCAAAATCATTTAGACAATTAGGCGTTGATGTAAAAGATAGCTCTGGGCGCATGAAGGCACCTGTTCAGCTATTACTTGAAATAGCTGATGGTATGAAAGGCATTAAAGATCCAGCCCTAAGAACAAAAATTGCAATGGATACCTTGGGTCGAGGTGGGGCGGCATTAATTCCAATGCTACAAGGTGGCAGTGCGGCGATAATGGAGATGATGGAGGAGGCTCGTAAGTTAGGTCTAATTGTTGGCAAAAAAGGTGTTCAATCAGCAGAAGATTTTATGGATTCGTTAACTCGAATGAAAGGCACTATTGGAGGGCTTGTAGTTGGTATTGGAATTAAATTAATGCCAGTTTTCAAGAAGTGGATGGATAAAATCAAGGAATGGATTCTTAATAATAAGGATGTTATTGCACAAAAGATTCCAGAACTTGTGGAAAAACTTAGTAAGGTATTAAAAAAGGTAGGCGCTGTTGCATTTAAAATGCTTAAAGGAGCACCTGGCGCAGTAGATAAAATAGCTGGCGCGCTTCCTGCAATTATTGACAGTCTAGGTGTTATATTAAAGTTAGGCAGAGGTATTTTTTGGGTATTTGAAATGCTAGGAACATTGATGGGTACAGTTGCAGCAATGATAGTTACAAGCGTTATGAGCGCTTATGAATCAGTTATGCAATATTTTGGTGAGCTTTCAAAAGCTTGGGATGGAATTTTGCTAGGCATTATAGGAGTTTTTGTTTCTATTGGAGAAAAAACCACAGCCTTATGGAGATCTATTAAAGCTGGTTTATCCACGGCATGGGATGCGATAGTAGAATTTTTTAGTGGTATTTTTGGTTTTCTTGGTGCGCTGCCATCCGGCATATGGAATGCTGTAACTTCAGGTTTTTCTAAAGCTCTAGACTGGATTAAAGCAAAGATATTGGGGCTTAAAGACTGGATGAAAAGCAAGCTTGGTACGCTATGGAAGTGGCTTGGAGGAGAAGAGGAAAAGAAAATAAAAATCAGTGTGGAGCAGGCTAGGACTGCTTTTGCTGCTGCGGGAAATGGGCCTGCATTGGCTGCGGTAACTCCTGGCGCTGCTCCAGTAGGACGTGCTGAAGCTGGTAGAGGAGCTTTAAGTTATCAGCCTGTAATAAACATTACAGTGCCTCCAGGCACACCTGCAACTGAGGCCGAGCGCGTTGCAGATGCCACTGCCGCAGTATCAACACGGACATTTCGACGTGCATTGGGAGATATTGGAAGATGAATTCTCCCTTTCTTTCATTGCTTGTGACTGAGCCTGTTGAAGGATTATCAGAGACAATCACTGAGATTCCGCTTGATGCTCGTATTTCAACAACTCACAATCACACAGCACAAGCCACAGAATTCCCAGTGGAAGAGGGCGCAGTAATAACAGATCATGTGCATTTAAAGCCAACTGATTTAACCATAGAAGGATTTATATCTGATTCGCCCATAACGACAATTCCATTATCAATGCCACGGATGAAAGGTGATACAAGCGATGAATCAACAAATTATTCACGTTCAATAAATGCTCATGATATTTTAATGCAGGTATTTAGAGCCAGGGCACCAATGACAGTAGTTACCAGATTTCAAACTTATGAAGACATGATAATCACTGGTCTAAATATCCCAGAGAGCAGAGATAGAAGTACTGGCCTTTGGTTCACAATGAACCTAAAAAAGATTACAACTATTAAGACATTATTGGGCGTATTGCCTGCTGATGTAATTGCAGCTCTAAAGAGAAGACGAAAGAAGACAAAAAAACGCCAAGAAGAAAATACACAAAAGTCAAAAAATAGAAAAGATATTCAGAAGTTTTTAGAGACAGGAGCACAGTCTACCAGCCCTGCAAATGCAGATACTAGCACAGCAACTAGAACTGCTGTAAATAATATATATAAATCTCCATCTACCAAAGAACCAATTAAGAGGGCATCAAAATAATGTTAGAGATACCAGTCAGGACGGATATTTATTGGTATTCTGAAATAGTAGAGTTAGATGGAATATCTTATCGTTTTGATTTTAGTTGGAATACTCGTGATGAAAGGTGGCATGTCTCAATATTTTTGGTAGATGGAACTGCTTTGGTTATGGGTATTCCAATTGTTGTTGATTGGCCACTTTTAAATCGCTTTGCAAATAATAATTTGCCTTATGGACTTTTGATAGCAATTGACACAACAGGTCAAGGCATTGAACCAGGGATTGAAGATTTAGGAGACAGGGTAAAACTGGTTTATTATCCAGTAGATGAAATAGCATTAACATGAGCGCAGAACTTTATGATAGAGTAGCAAGTTTAATAGTGGCCCCTATATCTGGGGCTGAAGGAATTACAATTGAAAATTTGCGTTTTGCTTTTAGAATTGAAAAAACTGGAACTTCTGAAGCAAATAAAGCAAATATAAAAATTTACAATCTGTCGGAACTTACTCGCGATTGGTTACAAACCAAAGATCAAGCGGTAGTATTAAATGCAGGATATAGAGATTTGAATCAGCGTATTTTTGCTGGTGTTATTTATAGACTTGAACACAGGCGAGAGAATGTTGATTTCATATCGGAGCTAGAGTGCCGTGATGGTGGAATAGATCTTAGCGAGCCAGAGTTCCAAAGAAGTTATCCTCCTGCAATACCAAAACTTAGAATAATAAAAGACATAATTAATGCTATGCCACATACTGGAGAAGGCATAATTTCCGCAACTGGAGTCGCAGGATCTTTGGCAAAAAAACTTAGCTTGACTGGCTCATGTAAGCGCATTCTTGACAAGCTTGCTAAATCTTGGAGCTTTTCTTGGTCAATCCAAGATGGCAATATGCAAATACTTAATCCTGAAACTGGCACACTGACAGGCAGTGATCTTGCTATGATAATTAAGCCAGATAGTGGACTGGTAGGAACACCAACTAAAACCAATCGCGGCATGAAATGCAAGACTTTGCTTATTCCTTCTATAAAACCAGGGACTTATATAACTTTAGAAAGTGAATTCTTAACTGGTCACTATAAGGCAGAAAGTCTTATTCATGAGGGTGATACCCATTCAGCAGAATGGACAACTGAAATTGAAGGCAGAAAGTTAACTTGACAACGGTTACAGATATAGGTGAACCAAACTTAACTCAGGTATTAGAAGAGGTGATATCCGTTGCATCTGAGGAAGTACGTGTTTGTGTCCCTGGCGTGGTAACCTCTGCAGACATGGAGAATGCTAGAGTTGATGTTCAGCCAGCAATTAAACGTAGTGGCTCTATTTTCCATGAGCCAATAGTTCAGGATGTTCCTTTGTGGTTTCCTAGAAGCACTAAGGCAAGTTTTACATTTCCAGTTGAGACTGGAGATGATGTCTTATTAGTATTTAGCGATAGAAGCTTAGAAGATTGGTTGGCAGTTGGCGGTGGTAGAGCTGTCAATGCTCAAGATTCTAGAATTCATGACATTACAGATGCAATTGCAATCCCTGGAAAACTTACAGGCGTATCTTCAAATCGAGTTAATGATATAAATTTGGAAATAGGTGGAGCTGAATTGCTTTTAACTGGGTCTGGCAAGATTGCCCTAGGTAATAGCTCTGCAGAAGTCCTAGAAGTTATTTCTGATTTTATGAATGTATTATTAACCTTTATTGGCGGTCTTACTCCGATGTATTTTGATAGCTTCTCAGGCCCATGTACTCTTAATGTAACGTTGCCAACACCACCAACAAGCGCAGGGGCTTTAATACAAAATTTGCAAACAAAAATTGACGCACTAAAGGCAACTTTATGATAGATCTTACTTTAGATAATACGCATGATCTTGTTATTGCTGATTATGATTTAGATCTATCAGCTGGTGTAGCAGTAGTTGCGCAACGCTTGGAAATTATTCTCAAATTATTTAAGGGTGAATGGTATTTAGAAGAGAATGCTGGCGTACCATATTACCAGGATATTTTGACATCAAAACCTAGACTATCTATAGTTGAAGCAATCCTTAGAAGTGCTATTATGGCTTCTCCTGAAGTTGAATCAATGCCAAAATTTAATATGGAATATGTTGCTAGTACAAGAAAGTTAAACGTAGATTTCAAGGTAGTTAGCTCCGAGGGCGAGGTGGAAGTAAGCGAGGTATTACCATGAGTTATGGAATTACCACTGAAGGCTTTATAAGAAAGCACTTACAGACAATAAAAGAAGATCTCGAAACTGCTTTAAAAGCTGAGTTTGGCGATACGATCAATCTTGCTTCTGATTCTGTATTTGGGAAAATAGTTGGAACCATGGCTCAACCAATGGCTGACTTGTGGAGCCTTATGGAAGATGTCTACAATGCAATGTATCCTAGCACTGGCTCTGGGGTAAGTCTTGATAATTCATGTGATATTGTTGGTGTTGTAAGAAATGCGGCTACACGTTCTGAAGTAACTTGTGCTTTAGAGGTGATCCCTGGTGTGACTGTAACTACTGGTAGCATAGTTGCAACTAATGTTGCCGGAGATCAATTCCAACTAATTGCGGATTGTACTCCTGTTGTAACATCTGCTGTGCAGGCCAAGACTTCTGTTAATGGTCCAGTTGCGCCTGGTGCTTATACTATTACAATAAACGGGACTCCTTTTACTTATACGGCAATAGGCGGCGATACTCCTTCGGATATTTCTTTAGCTCTTGAAACTTCAATTAATGCTGGGGCTGAACCTGTCACTTGTGCAGATCAAACAGGTGGTGTTGACTGGATAGACGGAGATATAGGCGTAGATGGTCAGCCTACACCTTTTAGTATTGTAGTTACTGCAAATATGCAAATTGATTATATAGCTGGGTTAGCTGATTTTGAATCAGTTGAGACTGGAGAGATTATTGCTTTTGCAGATACTTTGACTGTTATTGTAACTCCAATAAATAACTGGATAAGCTGTATTAATCATGAGGATGCGGAGCTTGGGGACGAGGAGGAGCTTGATTCAGAGCTTAGGGTAAGACGAGCGCGATCACTTGCCATAGCCGGGGCAAGTGTCGTTGAAGCAATTAGGGCAAGCCTATTGGATATTACTGATGTTGATAATGTGCGCGTTTTAGAAAATATAACAGATGTTACAGACGGAGCTGGCCTTCCTCCACATTCATTTGAGGCAATTGTCAAAGATGGTGATGGTGATGATATAGGGGCTGCTCTTTGGGCAGATAAGCCTGCAGGAATTGCTACTTATGGATCGACAACTGTGCAAGTGTATGATTCGGAAGGCATTTTGCAAACATTATATTTTTCTAGACCAACCGAATTGGATATATATATTATTGTAGAATATCATAAATTAGCAAGCGCTGAGGGTGAAATATTCCCATCAAATGGAGAAGATCTTATAGCAGAATCGGTTTTAGCAACTGGTCAAGCTTTAGATATTGGCAATGACGTAATTCAGCAACGATTTTTTGGTCCTATATATATTGCATGTACGGGAATTGAAACCCTTACAATGAAGGTTGGAACTTCTGCTCCTCCTTCACAAACAACACCTTTTGCAATTGGTGATCGCCAAATAGCGATTTTTGATTCAAGCAGAATAACAATAACAGAGGTTTAGTAATGGCCATAAAAGAATGGACTACTGACTATCCTACTACGCAAGATGCAGACCCAATTATTGGCAATCAGCCAGAGTTAGCAAATGAATCGGCACTTGGCGCCGGGGATGGCGATGCAACTCGAGTTAGTCAAATCCACATATTAAGAGATAAGTTACAAGCTGTTGCTAAATTTATAGGTGATGATGGTAATTTACCAGCTGATAGTTTGCGAGGGAAGACAGCAATTAGCGAGCCTATTATGCTTTGGACAGGAATATTGTTTGCGAAGAATGATCTGCTTGATGATTCTGTTATTGATCCAATGTGGACTCAATCTGCAGGTGTAGGAAGTATTGCAGAGACTACAGAATTGCAAATGATTGTTCCTCCTGCTGCAACAGCTATTTGGACTACAGCGCTTCAATCTTCTCCTATAGTCTTGACTTCGCTTAACGAGCCTAGGGATTTTACAATTACAGCACATTGCACTTGCGATGCAAATAATGATACAGCAGGGGGGTTAAGCATTGCATTAGGAACTGATATAACACAGAAACAACATATCAAGCTTGGTCGAGTAGGTGGAGTTTATCAAGTATGGAATGAGCTACAAAATGATGCAGCAGGAACAACTGTTCCTGTAGGTCAGGATAATGCTTGGCTTATGATTGGCCGTAGAGGGAATTCAATAATTACTGGATTTAGTTTGTTGCCACACACAACAGAACCACCACATGCCGCGTATGCATTTTTACATAATCTTATTGAATTAGACTGGACTGCAAGTAATCATTTTGGTTGGGTTACAGCAATGGCTGCATATAACTGGAGTACAGTACCAGGTTGCACAATTGACTTTAGAAAGTTTAGGCAAAGTTTTTAAATGGCTTGGGGCACACAGCAATATGGTCAGCAATCATGGGGGTATTACTCTATTTGTGGAGAAATCTCCGATCATTTAAGCTTGGTTCTTGCATTGCTTCCAGGCCAATTTGAAGAAAGCACCAATTTACGCAAATTAATAACTGCTTTTGTTGGTCCTAGTACATGCATTACTCATGGACTACAAGAAATTGAAAACGAAGGTCAGAAGTTAAAGCGTGATCGCTGGCTGTGGTATGCCTATGGTAAGCAGCTTGATATGCTTGGTGATATAATTGGTGAAACAAGGACTTCTGATAATGATGATATCTACCGAGTTGATCTTTGGATAAAAATAGCAATAAATGCTTCACAGGGAGATCCAGAGAGAATAGTTGAAGTAATAAAACTAATTACACAAGCAACTCAAATACACTATATGGAAAAATACCCAGCTAGGGTATATATATATGTTCACAAAATACTTGGGACGAGTGGACTAGAAAGACTTCAAGACACTGTCCCCGCTGGGGTTGCTGTAACTATAAGCGCTAGCGAATCAGGCGAACCTTTTATATTTGGATATGATAGAGATACAGGTGGAAGTCCACATGGGAGCCTACTGTCATATGGTGATGGATTTGGAGAAGCCACATTGCCAGACGAGGGCGGTGATTTTACGGAGATATTTGTGCCATGACAAAACCAACTGACAAACCAGAGTTTGCAAAGCTTGATCAAACCGATCCCACAAGTGGGCAAAACAACGTCATTGAGCCGCCCACAGCTTGGAAAGATTATGGTTGGAGCTATCAGGAAAAGCCGCCAAGAAATTATTTTAATTGGTTGCATCGATTGTCTTATGAGTGGATCAATTGGATTGATGACGCCATTCAAAGGCCCTTTAGTTTTGTTGTAGCTGCATCTGATGCTCCAGCAATAGCTAAAGAAGCTGCAAACTACGTTTGTGATGGGACAAATGATGAAGTTGAAATAAGCGCTGCTATACAAGCCGCCTATGCTTCAACTGCTGGTGGGGGAACTGTACTTTTGACCGAAGGTGCTTTTGTAGTAGATGGTGCGATAACTTTAAAGACTGGAGTAAATTTAATTGGGCTAGGGGAGTCAATTACTGTAATTAAAGTAGATGCAACTGCAACTTCAAATTTCTATGTATTGAATGGCACCGACGTTGGATTTGTAACTATTGCCAATCTTTACATTGATGGGAATTCTCCACAACCTACTTTTGGCCATACTGGGATTTATATTGGCGGCGTTGCGCCAATCACTGGAAATGAAATATTTATTTACAATGTACGGGTTGGCAATATAGATACCCATGCGGAATCGCTGGCAGGTCATGGCATTGTAATAGAAGCGGGGACCCATCAACATATTATAAATTGCAGAATTGATAGTAATAAATCAAATGGCATACATATTGCTGGTACTACTACTCAAACATTTATTAGTAATTGTTATGTGCGAAACAACGCATTGATTGGGATTTATACCAGTACGGAAGATACGACTATATCTAATAATCATGTTGCGGAAAATGCTATTAATATAGCCGCAAGTGCAGGAACAAGAACTAATATAATAAATAATTTAGCTCTGTCTTCTACGTCCGCAGGTGGTGGTGCAGGTATTTATGTTACTAATAATTCGACAGATATCAGAATACAGGGCAATGATGTAAGGTCAAACGATGGACAAGGCATATTCGCAGAGACTGCGGATTTTACTACGATCAAAAATAATTATGTGCAAGAAAATGGAGACATTGGAATAAAGCTAACAACTAGTGATTATTGTAATGTCTCTGAAAACATGGTTAAAGGCAATTATACGGATGGGATTGTACTAGATACCGTTGAGAGTAGCATTGTGCAGGGCAATTTTGCATATGAAAACAGTACTGGACCTGGACTTGATACAGGAATAGATATTCAATCATGCGTAGATTGTCATATAACCGATAATACAGTACGTGGAGTAACAAATCATAACTATGGTATGCAGTTAGGATCATCTAGCACTTGTTTATGCGTAGATAATGATCTTAGGAATGCGTCGATATCACCAGTAAATAACTTATCTGGCACTGGAAAAACAAACCCTGATTATATTTGGGATCAAGGTTTGTTAGCCCATACATTAAATAATATATTATTAGCAAACAAGATAACCACAGACCCATAGAAAACATTTTATAAATTATAAGTTGCATAATGACGATACCAGACGAATTAAAAACACAATCATCAAAGCCAACGGGTCAAGCTTACCCAGCGCTAAAAATGGATCCAGATGATAAAAGCTCTCCTATTCCTGTTGTTATGTCTTCTGGTTTTTTTTGGAAAATGATGGGCATTTTATTGATCCCTACAATAGGGGCAATGTCCGCAGGCATTAGCATGTATTGGCAAATGGATATCCATATGGGCAGAAAAGATATTCATCCACCAATTGCGGATTTAGAAACAAAAAAAGATGCAACGGTAGCTCGCTTAAAGCTTGTCGAGGACATAAAAGACAAGGTTCAACTTGAGATAGGCGAAGTAAGATTACAGCAAAAACAGCAAATAGATAAACTTAGTGATAGGTTAGAAGAACGCCAGATACAAGGAATGAAAAAGATTTTACAAGAGTTTAAACGTACTAGAAATACTGTTAGCAAAGCACATACTCACGATTAGGAGATATGAAAATGATTAAAAGCGGAGTAAAAACAAGTGAATTTTGGTTAACCATGGTAGCTACTTTAATTGGTGCATTTATGGCATCAGGCATGCTTCCTGAAAATCATATTGCTCTAAAAATTTGCGGTATTGCATTAGCGGCATTAGCTATGCTTGGATATAATGTATCTCGTGGGATTGCCAAAATTGCAGACAAGCCCAGTCTTGTTATGGAATTAGTTGAAGCAAAAGAAGAGGAATGGACAGAAGAAGAAAACAAAAAGGAATAATCGAAATGAGAAAATTAATTGCTTTTAGTTTTTGCCTTGTTTTTCTTTGCAGCTGTGCAGGTTGGCAAAAAAAAACTCGAATATCTCTGACTGGTGCGCATACAGCAGCAAAAGGGTTGTCTGCTATCGTAGAGCCAGTCTATCGGAAGAAATGCAAAGACGAGGCACTAAAATGTGCAGCCAAAGAAGACAAGATATGCAAAGCGCTTACTGTTTGCCAGGGAGAAAGAAGAACGATAAACAAAGCAATTACAGCTGTTCATATCGCTGTTGCAGCTGGACATGGTTTCTTAGCAATAAGTGATAAAACACAGTCTGAGAATACGCTCATTAAAGCACTTAATCTAATACAAGAAATAAATGAAATGCTAAAAAAAGGAGGGCTGTTATAATGGATCTAACAAAGTTTATACCCTCTATTATAGAAGCGATTGTTTCTTTATTTCAAATTGCTAAAGCTGCTGGATTATCAGAAGAGGACATGTCTAAGATTAGATTAAAAGTGATTAAAGAAATAGATCGCATTGCAGATCAACAAATAAAAGACGAAGTTGAAGAAAACGCAATAGTAAGAGGCGAAGGTTGACACCATATTTATTAGCGTTGGCAATGTTCGCACAACCTAACGCAACGGTTGGCAAAAAACAGTTGCATTCTGTAGCTCGTGCGATATTGCCAGCTGCTAAGGTCTATAAAATAGATCCTGTCCTAATTGGTGCGCTAGTGTTGATTGAATCTGGTGGACGTAATATTGTAGTTTATAAGCGTGGTAAGAAAAGAAAAGGTGCCGATGTTGGTGTTTTTCAAATTCATTGCCCTGAAGCTTCTGTGAAATGCATTGATAAGCATAATAATCTTAATCGTGCTGCTTATCGTTCTGCTAAAATTCTTTCATTAGGTCGCAAAATTTGCAATAGGCCACCTAATGGATACAAGAGAGTTTGTGGCCGTGGTTGGACTGCTCGTTACAATCCGGGCTCTGCTCGTTGGCAAATAAGACTTAGCAAGCAATATGAACAACTAAAAATCTGGATTTCTAATTATAAACAAAGAAATCTTTTAAGTTTGAGGAGTGAAAGTCATGGCTTTTGATAATCTTGCGCCTAATCCTTTTTCTATTATGCAACAAATGAAAGCTGGTAATAATTTTGATGGTAGTGCGCCAGAGGATAGCACAGTCCCATTAGTAGTTGCTTGGTCAGAAAACGTTTTCAAATTTGCTCCAGGTGATAAAGGTGGCTTGTTTGATCTAGATGATATTGCATATAAAGGAAATGAACAGGGCCCATTTGCATTAGTTGGGATTGAGCTAAGTCTATCTGGTGATCAAACATCTTGGACGTTATCTCGCATTGACGTGTTTTCAAATGAGCTTTTGATATATGCTGGGACAACAGAAACAAGCTTTGTAGCAACTTGGGAAAATAACGTAATCCTATTAAATGGAGAAAATTTAAAGCTTGTAACGGTTGGATCTCCAACAAATGCAATGATTGCTACCATGAAATTTGCGCCGCCATGGCCAGTGAAAGGATATTAATATGCCTATTTTGAGAGATGGAATAAGACAAATTGACGCATTAGGGATCGTTTCTTGTCCTTCTCCAAGCGATGGGTCAATATTAAGCTATAAGACAAATATATGGCGTGATTCCATAAGGGCGTGGAACATTGGAGCTGGTAATGCAGATGGTGCCGGACTTGTAAACACCACAAGTGCAGCTAGCGGAGCACAGCAACACAGTCCAAGATTAAGGCTAGGTGGCCAAGGCTGGAAGACTGATGCAACTGCAGCAAGCCAAGCGGTAGAATTCTTTTTAAAAAATGTACCGATTCAAGGAACATCAGCGCCAACTGGCAAACTATATTTTTCCAGCTCTATTAATGGGGCTGCAGCCACCGATCATCTTTATATGGATAGTTCTGGTAATATAAAATGGGAGAGTGATCTTGGTGGGAATATTGGCGCGAGTGGTGCGAATAGACCTGGTTTTATTTATTCGGCTTGGAGTAACGCAACTAGTGGTTTTATCTGCAACTCAACCGAGCTTAGGCAAGCAAACTTTTCTACTGGACTTGGCTCAACTGGTTCTCTGATTATGACAGCAAATTATCCATTGATCATGTTGAACCAAGGGCGGACAGATGGAGCAGGAAATATAGTTAATGCTTCGGTCTATGATGTAAATGCTGCGGCCATAGACGAAGATACAATATTACATTCAGTTGGTTGGACAAATAACGTCAACGCATATCAAGAGCAGATAGCGATCAAGGATAATGGAGTTGTGCGCTTTGTGAATTCTTGGGCGGTAATTGATGCGCCTACTGGTCAAGATGGAGATCTAGCGTTCGTTACTAATGGCGATACTGGTTCAGCATGCTTGGCATTGTCAGTTAGTGGCACATGGTACCGCATTGCTTTAGGTGCAGCTATTTCAGCCACGTAAAAAGGAGTCAATATCAATGACAATAACATTCAAATCTGAAGGAACTGTGGAAAATAAGGATATTCAGCGAATAACCTTCATTCTTGATAACACAGGTCAAGTTGATCGAGCTGAATTAGTTTATAAGGTTGAAGGCCCGAATGGCACAGAGTCCAAGACAATAAATTGGCTATTAACTACTGCACAGAAAAACAGCGTAGCCAGTCTTTTGCCCGATGCAAAAACGCAGTTAGAAGATAAACATCAATTAGCTATTGTAAAATAATTCATAAAGAGGCTAGTTAATGCGTAATCTATCAAAAGAAGAGTTAGCGCAACTTAAACCACAATTCGGACAAGCGGCAAGGTTAGAAGCTGCACTTAATAAACAAATAGCCGAAATAGAAGCTGAATTGATTGAGCTAAAAATTAACTGCGAAGTTCCACTTGATTGTGGAATTGATAAAAATAATGGAAAATGGTTTGTATTGGGACACAACAAACAACCAACTACTTTAATTAAAGAAAATAAACCACCTGACAATAATAGTTTATAGATATGCCAATTCTAAGAAATGGAATAACACAATGTGATCAAAATCAAGCAGATATACAAACGCTTGAAATTGAAAAAACTAGTCAAACAACGGGTATTTTGCATCTGTATGCAAATGCATCAACAGGAGATGATAGCAAAGATGGGTCAAGCATAGCGAACGCAGTCAAAACACTTCAACGCCTATTAGTGCTTACACCATATCTTATAAGACATTGGGTAGTATGGCATATTGATGGCGTTTTTGAAGATCCTGGAACCATGTATCTTGCAAAAGATATTGCTCCACTTGTCGGAGATGTAATTGAAGGATTAATAATAGATGGTGGAGATAGCTACACTGTAGTAGTTGGGCCTTTTACAGCGGATATAAATTCAGTTTCCTCGATTGGTGATTCCGGTCAGACATGGACTGTGAACACTTATCAGGGTTATTTTGTAGAAGTAACTTCTGGGCCTGCTATTAATGAAGTTCGTATGATTCATTCAAATACTGCAACAACGATAATTCCAGTTAAAAATTTCTCTGTAGATCCTGGAGTAGGTGCTACTTTTAGAATCGTAAAGCCGGCAACTGTAATAAAATCAACCGGGGCTTGGCAATCCTTCTATGCTTCTGGTACTGGCACGGGACGGATTTATTATCAGCGTATTACCTTTGAAGGTTCCAACATGAACGTTGGCTCCTCGGGCGGCAATTTGAGTTACATGACTATAACTCACTGTGTTTTTGAAGCTATTAAAAGAGTTGCTTTTTATGGGACTGCATTAGTTGCACAACCAACATATAGAGATCCAGATGATCCAACAACTGTCATTTCTTACTCAGTAGCTGGACTTGGAGTAAGGGGCTGTGAAATTTTATTGCATGGTTTGGCAGGTGGAGGTTTTGCAGAAAATGGAATAAGAGTATCATATGTATATGAAATTAGAGCAAATAATACTCTTATTGGCTATTCTGGACAGGGCTCATTTATAAATAAAATTTCTGCTTATAAGACAGGTAGACAAAATAATGCGGGTAGTCAATTTGTAAATAATGCTGGTTATGCAACAACAATAATTGACGGTTCTGATGTCGATGGCGTTATTTGTCAACATTCACAATTGAAATTTGGAGATGGAGTAACAATTTCTAATAATACTGATAATGGGATAAGGGCTTCTAATTCTCATATCGAATTTACTGGAGTGATTGCTGGCACTGGAAATGGTAAATATGGAGTGCATGCTGATAAAAATTCTTTAGTTGAAATAACAAACGGATCAACACCAACTCTTACTGGAACTTCAGGAAATACTTCTACTGATGGAGTTGGCGCAAATAATACATGGGTTCAAATTGATGCAGGAACCTATATCAATGATACGGCTGAGTTTACAAATTTCAATGAGGGCTAGAAATGAATAAAGCTTATACTTGCCATCTATGCTCACACGAATTCGATTTGGTGCCAGATAATGATTATGAAATGTACATCGTTAATAATAACGAAAAATTACCGGAAAAAATAAAAACGAAATGCCCAAATTGCCATGAGATATATAAAATCAATCTTAATATTATGGCCTTAGAAAATTAATCTTCAGCATGGTTAAACATTATTGCAAATTGTTGGAACTTCCATAATGTCTAATGAATGTTATCTTTGTGATGGTAGTGGCAGTTGGGTTGATGTGGAAGCAAGCCAAACTGTAATATGTCCAGTATGTTATCCTATAGAGGCAAGCAATCAAAGCACAAGCCGAGTTGACTTGCCTAGATGGTATCAGTCTTACTGGTATTCTATGCCAGCAAAATATTATGGTCTAAGTTTTCAAGTAAACCCTTGGCTTTTGATAATCCATTCAGGTGCTCGTGCTGCAGGGGTAGCTGAATATATGGTAGCGCCAGGTGATAATAGACAAGTATCAACCCAATTTTCTTGGTCAATAACTCAAAATGCATTAGTACAGCAAGTTCCCATTTCTAACGTGGCTTGGCATGTAAAGAATAAATGCACATATAGAAACCAAAATAGACTTAATTACTGTAGTATTGGAATAGAATTGCCTGGACCATGGGATAAGAAAAGGACTGATGAAGAACTTGGCATACTTCGAGATACTGTTATAAAATTAGTTGAGCTTATGCCCAGTCTAAGATATTGTGTGGGACACGGTGACATTGATGAAAGAAAAAAAGATCCTGGCCCTTATATGAAATGGTCGATATTAAATGGTCTTGGTCTTAGTGGCCCTAATGTAAAACCAATCATTATCTAGTCCCTGGGGAATCTTCCGGCAATAGAATAAAGCTAGTTATAAGCTAAATATTCTTCAATAAAATTTCTATTGTCTTAGCTGTATTTTTATGCAATATCATTTTTTCTTTGTTGTTTTTATACCATTCGAATGGATTAAGATTATTTGAATATGACCAGCCTGCACCAATCCAGTCAGCTATCATTTCCTTTACATATTTTTCTGGGATTTCTATAGGATTTAATTGTCCATAGTCGCCTAAAGAAACCCATGATTGCCAGTGGTGATTATTTTTTTGATGGTGTAACCATGCGTTTTGAAATTCTATTGGTTGCTCATTATGATTACATGTTCTATTGGCATTCCTTATGTTTTTCTTTGTTCCATCTTTGTTATAAAATTGATTAACATATGGAGTCCATTCAATTGGCATAAATTTCGATAGGTCGTGAGTTAATCCACGAAGAAAAGAGACTCCAACAATTCTACATCCAATTAAAACGCCAATTTTGTGTTTAAATAATCTCTTGGCGTAGCTAAAATGTGCTTTAATCATTTCTTATATCTCCCTAAAAAATCTCCTATCGACCAGAAGCGGATTAATAAAAATAATTGCAAAAACTCGTCGATAGGAGCAATTGTACGTCGTCTAGGTAGCGCATATTTGTCTTTTAGTATTGTAATGCTTCTGTGTTTTTGCAATCAGTCTGACATTATCCATTTTAATCGTTTTGTTTTAGTTTCTTCAATATATCCTAATTTTTTGAATTGATCCCAGATCTCTTTTGCTTCTTTAGCTTTTTTACCAGTCTTTTTAAGGCTTGCAATTGTTGCGCTTTTTGTTGTTGATATTGTGTCCATAAATGCATCATGCCCAAGCATGTTATAAAGCTCTAAAACAAGTGAATTATTATTTGTTATTTTATCTTTCTTGATTTGATTAATAATTAGCTTTTGGCCTTCGTGTTCTATGTTGCCGTCTTGTTCTAAGTAAGCTATTAATGCATCGTCTAATTGGGCTAATCTATCCTTAAGCATTTTTCTTGCAAGTGCGTAGCGTGTAGCTTGATCGTTTGTTAGACTAATGTTAATTGCTGTATCTGGCACTAAATAACCATTGACTTTGTTAATAAGAGAAGCTCTTGCTTTGCAGTTATTACGAACAAGACAGTGATCACAGTGTGGACCTGGCGTGAAATTATCTGGATCATTGCTTGCAACAATTAACTCTATTTCTTTTCGCGCACTAGATAGAGTAGAATCGTTTAGATACAACTCGTCATAAGTCAAATCCGACACTAATATTCGTAGTAGCCTTACGTTAAATACTCCAATATTATGAGCGGCTAATATGGCATATGCCAAAAGTTGGTAATCATCTATAAGTTTAGGTAGTATGTATTGCTGTCCTTTTCCATATTTCCAGTCAACTACAGTTAATGTATCTTGAGTTATTATCAATAAATCAATATGTCCAGTTAGTCTTCCGCTAGGAAAATCAATTCCTAGCTCATGTTCGCATAAGTGGTTTTCAGAAAAAAAATCAATTAATTGCGAATCGATGAAGCACCATTTGTAAAATTGATGCAGTTCTGGTTTAAGAATATCTAAATATTCTGGTAAAATAGTATGTAACCATAAATCTGCTGCTTCTATATCTTCATGTTCAATTGCAATTTGAATCCAGCCATGTGCAAGGGAACCTAGGCGCAGATTATCTGTGTTTGTTTTGAATTGAGAAAGCAGTGTTGCTGCTCCTCTGCAATAGCGAGCGATATTCAAACTCGAAGCTCTCATTTCCCTGCCTCATTTATCATTGCCCAACCTAGCTCTTCTGAGCTGGTTGGAACTGCGATTGCCAGCCCGTTTTTATAGGCTTCGCGAATGCCCTTGGTTAGGTGGTGCTTGTCATAATCTAACCAGCCATTAGAAGAGGCAAAAAACAAAACAAGGGCATCCCTAGCGTTCTTAGCGTCCCAAGCATCCCTAGCGTTCTTAGCGTCCCAAGCGGCACTAGGGACACTAGCGGCCCTAGCGTCCCTAGCGGCCCTAGCGGCCCTAGCGATCCAAGCGTCCCTAATGGCCCAAGCTTCCCAAGCAACCCTAGCGTCCCTAGCGGCCCAAACGTCCCTAGCGTCCCAAGCTTCCCAAGCGGCCCAATCGTCCCAAGCGGCACTAGCTGCCCAAATTACACTAGGGATTTGATACTCTTTTAATTTCCAATTTAAGCCTCTAGTTTTTAGCGCTAACTCTAATCCTTTTATTACTTCGCTTTTATTTCTGTTTGGCCTTCCTAACGCTTCTCGCCAGGCAAGCTGTTCTTGGACCATAATATTTTGGTGTTCTCCAAATGCTTTCGACAGCTCATGAATAGCAGGTTTCAAATCAGTTATTTCTTCTACGATATCCCAGCTCGCAGCACGTAGCTTATCATCTCTTTCTATTACTTCTGAGGTTGTTGTTACCTTGAATAATCGTGAGGGCCAGCCATTTGGCCAGAGCCCTGCAATTCGCAGGGCGTCGTGCTGATTTTTACAGGCATTCCAGCCAGCTGCACAGGTATCTTTTGATTGGTTAACTTCCACCACAGGTAGTGTGTAAGGCAATTTGCCATCCCAGACTGAAGCACCGCCACGAACAGGAGAACAGAGATCGTGGGTGAATACTTTATAGGCTGTTGTTGTTTTCATTTGACTATCTCCTTTTTATGGTTCTAACCACCAATCAGGATTCTCTTCTTTAGAATATCCATGCTCGCCATAAAGTTCATTAAGGCTTTCCCACATCTCGCCGAAATAAAAAGAAGCAAAAAAATCCTTTCTAATGGCTGCGCAAACGATACAAGTTTTGTAAGCCCAAAAGCCTCCATCTGATTTTCCAGAGCTATACTCATATTTTCTTCCTGGTTCGATAATATCGCCACATTCGCAACAGTGATATTCCTTGCGTGCTTTGCGGATAAATAGATTAGATAATTCGCAAGGAGAGCTGTCTCCATAGTCGTCAATACATTGATCGAACATTATTTGTATCCTTTAAATATAATCTACGCATGCTTTATTCGCTGGGTATTTTATCGCTATCTTTTTCCTTTATCATTGCCCAACCCAGCTCATCTGAGCTAGTTGGAATTGCAATTGCCAACCCATTTTTATAGGCTTCTCGAATCCCCTTGGTTAGGTGGTGCTTGCCATAATCTACCCAGCAATTAGAGGATGCATAAAACAAAATAAGTGCGTCCCAAGCGACCCAAGCGACCCAAGCGGCACTAGCGACCCTAGCGGCCCAAGCGATCCTAGCGTCCCAAGCGTTCCAAGCGTCCCTAGCGGCCCAAGCGAGCCAAGCTTTCCTAGCGGCCCAATCGTCTCTAGCTTTCCAAGCGTCCCAAGCTGCCCTAGCGGCCCAAGCTGCCCTAGGACTGGAATACTCTTTTAATTTCCAATTTAACCCTCTAGTTTTTAGCGTTAACTCTAATCCTTTTATCACTTCTATTTTATTTCTATTTGGCCTACCTAACGCTTCTCGCCAGGCAAGCTGTTCTTTGACCATAACATCTTGATGCTCTCCAAAAGCTTTAGATAGTTCATGAATAGCAGGTTTTAAATCAGTTATTTCTTCTACTATATCCCAGCTTGCAGCGCGTAGCTTATCTTCTCTCTCTATAATTTCTGAGCTTGTTTTTACCTTGAACAGTCGCGAGGGCCAGCCATTTGGCCAGAGCCCTGCAACTCTTAATGCGTCATGCTGATTTTTACAGGCATACCAGCCAGCAGCACAGGTTTTTTCTGATTGGTCAACCCCCACCACAGGTAGTGTATAAGGTAGTTTGCCATCCCAGACTGGAGCACCACCACGAACAGGAGAACAGAGATCGTTAGTGAATACTTTATAGGCTAGTTTTGTTGACATAATTTTTCTTTATCCAGTCACGTGTGTTTTGAAAATCGCTCAATCTGTCTTTTCTTAAACTATTTTATATTGATTAGCGTCGATTTTTACTGCGCGTCGCATTTAATAACCCTGTTATAATTGCATCGATTAAATTTACAAAAGTGGCTAATAGCGCAATAGGTATAATCACTATTGCCACTCCTAATGCGCAAACAATCATGATTATTTCTATTGCTAGCGATTTAATAAAATTCATATTGCCTTCTCAAATGCTGTGCAGGTTGCGCTAGTAATATCTTTTTCGTCATAAACCCATTCGGCTGGATATTCTGGATCGCCGGGATTGAATAGCTCGTCAGCAGCGTTTGTAGCTTTAATTTCTGCAGCCATTAAGATGTCATAAGCTTCTAGATATTTTTTCCCAGCTTCTTTTGCTCTGTCTACTAATTCACAGGCTTGCTCTCCTATATCTTCATGGTGAAACAAAACTGCGTCATTTAGGTCTATTATAATTTTAGCTGAGACAGCTAGGAGATCGGCGGCATCATAAACACTAAGTTCTTCACGATTAAAAATGTCTTTAATTTTTGTTTTCAATTTTTAACTCCTGTGTTTATAAAATCTCCCCAGGTCCAAATTAGTTACACATTTATAGTTTTGCTCGTATTATTTTCCACAACTTGCGAGGAGTTATGCATCTCTCCAACTTGCGTAGAGTTGTGCATAATCCCAACTTGCGAGGAGTCATACATGTCCCTGACTTGCGAGGATCCATACATGTTCTTGACTCGCGAGGAGCTACACATCGCCACAACTTGCGATGAGCTATGCATTTCCAAAACGTGCGATGAGCTATGCATTTCCCAAACTTGTGAGAAGCTATGCATTTCCCAAACTTGCGATGAGCCATACATAATCCCAACGTGCGATGAGCCATACATAATCCCAACGTGCGATGAGCCATGCATTTCCCCAACGTGCGATGAGCCATGCATTTTCCCAACCCGCGATAAGCCATGCATTTTCCCAACCCGCGAGGAGCCATGCATTTTCCCAACCCGCGAGGAGCCATACATCGCCACAACTTGCGATGAGCTATGCATCTCCTCGACTTGTGAGGAGCCATACATAAGTTTTATTACCGCACCAACGGCAGAAGCAATTTTTACTGCACTCAACAATATCCAGCAGCCACCTAAAAGGATTTTTCTATCTTCACGTACAAACATTTTATCTATTTGCTGTTCACACTGTTTGCGTACTTTTTCAAAATTAAACCAGTCTGGCGAATCGGATTCATCTAATTTGAAAATCCACTGAGAAAGGTTTTCGATTTCTTCGTGATTGTCTGGCGGTGTAAACTCAACCCGTACAAAGTGTCTATTAAAGTAAGCTGTGTTCTCGTCTCTAAAATTGTGGGCTATGATAAGATGCTCATGGCTATCGGTATGTTCTGGATCACAAATTAATTCACCGCTTTTTGTTGCAAGAGCTGATAAGAAATTGCACATTAACTCACCTCCGGTAAAATCAATAATCTTTTAGCTCTCCATTTGTCTCCAGCATGAACTGTCTCTTTAAGGATTGCTGCACACTTGACTAAAGAAAAGCTTGAATAAGCAGAATGATGCTCAAACCAATGTTTTGGAGCAAAATAAAGGCCAGGATGACAGCTTGAGGTTCTGCCGACAGAAAAGATAGGAGCTGTATAAATGTGGCCAGGGACATAAATTGTTAGTCCAATATAGCGACTAATCGCAGTGCGGTTGCCTACGATAAAATCACCTTCAATTTCAAACTCTGCTTGTAACACTTCTTCTTTTGTTGGGTGTGGTATTATGTTTAATTTGTCTAGTATTGTATTTCTGAGATTAGCGCCTTCTAGGTTGGCGTATCTGAGATCAGCGCCTCTGAGGCAAGCATTTCCTAGGTTAGCGTATCTGAGATCAGCGCCTCTGAGGCAAGCATATCCGAGGTTAGCGCCTCTGAGGTTGACGTATCTGAGATCAGCGCCTCTGAGGTTGACGCATCCGAGGTCAGCGCCAATAAAATTTCTTATACCATCTGAATAAAGTTTTAGCAGTTCTTCTGCTTTCATTGTTTTACACCAGAAATTTTAACCCATTTCTCTTTTGCTAGCTGTTTCCAAATATTCCAAAGGCTGGGAGGTCTGCCTGGTTTCCAGAGTGAGGATTTTTCTTTGAAGCTTGCAATTCTTCCATAAAATTGGTCGGAAAAGGGACAATTGTCATTGGCAACCCAATCTGCAAAAAGCTTGGTGCCATTGGGGAGTGATTCGCAATCCAAGCGCATTAGAGCTAGGCAAAGCGAATCAGAAACCTCACCCCAATTTGCTTGAAGTACTTGTGGGATTGTGTAAGCTGCGTCTATGAGGTTAGCGCAATCTAGGTAAGCATTTATTAGGCAAGCGTTTTCTAGGCAAGCGTTTTCTAGGTCAGCGTTTTCTAGGTCAGCGTTTTCTAGGCAAGCGCATTCGAAATTGGCTTCTTTTAGGTTAGCACCTACTAGGTAAGTGTCTTTGAGACAGGCGTTTTCTAGGTCAGCGCCTTTTAGGTCTGCATATCCGAGATTAGCGCTTTCGAGGTCAGCGCATTTTAAGTTAGCGTATTTTAGGTTAGCGTCAACAAGGTTAGCGCTTCTAAAATTTCTTTTGCCATCTGAATAAAGTTTTAGTAGTCTATATGCTTGCATAAGTATTTGATTGCCTTCCCATATTCTGAACATAATACAATAGTATATTTTTTATGCATATCTATTCCATAGGTTCTGGCTCCAAATTAAATACCTCGATGATTTTTGCAGACCGATCTTTTTTAGAAACCAACTGAAGTTCTAAATATAATTTAAGCAATTCATTAATTTCTTCCTCTCCCCAATCTTCTCTCTTGGTTCCTAATAATGCTTCTAAATCTTCTTTGATTACATACCAATCCGCAAACTTATCAATAGCTTTTTGGCTTCTGATTTTTATATCATTTTTATCTTTTGGTGCCGATAGTTGTTTATGATTGCTTTGTTCTGGTGTGTCTTTTTCTGGATCGTCACTTGTTGCAAGGCCAAGCAAGCTAGCAAGTGCAAATTTTCTACCGCCAGTAATTGCTTTATAAATTGCCTTATCTCCCGTGTCGAGGCCATCGCCGTAGGCTGTAGCTTCAAGCCATTCACCAGATGCATGGATTAATTTTGTAGCTACCAAAACTCTTGCGCCAAATTGAATTGAGCCCGAACGAGTTTTTCTGTCTGGAAGATTTTCACATGACAAAACTGTAGAGGTAATAGACAGATCATACTTTGCCAGCACAGGGCGCACAATTGCCATGTAATCGTCCAGATCTGCATAAGTATAATTTTGCGAAGTATTCTTGCCGCTTTTACCAACTGGCCTAAACTCGCCTTGTGCTTTGGCTAGCGCAGTTGCTAATTTGGCAATTGACTCACTTTTATTTGGATTTGGATTTGGATTTGGATTATGCTCGCACATGATCGATTCTCCTAAAAATCTCCAACTGGCCCAAGCTTGACGGCTAGGCGGACAAACCAGCAACCAAGCTATACCGTGACGGTTACGGCTGGGCCAGTGGAGAAATATAATTTGTGCATTGATTTTGTCCTTTTAGTTTCCGTCTATATTTAGATTTAGCACCATAAATCTAAAGGTCAAGTATTATTTGTTCTTCTGGCTCAATTGATTTGACAAATATATGAGCACCAGCTTTTTTACCATAGATTTTAATAGTATCTCCGCGTATTACTTGAGAATCATCAACCCAAATCAATCCGGTTAATGCATCTTGAACAGCTCTCAACAGCTTATCTCGATCAGGTCTAACTGTGTGATAAAGTCTTTTGACAGTTTTGGGCATAATAAACACAAAAGTTACATCAAGCCTAAAAGCACATTTCAATGGTTTTTTTGGCCTGTTCTGCAAGCAAGCACCTCTGATTAACGCCTCCCATCCAGACACATTATTATTTGCTTCGTAAATGCGTGGATTACCCCTATTGAACATAATTCGATGATTGCCTTTTGGCTGCGGATCTCCTGGAACAAAAAATTGCGCTTCATATTTTAACATTTTAATTCCTTTAAATTCCTTACAAATGTTTCACGTGAAACATCAAGATTATATTTGATCATATTGGTTTTATGTCCAAGTCAGATTTTTCCTTATCCCAAATGAACCATCCATAATTAGAAAAATCGGTTTTTTTATCGCCACTAAAGCTTGGTCTTTTTCTTAATGGTCTAATTGCTGTAGGAGGATTATTAAGCCAAATCTTAGACCAATTATTAGAACCTAGCGTATCTAGACGTAGGAGCATAGCGATATATTTCGCTGTAGTTCCAAGACTTGCAGAAACAATTTCAATTCCAATTTTAAAAGGAGGATTGGTGATAATGACTTTAGGTTTAAAATTCCAAGCAATTTTTAGCCAATCACCAATAATTGTAGGACAAATTTTTTCTAATCCTTCTTTTTCTTCTATGCGTAGTTCAATCGCATTTACAGAATATCCATAGTCTTTAAGTACCCGCAAAATTGCGCCGTCACCAGCGCAGGGATCTGTTACTTTTAATATATTTTTAGGTGGATAATCATCTAATAAAGATTTTGTACAGTGAGCTGGCGTTGGCCAAAAGTCTTGAGGTCTTTTATTGTAATCTAGTCCGTATGGTAAAGGATTTGTAAACCAATTATTAGAAAACATTTTCTTTACTCAAGAAGATATGCACATTAGTTATCATTTTCTTTTTTTGCTATCCAATGAATACAGCAAAAATCGTTATCTGGTTCTATCTTATCAACAAACCCACCACACCAACCTGCGTCAATTTCAAAATCCAGAGATTCTCTAATTTTGTTACAATGACCAAGATCATATTTAGTGTTATATAAGATCAAATAGTTACAATTTTCGCAACATTTCTGTTTAGTTGTCATTCAATTTCTCTATTTCATTTTTATAGCGTTCTGCTGCATATGGGTCTGGATCTGTATAACACATGAACTCAGGATCCCAGCCTAGTATAATAGTTCCAGTAGGGCCATTTTTTTGTTTATCTACTATAAGCGCTATATGGTTTTGATCTTCTGTCTCTGGCCTCCAAAGCAATCCTATTGTATGGCTCCACTGTTCAATTGCACCAGAATGATATAAATCTTCTTTTGTAGGTTTTTTATTTCTAGTACGTTTTAGCTGTGAAACGATAAGAGTTGCGGCTTCAATCTGTCTGGCTGTTTGAACAATTTGTCCATAAATGTGATCAACGTCATCTTGGCGAGTACGAGATCTTATTCCAGATCTAATCAATTGAAGAAAATCTATTATAACCAAATCCGTAGAATATTTAGATACATGAGATCGAATTATAGAACAAAGTTCATTAACCGTTGGTGGTACTTGCTCAAGAAAAAAAACATTACTGGCACCATAACTTACAATTGCTTCACCAACTCTTCGTAGTTCCTCCTCGTTGATTTCATTTCGCTGAATAGTAGTATTATTAATTTGGCATACATTTGAAAAAGTACGTTTTAAAACAACCTCTGGAGAATCTTCAAAAGCACAGCATAAAACACCTAATCCGCGACTTGCGGCCGAGTGTAGGCAAGTGTTTGCTAACGCTGATTTTCCCGAGCTTGTAGCTCCTGCTAATATTGTTGGTTGACTTCTTGGCAATCCTCTGAATGTAAATTTCAAGTCAAGCGATTGCAGCCCTGTTGGAATTCCTACAGGCACACGAGAATTATCTTTTAATTGCTTCCAAACTGTGTCGGCAACTTCGCTAATGTGCCGAATGTTCGCTGAGACATTATCAGATTGTAGCTTCTGAAGCTCTGAGAGGAGCGTAGAGAGCATTTCAGACCCGTTCTGGTATTCTGTTACCTTTGCGGCAATATCTCGGCATTTTCGGCCAATGGCGGCTTCTCTAATATCCTCGGCTAACCCAGTCAGGTCAGACTTACAAAGATTCATGCTGTATTCGGTGTCTTGTGCGCTGCTAAAACGATCAATTTCTTCGTCGGTAAGATCTGCTGCTTTTGCTATTTCACGCAGAGAGATTCCAAGTCCAGCATTGAATCTTTTTTGAATAGCTTCCCAGATAAGGCCCCATCGTTTTGAAAGAAAATCACTCGAAGATAATTTTAATCCTGCCTCTCCATGCACCATTACCATGTGCAGGCAAAGGATTTCTTGTGATATATCGCGATGTTTAAACATTTTTTAACATCATTTTTACTTCTTTACGTTCTACTCGCTGAATAAATGCCTCGTTGTTTTTTGGATTAGGGCGCACAAAAAGCCAAGCAATTGCGCCACTGATAGAAACTGCTTGCAAATATAATCTTGGGCTTGCGCTTAGAAGCCAACAACGCATACCAGGAGAAGAGTAAATTGGAAAATTTGAAATTCCCTTAAGGCCTGGTCCAAACATTTTAACACCTCCAGTTATTTGGTCTACTACACAGCTCACTTTGAGCCCTAGAATCGATTTTAATTAAAAAAGGTATCAAAGTACCACCCGAGTAATAAAAATCAAATTTAAGGGCTTGACGAGCGAGCTGATTCACGATTTTTGAGTATTTTATTCATGGTGTCAGGTCTTGAACCAAGCCGAAAATTATGAAGTGGACATTCTGTGGTTGAACAAGATAACACTAGCCCCCGACTGCCACCCATAAACTCCAAACAAAACAGACGAATAGCAGAGCACGCACCTGTTTTAGATTTTTTACTCAAGTTTGGGTATTTTCTTCTAATCTCATTTATAAGTCTTTCTGCCATCTTAGCGACCTCCTGTTAATTTCCATTTGCCACCAACCAGTTCAGTTGTTCTTGAATCTTTTAAGTTATCAAGAATATTAAAAACTTCGCCAATAGGAACTCGGACAGCTCGAGCAAGGTCTTTGATTGAAAAACCGTCTGGATTATCTTTTAAAGCTCTTAAAATTTTTCCTCTAGGTGTTAATAGCTGTTTAATTTCAACGCCAGTCATTATCCCCTCCTAAAATGGGATTTCGTCATCTAAATCTGGAGTGACTAACTCTTCGTTGTCTGATTTGGGCGTATCATCTTTCTGATAAGGCAGTATAAACATATTAAAATCAGGTTGTTTGTCTTCTTTTTTGAATTTGTTTGGCCAAACCATGACTTTTGCTTGGCCTAATGAGCCAGTCAAGTAAGTCTCTCCATTTTTGCTTTTGTTTTTCCAAATACCGCTAATTTTAACCCATTGATTTTCGCTCATTTTTTTCTCCTAAAGCCATTTGACTTTATTTCGTTTTTGTTCTGCTTTGTGTTTATTTGCTTTTTGTTTTAATACGCTCCAACTTCTTAAAAAACTCTTTGGTCCAGGCATGTTATGCCAGCCTCCCCCGTCTGGCCAGTCCTCATGTGATTTAATCGCGTAGGTGATAACTAGCCTTATTTCTGGCCAGTTTATACCGCCATCTCTACCAGAGGTGTGGATCTCCATGTACTCCTTTGCCCATGTGTTTTCTTTCCAATGCTTACTACTACATGGGTGCTCTGGGTTGCGCTCTAACGTTAGTTTGCGATGTAGCTGTGCCATGTCTAGTGCTGCTACCCTGTCGGGGTGTAGTTGTTGCTTGTTTGTGCCTGGTAGGACTTCTTGTGCTGCAGACTGCTTGCTTTTGTCCGTAGTAGTAGTGGCAGTAGTAAGATCACGCGATTTAACATTTCTAATATTATTCTTCTCCGATTCCGATTCCGATTCCGAATAGACGGACATATGTTGACACGTGTTGTCACGTGCTGTCATGTGACAGCGGGCGTCTTCAGGTAGTGGATATTTTGGAGTTTTTGCTCTTAGCCTATTGTGTTCCATAAATGTTGTAAATTTACCGTATTTACGTTCACCTGCAGAGTAGAGTTGGATAATGTTATTTTCGGATAGCTCTTTTAACCAAATTTCTATACTACCAGTATCAACTCCGCTATGTAGTGGAAAGCAGGAGCCCTTGATTATACTAGAGTCAGCCATGAACAGCCCGTAGTCGTCTGTAGTAGTAAGTAGTCTATAGAACAACCGCTCTGCGTGTGCGCTAATCTGGGCTAGTGTAGTGGATGTACGTATGGATTCCTTAATTATACGATTAGGCATATGCTGTCCTATGACAACGTATGACAACATGTGCTGTCATATGAAAAAATGCCCCAACGCTAGTTTCCACTCAGGAGCAGATAGGCCCGGCGAAGGTCTTTCTAGCGTTGGAGCAAAATAAAGTTTTTAGAGTTACCTCCCAAGTGAGACCTAGTTTTCGCCGGATCTGTGTTTTGATTATTAATGACAGGTTGGTGGGGGGTTTGTCAATTTAAAAAGCAACAATTTTAATGTGGAATAAAAGTTGTGCCATTGTGTGCCATTGTGTGCCAGGTTGTGCCATTGTATCGTGATTTATTGTTAAATATCTTATTAAGACTTTTTCGACCATTATTTTTATTCTGATCCTTGACAAGTAGCAAAGTAGTGTCACAATATAATCACAATGACGGTTACAAAAGGAGATATCATGGACAAATCGAGATTAAACAAGGATAGCGCTTTATTAGCAAAACTAAACCACGTAGAAAGAATAGAATTTGCATTGTTTTGTGCTGAAAGCACGAAGGTTCTTTACACAAAAGATAACGAGCTTAACAAGCGGCTACAGGAAGTAAGAAATTGGCTTACTTTAGGCGTTGGCGAGCTTCCAGCAAAGCTTAGTCCTTGTGGAAAAACGAAAGAATATTATGCTATTAGCGCTTTTAATTCAGCCGTTGATACTGCACTTGAGTCGGCGAATTCTATAGGAAATGCATTGCTTGCTGCCTTTTACTCTGAGCGGGCGATTGGCCCCAACCAAGAAAAATTAAATCAAGATTTTCTAAAGCTAGCAACTAGCTAATCGAGAAGTCAAAAAAGACGGTTACAAAAGGAGACATCATGGTTTTTAAGTCTTACGAATTGGCAGGATATTTTGCTGCAGATCACAAAACAGAGCCAGAAATGATCAGAGTGTCAGTAGAAATACCCAGAGATTTGTATGCTGCAATACTAAAAATACACGAATATGGTAATGATTGCTGGGGCCTGCAAGATACCTTTGAAGAAACGTTAAAAAGTTTACTTGCTGAGGGCGTTGATTCGGTAAGCGTGGAGATTTAAATGAAAACTAGCAAAAACATATCTGATTTTGGAATTGAATACGATTCGCTGGAAAGTGTGCTGTGTATTCTTATAGACAAGATCAATAGTTCTGGGATTACTCACCAAGAGCTAATTAGCGCTTCTCGGGCTTTCAGGGAACACAATCCCAAGGGATGGAAGCAGCTAGATGATCTTTTACGTGAGTTTATTGGATATATTAACTGATAGGAGAAAAACAAGAAATGAAAACTAGCCAACCTGTAAAAATTACATTGGAAATATCGGAAGATCTGTACAAAAGAATTATGGAAATACATGATTATGGTGCAAAGCAATTTGATATTGGCTTTGGCCTTAACCACACAATTAAGCATTTGCTTAAAGATGGAACTGAATTCGCTGAAGAAGGAATGAGGCGTATTCAAGCCAGTCTTAGGCTAAACGAGGAGGATTAAAGTGGAAGACGAAACTAAAACTACTCTCAGGATGCCAGGTCGATTAAATGACGAAATCGAGGATTTTATCTCTTATTACTATGAAAATAAACATGTCGCGTTGTCCAAAAATGAGGCTATTTTATGTTTAATTAGGCGCTCTTTGGATGAAAAAGAATTTTATCAAAAAGAAAAACTTGATTTAGATAAAATAATTTAGTATAAAGTTACCCGTCCTTTTGGCCTCCCAAAAACAAAACGGATTTTGGTGCATGACACCAGGAAGATCCCAGTTCCTACTCTAACTGGGATTTCTTCTTTTTGGGTTGCCTCTTTCCTGTTTTATTTGCTATGTGCTAAGATGATCCCATGGAAGAAAAATCAAAAAGAGGTGCTAAACTAAAGTTAACGCCACAGGTTTGCAAAGATATTTGTGGCGGTATAAGTATTGGCTTAAGTCTTAAAGATGCATCCAAAGCGGCAGGTGTAAGTTATGACACCGTCGTGCGTTGGAAGCGTGACGGTAAAAACGCTACTGAAGGCCCACAATATGAGTTTGCCAGAGAATTTGAACAGGCAATCATTGATAGAAAAAGTCATTTACTAGGTATTATTTGGCAAGCTGCAAGCCCAAAGAACTGGACTGCTGCAGCCTGGCTGTTAGAGCGATTACATGGCGAGGAGTTTTGCAAAAGCATAAAGCAGTACGAATCTCAAGAGCAAGCCGAAGAAATACAACAACAAAGAGCGCAGTTAAGGGCTATTATAGGCGGAAAAGCAAAAGCCAATGGAAAGCAACAATAAAGAAGAAATCACCAAACCTGATATAGTATTGCCTAAGACATTGGATAATGGAGGGATCCAGGTACAAGTAAAAGTTGCAAATAATAAAGTATTAATCAATTTTGCAAATGCAGTAAAACATATTTGGATGGAACCTAAACAGGCTGCAGTATTAGCAAATTCTATTAAGGCGGCAATACTTAAAATAAGAATTAAAAGATAAATCATATATGACTGTTGATTTGCCAGACTGGAAACGTGATCTGCCTACCTTTGCTCAATATCTTTCAAATAATCGCTGGAAACCCTATAAGCATTTAAAATACATTTCAGAGACAATTATAAAAAATCTTTATAGCGGTGGACGATTTATTATAAATACACCACCAAGACATGGGAAGTCAGAATTAATTTCTCATTGGTTGCCAGTTTGGTATTTGGATGCATACCCAGAGCGCTGGGTTTTGCTTTCTTCTTACGAGGCGAGCATCGCCACAGACTGGGGTCGCAAGGTTAGAGATACTTTGCAAAACAATGAATGCTGGACAAATATCAGGCAGGATGTAAGGGCGGCTAATCGTTGGTATACTCCAGAAGGCGGCGGCATGGTTACTTGTGGCGTTGGTGGGCCATTAACTGGGCGTGGTGGTAATCTTTTAATCATCGATGATCCCATTAAAAACTGGGAGGAGGCATATTCGCCAACTTATCGCAGAAGGTTGATTGATTGGTTTAATTCTACTTATTATACGCGTGGAGAACCAAATGCTACCATGATTGTAATTCAGACAAGGTGGCATCAAAACGATTTAGCCGGCTGGCTAATGGCTGAACATGCAGACGACTGGACAATTATTAACCTGCCAGCAATTGCCGAAGATAATGACGCGCTAGGAAGAAAACCAGGGGAGGCGCTTTGCCCAGAGAGATATGATATTAATGCTCTAGAAAAAATTAAAGTCAGTACCGGATCTAAGGTTTGGACTTCGCTATATCAACAACGACCAGCTCCGTCTGAGGGATCTGTGTTTAGACACGACTGGATTAGGTTCTGGGAAGAGTTGCCAGCAATAGAGCGCGTAATACAATCTTGGGACATGGCCTTCAAGGACTCAGGTTCTAGTTCTTATGTTGTAGGTCAGATTTGGGGACAGGCAGGTGCAAACTTTTATCTGCTTGATCAGGTACGTGAGCAAATGGATTTTGTGCGTACACTTCATGCGGTAGGTGCATTGTCTAAAAAATGGCCAGAGTCCAGGGCCAAGCTAATTGAAGACAAGGCAAATGGACCCGCCATTATTTCAGCGCTAAAATCTCAACTGTCAGGTATTAAAGCAATTTCACCAAGGGGATCTAAGGAATCTCGTGCCAATGCAGTTGCTCCCTTGTGGGAAGCTGGGAACGTATTTTTACCTACACCTAAACTATATCCATGGGTAAACGATTACATTGACGAATTAACAACGTTTCCGGCGGCGGCAAATGACGACCAGGTTGACTCCACAACGCAAGCACTTAGCCACTTAGACGATAGAAAAACTCAAGCAATACAAGACATTAAAATACCTGAATTGACGCAAGCCAGCCCGTGGAGTATGTTCCATTGATATGGACAATTCACGCCGAAAATATACACGAAAAAAACAATCTTCCAATAAAGATACTGGCCGCAGAGTAAGCCAATTAACCACTGAGCTTGGGACTACTGGGCTAAAAACTTCATCTGGCCAAATAACTGAAGAGTTCTTAACCCAGCTTGATGGAGAAAAGGGATTAAGGGTCTATCGTGAAATGGCAGAGAATGATCCTACGGTGTCTGCTGTTTTGTTTGCAATTGAAATGCTTATACGTTCTGTTCATTGGAGCGCTGAGCCAGTTACTCAGGAAAAAGAAGACGTGGAGCGAGCTGAATTCTTAGAATCCTGCTTGCAAGACATGGAACTTCCTTTTACTGAGGTTATTAGCGAAATATTAACTATGCTTCCGTATGGTTTTTCTATCCATGAAATAGTTTATAAACTTCGTATGGGTAGGACTACAAAATCACAATCAAATTATGATGATGCAAAAATAGGCTGGAAAAAACTCCCAATTAGAGCACAAGATACTATTGATCTTTGGAACCTAACTGATAAAGGCGAGTTAGAAAGCATAACTCAAGTAGCACCTCCAAACTATAATTCAACAATAATCCCATCGGAAAAGTTTTTGCTTTTTAGAACGGCTGCAAGATATGGAAACCCTCAAGGACGATCAATTTTGCGTAGTGCATATAGGCCATGGTATTTCAAAAAGAAAATCGAAGAGTTTGAGGCAATAGGCGTAGAGCGAGATCTTGCTGGATTGCCAACTGCTTATGTTCCTCCAGAGCTTCTTTATGAAAATGCAGGGGCTAAAGAAAAAGCAATGCTCGCAGAAATAAAGAAGATTGTGCGCAACGTGCGCATGGATAGTCAAATGGGGATTGTCTTCCCACAAGCTTTTGATGACTCCGGCAATCGTCTTTATGAATTTAAACTATTATCTGCTCCGGGCGGTAAGCAATTTAGCACAAACGAGATAATTGTTAGATATGATCAGCGGATAGCTATGACCGTGTTAGCTGATTTCATTTTGATGGGACAATCGAATGTTGGATCTTTTGCGTTGTCTAGCTCTAAAACAATGATGTTTTCTACTGCGCTTGGAGCTTGGCTGGATTCAATCGCTAGCATGTTTAACCGAGAGGCAATACCCAAGTTATTTGCAGTAAATGGCTGGACTGGCCCTGTGCCAAAACTGATGCATGGAGATATTGAAACCCCAGATCTTGGCGAGCTTGGCGGCTATGTTACGGCGCTTGCTAATGCTGGCGCTTCTTTGTTTCCTGATGACAAGCTTGAAAGGCACTTGAGGAGGATGGCAAGATTGCCAGAGCCAGAGGTAAAGTAGCATGATATCAGAATTGGAAAGGATGTATAAATTTGAGCGTACTTTATTAGACGAGCTAGACGTGCTGGACGGGTTAGTTGCAATGGGAGAATTTGATAGATCACAGTTTTTTGAACAACGCAGATTATTAATAAAGAAATTAGAGGGAGTTCAAGAGCGAATACACGACGCAATAGTACGCCTTGACTGTGGACATGGCAGGGTATTTTGCCACTTTGACAGAGAAGCACAGTTTAGAATTAACGCAGCAATTGAGCATCAGAATTATTTTGAGGATTATTTATAACACTTAGTGTCTATTGGCACGGAAGTTAAGGAATCAAAATGAACAGAAAAGAACTTGAAGAGGTAGTGTTAAATTTGGAAAAGCGAGTAAGTGCACTAGAAAAAAAGCCTGTTGCTAAGGTAACATCGATAAAGACCGAAACTAAGCCTAATAAGATTGAGATAAGCACAAATAAAAAATAGTTGTATCAACTCTGATGTATCTCCCTATTAGAAAGGCGCTTCCACGTAAGCGTGTATTGCCTAAGCAGCGAGCCGTATTTACTGCTGCTGGTAAGATTGAAAATGACATTGCTAAGTATTTAGAGCGTGCTTTAAAAGATCTTAGAGACAGCGTATCACTTCGCAAATTAGCGAAGATTTTACCGAGCGCAACTGATGAAGAGATTTTTAAGGTTCTTCATGCTAGCGGCATTGATGTAATAGCGACCGGTCTATCAGAAGAACTTGGATCTGGCCTTGCTGCAGGGGCAAAGCTTGCGGCAAAAGATGTAGGCAAGGTTGCGGTACTTGATATGCTGCGACCAAAAGTTACTGAATGGCTAAAAGAATACTCGGCTGAATTGGTTAAGGGAATAGATAAAACTTCAAGAGAGGCGCTTCGTAAAACAATCGAGGATGGCGTTTTACGTGGTAGATCTCCAATGCAAATGGCAAAAGATTTACAGCGAAGCTTGGGATTGACAGAGCGACAGGCTGGGGCTGTGTTAAGAAAACGTGAAGCTTTAGAAGCTGCGGGAATTAAGCCAGACAGAATAGAGACAATAATTAATCAGTATTCTAATAAATTACTTAAACAGCGAGCGGAAGTAATTGCTAGAACAGAGTCTATAAAAGCAATTAATCAAGGAAGAAAAGAGCTGTGGGGCCAGCTTGTAGAAGATGGTGCGATAAGTCCCAAGGTGATACAGGAATGGATAACAGCAGAGGACGAGCGGGTTTGTCCCATATGCGCACCAATGGATGGCCAGCGTAAAAAAATTGGAGAAAACTTTATAGGCGGCGATGGTAGCTCGACCGATGTCCCGCCAATTCACCCAAATTGTAGATGTACCGTTGTATTAGTTGAGGCAAGATAATGAAGCCAATAATTTTATATCATAATGATTGGGATGGATTAGTGTCAGCATGGTCAGCGTTGAAATCTCTTGGATCTGCTGATTTGATTTCTTGCAACTATGAAATGTCAGTACCGGATAATCTTGAAAATCGTGATGTTTATATTTTGGATTTTTCGTTTAAGAGAAAAGATATAGAGGAGATAAAAAAGAATGCCAATAGTTTGCTTGTTATAGATCATCATAAATCTGCTGAGAAAGAATTGAATGGGCTTGATTATTGTCGATTTGACATGACAAAATCTGGTGCAAGATTGACTTATGAATATTTTATTTCTAAAGATTATATTCCTGAACTTGTTAGATATGTTGAAGATCGGGATCTATGGAAATTCAAATTATTAAACTCAAAAGAAATAAATCAAGCTATTCAATCTTATCCTATGACATTGGAATCATGCGATAAGTTAGATGAAAATTTTACCAATGATAATAAGCAAAAAATGATAATAGAAGGCAAGGCGATATTGCGTCAAATAGATAGATTAATTGAATCTGCATTTAATCGTGCGGAGGAAATAACATTAGAAGGCTTTCGAGGCATATCTGTAAACATGCCTGTATTTACTAGCAACGTTGCTCATAAGCTAGGTGAAGATTATGATTTTGCAATATGCTGGTATAAGAGCAAAGATAAATGGAAAAACGAATTAAGATCATGTGACGATGGCGTTGATGTATCCTTAATAGCAGAAAAGTATGGTGGCGGTGGTCATTATCATGCTGCTGGGTTTATGAGCAAAGAACCTATACAAAAATCTAAAAACTCACGAGAATTTTCACAAGAATATTTAGAGGCTTTAGTTAAGCAAGCAAAAGAATATTTACCCAAAGATCTCTGGAAACAATTGCATCGATTAGCGCTTCCTTCTGCAGGTGGAAAATCTGCCTGGCGTAAGCCTGAGTTATCAGTGTTCGAAAAGATTGCGCTTGGTGATATCCGGCAAGAATCATTGATCGCGCTAGATGACGAGGAATTGAATCTTGCGTGGCTAAGACTTAATCAATGGTTTGCTTCTGCACGTAGAAGGAAAGAAGCGGTAGAAAATTATATTGATGCAACGTCTTGCGTCCTTCGCGAGCTAAAAAAACGAGATATGGATATTGATGATTCTTGCGAATTAGCACAAATGGCATTTGTGAGAAAGCAAGAAAGCGATGGAGATACAGATAAATTTTGGAACCAACACTGGCAAGATATGTATCCAAAGTCCGGATCTGGCAAATTTGCTTATCAGCGCCATTGGCGTGGGCTTAGTGAAGATGAAACCAATCTAGAAGATACGCAATTGTTAAGAACTGATCATAGTCTGCATGGTGATTTACGATTTACTAAAGATAATAAAGAGCTGTGGGGGTTTGCTGTATTTTTGGGCAAAGCAGAAGAAAATAAGATCAAAGATCGCCTAATCGGGCTAAAATCAGAGGATAAGCTTAGAGGGTCTCCAAAGCAAAGTCAGTCCCATGATTGGCTAAGTGTTGGTATTGATGAGCCTTATGTTGTTGAGCCTGGCGAAGCTGGCGCTACTACGGAAGCCTTTGCAAAGATTTTTAGTATTGACTCTGGTGATTATGACATGGGTGTTTGGCATCGCCACTTAATTGAAGTATTCCCAAAAGGTAAAGATGTTAAAGGCAGGTTATTGTTTCAATCTGTACCTATTGAAGATGGCAAGCGAGCCTGGATGATATCACGGCCTGAAGATCAAACCCCAATTGCAGAATCCAAGGATATGAAGGACGTATTAACCGAGCTTAGAGCGCGTGGGCATAAATGGCTAATATGGGCCAAGCCAGGTGAAAGACCTAAAAAGATTGAAGTAAAAACTGGCAGAATTGCAAAATCTGCATTAGTGCCTATCTTCTGCTCTAACAATGAAAAACAAATACTTTACAGCGTTGTTGCAGAGCCAGATAGCCTTGATGCTCACAATGAAAGATTATCCTCCGAAGAGATAGAACAGAGCGCCCATGCTTTTATGGATTCATTAAAAATAGGGATTGAGCACAGAAAAGAAGCCAAAGCCAAAGTAGTAGAAAATATTATAATACCCCATGATGTAAAGATATTTTATGGAAAAGAGGTTAGACCAGGTTCTTGGATAGTAGGGATTCATATTATTGATTCTGAATTATGGAAAGAGGTAAAAAATGGAGAATTCACAGGGCTTAGTTTCGGTGGATACGCAAGAAAAATACAGTACGAATAAAACAAAAACCTACACCACAAAAGAAGCTTCTCACCTATTAGGCATCCCTGTTGTTACTCTTCAAAGTTGGGTAAGAAATGAGATAATAAATCCTAAAACCTCTGGCATAGGCCATAGAAAAAGAATTCATTGGATAGATGAAGATTTAGATTTTGCACGATCTTTAAGAGAGGGAACGCAATTTCATAAATACTTGAGCACTGCCAAACAACTGTCTAGAAATATTGGAAAAAATGAGTTTATCATATCTGGTCCAAACGGTGTAAAGGTAGTCTCTGGAGACACTACAATAAACGAAGCGATAAGACGTGGAGGAAAAATATTTATTGTGCTTACTTGACAATAAATCTTAATATTGTTTTTTACAATATATGCCCGCCGATTTAGTTGATTTAGAAGTTCACGAAATAAGTTTGGTCAAAAGACCTGCTAACAAAAAAAAATTCATTATATTTAAAACGGAGGATCCTATGCCAGGAAAGTTGAAGTTGAATGCTGAAACCGAAGACAAATTTAACGAGGTAATCAAGGCTGCTGCCTTGCCTGATGAAACAATCGAAACAATTAAGGAAGCCTTAGCATTGCTTGGCAAGGTAAAAGGCGAAATACCAGCTGGCGTTTTGAGCAATCTTGCTGCCCTTGTTGGTTATGAAACTAAAACAAAAGATCCTTCAAAAAAAGAAGATGAATCGAAGATTAACAAAGAGCAAGCTAGCGTTATTAAAAAAGCAATTGAAGCCCTTAAGGATGAGAAGCAAAATTCCAATGTAACTGAAATGCTTAATGGGTTGCTTGGCAAAGAAAATGCTAAAAAAAGCGAGGTAAATTTAATGAGCGGCGAAGCCAAAGAAAAAATAGAGGCTCTGTATAAAGCTCGTGAAGATCAAGAAAAGAAAATTGAAGAACTTCAGAAAAGCCTTGATAGCGCAAAAAGTGAAATGCTTTTGAAAGAATTCATATCTAAAGCTGAGGAAGATTATAAAAACATGCCAATTAAGGCAGAAGATCTCGGAGCATTGCTTAAGACAGTAAATGAGCACAATGAGAATGCGGGTAAGCAATTGGCTGAACTTTTGACAAAAGCCGACGGAATGGTGGGAGAGTCAAAGTTAATGTACGAAGTTGGAACCAATGTAAGAAAAACAGAAAGTAATAATACTTTCTCTAAAATTGACTCGCTGGCTAAATCAATGATCGAAAAAAGCGAAAAGCCACTTTCGAGAGCACAAGCAATTTCTGAAATTTTGAAAACAAACCCAGAGCTATATTCAGAGTATGAAGCTCAACGATAACGGAGAGATATAATGTCTTTTGAAGGAATTAAAACAAATTGGTCATTGCTTTCTGCTGCAGATTTACGAACTAAGCAGTACTATGCTGTTGATGTTGATACCAGTGGCGAAGCCGCATTAGCTGGTGCAGGTGAGCAAGTATTTGGAAGTCTTCAAAACAAACCTAATACAGGCGAAACGGCAGACGTTCAAGTGGGTGGAATTGCAAAGTTTGTTGCAGGCGCTGCTACTACGCTTGGTGGAAATTTAGCATCAGATGCAAATGGCAAATTAATTGATGCAACCACTGGTGATGCAATTGTTGGTATTTGTTTAGAAGCTGCGGCGGCAGATCTAGACATTATTGCCGTTTTTATTACTAATGCCGGTGAATCCGCTTAATCTGTTTAATAGGAGAATATAATGCCAAGTCCCACACCGAGCGATGTTCATGTTGACAAAATGTTAACTAATATCTCTGTGGCTTATGCTCAATCCAGAGAGAACTATGTCGCTGATAAAGTATTCCCAATGGTGCCAGTAGCTAAACAAAGTGATCGCTACTTTCTATACTCGAAAGGTGATCTTTTGCGCGATGACGCCAAAGAACGTGCTCCTGGAACTGAATCCGCTGGTAGTGGAGTGTCGATTGACAATACACCTTCTTACTACTGCCCGGTAGTATCCTATCATGAAGATGTATCTGACCAGCTTCGTGCTAATGCGGATATTCCTTTGAATCCGTTTCGTGATAGTGCTGAAAATACTATGGAAAAGCTTCTTATTAAAAAGGAGCGAACTTGGGCGGCTGCGTTTTTTGCTGCTTCTATCTGGGATTCAGACTGGACCGGAAAAGCTTCCTCTCCAAGTACAAACGAATTTTTGCAATGGGATGTTGCCAACTCTGATCCATTAACTGATGCAGCAGCAGCTAAGGAAGTTGTCCGTGCCCTTACTGGATACGAGCCTAATACTATGGTAGTTGGACCAGAAGTATACTCAATACTTAAAAATCATAGCGCTGTTACAGATCGCATTAAATATACCCAAAAAGGCATAGTTACTGCTGATTTGCTCGCTGGTCTTTTCGAAGTGGAAAAGTTTTTAGTAGCAAAAGCTATTTATAATTCAGCTATTGAAGGCGCTGCGGATAGTGTTGCTAATATTTACGGCAAACATTGTCTATTAGCTTATGCTGCTCCTAATCCTAGCATACGACGGCCATCAGGCGGCTATACATTCCAATGGAATGGATTAGTGGGATCTGGAGAAATGGGCATTCGTACTAAGCGTTTTAGAATGGAACACCTAGAAAGTGATCGAGTTGAAGGCGAAATGGCCTTTGCTCAAAAACTTGTTTGCGCTGATATGGGAATCTTTTTAGCTGATGCCATCGGCTAAGCAGGTTAAAAATGACGTGGAGCTATAGCGGTGATCCTTCAACTAGTGATCTTGATGAGGTTAGATTCCTCATTGGAGATACTAATAGCGAAGATGAGCAACTCTCTAATGAGGAGATTGCCTATTTGCTAGCGGAGTATACAACTCCGTTGATTGCCGCTATAGCTGCTGTTGAAAATTTAATTGCTCTTTATTCCAGGTACGTTGACCAGAAGACTGGTGATATTTCACTGTCTTACAATCAACGCATTAGCCATTATCAAGATCTTTTGAAAGCTCTTAGACTTAAGCTTGGCAGTTATGCATTGCCATATGCTGGCGGTATAAGTATTGCTGATAAAGATATTGATAATGATGATTCGGATCGCGTAGATCCTGCATTTGATGTGGGCATGATGGACTATGACTAATGAAAGCAAATATGAAAGTCATAGACAAGGATCTAGGTTGGAAGAACATTAAGAAACAGCTTCTTTTAGCTGATGATGCTCATGTTGATGTGGGATATTTTGGCGAGAAAAAATCTCATGAAGGTGAAATCTCTATCGTTGGTATAGCTGCAGTACAAGAATTTGGCAGTCCAAAAAGAAATATTCCTTCAAGGCCGTTTCTGCGTACTACGTTTGAAGAAAAAAACTCAATTTGGCAAAAACGAATAATTGAAGGATTAGAAAAAGTCTCTACTGATGCGGTGAAACTAAGTTCTGCATTGACTGCTGTTGGTGAGTTTGCTGCGTCGGATGTTCGTAGAAAAATTACAGAAATAAGGACTCCACCTAAATCGCCTGTAACTATTGCTCGTGAGGGAGCTGGATTTACTAATCCTTTAATATGGCTAGGTTGGATGAGGAACTATTGTCGTGCTCGAATTGTTGTTAGTGGTAAAAAGCATATAACGAAAGAAGGATAAATGTCGTTGCCGCTTCCAAAACCTGTAGAAATGTTTACTGATATAGACGTTAAACGTTATGCGGCAGGATCATATGTGTCAGGTGTATGGACTCCTGGCACGGAGAGCACAATTTCAGTTAAAGGCAGTATTCAGCCAGCTAAACCCGATGAACTCTTAAATTTGACAGAAGCACAAAGAACAAGAGCGGCCGTAAAAATTTATACAGATACATTGCTACAAACGGCAAATGAAACAACAGGGATTCAAGCTGATAGGGCAGTTTTTGCTGGTGAAAACTGGGAGATTCAGCAAATTTGGCAACATACATTAGGAATAGCTCATTATAAAGCTATTGCGACAAGGCTTGATAGATCATGATTTTGACTTCTGCAATAAGAGCGGCTTTGCTCGAATGGCTAGAAGACGCTACAAGCATGACCTGTATATATGCAGATCAAGCTGGACCACGGCCAGCTACAACTTATATAACTTTAAAATTATTAGGTATACGAAATGTTGGCTGGGATGATCGGCGCGATATAGATAATGTTGGAATTCAAGATATGCTTGGTGATCGAATCGTTACAGCTTCAATTAATGCACTTGGCAATGATGCCTTTGATAGCACAAGACTTGTTTGTAATGCATTGCAAAAAGAAACTGTTAGAGACAAATTAAAACTAGCGGGCCTAACGCCTAGACGTGTTGGTGCTCTCGATGACTTAACCACGTTACTAGATACTGAGTGGGAACCTCGTTTTCATTTTGATGCAGATTTTGGTTTTGTTGATGAATATACAGATGATGTAGGATTAATTGAGCATTTGGAAGCTACAGAAACTTATACAAACGGAATCACTCATATCGATACTTGGACTGTGGATTAGGAGATTAATCATGCCACTAGATGAAATTGTACAAGTAACTATTACACGAGAAACAACAGCTATTTCTCGTACTGGATTTGGTATAATGATGGTACTTGGTGCTCATAAAAGATTTTTGGAACGCATTAAATATTATGCAAGCGCATCTGAAATGGTTACTGATGGCTTTCTAACTACAGATGCGGAGCATATAGCAGCAACAGATTATTTTGCTCAAGATCCAAAGCCAGCACAGATTGCCATTGGCCGTAGGCAAGTTGATCGCGTTACAATTAATATTGATGTAGTGCAAGATAGCACCGATTATACTATTAATATTGAAGGAACAACGCCGGGAACGCCAACGCCATTTACTATTAACTCTGGAGTAGCGGCTACTCAAACAAGCATTTGCGATGCTTTAGTCGTTGCAATTGATGCGGGCTCTGAGCCTGTTGACGCTACGAATGTTGGTGATGATGTACAGATTGATTCTGATCCTGCTGGATCTGCATTTGTTGTAACAATTGGTACTCCTACCTTGTTAAGTGAAGGTGCTTTAGGTACAGCAGAGGATGCGGATACCGCGTTAGCAGCAATTCAGCTAGTTGATAATGATTGGTACGGACTGATGCTCACTGATAGGACAATGGCTCAAGTGCTTCTTGCTGCGGCATGGGTAGAGGCCGATTATAAGCTTTTTATTGCTGCGTCAAGTGATTCGGATATTGTTGACAAGGATGTATCTACAGATACAAGTTCAATTGCTTATACTTTCAAAGCTAATAGTTATGCTCGTTCGGCTGCTTTGTATCACAGTTCAGCCGCTACTGAATACGCCGATGCAGCTTGGTTTGGCAATTGCTTGCCATATGATGCGGGTTCAATTACTTGGATGTTTAAAACTCTTTCTAGCGTAACCGTTGATACCTTAACTACAACTCAACGTAATAATGCATGGAATAAATACGCTAATACTTATGACGCCGTAGCTAGCGTGAATATTACACGTAAAGGCACAGTTGGCGAAAATGAGTATTTAGATGTGATTCGAGGAGTAGATTGGTTAAGAGCGACTATGCAAGAAGATATTTATCAGCGATTAGTTAGCCAGCCAAAAGTTCCCTATACTGATGCAGGTATAGCTTCAATAGAATCACTTGTACGCAAAGTATTAGAAGATGGAATTGAGCAGGGCTTTTTAGCGTCAATTGATTCTCTTTCTGTACCTGCTGCTGCTAATGTATCTGCTGCAGATAAAGCAGCGCGATTATTAAAAGACGTTACCTTTCAGGCCACCTTAGCAGGGGCTATCCATGAAATTCAAATTGATGGCGTAGTGACTGTCTAATAGGAGTATAGTAATGCAAACTTATTCACCTCAAGATACAATCTTAACCATTGATGGTAATATTATCAGTGGTTATGCAGACGGAACTTTTGTTAGCGTAGAGCGAGAAGTTGACGCCTATACTAAGGTAGTTGGGGCAGATGGCGAGGTTAGCCGGACCCGCTCGGCAAATAGATCTGGGACTTTAACACTTACGCTTAAGCAAACTTCAGATAGCAATCGTGTGCTTGGCTCCCTTATGCTTCAGGATGAAACTGATGATAGTGGATCTTTTGATTGCTACGTAAAAGACAACTTGGGCAATAAGCTTTTTACTGGCATTGGCTGGATTCGTAAGGTACCTACTTTTGAATATGGCTCAGATGAGTCTAATCGCGAGTGGGCAATTGATTTGGCTACTGTAACTTTTGAATTCCCAGAGGCTTAAAGCATGCGTCAAACACAAGAGAAAGAAATTGATGGCCAGTTGTGGACTGTATCTCAGTTTTCTGCAACTGAAGGTTTAAAACTGCTTTCACGTCTTACAAAGCTTGTTGGTGGTCCATTGGGTAAGGCTTTTGCAGGGCTTCAAGGTGAAGGAAGTATTTTAGATGCTAAGGTAGATTTCTCTGTGGTTGGTGATGCGGTTGGTGAGCTTGCTTCGCGATTAGATGAAGACGAGGTGATTATTCTTGTTAAACGACTTGTTGCAAATGCGCGTTGTGATGGTCGCGAAGTAGGACACCAATTCGATACTTTGTTTATGGGTAGGTATGCAACTCTAATGAAAGTATTGGGGTTTGTGATTGGGGTCAATTACCAGATCCCTTTAGCCGATTATCTTTCCTCGCTGGCTTCAGCGGGGGAAGTGGAGAGCAAGTCAATATCAAAAGCATCTTAGGTTCTAATAATGGCGCAGTCATTGAAGAGGAGTGGCCTGTGTGGAGATTGGTTCTTGGTCGATATGCAACGTTACAAGAGATCGAGAGTCATTGGTCACTTGATGATTTAATTCGCGCTAATATAGCCTTAACTTTTCAGCAAAAGCTAGAAGCACAACAAGCTAAATCCTTGGCCAAGTTAGGAAAAAATTAATATGGCTGGTTTAGTAGTACGCGAACTATTATTCAAAATGGGATTTAAGGCAGATCCCAAGGCTGCCAACGTATTAGATGAAAAAATTGGAAAGCTACGTAAGGGATTTAAAAAAGTAGGAGGCGCAATAAACAGATTAAGACCAGGTTTTAATATGCTTGGTAAAGGGATTCTTGGCGTTGGCGCTGCGGTAACTGGGCTTGGTGTAGGACTTGGTGCAATGGTTGTTAAGACAGCTAATGCAACTGATCAAATCGGAAAAATGGCCAAGCGCTTGGGTGTTAATGTCGAGCATTTGCAGGCATTAAAACATGCGGCAGACTTGTCAGGTGCATCTTTTAGTGATCTTACGGTAGGACTTAGAACACTTGGCAGGACTTCAGTTGAGGCATTGAAAGGCAATAACGAATACTCAAAATCATTTAGACAATTAGGCGTTGATGTAAAAGATAGCTCTGGGCGCATGAAGGCACCTGTTCAGCTATTACTTGAAATAGCTGATGGTATGAAAGGCATTAAAGATCCAGCCCTAAGAACAAAAATTGCAATGGATACCTTGGGTCGAGGTGGGGCGGCATTAATTCCAATGCTACAAGGTGGCAGTGCGGCGATAATGGAGATGATGGAGGAGGCTCGTAAGTTAGGTCTAATTGTTGGCAAAAAAGGTGTTCAATCAGCAGAAGATTTTATGGATTCGTTAACTCGAATGAAAGGCACTATTGGAGGGCTTGTAGTTGGTATTGGAATTAAATTAATGCCAGTTTTCAAGAAGTGGATGGATAAAATCAAGGAATGGATTCTTAATAATAAGGATGTTATTGCACAAAAGATTCCAGAACTTGTGGAAAAACTTAGTAAGGTATTAAAAAAGGTAGGCGCTGTTGCATTTAAAATGCTTAAAGGAGCACCTGGCGCAGTAGATAAAATAGCTGGCGCGCTTCCTGCAATTATTGACAGTCTAGGTGTTATATTAAAGTTAGGCAGAGGTATTTTTTGGGTATTTGAAATGCTAGGAACATTGATGGGTACAGTTGCAGCAATGATAGTTACAAGCGTTATGAGCGCTTATGAATCAGTTATGCAATATTTTGGTGAGCTTTCAAAAGCTTGGGATGGAATTTTGCTAGGCATTATAGGAGTTTTTGTTTCTATTGGAGAAAAAACCACAGCCTTATGGAGATCTATTAAAGCTGGTTTATCCACGGCATGGGATGCGATAGTAGAATTTTTTAGTGGTATTTTTGGTTTTCTTGGTGCGCTGCCATCCGGCATATGGAATGCTGTAACTTCAGGTTTTTCTAAAGCTCTAGACTGGATTAAAGCAAAGATATTGGGGCTTAAAGACTGGATGAAAAGCAAGCTTGGTACGCTATGGAAGTGGCTTGGAGGAGAAGAGGAAAAGAAAATAAAAATCAGTGTGGAGCAGGCTAGGACTGCTTTTGCTGCTGCGGGAAATGGGCCTGCATTGGCTGCGGTAACTCCTGGCGCTGCTCCAGTAGGACGTGCTGAAGCTGGTAGAGGAGCTTTAAGTTATCAGCCTGTAATAAACATTACAGTGCCTCCAGGCACACCTGCAACTGAGGCCGAGCGCGTTGCAGATGCCACTGCCGCAGTATCAACACGGACATTTCGACGTGCATTGGGAGATATTGGAAGATGAATTCTCCCTTTCTTTCATTGCTTGTGACTGAGCCTGTTGAAGGATTATCAGAGACAATCACTGAGATTCCGCTTGATGCTCGTATTTCAACAACTCACAATCACACAGCACAAGCCACAGAATTCCCAGTGGAAGAGGGCGCAGTAATAACAGATCATGTGCATTTAAAGCCAACTGATTTAACCATAGAAGGATTTATATCTGATTCGCCCATAACGACAATTCCATTATCAATGCCACGGATGAAAGGTGATACAAGCGATGAATCAACAAATTATTCACGTTCAATAAATGCTCATGATATTTTAATGCAGGTATTTAGAGCCAGGGCACCAATGACAGTAGTTACCAGATTTCAAACTTATGAAGACATGATAATCACTGGTCTAAATATCCCAGAGAGCAGAGATAGAAGTACTGGCCTTTGGTTCACAATGAACCTAAAAAAGATTACAACTATTAAGACATTATTGGGCGTATTGCCTGCTGATGTAATTGCAGCTCTAAAGAGAAGACGAAAGAAGACAAAAAAACGCCAAGAAGAAAATACACAAAAGTCAAAAAATAGAAAAGATATTCAGAAGTTTTTAGAGACAGGAGCACAGTCTACCAGCCCTGCAAATGCAGATACTAGCACAGCAACTAGAACTGCTGTAAATAATATATATAAATCTCCATCTACCAAAGAACCAATTAAGAGGGCATCAAAATAATGTTAGAGATACCAGTCAGGACGGATATTTATTGGTATTCTGAAATAGTAGAGTTAGATGGAATATCTTATCGTTTTGATTTTAGTTGGAATACTCGTGATGAAAGGTGGCATGTCTCAATATTTTTGGTAGATGGAACTGCTTTGGTTATGGGTATTCCAATTGTTGTTGATTGGCCACTTTTAAATCGCTTTGCAAATAATAATTTGCCTTATGGACTTTTGATAGCAATTGACACAACAGGTCAAGGCATTGAACCAGGGATTGAAGATTTAGGAGACAGGGTAAAACTGGTTTATTATCCAGTAGATGAAATAGCATTAACATGAGCGCAGAACTTTATGATAGAGTAGCAAGTTTAATAGTGGCCCCTATATCTGGGGCTGAAGGAATTACAATTGAAAATTTGCGTTTTGCTTTTAGAATTGAAAAAACTGGAACTTCTGAAGCAAATAAAGCAAATATAAAAATTTACAATCTGTCGGAACTTACTCGCGATTGGTTACAAACCAAAGATCAAGCGGTAGTATTAAATGCAGGATATAGAGATTTGAATCAGCGTATTTTTGCTGGTGTTATTTATAGACTTGAACACAGGCGAGAGAATGTTGATTTCATATCGGAGCTAGAGTGCCGTGATGGTGGAATAGATCTTAGCGAGCCAGAGTTCCAAAGAAGTTATCCTCCTGCAATACCAAAACTTAGAATAATAAAAGACATAATTAATGCTATGCCACATACTGGAGAAGGCATAATTTCCGCAACTGGAGTCGCAGGATCTTTGGCAAAAAAACTTAGCTTGACTGGCTCATGTAAGCGCATTCTTGACAAGCTTGCTAAATCTTGGAGCTTTTCTTGGTCAATCCAAGATGGCAATATGCAAATACTTAATCCTGAAACTGGCACACTGACAGGCAGTGATCTTGCTATGATAATTAAGCCAGATAGTGGACTGGTAGGAACACCAACTAAAACCAATCGCGGCATGAAATGCAAGACTTTGCTTATTCCTTCTATAAAACCAGGGACTTATATAACTTTAGAAAGTGAATTCTTAACTGGTCACTATAAGGCAGAAAGTCTTATTCATGAGGGTGATACCCATTCAGCAGAATGGACAACTGAAATTGAAGGCAGAAAGTTAACTTGACAACGGTTACAGATATAGGTGAACCAAACTTAACTCAGGTATTAGAAGAGGTGATATCCGTTGCATCTGAGGAAGTACGTGTTTGTGTCCCTGGCGTGGTAACCTCTGCAGACATGGAGAATGCTAGAGTTGATGTTCAGCCAGCAATTAAACGTAGTGGCTCTATTTTCCATGAGCCAATAGTTCAGGATGTTCCTTTGTGGTTTCCTAGAAGCACTAAGGCAAGTTTTACATTTCCAGTTGAGACTGGAGATGATGTCTTATTAGTATTTAGCGATAGAAGCTTAGAAGATTGGTTGGCAGTTGGCGGTGGTAGAGCTGTCAATGCTCAAGATTCTAGAATTCATGACATTACAGATGCAATTGCAATCCCTGGAAAACTTACAGGCGTATCTTCAAATCGAGTTAATGATATAAATTTGGAAATAGGTGGAGCTGAATTGCTTTTAACTGGGTCTGGCAAGATTGCCCTAGGTAATAGCTCTGCAGAAGTCCTAGAAGTTATTTCTGATTTTATGAATGTATTATTAACCTTTATTGGCGGTCTTACTCCGATGTATTTTGATAGCTTCTCAGGCCCATGTACTCTTAATGTAACGTTGCCAACACCACCAACAAGCGCAGGGGCTTTAATACAAAATTTGCAAACAAAAATTGACGCACTAAAGGCAACTTTATGATAGATCTTACTTTAGATAATACGCATGATCTTGTTATTGCTGATTATGATTTAGATCTATCAGCTGGTGTAGCAGTAGTTGCGCAACGCTTGGAAATTATTCTCAAATTATTTAAGGGTGAATGGTATTTAGAAGAGAATGCTGGCGTACCATATTACCAGGATATTTTGACATCAAAACCTAGACTATCTATAGTTGAAGCAATCCTTAGAAGTGCTATTATGGCTTCTCCTGAAGTTGAATCAATGCCAAAATTTAATATGGAATATGTTGCTAGTACAAGAAAGTTAAACGTAGATTTCAAGGTAGTTAGCTCCGAGGGCGAGGTGGAAGTAAGCGAGGTATTACCATGAGTTATGGAATTACCACTGAAGGCTTTATAAGAAAGCACTTACAGACAATAAAAGAAGATCTCGAAACTGCTTTAAAAGCTGAGTTTGGCGATACGATCAATCTTGCTTCTGATTCTGTATTTGGGAAAATAGTTGGAACCATGGCTCAACCAATGGCTGACTTGTGGAGCCTTATGGAAGATGTCTACAATGCAATGTATCCTAGCACTGGCTCTGGGGTAAGTCTTGATAATTCATGTGATATTGTTGGTGTTGTAAGAAATGCGGCTACACGTTCTGAAGTAACTTGTGCTTTAGAGGTGATCCCTGGTGTGACTGTAACTACTGGTAGCATAGTTGCAACTAATGTTGCCGGAGATCAATTCCAACTAATTGCGGATTGTACTCCTGTTGTAACATCTGCTGTGCAGGCCAAGACTTCTGTTAATGGTCCAGTTGCGCCTGGTGCTTATACTATTACAATAAACGGGACTCCTTTTACTTATACGGCAATAGGCGGCGATACTCCTTCGGATATTTCTTTAGCTCTTGAAACTTCAATTAATGCTGGGGCTGAACCTGTCACTTGTGCAGATCAAACAGGTGGTGTTGACTGGATAGACGGAGATATAGGCGTAGATGGTCAGCCTACACCTTTTAGTATTGTAGTTACTGCAAATATGCAAATTGATTATATAGCTGGGTTAGCTGATTTTGAATCAGTTGAGACTGGAGAGATTATTGCTTTTGCAGATACTTTGACTGTTATTGTAACTCCAATAAATAACTGGATAAGCTGTATTAATCATGAGGATGCGGAGCTTGGGGACGAGGAGGAGCTTGATTCAGAGCTTAGGGTAAGACGAGCGCGATCACTTGCCATAGCCGGGGCAAGTGTCGTTGAAGCAATTAGGGCAAGCCTATTGGATATTACTGATGTTGATAATGTGCGCGTTTTAGAAAATATAACAGATGTTACAGACGGAGCTGGCCTTCCTCCACATTCATTTGAGGCAATTGTCAAAGATGGTGATGGTGATGATATAGGGGCTGCTCTTTGGGCAGATAAGCCTGCAGGAATTGCTACTTATGGATCGACAACTGTGCAAGTGTATGATTCGGAAGGCATTTTGCAAACATTATATTTTTCTAGACCAACCGAATTGGATATATATATTATTGTAGAATATCATAAATTAGCAAGCGCTGAGGGTGAAATATTCCCATCAAATGGAGAAGATCTTATAGCAGAATCGGTTTTAGCAACTGGTCAAGCTTTAGATATTGGCAATGACGTAATTCAGCAACGATTTTTTGGTCCTATATATATTGCATGTACGGGAATTGAAACCCTTACAATGAAGGTTGGAACTTCTGCTCCTCCTTCACAAACAACACCTTTTGCAATTGGTGATCGCCAAATAGCGATTTTTGATTCAAGCAGAATAACAATAACAGAGGTTTAGTAATGGCCATAAAAGAATGGACTACTGACTATCCTACTACGCAAGATGCAGACCCAATTATTGGCAATCAGCCAGAGTTAGCAAATGAATCGGCACTTGGCGCCGGGGATGGCGATGCAACTCGAGTTAGTCAAATCCACATATTAAGAGATAAGTTACAAGCTGTTGCTAAATTTATAGGTGATGATGGTAATTTACCAGCTGATAGTTTGCGAGGGAAGACAGCAATTAGCGAGCCTATTATGCTTTGGACAGGAATATTGTTTGCGAAGAATGATCTGCTTGATGATTCTGTTATTGATCCAATGTGGACTCAATCTGCAGGTGTAGGAAGTATTGCAGAGACTACAGAATTGCAAATGATTGTTCCTCCTGCTGCAACAGCTATTTGGACTACAGCGCTTCAATCTTCTCCTATAGTCTTGACTTCGCTTAACGAGCCTAGGGATTTTACAATTACAGCACATTGCACTTGCGATGCAAATAATGATACAGCAGGGGGGTTAAGCATTGCATTAGGAACTGATATAACACAGAAACAACATATCAAGCTTGGTCGAGTAGGTGGAGTTTATCAAGTATGGAATGAGCTACAAAATGATGCAGCAGGAACAACTGTTCCTGTAGGTCAGGATAATGCTTGGCTTATGATTGGCCGTAGAGGGAATTCAATAATTACTGGATTTAGTTTGTTGCCACACACAACAGAACCACCACATGCCGCGTATGCATTTTTACATAATCTTATTGAATTAGACTGGACTGCAAGTAATCATTTTGGTTGGGTTACAGCAATGGCTGCATATAACTGGAGTACAGTACCAGGTTGCACAATTGACTTTAGAAAGTTTAGGCAAAGTTTTTAAATGGCTTGGGGCACACAGCAATATGGTCAGCAATCATGGGGGTATTACTCTATTTGTGGAGAAATCTCCGATCATTTAAGCTTGGTTCTTGCATTGCTTCCAGGCCAATTTGAAGAAAGCACCAATTTACGCAAATTAATAACTGCTTTTGTTGGTCCTAGTACATGCATTACTCATGGACTACAAGAAATTGAAAACGAAGGTCAGAAGTTAAAGCGTGATCGCTGGCTGTGGTATGCCTATGGTAAGCAGCTTGATATGCTTGGTGATATAATTGGTGAAACAAGGACTTCTGATAATGATGATATCTACCGAGTTGATCTTTGGATAAAAATAGCAATAAATGCTTCACAGGGAGATCCAGAGAGAATAGTTGAAGTAATAAAACTAATTACACAAGCAACTCAAATACACTATATGGAAAAATACCCAGCTAGGGTATATATATATGTTCACAAAATACTTGGGACGAGTGGACTAGAAAGACTTCAAGACACTGTCCCCGCTGGGGTTGCTGTAACTATAAGCGCTAGCGAATCAGGCGAACCTTTTATATTTGGATATGATAGAGATACAGGTGGAAGTCCACATGGGAGCCTACTGTCATATGGTGATGGATTTGGAGAAGCCACATTGCCAGACGAGGGCGGTGATTTTACGGAGATATTTGTGCCATGACAAAACCAACTGACAAACCAGAGTTTGCAAAGCTTGATCAAACCGATCCCACAAGTGGGCAAAACAACGTCATTGAGCCGCCCACAGCTTGGAAAGATTATGGTTGGAGCTATCAGGAAAAGCCGCCAAGAAATTATTTTAATTGGTTGCATCGATTGTCTTATGAGTGGATCAATTGGATTGATGACGCCATTCAAAGGCCCTTTAGTTTTGTTGTAGCTGCATCTGATGCTCCAGCAATAGCTAAAGAAGCTGCAAACTACGTTTGTGATGGGACAAATGATGAAGTTGAAATAAGCGCTGCTATACAAGCCGCCTATGCTTCAACTGCTGGTGGGGGAACTGTACTTTTGACCGAAGGTGCTTTTGTAGTAGATGGTGCGATAACTTTAAAGACTGGAGTAAATTTAATTGGGCTAGGGGAGTCAATTACTGTAATTAAAGTAGATGCAACTGCAACTTCAAATTTCTATGTATTGAATGGCACCGACGTTGGATTTGTAACTATTGCCAATCTTTACATTGATGGGAATTCTCCACAACCTACTTTTGGCCATACTGGGATTTATATTGGCGGCGTTGCGCCAATCACTGGAAATGAAATATTTATTTACAATGTACGGGTTGGCAATATAGATACCCATGCGGAATCGCTGGCAGGTCATGGCATTGTAATAGAAGCGGGGACCCATCAACATATTATAAATTGCAGAATTGATAGTAATAAATCAAATGGCATACATATTGCTGGTACTACTACTCAAACATTTATTAGTAATTGTTATGTGCGAAACAACGCATTGATTGGGATTTATACCAGTACGGAAGATACGACTATATCTAATAATCATGTTGCGGAAAATGCTATTAATATAGCCGCAAGTGCAGGAACAAGAACTAATATAATAAATAATTTAGCTCTGTCTTCTACGTCCGCAGGTGGTGGTGCAGGTATTTATGTTACTAATAATTCGACAGATATCAGAATACAGGGCAATGATGTAAGGTCAAACGATGGACAAGGCATATTCGCAGAGACTGCGGATTTTACTACGATCAAAAATAATTATGTGCAAGAAAATGGAGACATTGGAATAAAGCTAACAACTAGTGATTATTGTAATGTCTCTGAAAACATGGTTAAAGGCAATTATACGGATGGGATTGTACTAGATACCGTTGAGAGTAGCATTGTGCAGGGCAATTTTGCATATGAAAACAGTACTGGACCTGGACTTGATACAGGAATAGATATTCAATCATGCGTAGATTGTCATATAACCGATAATACAGTACGTGGAGTAACAAATCATAACTATGGTATGCAGTTAGGATCATCTAGCACTTGTTTATGCGTAGATAATGATCTTAGGAATGCGTCGATATCACCAGTAAATAACTTATCTGGCACTGGAAAAACAAACCCTGATTATATTTGGGATCAAGGTTTGTTAGCCCATACATTAAATAATATATTATTAGCAAACAAGATAACCACAGACCCATAGAAAACATTTTATAAATTATAAGTTGCATAATGACGATACCAGACGAATTAAAAACACAATCATCAAAGCCAACGGGTCAAGCTTACCCAGCGCTAAAAATGGATCCAGATGATAAAAGCTCTCCTATTCCTGTTGTTATGTCTTCTGGTTTTTTTTGGAAAATGATGGGCATTTTATTGATCCCTACAATAGGGGCAATGTCCGCAGGCATTAGCATGTATTGGCAAATGGATATCCATATGGGCAGAAAAGATATTCATCCACCAATTGCGGATTTAGAAACAAAAAAAGATGCAACGGTAGCTCGCTTAAAGCTTGTCGAGGACATAAAAGACAAGGTTCAACTTGAGATAGGCGAAGTAAGATTACAGCAAAAACAGCAAATAGATAAACTTAGTGATAGGTTAGAAGAACGCCAGATACAAGGAATGAAAAAGATTTTACAAGAGTTTAAACGTACTAGAAATACTGTTAGCAAAGCACATACTCACGATTAGGAGATATGAAAATGATTAAAAGCGGAGTAAAAACAAGTGAATTTTGGTTAACCATGGTAGCTACTTTAATTGGTGCATTTATGGCATCAGGCATGCTTCCTGAAAATCATATTGCTCTAAAAATTTGCGGTATTGCATTAGCGGCATTAGCTATGCTTGGATATAATGTATCTCGTGGGATTGCCAAAATTGCAGACAAGCCCAGTCTTGTTATGGAATTAGTTGAAGCAAAAGAAGAGGAATGGACAGAAGAAGAAAACAAAAAGGAATAATCGAAATGAGAAAATTAATTGCTTTTAGTTTTTGCCTTGTTTTTCTTTGCAGCTGTGCAGGTTGGCAAAAAAAAACTCGAATATCTCTGACTGGTGCGCATACAGCAGCAAAAGGGTTGTCTGCTATCGTAGAGCCAGTCTATCGGAAGAAATGCAAAGACGAGGCACTAAAATGTGCAGCCAAAGAAGACAAGATATGCAAAGCGCTTACTGTTTGCCAGGGAGAAAGAAGAACGATAAACAAAGCAATTACAGCTGTTCATATCGCTGTTGCAGCTGGACATGGTTTCTTAGCAATAAGTGATAAAACACAGTCTGAGAATACGCTCATTAAAGCACTTAATCTAATACAAGAAATAAATGAAATGCTAAAAAAAGGAGGGCTGTTATAATGGATCTAACAAAGTTTATACCCTCTATTATAGAAGCGATTGTTTCTTTATTTCAAATTGCTAAAGCTGCTGGATTATCAGAAGAGGACATGTCTAAGATTAGATTAAAAGTGATTAAAGAAATAGATCGCATTGCAGATCAACAAATAAAAGACGAAGTTGAAGAAAACGCAATAGTAAGAGGCGAAGGTTGACACCATATTTATTAGCGTTGGCAATGTTCGCACAACCTAACGCAACGGTTGGCAAAAAACAGTTGCATTCTGTAGCTCGTGCGATATTGCCAGCTGCTAAGGTCTATAAAATAGATCCTGTCCTAATTGGTGCGCTAGTGTTGATTGAATCTGGTGGACGTAATATTGTAGTTTATAAGCGTGGTAAGAAAAGAAAAGGTGCCGATGTTGGTGTTTTTCAAATTCATTGCCCTGAAGCTTCTGTGAAATGCATTGATAAGCATAATAATCTTAATCGTGCTGCTTATCGTTCTGCTAAAATTCTTTCATTAGGTCGCAAAATTTGCAATAGGCCACCTAATGGATACAAGAGAGTTTGTGGCCGTGGTTGGACTGCTCGTTACAATCCGGGCTCTGCTCGTTGGCAAATAAGACTTAGCAAGCAATATGAACAACTAAAAATCTGGATTTCTAATTATAAACAAAGAAATCTTTTAAGTTTGAGGAGTGAAAGTCATGGCTTTTGATAATCTTGCGCCTAATCCTTTTTCTATTATGCAACAAATGAAAGCTGGTAATAATTTTGATGGTAGTGCGCCAGAGGATAGCACAGTCCCATTAGTAGTTGCTTGGTCAGAAAACGTTTTCAAATTTGCTCCAGGTGATAAAGGTGGCTTGTTTGATCTAGATGATATTGCATATAAAGGAAATGAACAGGGCCCATTTGCATTAGTTGGGATTGAGCTAAGTCTATCTGGTGATCAAACATCTTGGACGTTATCTCGCATTGACGTGTTTTCAAATGAGCTTTTGATATATGCTGGGACAACAGAAACAAGCTTTGTAGCAACTTGGGAAAATAACGTAATCCTATTAAATGGAGAAAATTTAAAGCTTGTAACGGTTGGATCTCCAACAAATGCAATGATTGCTACCATGAAATTTGCGCCGCCATGGCCAGTGAAAGGATATTAATATGCCTATTTTGAGAGATGGAATAAGACAAATTGACGCATTAGGGATCGTTTCTTGTCCTTCTCCAAGCGATGGGTCAATATTAAGCTATAAGACAAATATATGGCGTGATTCCATAAGGGCGTGGAACATTGGAGCTGGTAATGCAGATGGTGCCGGACTTGTAAACACCACAAGTGCAGCTAGCGGAGCACAGCAACACAGTCCAAGATTAAGGCTAGGTGGCCAAGGCTGGAAGACTGATGCAACTGCAGCAAGCCAAGCGGTAGAATTCTTTTTAAAAAATGTACCGATTCAAGGAACATCAGCGCCAACTGGCAAACTATATTTTTCCAGCTCTATTAATGGGGCTGCAGCCACCGATCATCTTTATATGGATAGTTCTGGTAATATAAAATGGGAGAGTGATCTTGGTGGGAATATTGGCGCGAGTGGTGCGAATAGACCTGGTTTTATTTATTCGGCTTGGAGTAACGCAACTAGTGGTTTTATCTGCAACTCAACCGAGCTTAGGCAAGCAAACTTTTCTACTGGACTTGGCTCAACTGGTTCTCTGATTATGACAGCAAATTATCCATTGATCATGTTGAACCAAGGGCGGACAGATGGAGCAGGAAATATAGTTAATGCTTCGGTCTATGATGTAAATGCTGCGGCCATAGACGAAGATACAATATTACATTCAGTTGGTTGGACAAATAACGTCAACGCATATCAAGAGCAGATAGCGATCAAGGATAATGGAGTTGTGCGCTTTGTGAATTCTTGGGCGGTAATTGATGCGCCTACTGGTCAAGATGGAGATCTAGCGTTCGTTACTAATGGCGATACTGGTTCAGCATGCTTGGCATTGTCAGTTAGTGGCACATGGTACCGCATTGCTTTAGGTGCAGCTATTTCAGCCACGTAAAAAGGAGTCAATATCAATGACAATAACATTCAAATCTGAAGGAACTGTGGAAAATAAGGATATTCAGCGAATAACCTTCATTCTTGATAACACAGGTCAAGTTGATCGAGCTGAATTAGTTTATAAGGTTGAAGGCCCGAATGGCACAGAGTCCAAGACAATAAATTGGCTATTAACTACTGCACAGAAAAACAGCGTAGCCAGTCTTTTGCCCGATGCAAAAACGCAGTTAGAAGATAAACATCAATTAGCTATTGTAAAATAATTCATAAAGAGGCTAGTTAATGCGTAATCTATCAAAAGAAGAGTTAGCGCAACTTAAACCACAATTCGGACAAGCGGCAAGGTTAGAAGCTGCACTTAATAAACAAATAGCCGAAATAGAAGCTGAATTGATTGAGCTAAAAATTAACTGCGAAGTTCCACTTGATTGTGGAATTGATAAAAATAATGGAAAATGGTTTGTATTGGGACACAACAAACAACCAACTACTTTAATTAAAGAAAATAAACCACCTGACAATAATAGTTTATAGATATGCCAATTCTAAGAAATGGAATAACACAATGTGATCAAAATCAAGCAGATATACAAACGCTTGAAATTGAAAAAACTAGTCAAACAACGGGTATTTTGCATCTGTATGCAAATGCATCAACAGGAGATGATAGCAAAGATGGGTCAAGCATAGCGAACGCAGTCAAAACACTTCAACGCCTATTAGTGCTTACACCATATCTTATAAGACATTGGGTAGTATGGCATATTGATGGCGTTTTTGAAGATCCTGGAACCATGTATCTTGCAAAAGATATTGCTCCACTTGTCGGAGATGTAATTGAAGGATTAATAATAGATGGTGGAGATAGCTACACTGTAGTAGTTGGGCCTTTTACAGCGGATATAAATTCAGTTTCCTCGATTGGTGATTCCGGTCAGACATGGACTGTGAACACTTATCAGGGTTATTTTGTAGAAGTAACTTCTGGGCCTGCTATTAATGAAGTTCGTATGATTCATTCAAATACTGCAACAACGATAATTCCAGTTAAAAATTTCTCTGTAGATCCTGGAGTAGGTGCTACTTTTAGAATCGTAAAGCCGGCAACTGTAATAAAATCAACCGGGGCTTGGCAATCCTTCTATGCTTCTGGTACTGGCACGGGACGGATTTATTATCAGCGTATTACCTTTGAAGGTTCCAACATGAACGTTGGCTCCTCGGGCGGCAATTTGAGTTACATGACTATAACTCACTGTGTTTTTGAAGCTATTAAAAGAGTTGCTTTTTATGGGACTGCATTAGTTGCACAACCAACATATAGAGATCCAGATGATCCAACAACTGTCATTTCTTACTCAGTAGCTGGACTTGGAGTAAGGGGCTGTGAAATTTTATTGCATGGTTTGGCAGGTGGAGGTTTTGCAGAAAATGGAATAAGAGTATCATATGTATATGAAATTAGAGCAAATAATACTCTTATTGGCTATTCTGGACAGGGCTCATTTATAAATAAAATTTCTGCTTATAAGACAGGTAGACAAAATAATGCGGGTAGTCAATTTGTAAATAATGCTGGTTATGCAACAACAATAATTGACGGTTCTGATGTCGATGGCGTTATTTGTCAACATTCACAATTGAAATTTGGAGATGGAGTAACAATTTCTAATAATACTGATAATGGGATAAGGGCTTCTAATTCTCATATCGAATTTACTGGAGTGATTGCTGGCACTGGAAATGGTAAATATGGAGTGCATGCTGATAAAAATTCTTTAGTTGAAATAACAAACGGATCAACACCAACTCTTACTGGAACTTCAGGAAATACTTCTACTGATGGAGTTGGCGCAAATAATACATGGGTTCAAATTGATGCAGGAACCTATATCAATGATACGGCTGAGTTTACAAATTTCAATGAGGGCTAGAAATGAATAAAGCTTATACTTGCCATCTATGCTCACACGAATTCGATTTGGTGCCAGATAATGATTATGAAATGTACATCGTTAATAATAACGAAAAATTACCGGAAAAAATAAAAACGAAATGCCCAAATTGCCATGAGATATATAAAATCAATCTTAATATTATGGCCTTAGAAAATTAATCTTCAGCATGGTTAAACATTATTGCAAATTGTTGGAACTTCCATAATGTCTAATGAATGTTATCTTTGTGATGGTAGTGGCAGTTGGGTTGATGTGGAAGCAAGCCAAACTGTAATATGTCCAGTATGTTATCCTATAGAGGCAAGCAATCAAAGCACAAGCCGAGTTGACTTGCCTAGATGGTATCAGTCTTACTGGTATTCTATGCCAGCAAAATATTATGGTCTAAGTTTTCAAGTAAACCCTTGGCTTTTGATAATCCATTCAGGTGCTCGTGCTGCAGGGGTAGCTGAATATATGGTAGCGCCAGGTGATAATAGACAAGTATCAACCCAATTTTCTTGGTCAATAACTCAAAATGCATTAGTACAGCAAGTTCCCATTTCTAACGTGGCTTGGCATGTAAAGAATAAATGCACATATAGAAACCAAAATAGACTTAATTACTGTAGTATTGGAATAGAATTGCCTGGACCATGGGATAAGAAAAGGACTGATGAAGAACTTGGCATACTTCGAGATACTGTTATAAAATTAGTTGAGCTTATGCCCAGTCTAAGATATTGTGTGGGACACGGTGACATTGATGAAAGAAAAAAAGATCCTGGCCCTTATATGAAATGGTCGATATTAAATGGTCTTGGTCTTAGTGGCCCTAATGTAAAACCAATCATTATCTAGTCCCTGGGGAATCTTCCGGCAATAGAATAAAGCTAGTTATAAGCTAAATATTCTTCAATAAAATTTCTATTGTCTTAGCTGTATTTTTATGCAATATCATTTTTTCTTTGTTGTTTTTATACCATTCGAATGGATTAAGATTATTTGAATATGACCAGCCTGCACCAATCCAGTCAGCTATCATTTCCTTTACATATTTTTCTGGGATTTCTATAGGATTTAATTGTCCATAGTCGCCTAAAGAAACCCATGATTGCCAGTGGTGATTATTTTTTTGATGGTGTAACCATGCGTTTTGAAATTCTATTGGTTGCTCATTATGATTACATGTTCTATTGGCATTCCTTATGTTTTTCTTTGTTCCATCTTTGTTATAAAATTGATTAACATATGGAGTCCATTCAATTGGCATAAATTTCGATAGGTCGTGAGTTAATCCACGAAGAAAAGAGACTCCAACAATTCTACATCCAATTAAAACGCCAATTTTGTGTTTAAATAATCTCTTGGCGTAGCTAAAATGTGCTTTAATCATTTCTTATATCTCCCTAAAAAATCTCCTATCGACCAGAAGCGGATTAATAAAAATAATTGCAAAAACTCGTCGATAGGAGCAATTGTACGTCGTCTAGGTAGCGCATATTTGTCTTTTAGTATTGTAATGCTTCTGTGTTTTTGCAATCAGTCTGACATTATCCATTTTAATCGTTTTGTTTTAGTTTCTTCAATATATCCTAATTTTTTGAATTGATCCCAGATCTCTTTTGCTTCTTTAGCTTTTTTACCAGTCTTTTTAAGGCTTGCAATTGTTGCGCTTTTTGTTGTTGATATTGTGTCCATAAATGCATCATGCCCAAGCATGTTATAAAGCTCTAAAACAAGTGAATTATTATTTGTTATTTTATCTTTCTTGATTTGATTAATAATTAGCTTTTGGCCTTCGTGTTCTATGTTGCCGTCTTGTTCTAAGTAAGCTATTAATGCATCGTCTAATTGGGCTAATCTATCCTTAAGCATTTTTCTTGCAAGTGCGTAGCGTGTAGCTTGATCGTTTGTTAGACTAATGTTAATTGCTGTATCTGGCACTAAATAACCATTGACTTTGTTAATAAGAGAAGCTCTTGCTTTGCAGTTATTACGAACAAGACAGTGATCACAGTGTGGACCTGGCGTGAAATTATCTGGATCATTGCTTGCAACAATTAACTCTATTTCTTTTCGCGCACTAGATAGAGTAGAATCGTTTAGATACAACTCGTCATAAGTCAAATCCGACACTAATAT
>JGI24724J26744_10000095_pt1 | contig 76397 bp, 70 predicted proteins | sample Cruoilmetagenom7_FD_26744 | JGI IMG/M metagenome (IMG submission 26744) | reverse complement strand
CATCACAGACAGCACGCCGCATAATGAATCCAATCAGATGAGCCAAACTCTCTCTTAGTTTAGGCAGCCATTGGTCCCAAAAACCCTGACGACAGACACTTCCTGGAATTCCAACACTCGATTTGAAGCTCCGGAGCAGGACCTAATTCCATACAGTAAAGTGGCGCTAGTTTCCTAGACACCTGCCGTGTTCATTCTCTTTTGTTTGATTTCATAGTCAACTGATGACAGCTTTGGAAGATATGGCGGCCCCGGAAGGACTTGAACCCTCAACCTCGGACTTAGAAGGTCCTTGCTCTATCCAGTTGAGCTACGGAGCCGCATAAACATCAGCACGTGTATGGCAGAAGATTTTCACCAATCTCACATGTTATCAAACAAGATCACCGTGAAGCTGCGCCATGCCTATGTTCTTGGTCGTTATGAGCGAAGTGCGCGGCTCCATCAAGGGGCCAACAGGCTATATTTCGCGGAACCACTTTGGCAGGATCGTGCGGCAGACATAGTTGATGAAAGGTGGCTTTACGATGCCGCGCTTCGGGTCCCGCACCGGATTGTCGCGAATTTCACTGTAGCCCAACGCAACTGCTTCCTCCCAAGGCAGCTCTTTAGCGGCGGCAAGTTTTCGGAAAAAGCGTTTTGCGTGAAAATCTGGATTAGCCCAACCGTTCACATTCCAGTCTTCACCTACTGTATCAGCAACCGACTGGCGCACAGCATTCGTTGCCTTAAGCGCTTCGGAATTGGCGTGTTTGAGGTGCACAAAATAGACGTCATCAGGCATCTCGAACGGGAAATCATCGGTCTTGCGGTATCCGCAGAACACACCGTGCCACCGCAAAGGCAACGCTTTGCGCACAGCCCAAGCTTTACTGTAATTCCCGGTGACACACGCAATATTCCGGTGGGCCAAAGCACTGCTTTCGGGTTCAAGAGGCGCATCGCCCTCAACCTCGGCAAGGTTCAGACCCAAGGCAAACAACGCCGGGGCTGTGGTGGCCTCAAAGAGTTCTTCAAACGATCCATAGGTTGCTGGATTGAAACACACCAATTCATCCGCGTCAGTTTGAATTACCCAGTCATAGATATTGCCCAACCCCGACTGAATCCCGTTGATCACCCGCAGACGAACGCGGTCAAAGTGCCGAAGCTCATCGCGCGGGATGTTGATGATGCTAGCCTCAGGGCAGATTTTCGCGATTTCGGGATCGTACCCGTGCGAAATCACATAGAGGTTCTTATGGCCGATATGACTACCATAATGCCGATACCATTGCGCCAAAGCCCAGTAATCTCGGTAGACCATTGTAATGGCGCAAATCTTCATGCCTGAATCCTTATTCGCTAATGGGGTATCGACGTAATGCGGACCAATCAAGCAAATGCAGCGATGGGTTGGAAATTTCCCCTCTCTGATGGCACATACAGGTGATCGAAGCAGAAAAAGCGCGGGATCTGCTCATCTTTCAGAAGACTGTTCAACCAGATTGATGCTGTGGCGCTGAAGGATTCTCACACAACGTCAAGAATTCATGCAGCCCTCGTAGGACCTCGACCAGTTCGACCGATGAGTTTGGCTTGACGATATATCCGCTGACATTTTGCTGATATGCTAAGTTCACGTCTTTCTTGTTTTGCGATGTAGTAAAGACAAAAACTCTCAAGCTTTTAAGCTCTTCAGATGCGCGCACGGCTTCCAGAAACTCATGTCCGTTCATGCGTGGCATGTTGATATCTAGCAATACAACGAAAGGATGGGATAAGGCTGACTCATGCAGATTGCCATTTAAAACCTGCAGTGCTTCCTCGCCGTCGCGGGCGATGATCAAAGGATAAGATATCCCAGCCCGCTTGAGCCCCCGTTTAAAAAACTCAATGTCCAGATCGTTATCTTCGACCAGTAAAATTGTCATCTGTGCGGTCATTTCACGCTGCCTGTATCGTCGCGTTGTTAAGGTTTGCGCCAGCAACAGTCGGCCAGTCAAAACTAAACATGGCGCCATTTCCCAAAGACGATTTCAACTGTATTGATTTGCCATGCCGTTCAATCGATTTCTTGACGATTGCTAACCCGATGCCTGTGCTCTCAGGCGTGTCGGCCCTACGCAGTGTCTGGAAAACATCAAAAATGCGGGCATGGAACTTGGGATCTATGCCCGGTCCATTATCAGAAACGCTTACGTGAGTATGGTCACCAGATTTGGTAGCCTCTACAGAAATCTCAAGAGGTTTTGCGCCATCGTGATACTTGATCGCGTTGCCAATGAGGTTTTCCAGAACGCCGCGGAAATTGACTGTATCAATGTCTATGACCTTGCAGTCACCTTTCAGGACAACCTGATCATCTGACAGACCGAAATCCACGCGCAGCCCGGCAACAAACGCCCTTAAATCAAGTGGTTCATCTTGCTCTGCTGAAGTAACGATTTGGAAAAACTGGAGAATACCGCCTGTAAGTTGGTGCATACGTTCAACGCGTTCTAATATGTGACACAGGTTTTGTTGCACATCCGGGTTCGCGTCTGCAGAGTTGAAGTAGTCCTCAAGATCCTCTTGAATCATCTCCGTCAGACCGCCGATACCACGGATAGGCGTTTTCAAATCATGCGAGGCAACATATGCGTATTGCTCAAGCTGCTCGTTTTTCTCCGAAAGTTGATCGTTGGTCTGCGCCAGCTTGACGCTCTTTTCTTTCAAGCGCTGTGTCACAATGTCCGCATAAGCGACTGCGCGGCTGTTGGCTCGTGCCATCATGAACAGCAGAGCCACGATAAACCCCTCAATCACAAGGCCTGCCACAAGGATAATCGTCGGTTTGAGCGCCGCGTTGTCTTGCCTGAAAGCAAGGTCGGAACGCATATCCAGGATCCAATTCCTGCCATATAGATTTAAGCTGATTTTCTCTGAAAACATCGGCGAAGCATCCGTCATCGGATCTTCTATGGAATGCTCGTCATAAATCAGTTCATCATCATCCATGATGCTGAAACGAACGTGGCGCAGATCTTTCGAGAGCAGCCCATCCATCAGTTTCTGAACGACAAATGGTGCATATACTGCCCCTGCAAAGGCATTTCGTCGTGCTGCCACATCACGTTGCGCGCCCCCCCTATAGAACGGCGCATAAAACAGGAAGCCGGGCGTATGCCCCGCGTCCTGGACCAGTTTAATCGGCCCGGTGATCTGCGCCAGACCGGTGTCGCGGCTCAGCAAGGCAGCTGTGCGCCGGTTCGCTTCATGTGCCACGTCCAGCCCGATTGCCGCAGCATTTGTGTCCTCAGGTTCGATAAAGGTAATCGGCATGAAGAAAGGCTGATTATGTTCGGGGAAAACGTCAAAATCAGGCCTGTCGATGCGTTGACGGGCTAGATATCCGTCAATTTCATCAGGCATTTGAACATGAATAATGCCGATGCCGTTGATGCCAGGATATCTTTCTTCAATGCGAAGTGTGCGCGCAAATTCATGCCAAGCCGGGTATGAAATATCACTGTCATGGGATTTGACAGCCGCGACACCAGCCCAAAGCGCGTCCTCGTACTTGGCCATACGCTCCGTTATCAGAGCCAGAACTTGATCCCGCGATGCCTCGAACCGTAGGCCAACCCGATTATCAAGCTGTTTTTTGGAGAACTGCCACGCTGCAATGGTGAGCGAGAGCGACATGACCACGACGAAGATGTGGAACAGTGTAATCCGGCCTCTTTTTGAGGGGTCTAAATGAGACACGACATACTCCGCTATGGTGGCTTTGCCCGACCCTAGCGCCGCTTCCTTAAGAATTCCCTGCTCCGTACGGTGTCCCCTTGATCAGGGGACCCGCGCCCAAAACGATGCCTTGTGTTTGTAATGGTTCCGCAAGCTTTCCAAATAAGCATCATGAGAGGCAAAGCGCCCGTAGTCATTGATATCGGCATCTGCCGCCGCGCAGTCCATGATGCTGTCCGCTGCCTGAGCGTAGTGCGATGACCGGCCTTCCCAAAGCGCGCGTTCGATGATCGCCCGCCACAACAGGACTGCGGCCAATGGATGCCTGTTGCGCAAGGCATCCGCCGCTGGAAGCAGAATTTCTGGCAGATTGCCGTCCAGCTCTTGCGAGCGGCTTTCAATAAGCTTTGCCGCAGAGGCCAGATCGGGCCAATGGATAAAGAAGTGCAATGAAGCCGTGACATCGTCGAAAGTCAGCGCATGGGCTTTCGCCTGATCCTCTGCTTCGATGTCCTCAAAATCCGGAATCAGTTTTAGATAATCGCGCAATATCTGTGAATCCAGAGTTTCGCAGAAACACGACCAACGGTGGTCTTGGGCTTCTGAGACACGGTCCAATGCCAACAAGCACTTGATATAGGCACTGTGCCAACGCGGGTCCCCCTCTGGATGGGTCGCGGTGACAATGTCAAACGCTTCCTCTGCGCGCCCCTCCGAAAGCAACAAGTCCGCGATCCGGGCAGCAACGGCGGGCCGCCTCATCTCTGCGCTGGAATACTGCGCGATAAACCCGTCCGTATCACCCTGGATCGAGGCGATTTCTTGCAGACTGGCCTTCACCAAACGCGCTTTCTGCTCAGACGCGAAATCACCACTACTGCTACGCAGATCCCGCAAGAACTGAAGCGCCGCGTGATCCTGTGACCGTTCCGCCGGTGTTTGTGCATAGGACTGGACACGCTGCTTTAGCCGCTCAAGACCCGCATCGCCCATGGCGGGCGCAAGCAGCGTAATGATCCCGTCAAATTCGCCATAGAGGTTGTCGCATAAGGCGTCCCAAACCCGTTCGGCCATATCCAAGGGGTCACCCAAAGCGCGCGGCGCGATCTCCGCGAATTGCGCAAGCGCCGCACGGAACACATCCGCGACTTCTCCACGGCTGTCGTCGACCCGTTCATAGACAGACGGTGCAAGCTCGATGAATTGCCACAACAGGTCAAAGGCCTGCGCAGGCGCATCGGGCGCAATCTTACCCGTGATCATGTCCGACTGCGTGGTCAAATCCTTTACCAGTGCCTTTCGCTTGCGCCAACCGACACGGCTGGTCGACCGACGGATAGAGGCCAGACGCTTGCGCACGTCATGGGCCAGCTCGTCCGGTCCAAGGTTATGGCTCAACTCCAGCCGCAGCCGGCGCTTGATCTCGGCGCTGCCTGTACTGACTTCCATCAACAAAGCGGCAAGCCGTTCGGCCCCAAGGGCAGCGAGATTGGCCTCATTTAGGGTTTTCTTCGACATGTCCTTGTTTCGCACCTGTGTACTGTGATGAAAAGAGTGTTTTCCGTGGGCAAAATCGTAGCAGAGCAGCAGAAAAGCTTGCATCAAACCAAGCACGCGATCATTCAGGTACTCGTGAAAAACAAACCATCTCTCGCGATCCATTCATTACCCGCCCTTGGCTGGTCTGACTTCTATGAAGCACAGCTGGCTGCGGACGAAGTTGATCTTGCCCGCGTGCGCATTTCCACGGTGCACCGCTCGCGTATGACGGCAGAGTCCATCCTCGGGCCGGTAAAGCTTAAGCTGACGCCGCGCACGAACACCGCAGATTTTGCTGTCGGGGACTGGATATTGGCCGAGCCTGACACCAACCTGTTGGTGCGCCGCCTAGAACGGCAATCGCTGCTGGAGCGGCAAACCATGGGCGGACGCACGCCGCAACTGATTGCCGCCAATTTGGACACACTGTTCATCGTGACCTCCTGCAATGATGATTTCAATCCTGCACGGCTGGAGCGCTACCTTGCTTTGGCGAACGAGGCCGACACACGGCCTGTGATCGTGCTGACCAAAGCTGATCAAGTCGACGATCCCTCCCCCTACCAAGAACAAGCGGCCGCTTTGCAGCGCGACCTGGAGGTCGTGACGCTCAACGCCAAAACACAATCGGCAGTGGCAACACTGGCGCCGTGGTGCGGCGAGGGCCAGACAGTGGCGCTTGTCGGGTCATCCGGTGTGGGCAAATCAACCTTGCTGAACACTCTTGCGGCCAAACCGCAGGAAGAAGCACAGCTGACTGGCGGCATCCGGGAGGGNGACGCAAAAGGGCGGCACACGACCACATCCCGTTCGTTGCACGCCATCGCAACAGGCGGCTGGGTCATCGATACGCCCGGCATGCGGACGCTACATGTAAGCGATGTTGCGGCAGGGCTGGATGTGCTCTTTGCCGAGATCACCGAGCTAGCGCCGCAGTGTCGGTTCAGGGATTGCACCCATCAGCATGAACCTGGCTGCAAAGTGCAAGAAGCGGTAAAGGCTGGCACGCTGGATGCAGACCGGTTGGAACGGTGGCGCAAGCTGTCCGATGAGAACCGTGAGAACACGCCAACCCTGACAGGGGCACGTGGCAATAAGCGGCCCGATAAATCCGGCAAGCGGCGTTAAGCCCGCCTAGTCGTCGTCGAGCAGTATCCGTGCGGCATTGCCCTTGTCGTCGTCATATTGATCTGACCGGACGGTCCACAGGAACCCGACCAGTCCAAGAGCACCCAGAATGAGGGACACCGGGATCAGGATAACCAAAACATTCATGACATCCACCTCATACGTTGGGCATTGAGCAAAACCGTGATTGACGATGCCGACATCGCCAAAGCAGCTGCCAGCGGCGTGGCGTATCCGGCAAGGGCAATCGGTACAGCGATCATATTATAGACTGCTGCGATTGCAAAGTTCTGCTTTGACAAAAGCCGTGTCGCACGCGCGACCACCAGCACCAGCGGCAATTCGGCAAAGCTCTCTTTCAGCACCACCACATCCGCCGCAGAACGAGATGCTTCAAGCGCTGTCGCTGGAGCAATAGAGGCATGGGCCGCCGCAAGGGCCGCCGTATCATTCAAACCGTCCCCGATCATCAACACGTGGTGACCTTGGGCGGCCAGCTGCGCAAGCCTGCGTTGCTTGTCCGCTGGTCGCGCCTGAGCGGTGACCGGCAGGCCCAATTCATCACCAAGCCTTTGCGCAGGCTCATCGGCATCCCCTGTCATGATTTCGCTTGGCAGGTTCATGCCCGCCAAAGCGTCCTTCACGCCGGGGCGTAAGGTTTCCGAAGCATCAAGCCTAACCGCCACTGCCTCTCCCCGGCGAAAGCCGAGCCCCGCAAAATCCGCATCCAGCCACGCGCCACGACCCAGTCGCACAGTTTGCTCACCAAGCTGAGCGGTGATCCCGTCACCTGACACCTCTGTGATGCCATGCAGTTCGGCTGCCGCTGTATCCCTGAGGGTCGCGACGATGGCCTTGGACATTGGATGGTGCGATGCCTGCGCCAGCGCTTTGATCACTGTGCGGTCATCTGCGCCAAGGGTATCCGGCAGGATGACAGACGGCTGGGTCAACGTGCCGGTCTTATCGAAAACAATCTGGTCCACTTCGGCCAAACGCTCCAACGCGGTGGCGTGTTTGACCAGAAAGCCATGTGAAAAAAGCCTACTGATCGCGGCGGTCGAGACCGCGGGCACCGCAAGGCCAAGCGCGCAAGGACATGTGATAATGAGCACGGCAATAGCGATGTTCAGGCTGTAGCGCACATCGCCCGAAATCGCGAGCCAGACCAAAAAGGCCGCCAAAGCAAGCAAATGCACGGCAGGCGCGTAGATAGCTGCGGCGCGATCAGCCAGCGCAGTGTAGCTGTTGCGCGCGTTCTCGGCTGTCTCGACCATTGCGGCCATACGGCGCAGGGATGTATCCTCGCCCACCGCCGTAGCCCGCATCCGGAAAGGGGCCGAAAGGTTGATTTCGCCTGCCTGCAACGCCATGCCGGTTTCTGCCGTCACTGCAGCGGTTTCACCCGTCAGGATCGAGCGGTCCAGCAACGCGGTTTCGCTTTCCAACGTTCCGTCCACAGGCACACGTGCGCCCGCCGGAACCAACACGGCATCGCCCACAATCAAATCAGCGGCGCGAATGGTTTGCACCTTGCCATCGCGCATCCGCTCGGCGGTATGCACCTCCAGCGCGGTCAGCTCTTTCGCGGCGGAGCGTGCAGCAGAGCGCGTGCGATGATCCATATAGCGACCGATAAGCAGGAAGAACGTAAGCGAAAGAGCCGCGTCAAAATAGGCATGTTCGCCGCTGTTGAACGTCTCATACAGCGACATGCCAGCCGCCAGCAGGATAGCGAGCGAGATCGGCACATCCATGTTGAGCTTGCCCACGCGCAGCGCTGCCCAAGCATTGAAGAAAAACGGCTGGCCGGCGTAGGCAACCACTGGCAGGGAAATCGCCGCCGAGATCATGTGGAACATGTCGCGCGTGGAATCTTCTGCACCGGACCACACAGCGATGGACAGCAGCATGACGTTCATCATCGCAAAGCCTGCCACGGCCATGCGGGTCAACAGACCGCGGCCCTGATCGTCGCGCGCCTTGTTCAGCGCCCCCATGTCCAGCGGATAGGCCTCATATCCCAGATCCGCGATGGCGCTGAGAATACGGTCAGGATCGGCGGGGCCGGTGACGGACAAGCGTTTAAGCGACAGGTTCACGCGCACCGCCTGAACGCCGATGACATCGCTCAGGCCACGCTCGATCTTGCCGATACACGCAGCGCAATGGATGGTCGGAAGCGAGAATTGCAAAGCCGGTCCCGCCGCAACGGCAGAGGCAGCAGGCCCCACATCACAGGCTGGGCAGGCAGATGTCATGGATTTGTCTCTACAATCACGCGTTGCTGGAAATGCGAACCGTCGTCCGAGCGCGCCTTGATCCGCAGGTTCCAGTTCCCCTCCCCGCCCGCGACAGTGGCGCGCAAAGCTTTGCCGTCAAACGCAAAGTCCGGTGTCTGGTCCTGCCCCACATGGGTCGCGCGGCCAAAGGTTGCCTCGTCGATCTTTGGCGAAATGGCTTTGCCGTCTTTCAGTATAATCAGGCGCAATTCGTTCCCGACCAGCGTGGCGGACACATCCCACTCCAGCGCCACCTGCTCGGCGCGGTCAGCATCAAATGTCTGGCTCGCAACATAAGAGTTCTTCACCTCTAACCCCGGAAATGTCCGAACGGCCTGATAGGCAAGCGTCAGATTGACGGCAATGATGACGCCAAACGCCAACAGAAAACCGGTGAGGACGTGCCATCCTTTGATCTCGGTTGTCATTGTACTCTCCCGTTGAATGTAGTGGCGCGGCTGGCGCGCTCGGAGCTGCCCAGATCTTCGACCCAGATACGCAGGTCACTGGTGTGCGAGGTCGCAGCCGGATCCTGCGCCCGAGCCGTGACATAGACCCGCTGCAAGATGGTCGTATCGGCAGGCACTGGTACAGTCAATTCGCCGCCGCGCCCCTGCAATTCGATCCGCAGCGTCGCATCGCTGGAAATGCTCAGGTGGAAGGTCCGATCATCACCCAGTTTGTTACGCAAGCGCACGTCATAGATGTTCCGGATCGCCCCATCGGATTGGATAACATAGGTCGGATTGCGCACGGGGCTGACGGTCAGCTCGATATCGCTGCGGATGAATAGCGCATAAACTAACCCGACACCGATGAGCGACCAAAGTACGGTATAAAGGATCGTGCGCGGCCGGAAGACGTGACGCCAGATGGATTTGGGCGCGCCGCCTGTCCGTTCCGCCGCTTCATCGGACAGAGCCATATAATCGATCAAACCACGCGGCTTGCCGATCTTGTCCATCACGTCATCACAAGCGTCGATACACAGCGCGCAAGTGATGCATTCCATCTGCTGGCCATCGCGAATGTCGATGCCCATCGGGCACACGTTGACGCAGGCCATACAGTCGATGCAATCACCGTGCTCTTGTGACGGGCCGGCAAGTTTTGCAGTGCCTCCGGTCAACTGGATCGGTGCATTGGGATAGGGTGTGGCCTTATAGCGCACGGTGCCCGGACCTGCGGCTTGCGCCTCACGCTCGGCCTTCTCGGCGGCGACACGGTCCCGCTTGCGCGCACTTCCTTTACCGCGCGGTTCACCGCGCCAGTCGCGGTAGGCTACGGTGATGGTATCGGGGTCCATCATGGCCGCCTGAATGCGCGGCCATGGGCACATATAGATACATACCTGCTCTCGCATAAAGCCACCAAAGACGAATGTGGTCAGGGTCAAAATCGCGATTGTGATATAGGCGGCAGGATGAGCTGACAGCGTGACAAGGTCGCGCAGAAGTGTCGGCGCATCGGTAAAGTAGAACACCCAAGCGCCGCCTGTCGCCACAGCGATACCCAGCCAAACCAACCACTTCGTCAGGCGCAAACGCCACTTGTGCACATCCCATTTAGCATGATGCAATCGCACCCGCGCGTTGCGGTCCCCTTCGATCCAACGCTCGACCAGAATGAACAAATCCGTCCAGACGGTCTGCGGGCAGGTATAACCGCACCAGACACGCCCCAGCGCGGATGTGAACAGGAACAACCCAAGCCCCGCCATGATAAGCAGACCGGCGACAAAGTAGAATTCATGCGGCCAAATCTCGATCCATAAGAAGTAGAAACGGCGGCTGGCAATATCCACCAGCACCGCCTGATCCGGCAGGTTCGGGCCACGGTCCCATCTGATCCACGGAGTCAGGTAATAAATGCCAAGCGTGACAATCATAATCGCCCATTTGAAACGCCGAAAAACGCCGGTGACACGGCGCGGGAAAATCGGCTCACGGGGAGCATAAAGAATCGGAGCTGGTTCGGTCATGGGAGAGTCTTTCCTGTTCGCTGCCCCTTTCCTAGGCCAACGAAAAAGGGCGCGCCTTGATCTGCATCAAGAACACGCCCCGGAAGCGGCTTAGTTTGCGAACAGTGCCACTTCGCGTCGCTACCGCTTGCGCGGTATCCTCATGCTATTCGCCGCCGCCAAGGCCGTGAACATAAACGGAAACAGCGCGCACGTCAGCTTCGCTCAGGCGTTGGCCCCAGGCTGGCATCACACCATAGCGCGAATAGCGCACGGTATTCTCCAGCGTGGTGCGATCACCGCCGTAAAGCCAGATCGCATCGGCAAGGTTTGGCGCGCCCATGTCGCGATTACCTTCGGCCATTTCACCGTGACAGGCCGAACAGTTGTCGGCAAAAAGCACATCGCCCCGTTCCGCCATTCCCGCGTCGAATTCGGTCGAAGACAAGCTCACAACATATTCGACCACATCGCTGATCTCATCGTCTTCCAGAATCTCGCCAAAGGCGGGCATTTCGGAATAGCGGGCATCGCCGTCGGTTTCGTTGCGAATGCCGTGTGCAACAGTCAATGCAATGTTGTCCACATCGCCGCCCCAAAGCCAGTCATCATCCAGCAAGTTCGGATAGCCTTTTGCGCCAGCCGCGCCAGAACCGTGGCACTGGCTGCATTGCGCGCGGAACACGGCACCGCCGCGCGATACGGCATAGCGGTGAAGATCATCCTCGGGGGCAAGCGTCGCCAACTCCGTCGCCAAAAGTTCAGCAACAAGCCCGTCGTTCTTGGCCTCATGCAGTCTGATTTCTTCGGCTACATTGGCGCGGGTTGACCACCCTAAAACGCCCGTCGTTGCACCCGAAATCATCGGCCATGCAGGATAGGCAATCGTATAGGCGATGGCCCAGGCGATGGTTGCATAAAGCGTCCACAGCCACCAGCGCGGCAGCGGATTGTTCAACTCTTCAATGCCATCCCAGCTGTGACCAGTGGTCTCTACGCCTGTGGCTTCGTCTACATTGTTGTTCTTGTCAGACATATCAGGCCCCTTTCGGATCAAAGGAAGATTGCTTGCTTTCGCAATCTGCGCATGTGCCTGCGCAGGTCTTGGCGGGCGCTTCGTTACGGAACGGGATCATGCTGGCGTCTTCCCGGGCACCCCTCTGGCTGGGTAGGAACGCCCAGATCGCGGCGCCGATGAAGAAGCCGAAGATGCCCAGCATTACCCAACTGTCTGCAAATTCGCGCAAGAAGGAATAGGTTTCCATTATCTTCCTCCTATCGGCTTGCGTCCGGGGTGAAGGTCGAGAAATCGACCATCGTGCCCAGAACCTGAAGATATGCGATCAGCGCATCCATTTCGGTCAACTCCGGCTGGCCATCAAAGTTGGAGATGACCGCACCGGGGTACCGCTCGATCAGACCGTCGGTATCGCCATCGGGGTCTGCCTGAACGTTGAAGTCCGCATAAGCCGCTTCAATCTGCGCATCCGAGTACGGCACACCGACAAAGCGGTGCGTAGAAAGCAGATCGCCGATGCGATCAGCGTTGATCTTTGTGTCTGCCAAGAAGGCATACTTTGGCATGATGCTTTCCGGCACAACCGATTGCGGGTCGCGCAAGTGGTCGACGTGCCAAGCGTCAGAGTACCGTCCGCCAACCCGCGCCAGATCGGGGCCGGTCCGTTTGGACCCCCACTGGAACGGGTGATCGTACATGGATTCGGCGGCCAGCGAATAGTGACCATAACGCTCGACTTCGTCGCGCATGGGCCGGATCATCTGGCTGTGGCACACGTAGCACCCTTCGCGGACATAGATATCACGTCCGGTCAGTTCCAGCGGGCTGTAGGGGCGTACGCCCTCTACTTCCTCGATGGTGTTTTCGAGCCAGAAAAGTGGCGCGATTTCTACGATACCCCCGATGGTCACAACGAACAGGGAGAAGGTCAAAAGCAACGTCGGGCTTTTTTCCAGAATGGCATGTTTGTCAAGAAAGGCCATGATCTGATCCTATTCTGCAGGTGTTGCGTTAGGGACAGCCGCGGTGGCAGGTTTTGCCCCGCGGATTGTCATGAACATGTTCCAGCACATGATGATCGCACCGCTCAGGAACAGGACCCCGCCCAAACCGCGCACCACATACATCGGGAACTTTGCGCTTACGGTGTCGGCAAAGGAGTGCACGAGGAAGCCTTGGTCGTCGACCTCACGCCACATCAGACCTTCCATGATACCAGAGACCCACATGGACGCCGCATAAAGAACGATGCCAAGTGTCGCGAGCCAGAAGTGCCAGTTGATCGCAGACATGGAGTGCATCTCTTTGCGGCCCCACAAGCGTGGCGTCAGGAAGTAGATACAGGCGAAGGTGATCATGCCGTTCCAACCCAGCGCACCAGAGTGCACGTGACCAATGGTCCAGTCTGTATAGTGCGACAGCGAGTTCACAGCGCGGATCGACATCATCGGACCCTCGAATGTGGACATGCCGTAAAAGCCGAGCGACAGAACAAACATCCGCATGATCGGATCGGTCCGCAGCTTGTCCCATGCGCCTTGCAGCGTCATCAGACCGTTGATCATACCGCCCCAGGAAGGCATCCACAGCACAATCGACATCACCATACCCAGCGTCGCGGCCCAATCGGGAAGCGCAGTGTAATGCAGGTGGTGCGGACCGGCCCAGATGTACAAAAAGATCAGCGCCCAGAAGTGGATGATCGACAGCTTGTAGCTATAGACTGGGCGACCGGCCTGCTTTGGCACAAAGTAGTACATCATGCCCAGGAAGCCCGCGGTCAGGAAGAATCCAACGGCGTTGTGGCCATACCACCACTGGGTCATCGCATCCTGCACGCCCGAAAAGACCTGAACCGATTTAGACCCCCAGATGCTGACCGGAATGCTGAGGTTGTTGACCACATGCAGCATTGCCACGGTGATAATAAAGCTCAGGAAGAACCAGTTGGCGACATAGATGTGTTTTTCTTTACGTTTGAAGATCGTGCCCAGATAGATGGCCAGGTAGGTCAACCAGATGATTGTCAGCCAGATATCTACATACCATTCAGGCTCGGCATATTCTTTGGACTGTGTTGCCCCCAGCAGATAGCCGGTTGCCGCCAGAACGATGAACAACTGATAGCCCCAGAAAACGAACCACCCCGCGTTACCGCCCCAAAGGCGAACGCCACTGGTGCGCTGCACCACATAAAGCGACGTCGCGATCAGCGCGTTGCCACCAAATGCGAAAATCACCGCACTGGTGTGCAGCGGGCGCAGTCGGCCAAAGTTGGTGAAGGGTTGGCCCCAATCGAAATTCAGCTCAGGGAATGCTAGCTGGAACGCGATGAACGTCCCCACCAGAAAGCCTGCGATGCCCCAGAAAGCGGTGGCAATCACGCCCGCCCGAATGACGCCATCGAAATAGATGCCCTGGGGTTCAGCCGCGCGCGGCGCTTCGTCAATGTTACGCAGTACCCAGATAAACATCCCGGCAGCGATCAACATGATTAGTACGGCATGTACCTGATACGCCAGATCATGCGCCCAATTGGCGCCGATCGCAGCAAACAAGGTGACAAAACCTAAAAGTATAAGTTTGACATAGTCCATAGTTGTGCCCTCAAATTCAGAAGGGCACCAAAAGACACCCCTGTTCGCAGGTCGTTTCTATGGGCGCTTGGGGGTACACACCTTGATCTGGATCAACTTACGAACTTTCTAGGTGATCATGCCACCGTCTGAATCGTTGCCGGTTGCATCCTGAAGCGCAGCAAGATCCAGAATGGAAAGCGTGCGCCGGTCAGAAAAGTCGATCACGCCTTCTTTCTTCAAGGCGCTGAACTGGCGGCTGACTGTCTCAAGCGTCAGTCCAAGATAGTTTGCAATCTGGTCACGGGTCAGCGGCAGCGGCAAGTCCGCGATACGACCGGGCGTCTCGGTGTTTGATCGACGGGCCAGAAGCTCGATAAAGGTGGCGATCTTTTCACGTGCGGTTTTGCGCCCCAGCAGCAGCATCCAGTCCCGCGCCGCGTCAAGCTCGTCCAATGCCAGCTCCATAAGGCGGTGCGCGATATGCGGCGTCTCGTCCACCAGCGTCTCGAACGGGCCACGCTCGAAACAACATAGCATAACGTCTGTCGTCGCGATCACATCAAAAGCAGCTTCGTGTCGCCCCGGCCGACCAATAAAATCAGAAGGCAAAAGCAGACCCACCATCTGCGTCCGACCGTCCTCAAGCGTTTTGGACAGGCTTGCGACACCGGTGACGACAGAGGCCACGAACGAAAACGGCTCTCCGCGCCAAAGAATTGTCTCACCCGCGGCGAAGCTACGATAGGACTTCATCCCGTCAAGAACAGACAGCTCATCAGAATCGCACCGCGCACAGACGGCACGGTGGCGGATTGGGCAGCTGTTACAGCTTACCTTGGGGACTGACTTTAGATTGGTGTTCATGTTGATCTGCATCAAAGAATATTTTGTTTATGCTACCCTACATGGAAGCATGGATAAGATCGACACCTTTCGCCGCCATGGCCTTTTTGACGCACGGGTACCACGGTACACGAGCTATCCGCCCGCCAACCACTTCCTTGAAGGGATGGGACAGCGCCACCAGAACGACTGGCTGCAAAGCGTGCCGGACGGGTCTGATGTGTCGGTCTATATTCACATCCCCTTTTGCAAGCGCCTGTGCTGGTTCTGCGCCTGCCGGACGCAGGGCACCAAAACGATGCGGCCTGTGGATGCCTACGTAGATATTCTGCGCAAGGAAATCATCGCCGTCCGAGCGACCTTGGCGCCCGGGGTCAGGATGTCGCGCCTGCATCTGGGTGGCGGCACCCCGACAATCCTGTCGGCCCAAACCATGAGCACCCTTCTACGCGAGGTGTTTGACGCCTTCCAGACGGCCGAAGACTTCGAATTCTCGGTTGAGATCGACCCGACCGAGGCCGAGCCTCCGTTGCTGCAAACTCTTGTCGACTATGGCCTGACCCGTGCCAGCCTTGGTGTGCAGGATTTCGAGCCGCAGGTGCAAGAAGCCATCGGGCGTGTGCAGACCCTTGAACAGACCGAAACCGTCATCGACTTTCTACGCAAAAACGGCGTGAAAAGCCTCAACCTTGATGTGCTGTACGGCCTGCCGCACCAGACAATCGAAAGCTTCACCCAAACCCTTGAACACGTCATTGCCCTACAACCCGATCGGCTGGCTATTTATGGGTATGCCCATGTGCCGTGGGTGTCGAAACGGCAAGTGATGATCCGGGAAGAACATCTGCCTGATCCAATGGCCCGCTTCAAATTGGCTGAATGTGCCGAAAAGATGTTTACTGAAAACGGGTATGAGCCTGTGGGCATCGACCACTTTGCCAAGCCCGGCGATAGCCTTGCGCGGGCCGCAAAACAAGGCAGGCTACACCGCAACTTCCAAGGGTACACCGACGATCAAAGCCCCACGTTGTTGGGTTTTGGCGCCTCTTCCATCTCGAAATTTCCGCAAGGGTATGCCCAGAACGCTCCAGCAACATTCGCCTATCAGGAGCGTGTGAATGCCACAGGTTTCGCCAGCTTCAAAGGCTTTGAAATGGCACCCGAAGACGCGCTGATGGCCCGCGTGATCGAAGACCTGATGTGCCGCTTTACCTTTGACGAAAAAGCGCTCGGTAAGGCGTTCCCGAAACACGTTGACGCCATTCACGCGATGGCCGTTTCACTGATGCAGAAATTCTCAGATGTTTTCTTTATCAGCGGTGACGGGCTGAAGCTTAATCCGGACGCCTACCCGCTGGTCCGTGTCATCGCAGGCTACGTGGACAGCCGCACCTCTACGAAAACGGCACACTCTTCCGCGATCTGACGTTAGTACGGCAAAGTGCCAAATTTTTCGGCAACTCGTCTTCACAAAGGAGTTCATGCTGCTTTCGCGGCGGCATGATTTGTCACAGTGAAATGGATGTGTTTGCATGGGGCTATGAAGCACCAATCAGACCAGCCCGCAGAGAAAGCGACACTCAACCGATTGCTTGCCGCCTATGTGGCGCAGATTTACCCCGGCAGAGACACGGCAGCCCTATCCCGCCAGATCAGTGATGCCTTCTGGCCCGAAGGGACACATCGCCGCAAACGCAAGCGCAAGCCCGGCAATTCCATGTGGTCGCAACAGGATGCCCTCCTGATCACCTATGGCAACACGCTCAAAGACGGGGCGCATAAACCGCTTGATTTGCTATATGATTTCTTGTGTCGCTATCTGGAGGGAACGGTCAACGGCGTACATATCCTGCCGTTCTTTCCCTTCACCTCGGATGACGGTTTTGCGGTCACCGACTTTCGCGCGGTCAATCCGCAGTTGGGCGATTGGGCAGACATCAACCGCATCGCTGACCGGTTCAAGCTTATGTCCGATCTGGTGCTCAACCATGTCTCAAGTCAGGGCGCATGGTTCAACGCCTACCGGCAGCGGCAGGCTCCCTTCGATCGCTTCTTTTTCGAGGCAGACCCAAAGGATGATCTCAGCATGGTCGTGCGCCCGCGCACCACGCCCCTGCTTCAACAGATCGAAACAAGCGATGGCCCCCGCCATGTCTGGTGCACCTTCAGCCACGACCAGATTGATCTGGATTTTCGAAACCCCGAGGTGCTGCTGGAGTTCTTGCGTATCATCCGCCTGCATATGGACAACGGGGTTCAAATCATCCGGCTGGATGCGGTCGCGTTTATCTGGAAAGAGGTCGGCAGCCCTTCGATCCATCTTCCGCAGACACACGCAATCGTCAAGCTGATCCGCCTGCTGTGTGACTATGCCGTTGAGCCGGTGATCCTGCTGACCGAGACAAACGTGCCCAAGGCCGAGAACCTGAGCTATTTCGGCAAGCGCGACGAAGCGCATGTGATCTATAACTTTCCGCTACCGCCGCTGATCTTGCATGCGATGATGACCGGCACGGCCGCGCATCTGGTGACGTGGCAGCGCGCGATGCCGCCTGCGCCGCTTGGCTGTGCCTATCTGAACTTCACCGCAAGCCATGACGGCGTCGGAATGCGGCCCGCCGAGGGGCTTCTTTCCGCGATGGACCAGGCTGCGGTGATTGATGTGGTCAAACGCATTGGCGGCCTTGTTTCAATGCGGGCGCTGCCAGATGGCGGCGAAGCACCTTATGAGCTTAACACCACCTTCTTTGATGCGATGTCCCAGACTGTTGCTGGCACTGACGAGCACCACATTGATCGCTTCATCTGTTCGCAGACCATAGTGATGTCGCTGGAGGGCATTCCGGCTTTCTACATCCACTCCCTTCTTGCCACCCCCAACGATCACGCGGGCGTGGAAAAGCGCGGCATGAACCGCGCGATCAACCGCCACCGCTGGGACTATGCCGATCTGCGCGCAAAGCTGGCACAACCCGATACGCCGCAGGCTCTGGTTCTGGACGGGATACGCAACCGCCTGCGCATCCGGCAGGAGCAACCTGCGTTTCATCCGAACGCGACGCAATTCACGATCCACATGGACGATGACCGTATCTTTGCGCTTTGGCGACAGAGCCTTGATCGCCAGCAATCCATATTTGCGCTGCATAACGTCAGCGCGGACGCGGTGGAGATCCCTGCCCTGCGCCTCAATCTGATTGGGGATGAGGATTGGGTCGACCTGCTGTCAGATGAGGTGATCTCGGGGGATACGGTTACCCTTGCCCCCTACCAGTGCCGGTGGATCGCTAACGGGCATTACTGATAGTCCTGCGCATCCGCCGCAACGGCGGCCTGCATGTCGCGCAGGAAGCCTGGATCAGCAGAATGCACACGGTTCCATGTCGGGATGAAGGGCGTCTCGTGCGGATTTTCCAGAAACGTCTGCCCGGCACGCATGATGTTTTCAGCGAACAATTCAATTGATGCCTCTTCGCTATGGCGGTCCAGTTTCAGGCCGTTCATCTGTGCATCGGTGTAATACGCCTCTAACAAGTCCAGCGCGCTGCGGTAATAGGTAGCCTTGAGCGTGCGGAATGTGTTGGGCGTAAAGACGGTACCATCCGCGGCAAGCTTGCGGAAGATTGCCTTGCAGATATCCACCGACATCCGGTTGAGACCGTGCGCGGCATCCTCGGGGCTGAGGTCCTGATGTTTGTGGTCATAGGCATCTGCAATCTCGACCTGACAAACCGCCTTGGGTGCCAGATTTCGCCATGCCTCTGACAGCACACCAATTTCCAAACCCCAATCAGAAGGCATCCGCAAGTCAGGTAAGATTGAACTGCGCATGGCGAATTCACCCGAAAGCGGATAGCGGAAACTGCGCAAATAATCGAGGTAGTCACGATCACCGATCACCCGCTTGAGGGCGATCAGCAAGGGGCTGACCAAAAGACGTGTAACGCGACCATTCAACTTTTCGCCACCAACACGGGCATAGTATCCCTTTGCCACCTGATAGGGAAACGTGGGGTTTGCCACCGGATAAATCAGACGCGCCAGCAATTCGTTGGTGTACGTCAGAATGTCACAATCATGGATCGCCATCACGGCACTGTCCTGACACCCGATGAGATACCCCATTGAGGTCCAAACGTTCTTGCCTTTACCTGCCTCTGTCGGCGCAAGGCCCATTCTGGCCAGCCGCGCCTCAAGCTCTTTCATGCGGGGACTGTCGTTCCAAATCACCATGTGGTTCTGGTTCAGCCCTTTAAAGAACTGCCGCGCATGGCGGTATTGATCGGCATCGGCTTTATCCAACCCGATGATGATCCGGTGCAAATAGGTAACCTTGGCCAATTCAGCCAGAATATTGGGCATCGCCTCTGTTCCCAGCTCCGAATAGAGACAGGGAAGGATCAGCGACATTTTGCGGCTCTGGGCAAACGTTTCCAGCTCGTAGGTCATATCCTCCAACCCGCGCGTGCGCAGGTTATGGAGTGTCGCGATATTTCCGTTTTGATGAAAATCAACCATTCACATGCGCCCTGTAGTTAGCTTCAATTGTTCAACCAGTTTCAACATTGCTTCGTTCCATCCATCCGGCCCACCCTTTGACGTGCGGATGATACGGCCTGTGCGCTCGGACCCCAAGGGCGGTAGCGGATCGTGATACGGGTTCGCGACAATGATACCATAATCTGCGGCCTCCAGCATCTCGATATCATTGGGCGCGTCACCCAGCGCAATGCTGAATTGCGGTTTGTAATGGGTGATGATCTCAGCCATCCGGTCGGCTTTGGTGCCGCCAAACGACAGCGTTAAAAAGCGTCCCCCGCGACGGGCGGCAATGCCTAGATCTGCCAGTGCATCAATAAGTGCGATCTCTTCAGCGTCTGAGCCGTGCCAAACACCCGGCTCTGAAAAAGCGCGCTCACGGGCGCGGACCGCATCCTGTTGCGATAGCTTTGTAAGCGACATGACCCGCGCCACGTCCATATCACCGAAGCCCTCGAAACACTTGCGCAGCGCTTCGGGCAGGTGGTCCAGACGCTTACGCAAAGCGCTGTATCGTTCACCAACAGTTCCCGGTTGCAAACCTATGATGCCCGCCCCGTTCTCAACAATGGCCGGCAAACCACCCAGCCCCATCGCCTGCTGCAACACGACGATTTCGGAGGCGGTTTTACTGCTGGCCAGCACAACAGGTGCGCCGAGTTGGGCCAGCACATCAAGCGCGGGCCGCGCGGGGGACCAGCTATAATCACTGTGATCCAGCAATGTGCCATCAAGATCGGAGAATACAACAAAGGGTGTAGGCGCTGTCATCCCCAGAGTGTTCCGCGCCTGTACTTCCGCTGCAAGTAAGCAGTGCAAAAAAATAGTGCTTATGTGATAGTTTTTTCATCACCGCCTGTTCTTGAGGCACAACGGCCCTCCTATTCGGCCTGTTCCACGCTACGTTGCAATTTGAACGACACGAGGGCATCCCATGACACCAACTATAAAGACCCGCTGCAAGAATATGGTCCTTGGCGCGTTGGTCGCAGATGCAGCAGCGATGGGCCTTCACTGGATCTATGACCAATCCCGTATTCGCGCAGTGGCCGGCGATACACCGGAATTCAGGGCACCAAACCCTGCTGATTATGACGGCGTCCCTGCGTATTTCGCCCATCCCAAGCGAACGGCAGGGGATCAATCGCAATATGGGGAACAGGCGCTGGTGATGCTACGCGCATTGGTACGCTCCGGTGGTCAGTATGAGCCTGCCGCATATGCATCCGAGTTTCGCGCGCATTTCGGATATGGCGGCGGCTATGTCGGTTATATCGACCACGCCACCCGCAACACGCTTGATAACTTCCGCCGCTATGAGGATGCAGCGCAGGTAATTGCAAGCTCTCTCCCGTTTGACGGCGACCAGCGCCTGCCAAGCACCCTTGTGTCAAAAGCCCTCCCCTTGTTCGCCACACATCAAGGAGAAGCTCTGCGCACAGAATTCGAAGCCATCGTGACGAGCAACAACGACAACGAAGCGTTGGTTTCCTACGCGATGAAGCTCCTCGATAACTTGATCTGTGTGCCGCCGCCCAGCGGCGCCCACGACCTTCAGATGCCCGCCATAGCAAAATTGCCTGCTCTTGTGGCAGTCAGCGTCGCTCGGGGAATGATTGAAGGCGACGCTTTCAGCGCGCAGGTTTCCTCTGCTGTGCGGATCACCAATGATCATCCGATCGCTGCCGTTTATGGAGATATTTGCGCGCATATGCTGCTGGCCGCTGGTCGCGAAGGCAGCATCGCGGCAGTCGTTGAAAGTGCGATCACCACCAACGATCCCGACGCACGCGCGCTCTTGAATGACGCCCTGTCACGGAAAGATCAGGACAACGATGAGGTCACATCTCATTTTGGCATGGCCTGTGATCTTCCTTTCGGCGTCCCGTCTGCTCTTCATAATATCACGACAGCTTCTTCTTTCGCCCGTGCCATCCGCCGCAACATTTATGCGGGCGGCGACAGTTGCGGGCGCGCGATGCTTGTGGGGGCCGTGATGGGCGCGGTTCATGGCGTGGGAGGCGCACAAGGCATTCCGCAAGACTGGATTCGTCGGCTCTCGGCGCGGCCGGAGATCGAAGACCTGCTGACACAGTTAATCAGCCCATCGTAAGTCAGCGGATTTTCAGACACCTCTGCGGATTACGTCAAGCCAAGAGCATGCCGGAGTTGGGGGGCTTTCATGCTATGCGGAATTTCCGCCAATTCCACCCGACGATTTGATGCCGCCGGCAGGGTGATGGCAAAGATACAGCCCCGCTCGGGCGCGGCACGCAAGCTTATCGATCCGCCCCACGCCGTGACGGTCTTTTTAACCAAAGCGAGCCCCAACCCGCTGCCCTCTACCCGCGTGAGACGGGCAAAGGGTTCGAACACATGTGTACGTTGGGCAGGCGCGATGCCGGGTCCATCGTCCTCGACCTCGATGACAACTTCGTCCTCGCGCCTGTACGCGCGCAGCTTGATACGTCCATCCGCGCGGTCGTGGTGTTTGGCTGCGTTGGATATCAGGTTGCGCATGACCAGATCAAACGATGTCGGATCGACTTCAACCTCCGGCATGTCCGGCGCAATCTCGACCACCATGCGCGATCCTTGCGCTGCCAGCCTCAGGACGCTGGCCATCCGAGCATTTGGGGCAAAGCATTTCGGGCTGCCATGATCAGAATCCGCCTTGGCGTAGTCCAGCAAATCACCCACCAGCCGGTTCATTCTGCGAGATAGATCAGTCAGAATAGAGAAGTGGCTTTGCAGTGACTTCGGAAGGTCGAACCCGGCTTCGGCCATATCTTCAAGAATAAATTCCATCAGAACTGACTGCTGAACCAGAGGCGCTTTGAGATCATGTGCCGCCATCGAAGAAAAGGCCAAGAGTTTTTGATTGGCGCGGGTTAATTCGCGATGCTTGTCGCTGAGATGTTCGTGCTGGTGATGAAGCCTCGAGACATCCAGCCAGACTGCTGCAAAGTGCTGCGTCCCCAGCCGAAACATATTCAGATCAAAGCAGCTGCCGTCACGCGTATGCACGAGCCGCTGCACCGTGTCGCCTGCGTGAAGTTGCTGGCGGGNGGTTGCCGCAAAAACCGTGATATCATGCGGGTCCATATCCGTCTCGAAGTCACCATTTGCGTATGATTGCGCACAGCATTGCTCAAGCGGTGTGCCTGATTTGAACAAAGACACGAGACGCGGGAACCGGCTATTTAACCCACCACTCCAATGGACCGCCCGCATACGCCTGTCAAAAATCGCAACGTCGGCGTGGGTCCGGTCAAAGGCGTTTAACAGCAATTGGGACGCGTCACGCTCAATGCGCAGTTTGGCGGCACTCCGGCGAAGCACGATGGCGTAAACTATCACCAAAGCCAGCGCGAGCGCAGTGCCGCACAGCAGCAAAACAATAGCTCCCGACCACGGGTTCGTCGCGACGCTTTTATCCGCAGCGTGCAAAGGGGCCCCGACCAGCCCGACAGGCGCAAGCCGATCAGACATGGTTTGCATCCGCACACGGTGCACCTGTGATGAATTGCCTTGTGCGGCTATTCGTTGAGGCGTGAGGAGCAGCGCGGGCGATAGCCCCCGCACCACACCGTTGGTAAGATTTCTACGCAATCGCGCGCTAAAACTGTCGTCCACCTTTAACGGGCCAAAAGCGTCAGCTGGCATCGGCACCATGCGTGTCGGCCCAACCAACGCCTGTAAAGCGGCGCCAGATCGCGGCGCCATTGCGGCGCGCAGATCATTTAGACCGACCCGGTCTCTTTGTAGTGCCCACTCGGTCCCGGAGAACGGCAGCGTCCGGTCGGCATCCGCGATCGCGAAAGAACGACTGTAGATGACCTGCTGCACCTCTTCCTGCGCAGATAAAAGGCACCCTGTCAGGGACGCAAGCGAGAGGACGGAGGCCGCTAGGAGTAAACGCAAAAACTGGTGCATGATCAGGCTCGCACATCGGGGCAATTGCTCCGGTGATAGCTTACCGCCATGAATTCAAGGTTAATCCCTGCGCGTTGAATTCAGGCCCGCACCCGCACCATTTGCGGATCATAAGGCCCGCGCGGGATGATCTGCGCAGGCACGCGGTTGCCCAATACATCCACCTCCAATGCAGCCCCTTCGGGCACTGCGTCCATAAAAGCGTATGCCAGATTCTTCTGTAACCGATGCCCATATCCACCGGAACTGATGGTGCCCACAACTTTATCCCCCAGCATGACAGACGCGCCTCCATGCGCGGCAGCATCAGCGCTGTGAACCTCAAGCGTGACAAGCTGCTTGGCACCTTGCCGCCCTGCCAGCGCGGCCTTGCCGACAAACTCTGCCTTCTGCATATTTACGAACCGATCAAGGCCAGTCTCAAAGGGGTCGAATTCTGTCAGGATATCTGCCTTCCAGTGCAAATAGCCTTTCTCCAGCCGCATAGAATCAACGGCGAGCGCGCCAAACAGGGTCAACCCGTGCGCCTCACCGGCAGATCTCAGCGCAAGGTAGGCTGCATAGAGCGATGCGTTGGGCACGTGGATTTCATAAGCAAGCTCTCCCGAAAAGCTCACGGACATGACTGTTGCCGGAGCGATACCTATGAAACATTCCCGCACAGAGAGCCACGGAAAGCCCGCCGCCGACCAGTCTTCACGCGATACCGATTGAAGCACATCGCGGGCTTTTGGCCCTGCGAGAACCAATATCGTTTGGTCGTTGGTGAGCGATCTGATTTGCACATCCTGCGCGCCAACGTGGGATTGCAGCCAGTCCATATCGTGCAGTTCTGACGCGGCGGCAGACCCGTACCAGATACGCTCTGGCCCACGATCAGACGCGGGCAGGCGCGCGATTGTCGCTTCGGTTTTCAGCATACCATGATGGTTAAGCAAATACGCCAACCCCACGCGCCCCGCCTTGCGCGGCAGGCGGCCACAGATCATCCGGTCCAGAAAGTTTTCGGCATCTGCGCCGGTGATCTCGAAACGGTTGAACCCGTTCACCTCTGTCAGCCCCACGCCGTTTTGCACTGCCGCAACTTCAGCGGCAACGACATCAAAGGTTTCGTCAAACCGGAAGGAGTGGGTGACACTGAAATCAGGTGACGGTTTGAAATACTCGGCCCGCTCCCAGCCGTTCACAACTGTAAATACAGCCCCCTGCGCCGCCAGCACCGGAGTAAGCGGCGTGGTCTTGGCCATACGTCCGGCGGGGCGGTGTTCATTCGGGAAATGAAACCGGAATTCGTTCTGGTAGTCTTCGATCGCTTTCAGTGCCGTCAGTTCCACATTGGTGTGACCTGCAAAACGACGCGGATCGATCACCCAAGTGTCATAGCACGCTTCGCCATGGACGATCTGCTGGGCCAGCAGCCAGCCGTGTCCGCCGCCTTCGCCAAGCCCTGCGCGCAGGCCAATGATGCAGAACGCATTGCGCTTGCCAGGGATCGGCCCAACCAGAGGCGCGCCATCAATTGTATAGGTGATCGGGCCATTTACGACATTCTTGATGCCTACCTCCATCAGCGCCGGCATCCGCTCGAACGCGCCTTCCAACACATCGGTGATCCGGTCCAGATCATCGGGACACAAGGCGTTCACGAAATGCGGGTCGATCCCGTCCATGCCCCAAGTCTTGCAGCCCTGTTCGTAAAAACCGATGAGCAGGCCGTTCTTTTCCTGACGACAGTAGTAGTCACTGATCGGACACCGCAGCAGCGGCATCCTGTGATCAGCAGCAGTGATGGCAGGGATATCTTCGGTCACAAAGTATTGGTGCTCCATCGACACAACAGGATGGTGCACCCCCATCATCGCACCCACTTCGTTCACACGGTAGCCGCAGGCGTTCACGACGATCTCACAGGTGATGTCACCTTTGACCGTATGCACGGTCCAGCTGTCGTCCTTGTGCTGGGTCAGGCCCGTCACGCCGCAATTGCGGTAGATCTCGGCCCCCGCCAGCCGCGCACGCCGCGCCAGCGCCTGACACAGCGATGCAGGATCGATATCACCGTCGCTGGCATCCCAAAGGCCGCCCAGCAAATTATCGGTCGAGATCAGCGGATGGCGTCGCGCACATTCCTGCGCATCCAATACCTCGAACTCGACACCCATACCGCGCGCCATTGAGGCAAAGTGCCGATAGCCGTCCATCTGCGCGGGCGTATTTGCCAGCCGGATACCGCCATCGCCGTGATTGTACCCGACCGGATACTCCGGGTCATCGCGCAACTCTTTATACAGGTTGATCGAGTGGGTCTTAAGCCCGACCATGGTCTGGTTCATGCCAAAGTTTGTGACCTGCGCCGCCGAATGCCATGTGGTACCAGAGGTCAGTTCGTCCCGCTCGACCAGCACCACGTCCGACCATCCTTCCTGCGTGAGATGGTATAAAGTGGAGCAACCGGCAATGCCGCCTCCAATGACAACAACGCGTGCGTGAGACTTCATGGTACGGCTCCTATCTGGTTCCAAACCAACATGGCTGATCTTTCGGCTTGCCGATAGCAAAAAACCGACACCAATATATCGCTTGGTCTTGTGACTTCTGCCCGCACCTCGGGCACTTCTTTTGCAATCAGCGCTAAAGTACAAACAAACGTCGGATTTAACCGACACCTTGCGCAATAAATCCGCGAAACTGACTGCCAGAGGGGTCCGATTCCATGCGCTATTCAGGTTTCAGAGTTATCAAAGAGGCTCTCACGGGCCACAAGGGCTGGGTTCCCGCGTGGCGAGAGCCTGACCCACAGCCAAGCTATGACATCATCATCATCGGTGGTGGCGGTCACGGGCTTGCCACCGCGCATTATCTGGCAAAAGCATTCGGACAGCGCCGTGTTGCCGTTCTGGAAAAAGGCTGGATCGGTGGCGGTAATGTAGGGCGCAACACCACCATTATCCGCTCCAACTATCTGCTAGACGGGAACGAGCCATTCTATGAATTTTCGCTCAAGCTTTGGGAAGGATTGGAGCAGGATCTGAATTATAACGCGATGGTCAGCCAGCGCGGGATCATGAACCTCATCCACTCTGACGCGCAGCGCGATGCCGCTATCCGCCGCGGCAACGCCATGATCCTGAACGGCGCGGATGCAGAGTTGCTCAGCGTTGAACAGGTCCGCCGTGAAGCACCATTTCTAAATTTCGATGATGCGCGTTTTCCGATCAAAGGCGCGTTGGCCCAGCGCCGTGGCGGCACCGTGCGCCATGACGCAGTTGCATGGGGCTATGCCCGTTCAGCTGACAACCACGGCGTCGACATCATCCAAAATTGCGAAGTCACCGGCTTCAAGATCGAAAACGGTACCTGCATCGGGGTCGAAACGACACGCGGGTTCATCGGCGCAAAGAAGGTCGGCTGTGCAGTGGCGGGTTCTTCCTCCCACGTCATGGCAAAGGCAGGTCTGCGCCTGCCGATCGAAAGCCATGTGCTTCAGGCATTCGTTTCCGAAGGTCTCAAACCCGTTATTCCCGGCGTCATCACCTTTGGCGCGGGCCACTTTTATATCAGCCAGTCGGACAAGGGCGGGCTGGTCTTCGGTGGCGATATCGACGGCTACAACTCCTACGCCCAGCGCGGCAACCTGCCCGTGGTCGAGGACGTCTGCGAAGGCGGTATGGCCGTGATGCCGATGATTGGCCGCGCGCGGCTGCTGCGCATGTGGGGCGGGATCATGGATATGTCTATGGACGGCTCCCCCATCATTGACCGCACGCCCGTTGACGGGCTCTATTTCAATGGCGGCTGGTGTTATGGCGGTTTCAAGGCCACCCCCGCGTCGGGCTACGCCTTTGCGCATCTACTTGCGCGTGATGTGCCGCACGAAACCGCCACTGCCTACCGCTTCAACCGCTTTGAAACCGGTCACATGATCGACGAAAAAGGTCAGGGCAATCAACCCAACTTGCACTAACAGACGCACTTTCGTTCCGCCTTTTCGCCCCTAGCCCCGAGCATTCATCAATGATCATCAACCACCCCCTCCTAGGCCCCCGAGACAGCGCTGAATTCACCTATCTTGGCGATGCTGCGTTGCTGAACCGGCCCGCGCCTGAGGCCTCCGATAGCGACTGGCACGCCTACGCCTACCTGCGCGAAAATCCGGCAGGTGAGACCCGCGAGCTTTGGTGGCATGAAGGCGGGGACAGGTCATGGCTGGTGGTCACCCGCAACACGCGCACCCATGAAATCACCTGCGTCGAACTGGCCCGTGATGTGGCAAAAGAGAAGATGTCATGACCCAGATCAATCGCGTTGCAGGTGGGCTAGTCGACCGATCCAAGCCCCTGACGTTCCGGTTCGACGGCAAGCGGTATGAGGGCTTTGCGGGCGACACGTTGGCCTCTGCCTTGCTGGCGAACGGCGTGCGCCTTATGGGCCGCTCTTTTAAATACCACCGCCCACGCGGCCCGCTCACAGCCGGCTCCGAAGAACCTAACGCGCTGGTCGAACTGCGCGAAGGCGCGCGGTGCGAGCCCAACACGCGCGCCACCACAGCAGAGCTGTATGATGGTCTGGTTGCCCGTTCGCAAAACCGCTGGCCGAGCCTTGGGTTTGACGCAATGGCGATCAACGACCGCTTTTCGAATTTCCTGACGGCGGGTTTCTACTACAAAACGTTCATGTGGCCTGCGCCGCTTTGGGAAAAGCTGTATGAACCTATCATCCGCAAGGCTGCCGGTCTTGGGTCCCTGTCACTTCAGGAAGACCCTGACACCTACGACAAAGGCTTTCGTCACTGCGAATTACTGATCGTTGGCGCGGGTCCTGCGGGGCTTATGGCCGCGCTCACTGCGGCACGCGCGGGGCGCGACGTGATCCTTGCTGATGAGGACTTCGCCATGGGTGGGCGGCTCAACGCCGAGACCTATGCACTGAACGATGCGCCAGCCGCTGACTGGCTCTCCGCGGTACTCGCAGAACTGGCAAGTCTGAAAAACGTCCGTCTGATGCCGCGCACCACTGTGATCGGCGCGTTTGATCACGGCATCTATGGCGCGGTGGAACGCGTGAGCGACCACATCCCAACTCCGGCCGCAAACAAGCCGCGCCAAATACTGTGGCGCATCTACGCGCAGCAGACTTTGCTTTGCGCCGGTGCGACAGAGCGGCCCAGCGCCTTTGATAACAATGACAGACCCGGGATCATGCTGGCGTCCGCGCTGCGCACTTACGTCAACCGCTATGGCGCTGCACCTGCCCGACGCGTCGCAATCTTTACCAACAATGCAGACGGGCACCGCACCGCTTCTGACCTGCACGCCCGCGGCGTCACCATAGCCGCTGTGATCGACACCCGCGCCGATGCACCGCTGAACCCTGACTATCAAGTGCTGCGTGGCGCGCAGGTGGTCGACAGCAAAGGGCGCCTTGGCCTCAGCTTTATCGACGTGAAGCTAGCCGATGGCAGCGTCCGCACGGTGGAGTGCGGCGCATTGGGCGTGTCTGGCGGGTGGAACCCCAACGTCCATCTAACCTGCCACCAGCGCGGGCGCCCCATCTGGGATGATACCCTTGCCACGTTCTTACCCGGTCATGACTTGCCCCCGGGCATGGCTGTTGCAGGGGCTGCACAAGGTGCGTTCTCCACTCACGCCGCGTTGTCCTCTGGCGCGCAAACGGCAGCACAGATGTTCGGCATCAAAGCTGCAGATATCCCCAACGCCGAAGATGCCCCTATTAAGCAAATGCCCTTCTGGGTCGTCGAAGGTGCCGCGCGCGCGTGGCTGGACCAGCAGAACGATGTCACTGTCAAAGATGTGAAGCTGAGCCATCAAGAAGGGTTCCGGTCCGTTGAGCACCTCAAGCGGTACACAACGTTGGGCATGGCCACGGATCAGGGCAAAACGTCCAACGTGCTTGGCCTTGCGATCATGGCGGAGCTGGCGGGTAAGGCGATCCCGCAGGTCGGCACCACCATTTTCCGCCCGCCTTACACCCCCACTGCCATCGGCACATTCGGCGGCCGGATGCGCGGAAAAGAATTCCATCCCACACGGCTCACCCCCTCGCATCATTGGGCGGTTGAGCGTGGCGCCGTCTTCGTCGAGGTCGGCAACTGGCTGCGTGCGCAGTGGTTCCCGATAGAGGGCGAAACCCACTGGCGTCAAAGCGTGGACCGCGAGGTGACAGCGACACGCAACAGCGTCGGCGTGTGCGATTGCACCACTTTGGGCAAGATAGACGTGCAGGGTACAGATGCCGCGATGTTCCTGAACAAAATCTATTGCAACGGCTTTGCCAAACTTGCCGTCGGACGGACCCGCTATGGTTTGATGCTGCGTGAAGACGGGATCGCGATGGATGACGGTACCGCTGCACGACTGGCCGAAGATCACTTTGTCGTAACCACCACCACAGCCAATGCTGCAAAGGTCTACCAGCATATGGAATTTGTGCGTCAGTGCCTGATGCCCGATGCCGATGTTCAGCTGATCTCCACCACCGAAGGCTGGGCGCAATACGCGGTCGCCGGCCCCAACAGCCGCCGCCTGCTGCAAAAAATCGTTGACCCTGCTTTTGACATCAGCAACGAGGGTTTTCCGTTCATGGCCTGCGCCAATATCACCGTTTGCGGGGGTCTGCGCGCGCGTCTGTTCCGGATTTCCTTTTCGGGTGAGCTTGCCTTCGAAATCGCGGTCCCGTCACGGTATGGCGACGCGCTAATGCGGCGTCTTATGACGGACGGTGCGGAATTTGATGTCACGCCCTATGGCACCGAAGCATTGGGCGTGATGCGGATCGAAAAAGGCCACGCTGCCGGTAATGAGCTTAACGGGACCACAACCGCCCTCAACCTCGGGCTGGGGCGGATGGTCAGCACAGCGAAGGATAGCATCGGTAGCCGCCTTTCTACGCGCACGGGCCTCAATCAGCCTGACGCATTGAAACAGGTCGGACTGCGCTCCTTGAATGCGGATGACAAGATCACGGCAGGCGGGCACCTCATGGCTGCTGACGGGCCGGTAGATGCCGCGCATGATCAGGGCTATGTCACCTCTGCCTGCTATTCACCCAACCTGAACAGTATGATCGGGCTGGCATTTCTGAAAGACGGCGCAAACCGCATGGGCGACCGCTTGCGCCTTGTCTCGCCGCTGACAAATCTCACCGTCGAGGTCGAAGTCGTCTCGCCCCATTTCGTTGATCCAGAAGGAGAACGCCAGCGTGCGTGATCTTGCTCCCCTGACGGCCCTTGGCGGCAATACCGCGCGTGAAGACACTCATGCCGGCGTCACACTGTCCGAAAACGCGGATCTCGCACTGGCTTCTGTCGCAGCGCGGCGGGATCACGAGACCACCTGCCGCGCGCATCTTGGATCGTTGCTGAAAGAGGGCGTGCCGGGCCCGGGCCGCACTGTCACCCACGACCCTGAATCCGCGTTCTGGATGGCCCCTGATCAATGGATGGTCAGTGCGCCTTATGCGACGCATGAAGACTTGTCCGAGCGCCTAAAGGCGCTTTTCGGTGCCTCCGGATCCATTACCGAACAATCGGATGCCTGGGTTTGCTTTGATATGCACGGCGACGGTGTCGAAGCGGTGATGGAGCTGTGCTGTAGCATCAATATCCGCGCCATGGTCACGGGCGATGCGACCCGTACCGCGATCCATCACCTTGGCGTTTACGTCCTGCGGGGTGACCTGAAAGACCATCTGCGCATCCTTGGCCCCCGCGCCTCAGCCGCGAGCTTGCACCACGCTTTGCTGACCGCGATGAAATCCGCGCTTTAACCGGGCTGCTGTGCCAACCAGTCACTGGGGCTGGCGCCTGCGACGCGCAGAAATTCGCGGTTGAAGTTGGACTTGGTGTTGAAGCCAGAACCCAGCATTGCGGAGGTCACGTTTTCCCCCGCCAGCAACGCCTTTTGCGCCGCTGCAATGCGGGCAGCATTAATATAGCGCGAGACATTACCGCCAGTCACACGGTTGATCGAACCCGAGAGTTGCTTCACAGGCACGCGCAACCGACGCGACAGTTGTGACATGGTCAGATCGGGGTTCAGGTAGGGTCGGGCCTGCGTCATCAGAGCCTCAAGCTGCGCCATGATCTGCGCGTCCAAAGCGTCTGCTTCACGTGGGGCGGCTGTCTCTTCCGGCTCTGGGGCGCCTGATACAAGCGCACCTGAAACAGTCAGCGCACCGATCACCACAAGCGTACTGCTGGATGCAATGCTGATGATCCACGGCTGTAGATACCCCGCACCCATGATCTGGGCCAAAACGATCAATCCGTCGCTTAGCGCCGAGGCCACCAAGGCCCAACCGATAATCTGCCAAACCAGACCGGGCACGTCACCCGCCTCCAGACGCATCCTTGGCAGGGCATCCGCGCCTTTCAAACAATGCCAGACAATCGCCAGACCATATCCGGCAAACAGCGCCGGGATCAGAAAATCGAGCAGTTGCGGGTAAGCTACTACGACGCATAAAACCGCTAATGGCCCGATGATATGCACCGCATCGCGCGGCATTAGTTTTCGCACTGCGGTCGCGTGAAACGCAACCCACGCCATTGGCGGGATCAAGCTGGCTGTCACAGGTTGCACGGGGCGTGCCCATGGCAAGTTGTAGTGCTGAGCCAGTGAGATGATCAGCCCCTGCAACGCGCAAAGCGCCAGTAACATCGCAAGCGGACCATGGCGTTTGTCAACGATCCAAAGGCGCAGCAATAAACAGCTGAGGATGAGCGCGCTGATCATCGGAATTGGCAGGCTGGGCATGAGGGTCCTTTCGACCAGTGTCTAAAGCAAGATGGTCCTAAAACGCGATCTTGGCGACCTCAAACAGGATTCAGGACGCGGGTCAGCGTAAATTTTTACATCAATCGGTCATCACATTTCAACTAATGGAGACTGACATGACCCTGCTACCCAAAACCGCTTTCGCTCTGATGCTGATGGGCTCTACTGCCTGTGCCGATCCCGCAGGCATGCGTGAAATGACCCTCGATGCACCGCACCATGGGCGGAGCCTGACCGGCGCGGTTTACTATCCCTCTGCGGGTGGCGGAACCGCTGAAACATATGCCGAAAACCCCGTTTTCGAAGGAGTGGATATCCTCAGAGACGCGAAGATGGCAGAGGGCAAGCGCCCGCTGGTGCTGCTTAGCCACGGGATGGGCGGACATATCCGCTCACTTGGTTGGCTTTCAACAGCCCTCGCGGAACGTGGTGCGATAGTCGTTGCGGTGAACCACCCGAACTCCACCTGGGGTGATTTTGATCTGGCGCAGGGGCTCAAACATTGGACCCGCGCGCAGGACATGCGCATTGCCCTTGATACTGTGCTGGCTGATCCGGAGCTGAGTGCGCGGATTGATCCTGCGCGGATCATGGCGGCCGGCTTTTCCTATGGCGGCTGGACCGCGCTGTCGTTGGGTGGCTTGAACGGCAACCACGCAGGCTACGTTGCACACTGCGAAACCTATGGAGAAGCGTCCAGCCATTGTGCCGATCTGCTGCGTGGGAATGCTGGCCTTACAGAGGTGCCGGAGGCGCAGTGGAACGCGGACTACCAAGATGCGCGGATCACCTCCGTTTTCGCAATGGACCCCGGTTTGATCTGGGGCATCACGGCAGAAGATAGCGCTGGTTTGGTTGGCGACATTACCCTTATGTCTTTGGGCGAGGGTGAAAGCCGCCTGCTCGCTACCGACTTTGACCTTGCAGGTTTGCCGAGCGTGCTCCCACAGGCCGATGTCATCCGCGTTGTTCCTGCGGCGCATTTCTCGGTTCTGCCACTGTGCAAACCGCAGGGTGCCGCGATCCTGAAAGAAGAAAACGACGATCCGGTGTGCACAGACCCCGAAGGCACCGACCGCGCCGCCGTGCACGCACAAATCGTCTCAACGATGGCAGGAAAGCTGGGCCTTTAGGACAGCAACGCAAGCGGCGTACTTTGCGCCGCTTGCTCCCCCTTCATGGCTTTGTCAAAAAGGCTGGCAGCCCTAGTCCGCCGATACGGTCTTTCGCGACACGCATACCTATCCACAGCGACAGTAAAAGCCCCGTGCCGACCCCTGCCGCGATGCCAAGGCGCACGCCGGTTAGGCCGCCATCAATCACATAGGCAAATAGCCAGATAAACAGCGCTATGCCGATCCACTGGCGGTAAATCCCGATCCACATCGTCCACGCCGCCTTTTTGAGCGCCTGCAACAAAGAGTTGATCGAGAAAAGCACCACGTAGATGGGCAAGATCGCAGCCTCGACCTTTAGGAACAGGGCCGAGATGCGGATCACCTCGGGATCATCAGAGAAGACCCGCGCGGCCCAGGCACCACCAAACCACAAGAACGGAAACGCCAAAGACGTGCCGATCACGCCCAAAACCCAACAGCGGTGGAAAGCAGCACGGACCCGGTCGAAATTACCCGCGCCGTAGTTCTGGGCCGCAATCGGGACCAAAGAGATGGTAATGCCCAGCGCAGGTAACAGGAACAACTGCTCGATCCGCATTGTGATACCGTAAGCAGCCAGCGCCGCTTCGCCATAATCATTCAGCGCATATTGCACGATGAAACCGCTGGAAAAGGTGACCAACAAGGCAAAACCTGCGGGGAAGGCTTGGGCGATGATCTCGTAATATTTCGCGGGAACGGGGACGAATTCTGACAACTTGAGGTTCTGCATCATCGCCCGGCCAAAGACGCGCCACAGGATAAAGATCGCCACACCGCTTTGGCTCAGGATCGTCGCAAGGGCGATACCGTTAAACCCCAGCCCGCCGATGACACCCGGGATGCCGTACATCAGCAGCGGGTTCAGGCCAACATTGACACAAAAGGCCACGACAAGGGCGCGCTGCATGGTACGGGTGTCACCGCGCGCTTGCAGGATACCGTTCGCGGCAGGCCCCATGATGAAACCCGGCAACGCGAACACCAGCCAGTTGAAGTATCCCAGGCCTGCATCGCGGTAACCGCCCGGCTCTGACACCACCGCGATCAATGACGGGCCTGCGAAAGCGGCAATCGCGATCATCGACAGGGTAGCCATAGCGGCAAGGCCAATGCCTTGAGCAGCCAGATGCCGCGCCTCCGTTGCGTCCTTGCGGCCCTTGGCATTACCGACAAGCGCGCTCATCGCAGAGCTGAGACCAAAGCCAATCGCCACAAGAATGAAGAAGGCCTGAAATCCGACAGCCAACCCAGCCTGCGCTTCGGTGCCGAAAAAGCCGGCATAGAAGGTATCAACAACGTTATACAGCGTGCTGAACAACATTCCGATGGCAGCAGGGATCGCAAGGCGCCGGAAATGGCCGGTCAGCGGCCCTTGGGTGAGGTCTTGATCTATCATGGTTGGGCTTTGCTTTGAATGAAAAGGGGCGCCTCATGGCGCCCCGTGGTAAGTTTCTATGTGCCTCAAAGGCCCCATTTCGCGGCGACTTCTTCAAAGAACCCTTGGGTCTTTTTCAGCTCGATCCAGCTGTTAACGTAGTTGATCCAGACTTGATCCGTCTGTGGCAGCAACATCGCAATCGGCGTTGGTGCGCGCGCTTCGCTCACTTCGACCTGATGGACATTCGGGAACTTCTGCAGCAATTCGGAGCCTTCGATGTTCGACGTCACGAATACATCCGCCCGGCCCGACAGCACTTCTTGAAAGCCGCGCGCGGGGGCTTCGACCACAACGATCTCCGCTTCGGGAAACCATTCCTTAACCATCTTCTCGAATGAGGTGCCGAGTGTTGTCGCTACCTTCACGCCCTCTTTGTTGATGCTGTCCCAACCGTCAAAATTCGCCAGTTTGTCTTCGGTGGTGAAGGGAAACATTTCAACCGCGATGTAGCTGTCGGAATAGCCGGCGGCCTTCAGGCGCGCTGGGCTGATCGAGGCGGAGCCGGTCATATGATAGTTGCCCGCAACGACGCCGTTCACCAGCGTTTTCCAGTCGGTCGGTACCATCTCAAGCTCGACACCAAGGTCGGCGGCCAACTGGGTCATGATGTCGATGTCATAGCCCACGTAAGAATTGGTCGCCGGGTCGCGCACCGACATCGGGTTCCAATCGCCTGTTGTGCCGACTTTCAGCTTCCCATCGCTCAGAATTTCGTTGAGCGCGGATTGTGCCAGCGCCGGCCCCGCCAGAACACTGGCGGCAAAGCCTGCCGCAAGAGCGATGGATTTAATCAATTTCATGTGTCTTCCCCAGTGGATTGTTCTATGTGGTCGCAAAAGCGGCAAATCTAGTGTGTATTGCAACTTAACGCCCGCATCACATTGGGCAACTCTCATATTCGTAATAATCTCCGACGGGGAGTTATCCATGGTAAATGAAGCAAACACAGATCAAACAAATGCAATTGATATCAAAGGCCTGAACAAGTGGTACGGGGATTTTCAGGCTCTCGAAGACGTGAACCTGACCGTCGCGCATGGGGAACGGATCGTGATCTGCGGGCCGTCCGGTTCGGGGAAATCCACGTTGATCCGTTGTGTCAACTCGCTGGAAACCCACGACAGCGGAAGCATCATGGTTGATGGCATGAAAATGGGGGATGCCGCCTCGATCGAGGCGATCCGGTCCGAAGTCGGCATGGTTTTTCAGCAGTTCAACCTGTTCCCGCATCTGACCATTATGCAGAACCTCACGCTGGGACCGATGAAGGCCCGCGGGCTAAGCCGTAAAGACGCCGAAGCGCGTGCCATGAAATATCTCGAACGCGTCCAGATCCCCGAACAGGCCGACAAGAAACCCGGTGCGCTGTCAGGCGGTCAGCAACAGCGCGTCGCCATCGCACGGTCTTTGTGCATGGAGCCGAAGATCATGCTGTTTGATGAGCCGACCTCGGCGCTGGACCCCGAGATGATCTCGGAGGTTCTGGACGTTATTGTTGATCTTGCCGAAAGCGGAATGACCATGATTGTCGTCACGCATGAGATGGGCTTTGCCCGCCGCGCCGCCGACCGGATGGTATTCATGGATCACGGCAAGATCGTTGAGACCGGCACCCCCGAAGCGTTCTTTGAAAACCCTCAAACAGAGCGGTGCCGCACTTTCCTCAAACAGATTCTGAAGCATTGAGCGCGCGCATGAAAAACATAATTGCTCTAACGTGCCTGTCGCTTCTCGCAGGATGCGGCGGCTCTGGTAACTGGGGTTGGTATGTCATTGACCCGACCACACCCAAAGGTTGGTCGAACATCACCTTTTTGCTCAGCGGGTTTGGCGCGACGATCCTGCTGTCGGTGATCGCGGCAGCCTTGTCGATGGTGATCGGGTTGCTGGTGGTGCTTCCGGGCATGTCCACAAACCGCTGGATCAGACTGCCCAGCCGCATTTACATCGAATTCATCCGCGCGATCCCGCTGTTGCCCATGCTGTTCTGGGTGTTTTACGGGCTACCTGTCGTCCTGCAATCCATGGGCATCTCTGTGCGGATTGACGCCTTCTGGGGCGCGGTCATCACGCTGGCGCTTTCCGATTCAGCTTTCACCGCTGAAATCTACCGCTCTGGCATTCAAAGCATCGCGCGGGGCCAGACCGAAGCCGCCAAGACCATCGGCCTTACGTATGCACAAACCATGCGCTATGTAATCTTGCCGCAAGCAATCCGGCGCATCCTGCCGCCTCTCGCGAACCAATTCATCTACATCGTGAAGATGAGCGCCTTTGCCTCCGTTATCGGGATGCAGGAACTGACGCGCCGCGCGAATGAGCTGGTCGTGACAGAATACCGCCCGCTGGAAATCTATTCGCTGCTGATCCTCGAATATCTTGTGTTGGTGCTGGCAATCAGCTTCTTTGTGCGCTGGCTCGAACGAAAGATGGGCGCCGATGAAAGCCGTTAAAGGAGACGATATGAGCTGGACCAAGTTCCTTGATGACACCATGAAACGCATGGGCGCGTTGCAAAAGCAGGCGCCGGATATGTTTGCCGGTTTCAACACGATGGGCAAAGCGGCCAAAAAGAACGGCGCGCTGGACGAAAAGACCAAAGAGCTTATCGCCCTTGGTATCGCCATCTCCACCCGCTGTGACAGCTGCATCGGATTTCATGTGAAATCATTGGTGCGCCTTGGCACCACCCGTGCAGAGCTGTGCGAGGCGTTGGAAATAATCGGCTATATGGGCGGTGGTCCGTCTATCGCATTCGGGGCCAAAGCGCTTGAGGCCTACGACGAGTTTTCTGCCGCCTAGCGCATCTTTTCGTCCACCAGCGCTTCCTCCGCGATCATCGCCTCCAACTGTCTGCGAAACCGCAGCGGGCCTGCATCAATTCCCAGATCAATATGGGCTGACGTCTTGCTCTCCAAACCGATCTGGACCGCATCCAACACCGCGCGGTCCTCTTCGAACGCTTTGCGCACATCCTCGGACATCATCTGCGACAGGGCCGTATCATCGGGACGCAGATTGCGCAGTTGGAACCAGTAATAGCGTGTCTCACGCTCTGACACCGGCGTCATGAAATTGTAGCTGTCCATGATAAACGTCTGGTCCGAAAGCTGCCCGTCCACACCGCCAGTACCCGCAGGTGTAAAGACCGCACGGATCAGCGCATGACCGGGATAGCGGACTTCGTAGTGCTGAAGACGGTCGCAGTTACCCTCGAACGGTACGATCTTTGCATAGAACGGCGCGGGCGCGTGATCCATCATCCAGCGGTGCACGATCACGCCAGTGTCGGTGCGGGTCACCCGCAGCGGGGTGTCCTTGGTCGCATCCGAGGCGAACGAGCCTTCATGCACCCACGCCACATGGGTCGGGTCCAGCAGGTTGTCACACATCAGCAAGTAGTTGCAGTTCAGCCCCATCGTAGCACCCGTATTCAGCCCCCACTCCGGATCGTCAAAGTTGGGGATATCAATGATGTCCTCGATGTCTGCGATTGCCGCATTGCCCATCCAAATCCAGATCAGCCCGTATTTCTCATGCACAGGGTAGGGTCTAACGCGAGCGGCAGAGGGAATGCGCCCGACCCCCGGCGCCCAGACGCATTGGCCGGCACAATCAAAGGTCAGCCCGTGATAGCCGCATTCAACGTTATCACCTTTGATACGCCCCTTGGACAGCGGCAGTTTGCGGTGCGGGCAGGCATCCTCCAGCGCGATGACTTCGCCACCTTCTGTCCGGTAAACACAAATTTTTTCACCCAGCACCACGATCTGTTGCAGTGCGTGCGTCACCTCATGCCCCCAAGCGGCGACATACCATGCGTTTTTCAAAAACATTGTTCCGGCTCCCAGCTGTGCCAGATCATTGTTAGCCTTTGCCACGGCCAATGAAAGCCCCGTTAAAGCATACTGCCGCCAATTGCTTCTTCAATCAGGCTTCGGGCATCGGGCACCAGCGCTTCGAGCTGCGGCAGGTCGTTCACACACAAGAACCGTGTCTGCGCCAAAGCGTCGCCCAACAGCAGGGCGCGTGTAATTTCGGGCGCGTCGGATGCGCCCTGTCCACTTTTTATATGCAGATAGTCTGCGGTTGGCGCAAAGACGGCCCTCCCATCGGCGATGCAGGCGTGGTTGTGCAACCCTTGCGGCAGGAACTGCTCAAGCTTCCGGAAGCGGGCAGCGATATTACCCTCAAACGCCGCGCGGTGTCTGTCAAACTGCTGCGCCATGATACCGCGCCGCATCGGATGAACCACATGCGCTGCAGCAAACACACGTCCGGGACCGAAACCGCACAAGGCCGCTGCGTTAACTTGAACAACGTGATTGAACATCGCGGGATCATCTTGCGCGCTCCGGTCAGCCACCAGCGCCGCATAATTGCGCCACTGCCCACGCAGAACCGGACGCGCGCCTGCAAAGATATCTTCGGGTTTCAAAGGAGCTGTCAGGAAGACGTCATCATTGAAATACATGAACCGCTCGCTTAGGCCGTCGATCCGCCACAGCATGCTTTCAATAGCAAGCGAGTTGAACGTTGGCAGCACATCTGTGTAACCGGCGAATACCTCTTCATGGCGAACGATGCGCAGTTTGTCCCTCAGCGCTTTGGGCAGGCGTGAAAAGTCGGGGGCTTCGTGGTCAACCACAATCCAGATGTGGCGTACCCAAGGAGCGTGATTATAAATGGAAAGCAGACAGAAATAGATTTCGTCACTGGATTCCCAGCGGTGCGGATTGCTTGCATTTTCGCTCAGCGGCGCGCCGTTTTGTGCCATATACTTCGCACGCAAAGCCCGATGGGATGGCGCATGGCCGTCGACCCATGTGACAACGGCATCTATTGCCTCATTTTCGATTTTGTTCAGCACAGGGTCCGGCAAGCCTATCTTTGGTTTCGTCCTAACGTAGAGCGCCATTGCACAATGGGCAGCCCGACACTTAAAGTTTCTTCGGCTTGACCGCAAAGGCGCCAAATCTGACACTCGTCACATCACCCAAAGGAGCGCCCATGCAGCCGACCCAAGACCCCGACATCCTTCAGCAATGGATTGGCCGCGAAGAGGTGCTGGAAGATACCCTTCATCCCGGCCCCGCCAATCTGATGGAGATGACATTGGACCGCGCGCCGGTTCTTGGTATCGGCGATGCGCTGCCACCGTTGTGGCACTGGATCTACTTTCTACGCTCCGCCCCGCTGAGCGCGCTAGGACGTGACGGGCATCCTGCCAAGGGCGGGTTTCTGCCGCCCGTTGCCCTGCCACGGCGCATGTGGGCCGGCGGGCGATTTGGCTTTAACGGTGATGTGCATATCGGCGAACATGTCCGCAAGAAATCAGTCATAAAGGATGTCGCGCTCAAGAAAGGTCGCTCCGGTGCGTTGTGTTTTGTCACCGTGCGCCACGAGGTCGGCAACCAGACTGGCACCGCGTTTTGGGAAGAGCATGATATTGTCTACCGCGAAGACCCCACGCCCGGCACGCCGCCCCGCGTGACCGATCCTGTAGGGGATGACTGGCAGCACAATGAGACGATCACCCCCTCCGAAGTTATGCTGTTTCGCTATTCCGCGCTAACCTTTAACGGGCACCGTATCCACTACGACCGCGACTATGCACGCGATGTCGAAGGCCATGGCGGGCTGGTGGTGCATGGGCCGTTGATCGCTACGCTGCTGATGCATCTGTCAAAGCGCGTCATGGGCGGCGCACGGCCTGCCAGCTTTGACTTCCGCGCGGCAAGCCCGCTGTTTGACACAGCTCCCTTCACCCTGCATGCGCGACAGGACGGACGAAAGGTCACGCTTGCTGCCGCGACGCCGGAGGGGAGACTTGCTATGCAAGCCACCGCGCGGTTCTAGCGATGGCGTTCGACTTCGACACACAAGGCGACCGAATGGCAGGCCTGACGCCCCCGCTGCGCAGCCCATTGGGGCCGATAGCACCTGCGCCAGTCGCTCCGTTGCAGATGCGCGCGCCCCGCAGCGATGCGCCACAGGCAGACAAACAGCTGCGCGATCTATCTGCCGCCTTTGATGCCTTTGACATTAGTGACGGGGCGGTGCTGTCATTCCATCACCACTACCGTAACGGCGACAGGCTGATGAACGCGGTTCTGGATGAGGCCGCGCGGCGCGGCTTGCGCGGGTTGACCATCGCCCCAAGCTCTCTGTTTCCGGTGCATGCTCCCCTTGCCGCCCACATGAGTAGCGGCGTGATCGGTGACGTCGTGACAGACTATGCCAAGGGGCCCGTAACCGATGCACTGCTGTCAGGCGCCCTTCGTGGTCCCGCCCTACTGCAAAGCCATGGCGGACGGGCGCGGGCATTGAGCACCGGATTGCTAAGTGTTGATGTGGCTTTTGTGGGGGCGTCACTCGCGGGTGTTGACGGCACGTGCACCGGGCGTGGCGGTATGCTGCCTTGCGGGCCGCTGGGCTATGCGCAGGTGGATGCGGGGTATGCCCGCCACACAGTTGTTTGTTCACACGAGATCACACAAGCGCCGCTGCCCCACACCGACATCCCGGCTTATCAGGTCGATGCCGTGTTGCCGTTCGATACTCCCGGTGAGGTGAGCGGCATTGCCTCGGACACCACGTTGCCCGCGCAGACACCGCAGGCACGGCAGATTGGTACATGGGTCGCCGAGGTGATCGCCGCAGCGGGGCTGATGCGCGGCGGGCTATCGCTTCAGACAGGCGCGGGCGGGTATTCGCTCGCAGCTGTGCCGCTGATTGGCAAAGCCATGGCGACATCAGGCCTGCGCGGTAGCTTTCTGTCTGGCGGGATCACCGGCGCGCATGTGGCGTTGCAACGCGCAGGTCTGTTCGAGCGTATTCACGATGTGCAGTGCTTTGACGGCGCGGCTGTTGCTTCCTCCATCACCAACCCCGATCACCATGCCATGAGCGCTTCGCAGTACGCCAACCCCTTGGAAAGCCATGCAATCGTGAACCGGCTTGGTGTGATGGTGCTTGGTGCGGTGGAGATCGACCGCAACTTCAATGTCAATGTCACCATCGGTGGCGATGGCAGACTTATCGGTGGGCCGGGCGGACATCCGGACGCTGCCGAAGGCGCACGGCTGACCATTGTCACGACGGGTCTCGGAGGCGGCGGCTATGCCAAGCTGGTAGAGGATGTGCGCTGCGTTACCACCCAAGGGCGCCATGTCGATGTTCTGGTGACGGACGCAGGTATCGCCGTCAATCCCGCGCGTGCTGACCTCGTGGCAGACTTAAAGCGGGCGGGCCTTCCGCTGCGCGGCTTTGACGCGCTAAAGGCCACAGCTGAACAATCCGCCACCCGCGTGCGGTGCCGACCGTCCGACAGCCCCCGCCTTTTGATCGAGCATCGCGCGGGCGGGCTGCTCGATTGGGCATAATTCCGCATCGGCAATTTTATTCCGACCAAAACAATCAAGTTTATTGCATTACAAACGCGAACTCAGTATCTGACAAAAACAATCAGAATAAAACCAAAGAGGAATCATCATGGTCCGCTCCCCCCTTTCCCCCCTTGTTCTTGCCGCCGCTGCCCTTGTTGCGGGCGTCGGTGCTGCCACTGCAGAGGGTGAAGTCAATCTCTACTCCTCGCGCCACTACGACACAGACGAACGCCTTTATACCGACTTTACCGAAGCCACGGGCATCAAGGTGAACCGGATCGAAGGCAAGGCGGATGAGTTGATTGCGCGGATGCAGGCCGAGGGTGCAAATTCTCCGGCTGACGTGCTGATCACCGTAGACACCTCGCGCCTCAAGCGTGCGAAAGATGCAGGCGTTTTGCAATCCATTGACAGCACCGTGCTGGAAGACCGCATTCCCGCCAACCTGCAAGACAACGACAACCAGTGGTTCGGCTTTTCCCAGCGCGCGCGGATCATCTTTTATGACAAGAGCAACGTGACCGAGCCACCGCTTGATTATGTCTCCCTCGCCGATCCGAAATTCAAAGGAATGGTCTGCCACCGGTCCTCTTCCAGCACGTATTCGCAAACGCTGCTGGCCTCGATCATCGAAAACCACGGTGAAGAAGCGGCACATGATTGGGCACAAGGCATGGTCGACAATTTCGCCCGCGATCCACAGGGCGGTGACACCGACCAGCTGCGCGGCCTCGTTTCGGGCGAATGCGACATCTCGATCGCGAACTCCTACTACTTTGCGCGCGCCCTGCGCACCGACGTCACAGGCGTGACCGAGAGCATTGACCAGATCGGCTGGATTTTCCCGGCGCAAGAAGCTGAAGGCGCACATATGAACCTGTCGGGTGCAGGCGTGGCAGCAAACGCACCGCACCGCGACAATGCGATTGCGTTCCTTGAGTACCTCGCCAGCGATCAGGCGCAGCAGTATTTCTCGGCTGGCAATGATGAATTCCCGGCGGTCGAAGGTGTAGCGCTGAGCGAAAGCGTCGCGAAGCTGGGTGAGTTTAAGCCTGACAGTGTTGATCTGTCTGCCGTGGCCGAAAACCTGCCGACAGCTCAAAAATTCTTCAACGACGTTGGCTGGAAATAAGCCACCCCCTACCCGTCGCGCAGTCAACTGTGCGGCGGGTTTTCTTTGCTGGATATGCGGTCGCACAAAAAGTGCTATCTAGGCTCCATAGAACTTAGGAGACCACAATGTATCTGGCCATGAACCGCTTTACCGTTCCCACCGAAAACGCTGCCGCTTTTGAAGCCCTCTGGCTTGAAAGAGACAGCCACCTCAAAGAGATGGACGGTTTTGTCGAGTTCCACATGCTCAAGGGGCCAGAAATCGCGGGCAAAATCGTCTGTGCTTCGCACACGGTCTGGGCCTCAGAAGATGCCTTTCGCAGCTGGACAAAAAGCGACGCCTTCCGCAGCTCTCACAAGGACGCGAAGCAAACCGCAAAGCTTTATGAGGGCACGCCGGTGTTCGAAGGCTTCACTGCTATTCAGCGTATTGCCTAGCCAGATCAGGTAGTGCGGAAAAGTCGCTGAAAGCAGCGGCATGCGGAATTTCCGAAACCTCCGTTTTTCGATACCCTTCCGTAAACAACAGGAACGGAACGCCACAGGCCAGAGCCGTTTGCGCGTCCACCTCGCTGTCTCCGACATAAACGCACGGCCCCTGCCCCAACGCCTCAAATGCGGCGCGCAGTGGTGCAGGATCAGGCTTGCAAACCGGCAGGCTATCACCGCCCCAGAACGTCTGGAAAAACGGGCTTAGCGACAGGTGATCCATCACCGCCATGCAAGGTGCAAGCGGCTTGTTGGTGCAGATACCCAGACCATGCCCACCGCCTTTAAGCACGCTGAGTGCCTGGTTCACGTTTGGATAAAGCACGGTATGTTGAAAAGCGGTCATATAGGCGGCCTTGAACGCTGGTACCATGCCAGCGTGCAACTGCTGCGGCAAATCTAACGCCTCTAACATCCGCGTTACAAAAACTGCCACACCGTTACCGATGAACTTATGGGTCTGCGCCAATGTGATCTGCGCGCCATGTGGCGCCAGCAGAGTGTTTGCCACCCTCTGAATATCAGGCGCGCTGTCGATCAGAGTACCATCAAGGTCGAAGACTATGCGCAGGGTCATGCCAATGGCATCCGCTGGCGGACCAGGGTTGTCCAATAGGAACACCCCCAAGCGATCACATCATCGTTAAAGTCATATGCGGGATGGTGCAGCCCTGCCGACGGACCGTTACCAATGTTAATCATTGCACCCGGCACTTCATTCAACATGAACGAAAAGTCCTCGCCTCCCATGCTTGCCGGCATATCAAGAGAAACATTGTTATCACCCGCCACTTCTTGGGCCGCGCGCGCAGCGCGCATCGTGCCTTCGGGATCATTCACGGTGACAGGGTACATACGGATGTACTCAAAGTGCCCCTCGGCGCCTTGCGCGGCGCAGGTTTGTGCCACCAGTATGCGCAACCGCTCTTCGATGTGGGTGCGGACTTCTTCACGTAGTGTCCGCACTGTGCCGGTGATCTCAACCTCTTGCGGGATCACGTTGAATGCATCGCCCGCATGAATGGTACAAAGCGAGACGACAGCATTATCCATCGGGTCAAGGCTACGCGCAGTCAGCCCCTGCACCGCCTGAATAAGCGCCGCCGCGATTGGCAGGGGATCAACCGTATTGTGCGGCATGGCGGCATGACCGCCCCGACCTACCACACGCAAGCGGACCTCATCCACAGACGCCATAATCGGCCCTTCGCTGATGGTAAATTCGCCCACAGGCAGATTTGGTCGGTTGTGCATGCCGTAGACTTCATCACAGGGCCAGCGTGTGAACATGCCATCCTCGATCATCGCCCGCGCACCTGCACCACCTTCTTCAGCCGGCTGAAAAATAACCAGAACACGGCCATCGAACGCGCGGCTGTCAGCCAGATGCTTGGCGGCTCCCAATAACATCGTGGTATGTCCGTCGTGCCCGCAGGCGTGCATCTTGCCCGCCACGTCCGAAGCCCACTCGGCGCCAGTTTCTTCATTGATAGGCAGTGCATCCATATCGGCCCGAAGACCAATGGTCCGCCCAGACGCGTTGCTTTGACCATGGATAACACCCACCACACCGGTCCGGCCAATGCCCTCTACAACTTCGTCACAGCCATAGCTGCGCAAACGCTCGGCGACGCTCGAAGCGGTGCGGTGCACATCATACAACAGTTCCGGATTCCGGTGCAGATCGCGTCGGAATTCCGTCAGCGCCTCGATGTCTTTTGCGACCCAGTTTTCAACAGCCATTTGTATCCCCTTTGCGCGGCAGGTCTTGCCACTTGATGCCTTGCGTCAACATCCAAGCCAGCCTCACGCAGGTCAACCGATATATAACAGCAACCTCCGCTTTGCCGTCACAGGCTGCACCCAATATCCTAAATTCAATGGGATATACGGTGCCCGGCTTTAGAGCCTGCCAGATTTATGTACAATTGACGCACGAGAAGTAGCGCGCAGAAAACGATCAGCAGCTCTCAGAAATACTTCCGACGCACACCAGAACATCACAAGCCCAAGGTGGACCTTTCGGGCAAGCCATCTTTGCCAGTCAGACATTTCCATATGTGTTAACAACCTGCGGAACACCCTTCCTTGGCTACTAAATCGTCCCACTTTCGCCATGTTTCAAAACCATTTTGAATCCATAAAACGCCAACTGGAAATATTGATTGGAGCAACCTGTAATGAAGATTCTCTCAGTAGATGATGATCCGATCATCCTGGAGATTCTGTGTCAGGTTCTGTCGGTCATGGACTCCCACGTGGTTGTGCAGGCTGAGACCGCCAAAGAAGCCTTAACAATCCTGGATCAAAACGATGGACCTCCCTTTGACTGTTTTCTGCTCGACATTCAGATGCCGGGCACGGATGGAACCATGTTGGCGCGTCATATCCGTCAGACTGACGGGTACGATACCACCCCTATTGTGATGCTGACCGCCATGTCAGAAAAGCGCTACATAGATAAGGCTTTTGCAGCGGGCGCGACGGACTATGTTTGCAAACCATTTGATCTACTTGAGCTGAGAACCCGAATAAACGTCGTCGAACAGTTGGTACAAACCCGCAAAAATGCCTTTGATGCAGGTGCGGTGTACAAGGGAAGCGATGCTGAAGAGCAACTTAACCCTAGCGACGCATTCGAACTGCGCCGCATCGACAACGTTATATCTTTTGATGCCATGAAAAACTACGTGGCACAGTTATCCCGCAGCGCTCTGTTCGGTTCCACGGTGTTTGCGTTCACCCTGCGCGATGTAACTTCATTTTGCGAAAATCTGAAGGCGCGTGATTTCACAACACTCATCGCGGACGTGGCCGAAGTGATCACAGGCAGGTTCAGCGACCGCCGCGTGTTGATCGCTTACGCAGGGAACGGAACGTTTTTGTGCATCACTGGATCTGGCAGTCGCCCCGACATGGCAGCTATGACCGATCTTGTGAATCTACACCTGAATCAGGCCAACATCATGTCCGGTGACGGTACAGTTCTTAACCCTCGTGTCAGCGCCGGCACTGCCATCAGCCTTGTCTGGAAATCCGGCGAAAAGATTCTGGGATGCCTTGTCTCAGCACAGGCATCAGCAGAAAGAGCCGCCGCCGAGCATGAACGTCTCAGATATGATTTTTTTCACTCGGAGAAAATCGCATGAATGCCCTCACTCACCAGTTCTCCGGCCTTGAGCGGATCCGCGATCGTTTTGTGGATTTGCTGGAAGACCGCAAAAACATCATCGCGAAACACGCGCTTGCCGCATGGGATGGTGAAACCACCGATGAAATCAATGACAATCTGAAGCATGCGCAAAACATCCTTCACCAGATTGCCGGATCGGCTGGAACCGTCGGCTTCCCCGAACTAGGCGGGACAGCATTGTTGTGCGAGGAACAAATCATCGCGCATTTGGACGGGCCCTATGCCGACCTTGCGATCTGCCCAGGTGAAATCATGTGGTGCATTGATACCTTTGTTGAGGCCTGTGCGGCGATCACCGGACACGTTTGACCTTTGCAAAAACTAACCCAACACCCTGATAATCTGCTCCCCTAGCGTGAGGGCGTCGAATGGCTTGCTTATCACATCAGCAGCACCAATCGACCGCAACTCTTCCAATTCAGCGGGTTGGGTGTGGGCGGTCAAAAACACCGCGGGTGTCTTTGCGTGAATATGCGTTTCACGGATACGCGCCAACGTTTGCTTTCCCGTCATTTCTGGCAACATAGCTTCCATCAGAATAACATCCGGATTGAACTCTTTGAGAACCCCCAAGGCGTCTTGTCCTGATCCGCATTGCACCACCTCAAATTTTGCCGACAACCCCAACGATATTTTTGCGATCGCTCGGTTATCCGCGTCACCTTCTACATGCAGCAGTTTAATCATCACTGTTCCTCTCGTTGCGGATCTAGTCGGTTAGATCGATGAATTTATGTGAAACCGGTAGCAAAGGTATTATCAAACGGTTTGCCCCCCGCCGTCGTGATCGGTGCATGCGGTGCGGCATATCCCTGATCCGCCACCCCGCATCCTGAATATCTGGTCTATTTTCCGTGTCGCTTCCTAACATCAACCGACAGCTTTGGACTGGCTATCTGCCCCCGCCTGATTAGCGGGCTGGCCATTTTTCGTAATCTGGACGACCTGCTCAACGATCCCTTTGACACCCATTTGTGATTTGATGAGATAACCAGCAATCCTTGGATCGCTATAGGGTGCCGTGATGGCTGATAGGATAATTATCCGTGCTTGCGGCTGCTCTTGCTCGATTTGGTAAATCAGGGGTTGGGCGATGCCATCAGGGAGGCTCCAATCAATAAGAACTGAATCCCAGATCCGGTCACTCAGCATACGGCGAGCCTGTGCAAGGTTTGACACATGCGAAATATTCGCGATCCCACTAAATGCTGCTGCAATTACATCCGCGAAGTCACCATCGTCCTCAAGATGAAGGACCCGAAGCAATTCATTAGAGACTGTGCTTTGCGTAATCTCACGGCTGCTTGGCAAGTCAGCATCGGCAAATGCCAACGGGCACGTAAACCAGAAGACTGTCTTGCGGTGCGGTTGTTGCTCAAATCCGATACGCCCACCCAGGCGTGATACGATCTGGCTCGCAATGTTCAAACCCAAACCGGTCCCCCCCTTGCTGCGCGTGTCCGAGCCGTCAACCTGTGTGAAAGGCTTGAATAACTCAGTCTGGAAGTGCTCGGGAATTGGCTGGCCCGTATTCTCAACAGATATCAGCGCCTCGTCCCCGTCTTGCGTGCAGCGCAGGACAACGGGCGTATCCGGGTCCGAGAATTTGCACGCGTTGGACACCAAATTGGTCAACACCTGCCGAAGCCTTCCCCCATCCACGTGCACACACATACCGTCACCGGACCGCTCAAACTGCAACGTATTGGCATGCCCGGCTGCCACTGGCTCAAGCTCCTCCAACGTATATGAGATTAGGTCCTCTATCGGAGTGTTGGCAAATTCAAACACCACCTCTCCGGATGAGATTTTTTCCAAATCAAGAATGTCATTCACAATAACACTCAACCTGTCTGCATTGACGCGGGCGATTTCCAACAGGCGCCTGGCCTTGTCCGGCATCGTGATATCAGGAGTGATTTCCAAAAGACTGAGCGCCCCTTTGATCGACGTCAGCGGCGTTCGCAATTCGTGGCTCACGGTGGCGACGAATTCGCTTTTGATCTGCTCCATTCGTTTCTGATCGGTAATGTCGACAATTTGAGCGATATAGACATATCGGCCGCGATTCTTATCAAAGATCCAGCTAAGATTAAACAAGCCCCAGCGCGTTTCGCCAACTCGGGTCCGCAACGCGAACTGGTTCTGATAGGTCTTTGCCGTTTCAGTCCTAAGCAGATCCCGGACATCATGCGACATTTGGACATAGTCCTTACGCGAAAGCAGATCACCGAGCCGCATATCCCTTCGCATTACGTCCACGTCATACCCGCTAAGCCTTGCGAGAGCGGCATTTACCCCGATGAAAGCGCCCTGCTCATCCATCACAGCCATACCAACTGGAGCCTCTTCCAACACAGTCCGAAACTTGGTTTCGCTGGCCTCTAGCGCATTACGCGAGTGGCGCAGATCAGTGACATCGGATTGGGTGCCGATCAACCGCGATGCGGCGCCATCAATGTCGTCGGAAAAAGGAACCGAATAAGAATACATCCAACGCCATTCGTCATCAAATTTTACGCGAAACTCAGCCACACAGCGGGACGTTTCCCCCTCAATGCAGCGGCGCATCGCAAGGACAAGCGAAGGCAAATCTTCGGGGTGAACCCGCGACCAAAAATCCTTTTTATTGTCAAAGGCGCGCTGCAGTCGGTCCGTTCCCATGATCTTGTGCCACGTATCAGACATCTGCGCCTGTCGGGTTTTTGTATCAATTTCGAACACGCCTATTCCTGCACCGGTGAGGGCGGCGTCATAGCGACGGCGCACCGCGTCGATCTCTATCCGGCTCTTTATCTGCTCCGTGACATCACGGATCAAAACTGTTGTCTTCGTCACATCCTCAGCTGCCTGCCAAGTGTTACTGTGAACATCCAGCATCAGTGGATCGCTGTTCGGCAGCACCCCTTGCGCGTTGCAAATGTCGCAAGTTTGCTTACCGGTGTTTGTTTGGACGAACGTTGAAAACTTCTGACCAACCAAACCATTCTGATCACAGTGAAACAGCTTCGCAGCCGCCTCGTTTGCAAAGATGATACGCCCGGCATCATCCAACACCATCACAATTGACGCCTCGGTTTCCAGCATAGCGCGGTTTTCGTTTTCGCTTGCGCCAAGCTGCCTTGCGCGCAAATCAGCCACCAGCTTTAACGCATAATGACGCTGCACCGTCCACCTTAACGTCAGTCCAAGCGTCAGGGTCAGCAGCAGCCCCACCAACATCAGGATCATCGGGAGAGGACTAAAAAACATCGCTTCAAATGCAGGTGTACTGGCATATCGAAAGAGCATCCGCACGCCGTTGACGTCCGCCTGATATTCTCTCGCGAAAGCGCTAGCCGGCAATGCGCCGCTGCCGTCCGAAAAGAGCAATGTCTCAGGTGTGGCCAGCACCCCTTTGAAAATTGCGACCGTATACTGTCTTTCAGGGGCAGAAGGGGCCTCTTGGCCCGTGCTGTTTAGCGGTATTTTTGTGGTCACCCACCCCGCAAAACTATCCGTCTGCGATGCCGGCGCATAAACGGGGTGGGCCAACCAGAGTCCTGATAGAATTTCTGAGCTGGAAACATCGGCGCCCAATGCGGGCCTGCCGCTTTTGCGCGCCTCCAGCAACACACGCCGCAGAGGGGGATCATCCTCCATCTTGGTGCTTGCAACACTGATATATTCAACAGCCGAGGGCATTTCGGAATCTGGCTGTGCAGTTGCCGCCGCATCACGAAGAAGCCCCGCACGACTTTGCAGCTGCACTTCCAATCTGTTGAACGCCGCCATGCTCAGGCGATCAAATTCTGATCGGGCACGCAGTTTTTCAAACCTGTCGGCGTAGCTGAAAAGCATGATGTTGAGCAGCAAACAGGTAAGCACCAACAGACGGCTACTGCGCCGCGATACCATCAGGCCCTTAAGAAGGGCGGGATTCGAAACGCGGCTCGCCGCACGCCCCACGCCTTCTGCCACTGAGCCGGACCGACCTTGCACAAAGAACGCCAATCGATTCACACAAATACTCTCCGCCTTGCAATCAGATCTGAGACGCTAGACGGAAAAGATTAACAGGGGCTAAGCAGGCTGGCGGCCTTCAAAAGTTCAACTGGAAAGCGCTGATATTACGACCGCCCCGAGTGGCTTATAGACCAAACCCGCCAGCGCAATCGCGGGCCCAAGTGGGTAGCGCGAAGTTTGATTAACTGACTTCCATTTGCCCCCAGAAGAAAAGCCGCGCAGCCAACGCAAGATCGTTAGGGTCAGGATGACACTTACTGACAAGGCCAGAACAAATTGCGCCCATTCCATAGAGGGCACAAACAGCACGACCGCAGGCAAAAGTTTCACATCACCGCCGCCCAGCAGATGCAGGGCGAATACAATAAGGCAGAGGCCAAAGATTGCAGTCGCAGCAAGAACCCGCATCGTTAATTCTTGCAGGGGCAAGACAGGCAGCTGTGTCGCGGCGAATATGATCATCAATACCATCACAGCAGCGTTGGGAATCCGCAGATCAGAGAGGTCCGTGTAGATGATGTAGAGCAATACCGGCAAGCACGCCCATATGCCTAAAGCCGCAAAGCTCACGCGTCCTTACCTTTTTCAGCATTTATAACGGCAATAAGTTCAATCTGGCCGCTTGTATTGGTCTTTGCGTAGATATTGTGAAGATGTGTCCGGACGGTTGTTATAGACACCCCCAGCACTTCAGCGATGTCCTTTGCCTTGTCACCAGCAGCCAATAATTGACAGACCCGCAGTTCGGCTCGGCTCAATCCACGCGGGTTGCCTTGCCCCAGAATGTTGTTCATCCCGGAAATTGGCACAAAGGGGCGTCCACGGGTGCGCGTTAACCTAGAGATCAAACCGGGACTGCGCAGCGACCAAGCATAGGCCAGCGCAGACGTGACAAGAACAGATGGAAGATCGTCACTCCGTTTTGGCGCAGCATCGAAAACCATTTCGAAAGCGTCAATCCTGCCTTCGGCGGCTTCGAGAATGATGATGCTTACCTCGATAATATCGGGGCGTGCCTGCCATTCCTGCCCAGCCGGACTGTTGAGGAAGCCGGGTTCGGCCCGCAACACAGATAGCCGCCAGATCGAACCGGTCTCAAGCGCGCCAGACCGCGTCTCGCGCAGATACCGAAGCAATGCCCCACTGCTTTGAGGCGCAGGGGCATCTTCTGACGGGCGGATCGCCGATGCAATCGGCAACGGCGTATCTGCGGACAGTCGAAACAAGGCAACGCTGTACGCTCCTACCTGACGCGTGAGGATCGTGACGATACCACCCAGATCAAAGTGCCCCGCCAACGCGGCGTTCCAATCTGTGAGCAAAGCAAAATTTCGCGCTATCCGTAGGTGTAGATCGCTTGCTCCCTCAAAGGGCAGCAGTTGAGTGCGGTCGGTCGGGCTTGATCGTGGCGCGGGCTGCGCAGCTCCTCAATCTATCATCTATTCTGTTAACGGTAAAATATGGAAACGGGAATGTTCGTGAATATCAAGTTAGCTGCGAAAGACAAGATTCGCTCTTTGATCAGTCGGACTTTCCACATCCTCCTGAAAATACACTCTATTCGTGTAAAATCAGCAACTTTGTTCGGAACGCCCCCGCTTTGCCGCCAAATGGCCCCAAAGCCTCATCCGTGTGAATGATGTAGTTAACGAATTCTTAGGATAATTTGGGTCATCGGCGGCACACAGGTGCCAGACCCATATCCCCGGCGGAATTTCTGCCAATTTAACGATTAAAGGACCATCACATGAAACTCGATATCAAAAACCTGTTCGCCCGTCTGCGCCGCTCCGAAGAGGGTGCAACTCTCGTCGAATACGGCATCGCACTCGGTCTGGCCGTGACTGTTGGCGCCGGCGCTCTGCTGATGCTCAGCGGCGACGTAAACAACCAAATGAGCGCCGCATCAAAGGCCTTGGGCGGCGACGGCGTCATCGAAAGCACCGATACTGGTACCGGCGGCACCTAAAACGCTCTCCTATCCCCCATCAAAAAAATTCCGCCGCGCCTAAGGGCTGCGGCGGAACTCCCTCCCCCACACAAAGGCCTGCTCCATGCTTCCTCGTTCGGTTCCGCGCACATACCGCCGCGACGAAGACGGCAGCATGATGGTGCTTTGGGCGCTTTGTCTGGTCGCCTTTCTTGGCCTCATCGGTCTAATCTTTGACATGGGCCGTCTGGGGACAACCCAATCCGAACTTCAATCCTATGCCGACAGTGTCGCCCTTGCCGCGGCAGCAGAACTGGATGGCCAGCCCGATGCGCTGACCCGGGCGCGGGCTGCCGGCATGTCCCTAATCTCGGACACGCAAACCTTCGCGCAGGGTAGCAAATCTCTTGTTGCGGCTGACGCGGTCACGATCACCTTTTACAAATCCAACCGTCAAGGTCAGTTCGAACGCGCGCCAGCATTCAAAAGCAATGATCCCGCAAGCGCGCGTTTTGTCGACATCGAGATCGCGGCCGCCAATGTACCCTTGGGCTTTGGCGCAATCCTGACTTCCTTTGATGGCAGCGCGATCAACACCCTCACTTCCGCCCGCGCCGCCGCCCAATTCGAGCTTGAGGCCTGCAACGTCGCCCCCATCGCCATGTGCGCGCCCACGATCAGTCTGGACGCAGATGCTGCAATTGGATCGACCCTGCGTCTGGATGCCAGCGTAAACCTTGGCCAATTGCTGCCCGGGAACATCGGCGCTGTCGACACCCTTACCGGCGTGCTTGGCGGGCTGAATATCTGCGTTGGTCTTCTGGGGGATGAGCTGACCGCCTGCCTGATCGCGTCGCGCGAGCCAGAGACTGCCTGCGCAGGAAGCGGTGGCGGCCTTGTGTTGTCAGCTTCAGTCGACGGCGACGATCTGATGAATTCGATCAACACCCGCTTTGGCGAGGCCGAAGGCATTGCGTCCGGCCTGATCGGGGACGCGTTTGCTGCCGCACCTACCCTGTTCAGCGGGCGTAGAAATTCACTGGGCATTTGCGTTCCTGATTCACAAAGCACGGGTACTACTTTGCCAGCCGATGATTGCTTTCTGACCGGCAATTGCAGCTTGCGCGGCAATGGCAATTGGGCTGTCGGCAGAGCCGAATATGTCGACACGTACTTTGACGGTGTCGACCCCTTCCCCGAAGCGCAAACCCGTTACGAATTCTATTTGGCCGAGCTGGAAGCAACCGGAGAAATTTCTTCGAGCAATAGCAATAGCGGCGGCGAGGGCGGCCTTCTCGGCGGCATCATCGGCGGTGTTGTTGACACAGTGAACGATCTCGTGGGGCGCGTGTGTGCGCCCGAAGTCAACGCCGCAGCTGATTTGGTCCTTGATACCAAACGCCGCCTCATGGTGATCGCCGCCGTTGATTGCCTGAACGTTGATGTTCAGGCAGGCGTGCACGCCCCTGTGGTGCAATATTTCGAAGCATTTGCTTTGGGCCGCGCTCAGGGCGGGGTTCTGGATGTCGAAGTGACAGCCTGCCTTGGCAGTAACTGCAACGATGACGGGCGCGGCAATCTTGATGTGGATGTGCGCGATGTCGTGAGGCTGGTAGAATGACCGTCACCCCCACCCTTTCGCATTTCATCCGCGAAGAGCACGGCGCAGCACTTGTTGAATTTGCGCTGATCTTTCCGGTCATGATGCTGATGCTGGGCGTCGCTGTCGAAGGATCGCGGACGTTTCATTCGTACCAAACGACCGTAACCGGTGTGCGCGACGCTGCACGTTACCTAAGTCGCGTGGTACAATCCGATGTCTGCGTCACCGGCTCCGGCGTGTCACAGTGGGACCAAACACTCACAAACATGGTGCAGCTTGACCAGTCCCAAAAAAGCGTATTCTCATCTGATGTGGATGTCCTGAGCGTCAGCAGCACGTTGGAATGCGTTGCGGGGGACTGGCGCGGTGCAGGAGCGGCACCGATCGCGACAATTACAGCCACGTTGAAAATCAACTACCCGTTCAGCGGGCTGTTCTCTTTCGGTGGCGGGTCGCTTCGTGGGGTGACGACAACGATCAGCGACAGCGCAAGGATCATCGGCTCATGATCCGGCTGCTCCCTACTCTACGTGAATTCACCAGCTCAGAAGAAGGGACCACCTTGGTGGAGTTCGCGATTGCGACCAGCCTGTTCTTGCTGCTTGTTTTCGGCCTGATCGATTTCGCCAGACTGGGTTTCTCACGCGTGTTAGCCGAAAAGGCCACCGAACGGGCTGTGCGCATGGCCGTGGTGCGCCCTGCGGTCTGCCCGAACCTGCCAACGACCAATGCACGCGGGGTGATCGGTACGCTTTCGGTCGATGTGCCGAACGGCACGCGCTGCACAGAGCGGGCAAACCTTTGCAAAGAAATTCAAAAACGCAGCTGTCTGGGCAGCGCCGACAATCCAACAGTCGCCGATATCTGGCCACAGGTTTCACCGCTGCTGCCAACAGGTGCCGCGCCAGAGAACCTGTCTTTCACCTATCACTACGACCCGGCGCTCAACCGTGTTGGCGCACCTTACATGCCCATCGTGACAGTTGAGTTGGCAGATTTGCAGTTCGATTTCATCTCACCGCTGGGCGCGTTGGTGCGTGCTGCAGGCGGCCCTGACGATACCACCCTCGGACAGAGCTTTCTTTTTCCGTCCATGAGCGCATCGCTCCCCGCCGAAACCATTCGATAAGGAACAGAATAATGACAATTGCCAACCATGATCTAGAACGTCAGGTCGCTGAAGCGGTGACCACACCAGCTGTCGCCCGCGTCCTGGTCGTGGCGCATAGCCCCGCAGTTGGGGCAACAATGCTGGAGGAAATGCAAAGCGATACCGCCGTCCGTGGAACGCTGCTGGAATGCACATTGGCCGAGGCTGTCGCGGATCGCGCAACCACATGGGCCGATCTGAATTTTGTCGTGTTCGAGCTGAGCAACAAGCAAGACGAGGATATTGCCGCGATCCAGAAGATAAAGACGCTCGGGGATAGTGGCCTGCATTGCATTGCAATGACGCGAAGCACTCTGACCGATGAGCAGCGCGCGCAGCTGAGAGGCGTGGGCGTGGCTGAGATCATATCGCTACCTGCGCACGCGGAACAGCCACAGGCACCTGAGAAGCAGATTGCGGAGCCGCAACTTGATATCGTTGAGCCGACCAAAGCCGCGCCCGTTTCTTTACCCCAAGAGGATCATCGCGGCCGGATTACGGTCTTACTGCGGGCACGCGGGGGCGCGGGGGCTACCACTTTGGCAGTAAACCTTGCCGCAGCTCAGGCCGGTATCGGCGGGGCAGGCACTGTTGCGCTGCTTGACCTCGACATCCAGAACGGCACAATCTCATTGGCCATGGACCTACCCGACAGCGCCGAAGCTGGTGCGCTGATCAAAGGTGAGCTTACCCTATCGCCAGCTTTCATGGACCGTGCAATGGTGCGCCATGACAGCGGTGTTGACGTGCTCACCGCGCCTGACATCTTCGCGCCGCTGGACGCGCTTTCGCCCGCCGATGTTGCCGCACTTCTTTCAGCGCTCAAAAGCCGATACAGCCATATCATCGTGGACATGCCGCAAGCCGTAACAGATTGGACCCTGCCGGTTCTGGGTGCCGCCGCGCAGGTGATCGTGGTCACCGACACATCGCTGCCTTCCATCAAACGCACACGCCGCCTGATCGATCTGATCGGGGACGAGCATATGACCCTGCCGGTCGAAGTTGTCGTTAACCAACAGAAAAAGCCACTGCGCCTGTCGCCTGCTTTGCGCGAATGCGAGGCCCTGATCGGACGCCCCCTAACGCATTGGGTGCCACTGGATTCAAAAACAGCGCGGCGCGCAAGCGATCTTGGCATTCCGCTCCAGATAAGTGCAAAGCGCTCGCGCATGGCACGGGCAATCGCGGCGCTGGCCGGATGCATATTCGCCCCAAAATCCAACGCCTCGTTTGCAGAAGGGCCCAGAAGCCATGTTTAAGGCCTTTAACCAGTCCCGCGCCCGAACCGGTGCCATCCAGCCCTCAGAAGCCGCCAATAGGTCAGCGCCCGTTGCAGCGCCGAAGGCAAATAGCGTGACACCCGCTTTACCCAAAGTCGAGCGGGTCAAAGCGCCTGCTGCTGCGCCTATGCCTAAGATAACACCGACACACACGCTGGCGCGGCCAATCGATCCGAATATGACGTTGAAAAGCACGCTGCACGAACTGCTTCTGGACAAGCTCAACCTGACAATGCTCGACAAGGTCAGCCGCGAAGATCTGCACCGCGAAATCTCGGGCCTTGTTGCCGAGCACCTTAAATCCGAAGGCACCTTGATGCCATCAGGGGCTTTCAAGCAACTGATCCATGAACTGCTGAACGAAGTGCTGGGCCTTGGTCCGCTTGAACCCTTGCTGGCCGATCCGACGATCTCGGACATTTTGGTAAACGGGACGGACAAAGTTTTTGTGGAACGTCGCGGCTTGCTGGAGCGGACCGATGTTTCGTTCCGGGATGAACGTCACCTGCTACGGATCATCGACAAGATCGTGTCAACTGTTGGCCGCCGGATTGACGAAAGCCAACCTTGGGTCGATGCGCGCCTAGAAGACGGCAGCCGCGTGAACGCGATCATCCGCCCCTGTGCCATTGACGGGCCAAGCCTGTCGATCCGTAAGTTCTCCAAGACTCCGCTGCGCATGGAAAAGCTGCTTGAGCATGGTGCCCTGAGCCGTCAGGCCGCTCTGTTTCTTGAAGCGGCAGTGAAAGGCCGGATGAACTGCCTGATTTCGGGCGGCACAGGTTCAGGCAAGACCACGATGCTCAACGCGATGTCCGCCTTTATCGATCCGCGCCAGCGCATGGTCACCATCGAAGACGCCGCAGAACTACAGCTACAGCAAGAGCACGTTGTCCGCCTGGAAACACGCCCCGCCAACGCGGAAGGCAAAGGCACGATCACCCAGCGCGACCTACTGGTTAACGCCCTGCGCATGCGCCCCGACCGCATCATGGTAGGCGAGGTGCGTGGCGCCGAAGCCTTTGACATGCTGCAAGCCATGAACACTGGCCACGATGGCTCCATGACCACAATCCATGCCAATACAGCGCGCGACGCGGTAAGCCGTCTGGAGCAGATGGTAACGATGATCGGCAACGACTTTCCTATGCAGGCGGTCCGCTACCAGATCGCCGCGGGATTGCAGCTGGTTTTGCAGCTAAACCGTCTAAGCGACGGCAGCAGGCGCGTGATGAGCATCTCCGAGATTGTGGGCCTCGAAGGCGATACAATCATGATGCAGGACATATTTGTGTTCAAGAAGACGGGCATCGATGAAGAGGGCAAAGTGCTGGGTCGGATGATGGCCACTGGCGTGCGGCCCCAATGCTTTGAGGCGCTGTTGAATTCTGGCGTGCCTTTGGCGGCTGATGCCTTTGTACCCGGCACGGCAGACGGGACCCGGTAATGGCCGACATATCTTTGACAACCATGACCATCCTCAGCGTGATCGGCTGTAGCCTGCTCGCCGCGGCTGCCCTGCGAATGATCCTTGCGCCGGATGCCGCACAGGCACGCGCCCGCAGTTTACGTCTCAGGGCGATGATCCCGCAGAAATCCAAAACAGAGGCCGCTGCTTTGGTGAAATCCGGTGCGCGCAAGGATACGGGTCTGTCCCTGCCGTTTGTCGGCAATGTCGGATTGTTGCTGCGCCGTGCGGATATGGAAGGCAGCAGCTTTGGCCTTTGCATGGGGGTCCTGGGAGGCGGTGCCGTTTTTGGTGCTTTATTAACGTTGATAATCAGCCCTGCGCTGGCCTTTCCTACGGGCATGGTGCTAACGGCGATTATCGTCCTGCAACTGGTGAAGCGGCGCCATTCCAAACGGATGGAAGCGCTCACGCTGCAACTGCCAGATGCACTGGACCTGATGATGCGCGGCCTGCGCGTAGGGCACCCGATCAATGCGACGATCACCAATGTCGGACGCACCATGGCCGATCCTGTGGGGGCAGAATTCCGCGCACTGGCGCACCAGATCAGCCACGGCGATTACCTTACCGATGCTTTCCGCGACTTTGCCGACAGAACCGGTCATGAAGACGTCGAATACCTTTCTGTGTCCATCGCGATCCAACATGGCACGGGTGGCAATCTGGCCAACATGATCGGCACGCTTAGCAAGGTCGTGCGCGCCCGCATCATGATGCGTCGACGGGTCAAGGCGATCTCTTCCGAAGGACGCATTTCAGCTTATCTGCTATCAGCGTTGCCTGTCCTGATCTACGTGGCAACATCAATCACGGCACCTGCGTATTACGCGGATGTGAGCGATGATCCCATGTTCAAACCGATGGCCTTTGCCATCGTTGCCCTGATCGTTGCAAACTTTCTGGCACTGCGCAAACTTGTCAGCTTCGAGGTCTAGGGAATGTTGGATTTCACCAAAATCGGCACGGCAGACTCGCTGGCAAGCCCCGAGAATCTGCTTTTCTACTGCATGACATTTGCAGTGATTTTGTTGCTGATGGGCGTTGTTGGTCTGTATCTGGGACGAGACCGCACAGCAGAACGCATCCGGTCAGTGTCAGCCTCGATGTCACCCGACAAATCCGCGCCAGCCTTGTCTAAAACCGATGCAGCTGATCCGAAAGGCTGGAAAAAGGGGCTGATCCCCGAAGACCCGTCAGAACGCGCGCAGATCCGGTTCCAGCTTGGTAAACTGGGTTTCGAGCGGCCCGACGTGGTCGAGGTTTTCTTCATGATCCGCCTGTTTTTGGCATTGATTACGCCGGTGATGGTGTTTGGCGGTGTCGCCCTCAGTCGCCTTGATCTGTTGCCGCAAGGCCCTGCGGGTTTGATCAATGGCACGCATCCTTTGCGACTGATGCAGATCGCGGCTGTTGGTACCGCGATCGGCTTTTACGGTCCCGGTTTCTGGCTCTATTCCAAGATAAAGAAGCGGCAGTCCAGCATTCGGGCCGCCTTTCCAAATGCGCTGGATCTGGTCCAGATCTCGGTGGAGGCTGGTTTGGGCTTTGACGCCGCGATCACCCGCGTCGGCCATGAGATCAGCCGCGCATCCCCCGAGATTGCGTATGAGTTCTTGCTGCTTCAGCTTGAAATTCAGGCAGGACGTGATCGTGAAGCGGCGCTGTTTGATATGGCTGACCGGATGGGGATAGAGGAAGCAAAAAGCTTTGCACTGGTGATTGTGCAATCCATGCAATTCGGCACCAGCCTGACCCTCGCCCTTAAAACCTACGCAGCAGAGATGCGTGAAATGCGCGAGATGAACGCACAAGAGATGGCGAACAAGCTGCCGGTAAAAATGTCGGGTGTGATGTCGATGTTGATGCTGCCTGCGCTGTTCCTGATCACGCTGACGCCCATCATCATCCGCTACACGTCTATCTACTGAAGCCTAGAGGACCCTCAGCAACAGCGCCAGCGACAGGCCTACCACGATGATCCCCGCCGCGACTTCGATCATTGGCATGACCCAAACCAGAGCACCAGCCTGTGCGATGCTGCGCATGATGCCGCCACGAAAGCCACTGGCGGCGATGCCCACGGCAACCGTAACCGAAGCCGTGCCCAGCGCCATGGCGAACGCGCCTGCAATCCCGGCCATTGGAATGCCCATCTGCCACGTGATGATCAGAACAAACAGTGCGCCGGTACAAGGGCGTACAGCAATACCCGCAATCAGGATCAGGGCATCGCGCAAATTGGTTGCCTGCTCTGCTTCTTCCACCGAAGGACCGTGGCGGTGGCCGCAGCTATCGCAAACCTCTGTGTGACCATGGTGTGCGTGATCATGTCCGCTTATCGCTTTCGCGCGCTGCAGTCGGCGCAAGCCGCGTAGTACCAGCCACAGCCCAATTGCCGCGATCATTGTATAGCTAAGCGGGGCCAACCAGTCCTCTGCCGCGCCGACCATCCGGTCACGCGTGAGACCCAGCAACCACAGCCCGCCGTAGGCCAACAGAACCGCAGTGACCGCTTGACCAAGGCTCGAAACCAGCGCGATGAGCGACAAGCGCAGCATCGGCACAGCACGTGCCATGCCGTAACCGCCTACCAGCAGCTTCCCGTGGCCGGGCCCGATGGCGTGAAAGAAACCGTAGGCAAAACAACTGCCCAGCAGCAGCATATAGGCGCCGGCCTCACCGCCGCGAAGGGCGCGCAGGGTACGGGCGATGCCGTTTTGGAAATTACGTTGCTCACCTGCCGCCCAGACACCGATCTGACTGAACCCGCCACTGAGCCACAGGTACGCAAGCACAGCGCTTGCCAGAAGAACGGCAATGGTTACAGCGCTGCGCATGTGATCCTGACTTCTGTTGCAAAGCGCGCGCCGATGTCGCTCAGGCCTGCGGCTTCCATGTCATAGTCCTCAGGCAGCGCCGATAGCTCCGCCCGTGTCATGGAAAGCGCGCCCTCGATATCGGGTGCGTCAAGTGCAACGTCACATGTCGACGTGCCTTCTATGTCAACCGGCAGGCCGACTTCATAAGCGGTGTAGTAGGTGCCGTCATAGGGCCTGAAGATCGCAGAGCCGGCGACCTGAGGATTGCCAATCACTTCGCGAATATGGGTCGTGGTGATTTTGCCGTCAGTGAAGGATGCTGTCGCAGCCGTCGGACCTGAAAGCGCAAGCGCCACGCCGCCGAGTTCACCCACAAGATCGCCATTGAAGCCTTCGACCCACTGCATGTCAAATCCGGTCAGCGCGGCTGTATCCGCTGCGGTCAGAATGCCATCATAGTCATCGTCGATCCCCATGTCTTCGGTCACCAGCAGCGAATACAGCTCATCGTATTCCCATGTGACCTGCACATGGGTGAGCCTGTTCTGGTCATCCATGACAAAGGACAAACCAGTGTTCACAAAGATATGTGGATGCGCGCCCAAAGGGGCCGCAAGCATAGACAGACACAGGCAAAGCGCAGTTCTCATACCGTGTTACTTAGAACCATGCTGGGGGCGGTTCAATTGCCATATCGCCTAGAGAGCGGCGGCAATCAGCCGACCCAGCCGCTCGATGCCCTCATCTATGCTTGCCTCATCCGTGCGGCTAAAGCTCAGGCGCATGGTATTGGCCCCCGACCCATCTGCAAAAAACGCGTGCCCTGGCACAAAGGCCACCCGCTCTGACTGAAGCGATTGGGCAAGCAGATCGGCGCAGTTGATCTGTTTGGGCAACTCAAGCCAGATGAACATGCCGCCTTCGGGCCGTGTCCATGTCACACCCTTGGGCATATGCGCTGCAAGAGCTGTCAACATCCTGTCACGGCGCGCGCGGTAGGCGGTCTTGATTTTAGTAACATGGCTATCGAACCGGGCTGTGGCTACGGTCGCAATGGCCATCTGGTTGATGGTCGAGCTGTGCAAATCTGCGGCTTGCTTCAACAGCACCAATTGGCTGATGACCTCTTGTGCGCCGCAGACCCAACCGACCCGTAAACCCGGTGCCAACGTCTTGGAGAAGCTGCCACAGTAAAGCGTGCGGCAAGCGTTGATATCGCCCTTACGCTCAATCTCACGTGCAAGGACAGGCGCCAGCGCCTCGCCCTCATAGCGCAGGCTTTGATAGGCGGCGTCTTCGATCACCGCGATGTCTAGCTCATCCGCCAAATCAATCACCCGCTCACGCATGCCGGAGTCCAAAGTACGACCCGTCGGATTGGCAAAATCAACGGACATATAGGCAAATTTCACACGCCCCTCACCTGCCGCTTCGGCATAGTCAGCAGCAGATCGGTTTGTCTCTGGGTCAAGCCGATCATAGCGCGGCTCATACGCGTTGAACGCGCCCAGCGCCCCAAGATATGTGGGCCAGCCCACAAGGGCGGTATCACCGGGGCTGAGAAACAGCTTACCCAGATAATCAAGCGCCTGCTGGGAGCCGGAGGTGATAAGCACATTGTCACGGGTGCAAGGAATGCCAAGACGGGCCATCTCCCCTACGATCCAGTCGCGTAGCGGACCGTATCCTTCGGAAACAGAATATTGCAGCGCAGTTGCCTGGTTCTCAGGGGTGAGGGCTGCGGCAAAGGCCTGCTGGAAGGCTTCGGCAGGGAAAAGATCCGGATCAGGGATGCCGCCGGCAAAAGAGATGATATCTGGTTGGTCCAACAGCTTGAGAAGTTCGCGGATTTCGCTGGCTTTCATACGGTCGTTGCGTGTTGCAAAAATCTGGTGCCAGTCCATCTGTTCCTCCCCGAAACTCACTGTTGAGTCACAAAGCACGGATTCTCAATTTAGGTCAACATGCATGTCCCATAAGTCCGAAACGGCCCTATCCTACCGCTCAAGATAGGCCAGCAAGCGGTTCTCGGCGGCGCGCAGTCCTGACCGCCTGGCATCAAAGCCGGACAGCGCTTTTGCGCCTGCAAGCTCAACCACATCGGGGTGGATATAGCTGTTGCGGGCGACAGTCGGCGTGTTGGCAAGACGGGCAGCAGCTGCGTCGGCCATATCCTTTATTGTCGCACCGCCCTTTTCGCCGACTTCGAACGCGGCAACTGTGCCGGCCCATGTGCGGAACGTCTTTGCCGTAATCCCCTCTTCGCCTGTCCCTTCGGCGATATAAGCATTCAAGGCCTGAGAGCTAAGCATATGTGGTGCGCCGTCATCATCTAGCCACGTCAGCACTTCGGCGCCCGGCAAATCGCCGATTTTGTGCAAGACGCGGCCCAATGTGCGGTCCTTCACGTGGCGGCGGACTTTCTTTCCGCCCTTAGCGGTGTAGCGTAATCCAATCCCGTCATCGCTCAGGGTGACATGCCGACGCCTGAGGGTCAGTGCGCCGTAGCTGCCGTTCTGATCGGTGTATTCGGGATGGCCCACCCGCAGCGACGTGCGATCGATCAGGGTTACAGCGCAGGCAAGGGCGAATTCCCGCTCTCCCGCGTCCTGCTCCAGATCACGCGACACACGCCCCCGCAGACGGGGCAAGCTGTGTGCAAATGCCGTGAGGCTATCGAACTTGGTCTGCGCCTGCGCTTCGGCCCATTTTTCATGGTACCTGTACTGCTTACGCGCACGGGCATCGCGCCCCGTAGCTTGCAAATGTCCATTGGCCAAAGAACACATCCAGACATTTTCATATGCTGGCGGCACAGCGAGCGCTTCGAGCCTTTTACGCTCCGGACCCCGCGCGATTGAGGTCCCGTCAGGCGCGACGTAGCTGAAGCCACGCCCGCGCCGCACACGCCGGATGCCCGGTTGGTCATCACTGACATAGACCAAAGCCACGCTTATACCGCCCTCACTTCGGAGGAGAGTTTCAGCACCTCATCCCCGTCATCCTGTTCAATGAAAAGAGCCGGATCATCATCGCTACCATTACGGGTCACATCTGTGCCCTTGATGCTGCGGGTGATCTTTCGGGTATAGGTTTTTCGCACGGTGCCTTGTCCGGTCCCGTTGCCCCAATTCCACTCTACCTTGTCGCCAGTGCCATGTTTCGCCATTGCCGTCTTCCTATATTTCAAGAAGACAACACGCCAAAAGATCGCTTGGTTCCCGTCAGACGCGCCAGCGCAGGACGCGACGCTCCAAAACGCCGATGATTGATGACACGGCCACGCCCAGCGCCGACAGGATCACCACGCCAGCGAACAGCCGTTCCAGATCATACAGGCTGCCTGCCTCAAGGATATAGGCACCGACACCGTATTGCGCGCCCAGCATCTCTGCCGCGACCAGCAAGATAATCGCAATGGTAAGCGAAATGCGCAGCCCCGACAGAATGCCGGGCATGGCACCGGGCAGGACGATCTTGCGCACAATGGACCACCACGACAGGCCAAAGCTTTGCCCCATGCGGATCAGTGTCCGGTCCACATTATCCACGGCAGCGTAGGTTGCCACCACAGTCGGGGTGAAAGTGCCAAAAGCGATCAGCGCGTATTTGGAGCCTTCATCAATGCCAAACCAGATCACAAAAAGTGGAAGCAGCGCGATTTTCGGAATCGGAAAAATCGCGGCAACGAGCGGCACCAATCCGGCGCGCACATAGGCGAACAGCCCGATCATCACACCAACAGCGATGCCTACGATGGCCCCCATAGTGGCGCCCACGGCCAAGCGGCTGAGCGATGGGATAAGGTGCTTGAACAGCAAGCCACTTTGCCAAAGCTCTACGAACGTGGCCAACACGTCCGATGGCTTGGGCAGTGTCAGCGAGGTAATCCAGCCACTGCGCGTGCCCCACTCTGCAAAGGCAATGAGCAACACAAAGACGGCAATGCCCAAACCGCGCACCCGTACAGGGGCAAAGCCGCCCCCTCGAAATGGAACCCGATCAGACATGAAGCAACTCCGCATCTGCCGCTGCGGCTTCGTCCCGCATAAGGCTCCAAAGGTGCTGTTGCTGTGCATCCAGCGCAGGATCGCCGTGCGCACGTGCCTCAAGCGGTGTGTCAATCTCGACAATCTCGCGGACCTCGCCGGGACGGCGGGACAGCACGACAATCCGGTGGCCCAGCCGTACGGCTTCGGCCAGATTATGGGTGACGTACACAGCGGTGAAAGGCGCGCGCGTCCAAAGGTTTACGAGATCATCCATCAACAGTTCCCGCGTCTGACTGTCCAACGCCGAGAGCGGTTCATCCATGAGCATCACCGCAGGGTTGACCGCCAGCGCGCGGGCAATCGCCACGCGCTGCTTCATCCCGCCTGATAATTGCTTGGGCAAGGCGCCCGCAAAATCTGATAGCCGCGTACGGGCCAGGACATCTACGATGATTTGTTGTTGGTTAGGCAGCTTGTGATCTTCCAACACCAACGCGACGTTCCCTTCGACCGTGCGCCAAGGCAGCAGCGCAAAGTCCTGAAAAATGTAGGTGAGTGCATTCAGGCAACCTTCGGGCGGGCTGCCTAATTGCCGCACAGCGCCTTCGGTCGGTTTCTCCAACCCGCCCAAAAGACGGAGCAAAGTTGACTTACCACAGCCAGACGGACCTACAATGCAGGTGATCCGACCGGAAGGAACCTCCAGCGAGATATCTCGCAGCACAACCGTATCGCTATAGCGGTGCGTCACCGCGTCGAGCCTCAGATCCATCCCGGTCTCCCAATTGAAAAGGCCGGACACTCAGGTCCGGCCCCCGCATCATTGTCAGGCGATCACGCGCCGACAGTTTCCACATAAGACGTATCAATCAACGCATCCAGCGGGATATCTTTGCCCACCAGATCTTCGGACTGGAACCACTCAAGCTGATCACGAACGGAGGCCACGTTCATTTTGCCCCCTTCGTTCAGGCGCATGGTGCCGTTGATGATAGACGGTGCTGCCTTTTCGCGAGGGCGGTCGGTATAGACGTATTTGTGCAGCAGATCGACCATGGCGTTGACGCCGTCATCGCCACCATCGCGGGCAATCATGGCAGCATTATAATCGGCAACGCCTTTGGAATAGGCGGCCACATAGTCTTGTGTCATCTGCTTTTCATCACTGGCATTCTTGGCCGACGTGAACAGCGTTGTTACTTGATAATCCGGCAGATAGGTCGCCACATCGCCGACAATATGCACCGCGCCCGAGCCTGCCAGCGGCTTGGCAATATGCGGCACGATGGACCACGCATCAATCTGGCCCGACTTGAGCGCGCCGATGATCGCGCCCACTTTTTGCAGCGGTTTGAACTGCAAAGAAATCCCTTCGGCGGCCGCCATCTTCGCGCCCATATAGTGGAAGGAGGAACCAGCGGTGCTGATCCCGTAGGACTTACCGTCCAGCATACCCGGAGCTGTAATCCCAGCCTTGAAAGCCGCATCCGATACAAGGAACTTCTGACCGTCGATACCGGCCTCTTCTTGCAACGCGCCACCGATGACCTTGATCGCGCCTTTATCGGCGAGCGAGACAAGACCACCCGAGATCGCCGTCACGGCATAGTCGACATCGCCAGAGGCAATGGCCACAGCCATGGGTTGCGCCGCCTGAAAGAACTTCAGCTCAACATCCATGCCCGCCTGTTTGAAATATTCACGCTCAACCGCGACAAATGTGCCTGCGTGGCTGGTGAAGCTCAGCGCGCCCAATACGATCTTACGGCCCTGCGCAATTGCCGGCGCTGCCAATCCCAATGCCGCAGCCGAGGCCGCAATACCGCCAAGTGTCTGGCGCCGTGTCAAAATGGTCATCTTTTTATCCTCCCGAATTATTGTGTCGCAGAGTGCCCCCGCCGTCTTCGCTAAGTCAAGCGCGCTCCAGCTGTAGATCGCCAATTAGGCGCCGCACTGATTGCCCTGCCCCGCGCAAGCCGCTATCAGCGTGCCAACCCCAGCAACCAAAGGCCGCTGCCCATGTCCTTCGATCGTTCAATCAAAATCGCCCCCTCCATCCTTGCCTCCGATTTCGCCAACTTCGGGGCGGAATGTGCCGCTGTCGAAGCGCGCGGCGCGGACTGGATTCATGTGGATGTAATGGACGGGCATTTCGTGCCGAACATCACGTTTGGTGCCGCGACCTGTGCCGCCATCCGGCCCCACATCAAGGGCGTGATGGACGTGCACCTGATGATCTCTCCGGTGGATGCCTACATTGAGGATTTCGCCCGCGCTGGTGCCGACTTTATCACCGCCCATGTCGAGGCTACCCCCCACATCCACCGCACCCTGCAAGCCATCCGCGCGTCAGGTGCCAAAGCAGGTGTCGCGCTCAATCCGGGCACACCAGCCGAGGCGGTGGCGCATCTGTTGGATATTGCCGATCTGGTCTGCGTGATGACGGTGAACCCCGGCTTTGGTGGTCAGAAATTCATCGATATGACCGACAAGATCAAAACCCTGCGCGCCATGATCGGTGATCGCCCCGTACACATCGAGATCGACGGTGGCGTCGATCCCAAGACTGCCCCAATCGTAGCGGGCGCCGGCGCTGATGTGCTGGTCGCTGGTTCCGCCGTGTTCAAAGGTGGTTCGGTCCAAGACCCAGCGCCATACGGCACAAACATCCGCGCGATCCGCGAAGCCGCATCAGGCGTTTACGTCTAAGTTAAAAATCCGCCGAAAGTGGGGATGAGCCGCCTATGGCAGCTCATCCGAAAATGTTTCAATCATCTTATGCTTGAGCAGCTTACCTGTTGGTGCCGCAGGCAAGGCTGTCGTCAGAACGATGTGCTTCGGCCTTTTGTATCCGGTCAGGCGTTCTTTGATGAATTGGCGCAGTTCTTCAACATCAGGCCTATCGGCATCTGACACCTGAACGAAAGCCAGCACTTCTTCGTCACCGTCTTTCGTGCGTCCAACCACAGCACTTTGGATCACTTGGGGGTGGTCGTTCAGCGCCGCCTCAACTTCTGGCGGATAGACGTTAAACCCACCATGGATGATCAGCTCTTTGGACCGACCAAGAATGTACAGACGGCCATCCGCATCAATCTTGCCCAGATCGCCGGTGTGCAGCCAACCGTCTGCATCCAGCGCTTTCGCTGTCTCCACAGGGTTGCGGTAATAGCCCTTCATCACGTGGGGGCCACGCACAAGAACCTCACCTTCGTCGATACCATTACCGCCGGGGGCATCCGCATCAATGCGCGCTTCCGTTCCGGGTGTAACTGGCCCGACAGAGATGTCCGGTGACCCGATGGGGTTGTCTGTAGCCGACGCGCCCGAGGCTGTCTCGGTCATGCCAAACCCGTTTTGCAACGGCAGTTCATAGAATGCCTCTGCCTTGCGCTTCCACGCGGGATCAAGTGGCGCACCACCCGATGAGACGTACCGCAGCTTGGGTGCGCCAAGATGCTGCATCCCCTGTTCTTTGGTGTATTGCATCACCAGCGCGTGCATCTGTGGCACTGCGGGGATGATCGTTACCCCGTCCATGGCTGCCTGATACAGCTTTTGTGCCGAAAACCGTGCTTCGATCATCACGTGCGCACCAGTATAGCACGCCCCCGTCAGCACCGAGATCAGACCGAAAACATGGCTCATCGGCAGCGCGCCGTAAACAACATCATCCGGCGTCATCCGCCGCAGCATGCTTGACGCAGTGCCGCCAAAGCGGACGTTGTCATGGGTCAGCATCACACCTTTGGGGTCACCTGTGGTGCCTGTTGTATAAAGCAGCACCGCAACACCTTCGAGAACGGGATCAGGGTCTGGTGCCCGCTTGGCCAACAACAGCGTGCCGAAAGCGCCTGAAATCTCTTCCGCTCCCATCCGCGCGCCATGTGCGGTCGCATCAGGCGAGATATGTCCCGTCATTACGATGGCTGCAGGCGTTGCGTGCTTGACCACACGCGCGACTTCGGCCTCGGTCTGGCGCGCGTTGAACGGGATGATCACCGCCCCAATTCGCCATGCCGCATGCAAGGTCGCGACCGCAGCAGCGCAGTTTTCGACCAGCAAAAGGACGCGGTCATTGCGTTGCACTCCCGCTGCACGCAGATGATCCGCTAGATCCTCACTGGCGCGATCGAACTCTGCATAGCTCCAGTGAACCCCGCTTGAATCGCTCAACGCTGCGCTATCAGGGGCGACCTTTACGCGGTCCTTCAAAAAATCTTCTACCCGTGCCATCCGGCATCCTCCCAGATCAGTAGTTTTAGCCTGTTAGCTGTAATTCGGGCTACGCTTTTCCAAGAAAGCAGCAATGCCTTCGGCAGCTTCTGGCGCACCGGTCGCATAGCCCATCGCATCGCGTTCGTGATCAAGCTGTTCTGCTTCTGTCACGTCGTAAGCCGCCGCAACCATCTTGCGAATGGCAGCCTGCGCATCACGCGGGCCGTCGGCAAAACGGTCCGCGTATTTTTGCGCGGTGTCCATTGTCCGGCCCGCTTCCGTCAAAGTATTGACCACCCCAAGCGCGTGCATCCGCTCTGCCAGAACCGGCTGGGCCAACATGCACATCTCCATCGAAAGCTGGCGCGGTATGGCACGTGCCAGATGGGCGGTGAGCCCACCATCGGGAACAAGTCCGGCCTTCACGTAAGCCGCAACAAATTTCGCGCCTTGCGCCGCGACAATGATATCGCAAGCCAGAGCAAAGCTCAGACCGGCCCCCGCAGCGCCACCTTCTACGGCAGCGATGATCGGGACAGGACAGGCGCGCATCGCGCGGATCACATCGTGCAGACCGTCAATGCCTGCGCGCCGCTCATCCTCTGGCATACCCTGCCGCGAAATCAGCACGTTCAGATCGCCGCCCGCGCAAAAGAACGGTCCCTCCGACGTCAGAATGATCGAGCGGATGCGCCGCTCTTTCGCCAATTCGCAAGCCTCCAGGATACAGGCATAAAGCTCCGGCGACAGTGCGCCGCGCTTTTCCGTATTCCCGTTCCAAATAATCAGGCGGTCGCCTGCGTCTTCCATGCGTGCGCCCATGGCGGTTCTCCCTGTTAGGTCAATTTTTCCGGCGGGACGCGTTTGAACACCCCCGTCGATGTGGCCACCAATGTGCCATCTTCGTGCCGTAGCTCGGCAGAGATGAACAACAGGCTGCGCCCCCCGCCCGTGACAGTTCCGGTGGCGGTCATCCGCCCCGTTCTGCCCGAGCCCACAAACTGCGTGTTCATCGACACCGTCAAAAACGGAGCCTTCCCGCTGGGATCAACGGTCAGTGAACCGGTTGTGCCGCTGGCGTTATCCAAAAGGGTCACGGCGATGCCGCCGTGCAGCGCGCCGTGACGATTGAGGTGCTGCTCTCCTACATCGAGGTAGCAACGTCCGTGGGCAGGGTCGCGGACATCCACCACATACCCCACCAAACTTTGGGTGCCGGTCTCACCATGGATGAAACCGGCTTCTGATTTAGGCTGCTGCGAGGGCAATGAAACGCTCCAGATGGTGATCGACATCGCCAAAGCGGTGATCGGCCATGATGATACGCTTGGCGATATGGGCCAGTTCGTATTCTTGCGTCATGGCAATACCACCGTGCAGCTGGATGCTTTCTTCGCCCACCAGACGACCCACACGGCCGATCAGGTTTTTGGCAGCAGACACATGGCGCTCACGCGTGCCACGCTCATGCTCCAGATGACCGGCTACAATGATGACCGCAGAACGGGCTTGCTCCATCTCGATCAGCAGATCAGAGAAGCGGTGCGCCAGTGCCTGGAACGTCCCGATGGGGCGACCAAACTGCTTGCGCGTGCCAAGATAGTCTTTGGTGAGGTGGCAAGCTGTCTCCATCGCGCCCAGCGTTTCAGCGGTCTGGGCAACGCTTGCTGCCGCAATACGCGCTTCGATCGCCGGAGAAGCGGCACCAGCCGCGCCCAGACGCGCAGATGCAGGCACAGTCACATCATCAAGTGTAACCTCAGCCGCACGACCGCCAGCCAACAGAGCATACCCCTGAACTGTCAGACCCTTGGCGTCTTTGGGTACGAGGAACAGCGAAATGCCGTCCGCATCGTCCTGACCACCGCTTTCGCGTGCGGAAACCACCAGCATACCGGCGGCTTCGGCGTTCACGACCACAGCCTTGCGACCGTTCAGGACGATGTCATCGCCCTTCACGGTTGCAGTTGTGCCAACACGCGTCAGGTCATAACGGCTGGTCGGCTCCCCATGGGCAAAGGCCAGCTGCAGGGAGCCTGCAATGATCTCTTCCACGTGCGCCTGCTGTTCGTCATTGCCCAGATCAGCGATCAAGCCACCGGCCAGAACCGCCGTATCAAGGAATGGCTCAACTACGCCCGCGCGGCCCAGTTCTTCGAACACCACGGCAAGGTCAAAGCCCTTACCGCCAAAACCGCCCTGCTCTTCGGTGAAGAGCGCGCCGATGACCCCAAGCTCGGCCAGTTCGGCCCAGATTTCAGATGACATGCCGCTGTCGCTTTCCAAAATCTTGTTGCGTGTCGCCGTATCGTAGCGGTCCCGCAGGAAGCGACGCAGGCTGTCTTGCAGCATTTGCCGCTCTTCTGTCAGATCAAAATTCATGGCCCTTAGCTCCCCATCGTTACTTTTGCGATGATCCCGCGCTGGATCTCGTTTGATCCCCCGAAGATCGACAATTTGCGGTTGTTGAAATACTTCGCCGCGACCGGACCAGCGTCCAGCGGATCGGGCAGCATTTCGTTCGAGCCTTCGACAGCTTCCGATGCGAACGGCATCGCGTATGCGCCTGCAGCCCGACGCGCCAGATCGTTGATTTCCTGACGGATGATCGTGCCTTTGACCTTGAGCATGGAGGATTCCACACCCGGTGCCTGACCCGCCGCCGCCTTTGAAACGATGCGCATGTTGGTTGTGGACATCGCCATCAAATCAATTTCGACCTGCGCCACGCGCGCTGCGAAATGCGGGTTCTCAATGAGTGGCTTGCCGCCCGCCATCTCGGACTTAGCCAGACGCTTGACCGATGCGAGGCCTGCCTGAGAGAAGCCAACGCCGGCGATGTTTGTCCGCTCATGGGTCAGCAGGAACTTGGCATAGGTCCAGCCTTTGTTCTCTTCACCCACAAGGTTTTCAACAGGAACTTCGACATCCGTAAACCAGACTTCGTTCACCTCAGGCGTCCCATCGAGCAGGATGATCGGGCGCACTTCGATGCCCGGTGTGTCCATGTCGATAAGCAGGAAGGAAATGCCCTCTTGCTGCTTCACGTCCTTGTCCGTCCGCACGAGGCAGAAGATCATGTTCGCGTGTTGGCCAAGCGTGGTCCAAGTTTTCTGACCGTTGACGACGTAATGTGTGCCCGCTTCGTTCTTGACCGCAGTTGTTTTCAGAGAGGCCAGATCGGAACCCGCGCCTGGCTCTGAATAGCCCTGACACCACCAGTCTTCACCGGACAGGATACGTGGCAGCCAATAGTCGTTCTGCTCTTGGGAGCCGAAGTTCTGCAAAACAGGCGCGAGCATACCCAAACCGAACGGCACAATGCGCGGCGCAGAAACCATGGCGGCCTCTTCTTCGAAAATGTGCTTTTGCACGGCGTTCCATTCAGCACCGCCAAATTTTTTGGGCCAGTTAGGCGCAAGCCAGCCCTTTTCGTTCAGCGTGGCATGCCAATGCTCCATGTCTGCTTTGGTCAGTTCCCCCTTGCCGCGTACTTTCGCTTGCATTTCAGGGGTGACTTTTTCCTCCAAAAACGCCCGCACTTCGTCGCGGAATGCTTTCTCTTCGTCAGAATAGCTCAGATCCATTTTGTGTTCCTCCTACAAATCCATTCGGTACCGTTTGGCGTTACTTAGCGCTTTCGCGGTTTAGGTCTTCAAAACTGCGGCCATCGGCCACAAGCTTTTCAAGCAAGGCGCTTGGTTGCCAGAACCATGCATCGTCTTGCGCAAAACGCTCGATATCAGCCAGAACAGCAGGCAGGCCCTGCAAGTCAGCCCATTTCAGCGGCCCACCCCAATAACGCGGAAAGCCGTAACCAAAGAGCAGAACCATATCGACGTCAGCGGGGCGTCGGGCAATGCCCTCATCCACCACCTTTGCCGCCTCGTTCACCATGGCACACATGTAGCGCCTGACAATCTCCTGATCACTGAATTCACGTGGCGTAATTTTCAGTTCAGCCTGCTCGGCCGCGATGAGTTCAGGGATTTTCGGATTGGGCACGCTGGCGCGTTGGCCTTTCTCATAAAGGTAATATCCCTCACCCGTTTTCTGGCCAAAATGCCCTTGCTCGCAGAGCTTATCAATGTAGGTGGGCACGCGCTCTTCGGCGTGGCGGTCCGGCGCTTTGCGCTTGCGGGTCATCCAGCCGATATCAAGGCCTGCAAGGTCTGCCACGGCAAACGGCCCCATAGCAAACCCAAAGCCGGTCAGCGCGCGGTCAATCTGATAAGGTGAGGCGCCGTCAAGCACCATGTGATCTGCCGCCGTGCGATAGACCGCAAGAATACGGTTACCGATAAACCCGTCACAGACCCCTGCCCGAACCGATATCTTGCCCAGACGTTTACCCAGATCAAATCCGGTCGCGACAACATCGGCGGCCGTCTTATCTGCCACAACAATTTCAAGTAGCTTCATCACGTGCGCAGGTGAGAAAAAGTGCAGCCCGATTACATCAGCTGGCCGCGACGTCGAAGCGGCGATTTCGTTCACGTCCAAATAGGAAGTGTTTGAGGCCAAAATTGCACCCGGTTTGCACACGGCGTCGAGTTTGCCAAAGACCTCTTTCTTGACGTCCATGTTTTCAAACACCGCTTCAATCACCAGATCGACCTGCGCAAGGCTGTCATAGTTGGTGGCCACAGTTAGTGCTTGGGTGGTGAGCGCATCAAACTGCGCTTGGGTAATCTTCCCACGCTTCAACGCGCCGGCAAGGTTCCCTTCAATCCGGCTTCTTGCGGCACTGGCCTGCTCTTCGCCTGTCTCGATCAGTACCACCTGGAACTGCGCCAAGAGAGCGGCTGTCGCAATGCCAGCCCCCATGGTGCCGCCGCCGATCACCCCAATGGCCTGAAGCGCGCGGGGCGCGACGCCTTTCAGTTCGGGAAGATTGCTCACGGCGCGCTCATTAAAGAAGGCATGGATCATGCCACGGCTTTGGTCGCTTTGCAGCATCTCCATGAACAGGTCACGCTCACGCTTCATGCCTTCAGCAAAAGGCAGCTCTGACGCTGCTTGAACGGCACGTACGGCCGCACCGGGGCTGATCTGGCCACGGGCTTTTTGCGTCGCGCCCTCAAAGGCTGCATCCCAATCAATCGGCTCTGCCGCGGGGAGGTCGGACACAGCGCGTCTTGGCGCCGCTGCGGCGATCAAATCCATTGCATAGGCAAGACCAACCTCTTGGGGGTCGCCTTCCTCAATTTTGTCGATGATGCCAGTCTCCAGCGCCTCAGCCGCTTTGACTTGCCGACCGGACGTGATCACTTCGATAGCTTTGTTCGCACCCGTCAAACGCGGCAAGCGCTGTGTGCCACCTGCACCAGGCAAGAGCCCCAGATGCACTTCCGGCAAGCCGACCCGCGCACTTGGCTGTGCAATGCGGTAGTGCGCACTCAGAGCAACCTCCAGGCCGCCACCAAGAGAGACACCGTGCATCGAGGCGATGACCAATAGGGGTGAATTTTCAATCCGGGCACAAAGATCGCCGAGGAAGGGGGCCTGTGGCGGTTTGCCAAATTCGGTGATGTCTGCGCCTGCAATAAATGCACGACCTTCGCCCACAATCACAACTGCTTCTATTGTTGGGTCAGCTTCTGCCCGATCCATGCCATCAGACAAACCCTGACGTACAGCATGGGATAGCGCGTTGACCGGCGGGTTCTGGATACGCAAAACTGCGACAGCACCATGCGCAGAAAATGATACGGGATCGGACATTGGATTCTCCATTTAACTATCCGCGGCGGCTCAGCGCCGGGGCGCGTCCGCTGCGATTTTCGAGCTCTTTTACAAGGGCATGCAATGCGGGGCCGACGTCATCCCGCATACGTTGGCGGGAAAGTGCGGCGGGTGTTCCACCACACGTAAATGCGACAGACTCACCGAATTCATTGGCATAATATGGGACGCTCACCGCGTTGACCGTACTGGCGTATCGTGTGGCATCAGGCGCAATCACAAAGCCCCTCGCGATCAGCTGATCGTACCCGAGCTGTCGAAAAGTCTGCATATCCTCATTCGGATCTAACGCGAAAAAACGTTCATCATCCAGAGCAGCAAGATAGGCCATCCCTGAAGATGACCCGTGCAGCGGAATGCGGTGGCCCGGTTCCAGCCAGATAGCTGAAGCAGTTGACGGGCGCCATGTGCGCACCAGCATCATCCGGTCGGTATCCCGCACAGAAATCAGAGCGAGCGTGCCCGTCTTGTCCGCCAAGTGCTGCATCTCGGCATTCACCATATCTACAAAGCCGACTGACACGGACGCGACGGAGCCCAATACCATCGCAGCCGGGCCAAGCCGAAAGCGGTCATTGCGTCCACCATGGCTCAGATATCCCAACTCACAAAGAGTATAGGTGAGCCGGGAAATGGTAGGCTTGGGGAGCCCAGTGCGTTCGGAAATCTGCGCATGAGTCAGGCCGTTATCGCTGGCTCGGAACGTCCGCAGAACGTCCAAGCCACGCGCAAGCGTATTCGCAAATTTTCGGTCCGTACCGTAGCTTGTCATTGAACGACCAAGAGAATGAAATCTAATACCATAGAGGTGGACATAATCAGGATCGCTGCGATGATGTCCACAGCAACTTGCGGAACAGCGTTCCGAAAACGGATATTCCGCAACGTTAAATGCAAAAATCCAAAAACCGGACCCGCATAAGATCGCTCTTGAGCGGACTGAGCACGCACATTTTTCGCGCTAACGCTTACTATTGAATGACGTTTCGGCGAGTTTTTTTTATTGACTAGAGAGTGGTTTATTGCATGCAAAAGCCCCGCAGGATGATACCTGCGGGGCTTTTGTTTTATCA
>JGI24724J26744_10000093_pt1 | contig 76850 bp, 57 predicted proteins | sample Cruoilmetagenom7_FD_26744 | JGI IMG/M metagenome (IMG submission 26744) | reverse complement strand
CCCCCGGCTCCCGCCGTAGCTGACGCCGCAATCCCGGCTGACGCCAGTATGGTTCCGGTTGGACCCGCTGAAGTAAGATCGAATTTTAGGCGAACCTCTGGACTGGCTCCGGCGATATTTCTAACCACCTCAAGTTGCCGTGCGGGACCATTATACTGGAGGCCATCCATGATGCCGCCGCCGCCGTTGACCAGCCACGCCATAGACGCCACGTCCTTGGGGGGCATAAAAGCCGCTTTCATCCGGGCCGATGGGACAACGGACATATCAATACCCACGGCCTTGCCGTCTAAACTCTCGTCCAGCGAGTCTGAGGAAAAATAGATACCGGTATTCCACCCGGTAAATGCACCCGAGGTTGGGCGGCCCTGAGACGAAATATTGATGCCCTTGGAGTACCGATTGAAAGCATTGGAGCCGATAGAGCCGTGAAGTACCTCCGTCGCCCCGTCCTTGCGGTTTTTGAACACAACGTCCGAGCCGACAAGCGGCTTCGTGTTGTCGTGTTTTTGAGAGATGATTGAGACTTCACCGCCTATGAGTGGGGCGTCTCCAATAGGCTCAGTTACTGCATCGCCGGTCCATGCTTCGGTCGCAATCCCCCAAACGGATGTGCCACTGTCGTCCATCGCATAGCCGTTAAATTGCCCCGGAACGACCTTCCGTGATCCACCAACCCGCTTAATATTGGCGGCATATCCAAACAGAGAGCCGGAGCCAGATTTTGCGGAAGAATAGTTTTGATAGAAGTACGCACCTCGGCTAGCTGGGTCGGGTGTCAGATCCGGCCTATTGCTGGCGATCAGAACAGCGCCATCGTCAACTCCACCAAGTGTATGCGTGGAACCTTTGACGAGAATACCGCCGTAGACCATTTCCGAGAGGTCAGAAATAACTGAGGCACCGGCTTTGCCTAGGTAAGATCGCCCCCCCTCACGATATTCTTGACCCGGGATCGCTCCGTATTTCTCAATGTGCGCCGCGAGGGCGGGTCGATCTCTAAATGAAAAAGGACGCTGACCGATCTCTTCTTCGAGGGTTTGTCCACTGTTCGCGGAAATCAGTTCCGTACTCGAAGCCGCACTGGTTTGCGCCGGGACCCGGTATCGGATCGACACGGATGCAGGTGGAAAAACCGCACTAGTGAGAACAATATCCAACCCGACAAGAGCGAACTCGCTCTGCTTTAGACGCTCGGTTTGCCCGAACTTGGTGACGAATACCTCGCAAAGGATTTTGTTGATCGGGTCAGAATTAAGCGCGAACGTTTTTTGCCCCGCCGGATCGATTACAGTAAAGCTCTTCTCGAATTCATTGAGTACCCCATCTCCCTTCGCCGAGATCGCAGAAACCGACGGGCCTGGAATAGGGGTGCCGCTTTCATCAAAAGTAAGCACGTGGCCAGCCAAAGCGGTGGCGGTTTTGATGGGGTTGTCGAGACGCATCGTCCGACCGCTGTCAGTCCGAAGATCCTGAACGGCTTCAGCCAGCCAGTCCATTTGCGCTTCAAGACCTTTTTCGCGCGAAGATTGACCCAGCCAACCTTGCTCAATCTCTGTCGCTCTACGAATGTAAAGCGTGGCGCCAGCATAATCGGCGGCAAATTGCGCCGTGAGTGTGATCTCCCCGGTTGTCAGGCTTTCCGCGGGAGAAACGACATATTCACTTCCCAGCAACTCAACACGGTTTCCATCCACGACCGCCGCGATGACCAACGTACCTTCTTTGTAAGGATGAGTGATCTCATATGGACCAGTGCCATTGATCGGGTAGCTGGGGCTCGGAGAAAAGGCTTCACGGGTCATTGGCCACCTATGGCGTTGGAGAGGTCAGGGGCGCGGGAAGGGGCAGGTGTACCGCGAGCCCACCAAGAGGCGTTGCCACGGTTCTTGATCTGGTTCTGCTCGGCGCGGCGCATCTGCGCCTCCGCTTCGGGATCCAGCATCATTTGGATTTGATCGAAGACCAGCCGGTCGAAAGCCACACGGCTGGGCCAGAGGCTTGATGCCACGGGCGTGTTGTAGCGCAGGAAGTTTGCCACATCCCGGCCGAACTTGGTGTCCTTGCCTTCGACAGCGAGGTTGAAGTTTGAAGCAGGAATACGCGCCGCGTCACCGATTAAGCCAACAACAGGACCAGCTGCTGTTTGCGCCAATCCTCCACCGAAACGGTTTTTCTCTGCGAATACAAAATCGCCGAAGATCCCCAAGCCGCCACCTTGCATCTGGGCCGCGAACCAGAACTTCGGTGTGTCCATCGGTTGCGGATCGCGGCCTTTGACCATTTCCTTCAACTGGATGGCCAATGCGCCCATGATCAATGTCGAGGCCGCCATGGTCACAAGATAAGCTGCCTTCGTCTGAGGTGTGGGCAGCGCGTTGAAGAGATGGATTTGTCCCATGCTCAGGGACAGCGCGTAGTTTTTGAAGCCGATGGTGGAGCGCAAGAATTCACCGCCAAGTGTCCCTGGGCGGCTGTCGTTGATAAACGCGGCCGTCGCCCGCATCCGCTTCGATGGGACGAACAATTCCACTTGGTCTTGGATCGACGCCTGAAGCCGCAGGGCCAGTCCTTCAGCTTCACCGCGGGGCAGGGTGGTTTGATGTTCCAGCCACCAGAATGGTGTGAGGAAATCGCCCTTGCCCTCATCAAAGAGGGCAGCCGGGTCGGACAGGTGCTGCCAATCTCTGGCCGTAATGCCGTGACGCTCAAGCTGCTTGCGGATCATCACGTCCAGATCATCAAAGCCGCGCCCGACATTGTCGGCAAGGTGGCCCGCGTTTTCCATCTGTACCGCGAGGCGCATGCCATCCGTCCAGCGGCTGAGGCCGGACGCTCGGATCGTGAAACCCGAGAGCCGCGAAGCCCAATCGTTGGCCACCTCGTCATTGGTCAGACGGGCGGAGCTCGACATCATCGACAGCAGCGTCTCAGCGGTGAACCCCATCCGCGCCGCCGACTTACGCGTGCCATTGGCAAAGACCATTGAGACAGCATTGCTTAACATGTTTGTAGGGTTGCGTCCCATGGCGACAGAACCTGCCGTCAGCGTGGCCAAGTCGCTCACGGCCGAGACAACGGCCGAGCCCAACTTGGTGGACACGTTGACGTGCCGCACGGTCGACATGGCGCGGCCCCAGAATTCACTTTCGGCCTGGTTGATGGCGCCGGTGGCATGGTTCATCAAAACCCGCGCGCGTTTAGCACTTTCATCGACTTTCTTTTTTAGCTTTGGATTGCCGCTGGTGCTCACGCGTTTTTGCAGCGTCTGGATGGCAAATTCCATGCCGGCGTTGGGATTGGGCCCGAAGACCTTCATCAGCGAGATGTCCCGCGCCAATGCATCCATGCCGCCAACGAGCGCGGTGAAGGGATCCGTGGTGCCGAACAGTTCGTTGTAGTCCATCCAGCCGTCGCCGTTGTTGAAATGCAGCAAACGTGGTTCGGCATTCTTGTTGTAAAGTGCCTTGCCGCCAAAGCTCATGGACGGCTCGCGATCCTTCCAGCCGTTGCTTGTGATGTTGTCGAAGACCCGCTGAAGGAAGGCTTCGGCCTCAGAACGGTAAGGGCGTGCGCCTTTGGCCACGGCAAAGGGTTTGCCTGTCGAGAGGTCGGTGATGCGGCTCCAGTCTAGATTGTCGTAGATCGCATCTTTCCAAGTCTCGAACCCGGCTTCCTCGATCTTGCGGGCATCATGGCTGTGGCGTGCGCCGTGGTCCGCGATCTCGCCGATGTCACCGCCGTGGGCATTGAAGGACTGCCGCAGCCATGTTTTCACCTTCCTGATTGCGTCGGCGAATTCCTTGGCATTGGCGCTCTCGGTCGGTTGATCATGCAGCTCACGCATGACATCCCGCATCAGGGCAGGGTCTTTGCTGCGACCGGTCACCCCAAGACCAGCCTTTTCCAAGAACTCCCGCATGTCGTGGCGCATCCGGGCTTGAATGGCCTCCTGGATAAAGCGCACGTTCTCGCCCTTGAAACCGCTGTTCGGCGTGGTTTCGAACATGTCGAGAATGGCTTTTGAGGGATCTCTCGCCTCGGTCAGCAATGCCTTGATCCGCTGCAGTGTTTGCAATTGGTTCAAGACCATGTGTCTGCGTGAGCGGCGGGCCTTTGAAGTTGCCTCTTTCAAATCGGCCCGCGCGCTCACCTCAGCCTGGTGGCGTGGCATCGCCTGTTCATACCGTGCCACCAGCTGATCGAATTCCGAGGCCGCAGCCTCGGCGTGTTCCTTGTTCAGTTCGCCTGCTTCGACGGCGCGTGCCAAGCAATCATGGATGTTTGCCATCAGGCCGCCCCTTTCATTGTGCAAAGGTCGATAATCGTCTCCAACGCCTCGTCCTGGTCGAGATCATCGAGCACCTGCCGAGTTGAAAACGTGGTGCCATCGGCCATCGGGATCGCGAGGTCTTCCCCGGCCGCAACATCTTCAGCCAAGGCGCGGATGTCGGCCGCCGCCTGACGGTCGCCTCCAGCCTGTAGGGCACGTTCGTCGAAGCCTGCAGCCAGAACATCATCGGCCTCTTGGATCTCAGGCGATGACGCTCCGTCGGCAAATGCATTCTCCGGGATCGCATCGCTAGGCATGTCAGCCGGTCGCGGGGGCGTGGCAGGTATCCGGGCTGTGCCGATCTCGGTCAATTGACCGAAAGCGCGGCTGTCGATCGTCTTGAGAATATCCAGCACACCCACGGCATCATCGAACAACGCCGCGTCGGTTTTGCCCACCTTCTGCGCCTCGGCCGCATAACGGTCTAGGAACGCCGTGATCTTGGGCGCGGGGAGGGCACGGCCGTCAGGATACATCATACGCACCAGAGCGGCCGTAAAGGGCGGCAGAGCCCCATCCAGCAGGTCTACGTCCGCGAGCAGCTCTTCCACCATCTGAGCAGAGGCTTTGTTGTCCCTTGTGGCGATCCGGCGGGCGTCGGCGATCGTGCGCATGGCCTCCATCAGAAATGGGGTGACATCGAGATCGTCGCGCAGGCGGCCCTCCTTGACCGCTGAGCGCATGGAAGCCCAGCTCGGGGCTGCGCCTTCCAACGCATCCATCAACCCGCGTAGATCACCTGCATCGGCCTCTGCGAAGCGGGCCAGAATATCCGGTGCATCAAAGGCGCGCGCGAACATAGCCTGCCGAACTCGGGTGACACCTTCAGCGTTCAGCCGTCCGGCACCATCGACCAGGGCATTCCGTTCGGTTTGGGGCAGAGAATTCAACACCCTCTGGGTAAACTGTACATTGGCGCGCGAAGTCAGCGGCTGTGCCGGGTCGAACATCGCAACCGTGTCGGCATCAAGGCTGCGCGCATCGACCGCGGCGCGTTCGGTCGCCGACATGCGGGCCGTGGCAGAGAAGTTTGCTTGCCGCACGAAATTCTGGCGCTGGCTGTCCGTCAGCTCTGAGCGGCGTCGGCCGACGAGAACTGGTTGCTCAACGCCTTCCGGAACCTCGAAGCCAGCTGCTTCGATTTCCTCAATGTAAGCGGCGGCTCGATCGGGATGTTGCTCGAACGCCCGCTGGATCGCCATCACCCGGCCGTTGCCGCTTTCAACAATATTGTCGGTCCCGATGATCGGGGCGCCACGATCCGCCTCCGGCGCCGGCATCAGCCGTGCAGGGTCCAGCGATGAGGCAATCTCTGATACCTGTTCATCGCTCGATGCCCGCCCACGATCGCGGGGCTGAAGATCCCCGCTTGCACGGGTCAGTGTACTGGCATCAACGACCTCATAGTCGACATCGATGCGGAAATCTCGGCCTGCGGTGACCTGACCTGACGCGGTATATCCCCGGCTTGTTGCATAGCCGGCAAAGTCGGTCGCCGGGGCATTGCCAGTTGCTGGCGCAGGCGGCGTGCTGCGCGGTCCGCGATAGCCTTCCCACGCCTTCGTGCCTTGCTTGCGATAAATCCAGATGCCCAGCTGATCTTGAAGCGCTTCATCCATCAGCTCGTCGCCGCGCAGGCCGAGGCCCTTCTTCGCAAGACGAAGCGTGGTGCCTACAATCTGGTAAGCTCCCATGGGGGTTGCAACACGACCGATCTGGCCTTTGACCCATTGCCCGTATTCTCCGCGCACATTGGAAAATGCAATCGCCTGATCAACGGTCATCTCGGTCAGCTTGACGTTGGCGAAACGGCCGCCGGTGCGGTTCTGATAGCCGAAGAGCGCATTGTAATCTCCGCCGCTTTCCCCCGCAAAAATGCCATTCTTGATCGGCTCCCAGCCCGGCGGGGTGTCGATGTATTGGGGAGTAGTTGAGGGGGGCGAAACCGTGGCATCTGGCAGGTCACTACCCTGTGAGAGCGCGGTCTCAGTCTCTTCTACCGATTGCGCGTATCGCAATTGCGGTGCATCGGCTGGGCGACGAAGCCCGGTTGTCCGCTGGCGGTTGATTGCATAGCTGAGTGCATGGCCACCACCGACGAGAGCACCGGCGAAACCGGCGCCGGTCAGACCGGCAAGCCCAACCTGGGCAAGGGGCCGCGGTGGATCAATATCCAGCTCATTTGCCACTTGCTGTTGGGTGGCGAGGGTTCGGGTTTCATCAAGCGCGGCTAAGCCCCCTTCGACCAACATCGTTGTGCCCAAGCGCGCTGGACCGGTGAGGCCGGTCCCGAGCATGATCGCCCCTTCGGGGGTCGTGACTTCCGCCCAGAGGTCACCCACGAGCTCCGGCACAAAGCCGTTTGCCTGGGCAAGGACATCCTGAGCTTCTTGCAACTCCTCTTTGCGACGCCGATCCACCTCAGCGTCGAGTTCCTCGATCGTGGCGGGCAGATTTCCAAACTTAGGGTTTGCGGCTTTAGCCCGGTTAATGCTTGCGAACAGGTTGTCATGGCGATGCATCGGTGTCGGGATGCCCGCTTCAGGATCGGGCGCGACAATGTACTCAGGTGGAATTTGGCTGGTGATCTCTTCGACCACCGACTTTTCCATCTTGGCACGTTGGCCGTTGAGGTCCTTACGGATGCGGGTTTCTTTGGTCTGCGCTTGAAGGCGTTCGCCAAAGGAGGGCGTGCCTTCGAACATCAGCTGATCGACTTGCTGTTGCTCTTCTTCTGACCGCTTCTTGAGGAAGAATGTCATTGCTCATACCCCTTCAGAATTTCCGTGAGGCTGAATTCGAAGGGCAGGCCAGACAACGTATCCGCAACCGTACGGCCGTCATACATCAGGCGGTATTCATCAGGCCCGACGGCCTTGAGGTGCATGTCTGCCAACGCGTCCGGCGCAATGACCTCGCCATTGATGCCAGGTTGGCCGCCAGAACGGCTTGCTGCCTGCCAGATGGCATCGGCGCGTGCCTGAGCATCGGCGCCACCGATGAAATCCCTTGGTGGCAACGCACCGCCAGCTTGGGCCATTGCTGCAAATTCTGCATCCATCCTGTCGTAGACAGAGGATTTACGACCTTCCATATCGAACTGAAGTTGCGCCAGGGCGCGATTGACGCTGTCTGCGCTGGTGTTCATGGGCAACGGTGTGAGAGCGCCCCTGACGCTCTGCATCCCGCCCTTCGCATTCTTCTGCCCGTACTTTCCGGTGCCGCCCATGACTTCATGCAGCGCTTGACGATAGATATCCTCATCAATTTCCGACGTCGGATCAGTACGCCGGACGCGTGCCGCGTATAGCGCATCAGCAGACGCCCGAATTGCCGCCTCTGTTTGCTCCCCTTCAGGCTCGTCCGCGAAATATCCCTGCAGCGCGACGTGGGCCGCACTCGTGCGATCAGCAATCGGGGGAAGCTTGACGTTACCTGTCTCAATGACCTGCTGGCCGCGAAGCACCTCTGTCGCCAAAGTGGTTCGACCGCCAGCAGCTTGTAGCCCACCGATATGGGTCATGACCGGATCGTCAATCAGGTCGGCGATCGTGACTGAGCTGCCTGCAGGCAAAGATTGCGTGAGTGCATAGGCCAATGATGCGCGCGCAGACGGATCATTCTCGATGGCAGCGGCTTCTTTGAGCGCTTCAAGTTCGGTTTCATCGAGATAGACAGGATCCCGAACATAGCCCTTCTCGACCAGATCATCGGACATCTTGACGCGTGCCTGCAATCCTTTGGCGTAGGCGGCCGGATCGCTTGGATCGAACTCCGGGAGATCGGGAACATAAAGACCAATATCGCGCGCATAGGCCACGGCATCTTTGCTCAGTTCGGTTTCTGCGAGTTTCAGGCGATCCTTCAAAAGCTGCACACGCTCGGTTTGATATTTGTGCTTAACGGACCGGCTTTCCTCGCCTGCGATAGAGGCGCGTAGTTCAACCGGCGTCATTTGCTGAAGACGCGGCTGTTCGTTAGAAAGAGACAGCTTCGCCATCGCTTTCGGGTAATCGTCATGGCTCTTTGCCTCTTCGCTGGCAAGCCATCGTTCATCGACAGATTTAAGGCCGCCGTCGCGAACATCGATGATCGCCTGAAGCCGCCCTCCAACCACTTTCTCTTGTTCTTTCGCGGCCTTTTCTGCGGCCGTCTGAGCAGCGGATGCGGCACGATCAATATTGCCCTGAGCCTGCACGCGATACCTAGCCTGAACATCGGCCGGCAGACCTGCAAAATCACCATCGCCGCTAGACGCCAAGAACCCCTCCGGGTCGCTCGCCACCATCTCGATCGCGCGCGCGTTGTCCATGTCTTGGGTAAGCCCGAGCTTGCGCCTCTCGCCTTCGGCAGCATCGATGACGCCGGCCGCCACCATCTGATCGACTTGTTCATAGCCTTGCCCAAGCAATGTGGCACGCATGTCTGGGTCTGCGGTCGCACCTTGTTGAGTGGCAGTCTGCGCATAACGTATAAACGTCGCTTCCTGCTGCGCCTGCCGCGCGCCGAGCGTTTGCTTGCCCAGAGAAAAGGCGTTTCGGTTGTGCAGCTCATCGAAGGTAAGGCCGAACTTCTCAGCATTCTTCGGGCTGACGCGGGGCCGACCATCTTCGGTCTGCCCTTCGAGATAGCTTTGACGCAAAGCCTGACTGCCCTCACGCCACGCGGCTTCCGCCTGGTCGGGGTCCCCGATTTCCATGACCTCAAGGCGGAGATTATTCATCTCGCCGGTCAGGTCAGTTTGAAACCGCTGTGCCTCGCGCGACAAGTAGTCGTTTTCCAGCGCCTCGCCCACTTGGCGCATCTGATCGCCGAACTGGGCGAGCATGGCGCCACCCTGTGGCTCTTCAACGCGAACCCGCGCTGAACGGCCACCATCGCTGCCAGCTTTTGGAACGGTAAGCGTCATGTCGCGAGCCCCGGCCAGTCATCTGGCTCCCGGTTCAGCCACGTTCCTGCCGCTGAGAGACCACCGCGCAGCAAAGCCATGCGGCCGCGCGCCTCCAAGGACCGCTGCTCGCCGGTCAATTCCATTTGAGTTGCCTGACCGGTCGAACGGATCGACTGTGATTGAAACGTCATTTCCTGCGCGGCGGATTGACCGAGCAGCACTGCCGTTGGGCTGTCGAGCTGCACGCCCCGGCCGGCCAGCTCGGCGGCTTGCTTAGATATGGATGACGCAAAACGAAGGCGCTCGCGTTGGTCTTTCACTGCATTAAGTTGCTTTTCCGTTTCTTTTTGCTGCTCAATCAAAGCGACGTTTTGCTTGGCGGCTTTGTTGGCGGCATAGCCTTGGTAGAGAGAACCGCCGATCGAGAGCAGCGTGCCTATCTGGGCGAGGCTCGCGCCGGTGGTTGCGGCAGTTGCAGCTCCGGCGGTCGCCCCGGCGGCAGTGGCTCCGCCAGCACCGAAAGCCGCCAGCATGGGGGTGATAAAATCACACATCAGGCGTTCGCCTCCTCAACATGGGGGATCACGGCCATGACGGTCATTGGTGCACCGCCGGTGGGTTTAAACAGCAGGCTGACTTCGTCGGCATAGCCGGAGTTCGCTTCGAGGCGCATCACGCCGTCGTAGCCATTCACGAGGTCTGCGGCGACTTGCAGCGGCACCAGCTCCTCGGAACGATTGACGGTATCGGGTTGCGCAAAATTGCGCTCGATGGTGCTGACGCGGCCTGCTGCAGTCTTGCGCAGGATAATCCCGCTTCCGGCGTGCAAGCGCTTTTTCCTGCCAATTGTGGAGCCGTCCCGGGCTGGGGCCGGAATATCGAGCAATTCGAATTCATGGGTTTCGTCTAGCAGACCGATTGAAGCGCGACTTACCGCAGCATCCAACACGACTTCACCTGAGGCAGGCACGAGGTAGGGGCCGTATTCGCCTTTGTCGGTCCAAGCATGAACAGTTTCGCCGGCCAGATGCGGGACAGAGAACGTGTCAGTGGCGGGATCGGCTGTGAACTGCGAGGCTGCGAAGAAGTGATTGGTTTCAGCAATAGGCTGGAAGCCGGCGATGATGCCGTAAATGACCGATTGCTCTTCGATCATGCGCACGGTCTGACCGTCGATCGTGCGGCGGACAATCATGGTCAGGATATCGGTTTTGCTGTCTGCGCTGCTGGAAATTGAAAGACTTTCGACAAAACCGCCTGCAAGCGAGCAGCGGGCCCATCCCAGAACTTGTTCGTCAGGATCATAGAGCATCACAACCAGATCGCCGCTTCCCCGCCGGATCCACGCCAAACGCTGCGGCGACGATTGCCAGACGATCTCTTCGAAGCCGGTAGCGCCAAGATGCTGAGAGGGGAGGGAGAGCTCGACGGGCTTGCCACCGTCTTCTTCGAAAGAATATCGGATTTCTTCCAGACGTGCGCCGTCCTTTGTCACAAAAACGGGGTATCCATATGGGGTGATCGGTCGCACGGGGCGCGATCCGTCGGTGCCCTCCACCGACGTGTCAAAAGTGGTCGGGCCGATCCGCTGCCCTGATGCGTTGGAGAACCCGCGGATGACCTCGCCTAAGGCCCCGATGTAAATACCACGCCGGGCTCGGCGTAACCAAGTTCCCGAGTTCTGGGTGTCACTGCCCGAAATCGTATAGGCGAACGCCCCATCAGCATCGATGCTTGGTTCGAAATCATTAAAGTCGCCTAGTGTCGAAGCCCATATGCCGCGCGGTTCAGCAGTGTTGAAAGCTGCGAAGAAGCTCTGGTCGAAAATCTCTACCGTGCGTGGATAGCCATGACGGTCCGACCATGCCCCCTCGGACCATCGGTAAGTCGCCGAGGTGATGCAGGGCTGCGGGATGGACTTGACGACATCGGCCGTCGCCGAATTTGCATTGTTAACTGCGGTGATCCGAACGATGCCCGAGGTATCCGAGATGTGCAGCCAACGGGTTCCCTTTTCGCTGTCGACCAGCTGGTCGCCTTCTGCGTGGATGGGGGGATTGACGCCGGTATTTGTCCCTGCGGTAAGCTCGTAGATATTGTCGTCAAAGCGCATCAGGTCGCCAACGCTGATTGCAGTATTGCCTGACCAAAGCGGCAGCTCTGTAAAGTCGACAGGCTTCAGTTGGATCAACACGCCAACCCAGCTGGCATCAAAAATGTTGCCAGTGCCGGTCAGAGTGATACTGCCTGACGCCGCCGAGCACTGGATCGTCTTTGCCTCATCAAGATTTTGCACTCTGAAGGGGCCGGCGTCGTACTGCGCGGGTGCGATCGTCCAGTTGTCCAGCGCAAAACGAGAAAGCTTTTGGATCGGCTGCACGCCGTCGGCGATGTAAATCACGTCCGCCGATTGCACCCACCACAAGTCGTCCAGCACGGCCTCCGAGTATGGCGTGACCAACTCAAACGGGCTGGCTCCGTCCATCACCAATTCACCATAGCGCCAGACGCGCATCCGAAGATTGGTGAACTCAAGCGTCAGAGCGTCATTCTCAGCGAATTCGAAATTGATCAGACGTGCTTTGGCGTTCGAGCGCGTGTAGCCAAGGAACTTCGTACCCGGTCCACGCGTCGCGCCACCTTGGCGCAAGGGGATATAGCCGTTGCAGCTTCGCAGGCCCGTCTGGTTGCGCTGATAATCGGGCCGTGAAAACAACAGCGGTGAAATTTCACCCGAGGAAAATGAGAATTGCGGCGTGCGAGAGCGGGTCATCGGGTCGCCTCGCTGGCCCAGTCTCCCTGCTCATCCATGCCATCCCAACGGGCATGGCTGGCAGAAACGGCGTCATTGTCGATGGCTTTGCGCAGAGCGGCCGCGCCGTCGGAGACGAGGTCAGCACGTTTGGTGCGCGATGCGACGTAGGTTGGGGCCAGAAGGATGGCGAGCTGATAGCTCACCGCCGTTTGGAACAGGGCGGGCAGGCGGCTCTCGTCTGTGATTTGGCGCGTGTAGCGGATCGCGACGTCCGCTGCGCTGTTGGTCAGCAGATAAAGGCCGTCGATGCGCCACTTGATGGACTTTTCACGAAGACCGCGCAGCTTCAGGCAATCCTTCGGAAGCACATGGAAGTTCGGCAGGTCGGGATCAACGACTTCGCCTTCGGGGGTGTTGGCGAGTTTGAGGAATGCAAACCGTCGCGCGAAGCTGAAATCTTCTTGTTCGAGACAGGCGTTCAGCGCGAGAGGATACTGTTCATTGGCATCGGTGGCCTTGGTCGATTGATCCGCCAACGAGCTCGGCGCGGTCACTTCCATGAAGCGAAACGCTTGGCTGACGATAGTGGATGTCGCGTTGGGGGTGGCCATGCTGCGCCTCGATCAGAAGGGGCAGGGCGGCAAAAACCGCCCCGCGCAGATGCGGTGCCGGATCAGGCGGTGATGTAGTGGATCTGGAACGGCATCGAGCCCGCGGCAGTGGCTGCGTCTTCAGCGTGTTTCCAGATGCCGATATTGCCACCCGGATCTGCGGCAAGCCCCAGCACCTCCCATAGACGCTTTCCGTGGTTCGCATCGCCCTTGGCGATCGGGCTAACCATGGCGCCGTTGATTTTGGCGACATCGACCAGAGCGTCGGTGTCGCTCTCGGTGCCAATCACGATCTGTGCAAAGCCGTCGTTCTCAACGTCAAAGAAGGTATCGGGATGCAGAATGCAGGAGGAGGGCAGGTCGACCAAATGATACTGGCTGAGGGCACTGTCGGTGGCGAGGTTCTCTACGGTGCCGGTCGCGATCACGAGGCGGCCGCGGGCCTGCACCGGATCGGGAGGATAGGCGTCCATGTCGAAATAGTCGTGGATCAGGTCTGAGGTGGATTTGACAACGGCCATTTTGCGTTTCCTTTGTCAGAATTTTGGGGAAACGACAGGGCGGCGATCCCGCCCAGTCGGGATCAGGATTACTCGGCGCAGCGGATGATGCGCACGCCCACATCTTCCACCCGGACGCAGTCGATGTAGGCGTCGGTGTAGATGTAAGGGAGGTTCTTGGCCGACGTGTCATTCCACATCTGCCCATCGACATCCTGCCAAACGCCCGCCACCACGTTTTCCTTGGACCAGATTGGGATCAGACGGTTACCGCTGCTGTCCTTCGGCACCCGATTGGAAAACAGCCAGTTCACACCCAGCAGCTGACCCGGCTTGCCCTCGGAGATATTCTTGACCTCAAAAGGGTTGAGGTTTTTGCCGGTCTCGATCGCGAGGTTAATCAGGTCAGTCTTCTGCTTTGGCGTGATCAGACCGTAGATTTCGTCGTCTATTTCGAGGCCGAAGTCTTCCAGTTCCATGGCTTCGCATGCGCTGCGGATTTTTAGCAGGCTGAGGCCGAGAGGCGTGCCAGGGGTGTCGAGGTCGGCAGCGACGTAGTTGCCGGTGGCCAGCGAAGTTGGCGTACCGCCGGGACGCTTGCCTTCGACCGCGCGCCCCATGATGCCGCCGCCCAAAGCTTGAAATCCCGCGCTGGTTTTCTTCACGCCGAGAATGCGATCGAACACACCGCGCTCAACAGTTTTTACCGAGTTGCGCACCAGCGGCGATGTGGGATCCATCGCGGCGTCGAATTTGGTTTCCTTGTCGATGTATTCACCGTCCTCGATGACGGCCGGACGGATCAGCCAGCGACGGCTGCGCGGGGTCGGGTTGTCAGGGTTGCGGCGGGAGTAATCCTCGCCTTCGATGTAGTCCTTCTTACCGAGCAGATCGGCGGCGTCTTGCGCCTCGCCGGTGGCCGGCACCATGGTCACCGCCGCGCGCAGCGGGTTCTGCATCTGCTGGGCGACCATCTTGATGTTGTTGGAATAGGTGAGCTTGTGGTGGGCTTCCACCAATTGAGCGTAGGACATGCAGCCCTCTCCTTCGAAAAATCAACGTTGCTTTGGTGAGTTTTCGGAGGGGCCGCCCGGTATATCCGGACCCGACCTGGGCGTAACGCCGCATCAGCGCAGGGGCTTGTCCCTGATCAGACGGACAACGCATATGCGATGCCACCCGTCGTGCGTAAATGTCATCGCGATTTTCGGAGTTCTGTCAAGGTAAAACGCATAATGTGCCCCGGATTTGCACTCGAAGCACCTGTGGTGGTGTCAGGCTCCTATTTGGGTTGCTTAGTTAAAAGCTCTTCAATGCGTTCCGACGCAGTTCTCAATTTCTTAGCAATATCGCGCAGCCCATCGTCCGATGGCCGCACTCCAGCGTCCAAGCAATCGTCTAGCCATGCCCCGGCCTCATAGTATTCCTCAACCTCCGGTATCCCTGTCATCGCTTCGCGCTCCTATCTGGATTGCCGCCGTGTATCCTTGCGGATCACGCCAGCAACCATGAGGCCGTAATCACGATCTTCAGGAATAGCGCAGGCGCGCGCTTCTTCCTCGATTCTGTCGGCCATTTCTTCGGGGGTCTCTTTCATCCCTTTTCTCCTATTCAGACCCCGTAGGGTGCCACACATAAATCGCGGGTCCACCGCGATACGCCCAGAACTCGAAACCGCCGCGCATCCGCGAAAAGCGCCGGAACTGGCACTGCGGTCGGGTGAGGCGGCGAATGAATTTCACTTTTCTACCAAACATACTTTTCTCCTATCTGGACTGTTGTTTTCGGTGATGCTCGATTTCGCGATCAACGGTGCGAACCTCATCAAACCGTGAGACGGGGTGATCTGACCACCGACCACATTTAGAGCATCGCCAGTTTATGCGACCTTGCGGGTCGCGCTCTATCCGACCGCCCCCATGGGCGATGTTGCACCACCATTCTGCAACCCGCTTAAATGCCATTTTTATACCAAGCGACCAAAAGCAAGATCACCACCGCCCCGATCATTCCGCCTACAATTGCTTCCATGTCTTGCTCCTCATTTGGACTCTTCGCTTCCGTCAGGACCGGGCAACAATTGCCGATCCTGCGCGTCGAAATATGTGGTGGTCCCGAAGTCGCCCCCGACGCAATCGGGGCACAGTATCTCCGCACGCACAGCCGCACGAGGGTCCGTCTCGTCCCGTGCGCTGTTCGCCGTGCGCCCGCACTTCGGGCAGCTGATCGGCAAGAACTCGAGGTCGGGCAAACCGGCCCCCGGTTTCAGATCATCCATCGCCTGCGCTCCTATTTGGATTGCGCTCGAAAGCGCCTTTGATGTGCTGCGTTTGCCGCCAGAGTCACCCCGTCAAGAAACTCCGTCAGGTCGTCGTCAGGCAGGTAGATCGCCGGGCCATTGTCTTTCACCGAATGCACATAGACGCCCATCTTTGCGGCCCACAGCCCCTGAACCGTTTGCTCCGCAACCTTAGCAGAGAACCCGACGCAAAGCGGGTTGGCGAAGAATACCAAGTCACCTACGGGCTGGAAGGCCCGCATCCTTTGAATGAAGTTGGCGCGGGCTTCTAGCTTACCCATCCAGTTGGTGGTCCGCCCCACCTTGCGCACATCATCCTCAATCAAAGCCGATATGTCGGTCTTTCCCAGCCAGCTTTCGGCCACACCCCAAGCGCGGGCGCGGGCAATTTGCTCTGACCGCGACGGAAGCCACGGATGCTGCGTTATGATTGCCCACTTTTTGGACTGGACGCCCTCTTTCTTACTGTCGCTCACAGCCACGCCTTTTCTTACTTCTTTCTCACAACGTAGCAAAAGGGGTTGGCGCGGGCAATGGTTCTTGTTATTCTTATAACGTAGTAAAAGAGGTTATCCGGAGGAACTATGACACCCGATATTTGCATCTACCACGCCAACTGCGATGATGGGTTTGCAGCCGCCTTTGCGGTCTGGAAACGCTTTGGCGATGCCGTGAAATACGTTGCCTGCAACTATGGAAACGACGCCCCAGACGTGACCGGGAAAGACGTTTTAATCGTCGATTTCTCGTTTAAGAAAGACGTTATGGAGGCGTTAGCCGCGAAAGCCCGGCGCATCGTCGTACTTGACCATCACAAAACAGCCGAATCCGAACTGAAAGGCTTTCTTAAGCTGGAATGCGCTGGCGGTCCCTTTGAGAAAAAGTATGCAGACCGCATGATCGAAGGTGTTGGCGTGTGCTTCAACATGGAAAAGTCAGGGTGTCGCCTCGCATGGGAATACTGCTTCGGGGCAACGCCCATGCCGGAATGGATGGAGCATGTCGAAGATCGCGACCTTTGGCGCTTTAATCTTCGCGCCACGAAGGAAGTTTGCATCGCTATCCGCTCGCTACCCCGCGAATTTGACCTATGGGATATGTTCACAACCGAACGCCTCGCCAATGATGGCGTTGCGATCCGCCGGTATGTCGACATGATCGTGAGCAATATCTGCGACACCGCCTTCGAGGCAGAAATTGCAGGCCACAAGGTGCCGGTCGCGGCCTGTTCCTATGACTTCGTTTCGGAAACCGCCCACGAACTTTTGAAACGAAACCCATCAGCGCCATTCGCGGCCTGCGTTGTGCGATCATTTGACGGAACGACATACTCCCTACGATCTATGGATGATCGGATGGACGTTTCTGAGATTGCAAAGACGAACGGGGGCGGCGGGCATAGAAATGCCGCAGGCTTCCGCGTCGCCGCTCAATCCATTTAACCCCCCGGAGGAACCATGAAACCTACGACCGAACCGCCGCGCGATGCGACCCGCGTACCACGCCTCCTCAGTGAATGGACCGAGGAGCATGGCGATGTGCTTTGGTGGTGCTGGGGGTGGGATGGCGCACGCTGGCTGGAGGAGCCGCCCTATGTCGGATCGCCGCTCGATTCTGGACAACCCGTCGAACTCCACACCCACCAAGAAACGGGTGAAGCGCCAGCCGCCCGCATATTCGTCGGCGGCTGGCCCGGCTACCACACCCACTGGACGCCGATGCCCGTGCAGCCTTACGCGCCCGACCAATCCAACTAAGCCCGGAGGCCCACAAAGATGGGAATGTTTGACTATATCAAGTGCGAAGCGACGCTGCCCGAAACTCCGGTGTTACCGGCAGGCGGCGAAACATTTCAGACGAAGGACACGCCAGACCAATATATGACGGTCTACACTATCACATCGGATGGGCGGCTCACATGGCGTCCGTATCACCAAGAGGAAGTGCCGAAGGCGGAACGCCCTTATCCCGACGATGATGGAGTTCTTGGAATGTGCGGCTCGATCCGACGGGTAGAACAGCCAGCCGAGGATTTGGCGTTTCATGGCGACATTTGCTTTTACACCGGAAACCACCCGGACGTGGGATGGTGGGAATACCGAGCACGTTTCACCGAAGGCCAACTCTCGCGCATTGATCTTATAGAATTTCGAGCGCCCGAAGGCCGCGACGTAAATGCTGAAATTACCGCAAGGCTAAAAGCCGAAACCGAATCCAACTAACCCCGGAGGCACCATGCCAAAGCGCATCCACACCCTGACCGCCAAACCCGGCCAGCTTCGCGCCGGATGGGCGCGGCCAGAGCCACGCGAGACACCTGACCTCTGCTACGCATGGGGAGCGCAGGGGGCGGCGAAATCAGATGGCCGCATCCTTTCCGAAGCCTTTGAAGGCTTGCCGATTTATGAAGGCCGATCTTTGCGCGAGGAATTGGACCGGCGCGGCTACGACATCACCACGCTGAAATTCAGCATCGAACAGAAATCCAAATAGCCCAGACTTGAACTGAAAAGCCCCCGTCGGAGAGACGAGGGCTTCGGCATTCGAAAGTGATCTAAAATTAGCCAGCAGCGATTTTGGTCAGGCGATCGATTTGCGGTTTCAGCCGTGCGATGGTGGCCGTGTCCCGCTTGCTGGTCGCCTCATAGTATTCGCCCCCCGGGCTCTGCATCTTCGACAACTCAGCGCGCGCCTCGGCCGGGGTGGTGCTTAGAGATGTGCCCCCATTGCCCATCACCATCTGATCGTCGCCCATCATCTCGCCGATGGCGGCGAAGATCCGCATGGTCCCCGCATCGCCGATCTTGGGCTTCAGGCTTTCGGCCAAGTTCTGCATGGCGGCTTGGTCCAGCCCCGCCTTTTCGGCGATGACTGACGCTGCCTGGCTGGCCAGCGTGAGCTTGGCTTCGGTCTGCTGGCCCCAGTCCTTCTGCAGGTCGGCCATCATCTCGCTGTTGGCTTTTGCCAGATCGTCAGCAGAACCCTTGTCGAGGGCCATGATGTTCTCGGCGTAGAGGCCAACCATCGCGTTGACCGCGTCGTTCGACATGCCTTTCGCAAGGCCCAACTCGCGAACCTTGCCTTCCAGGCCCTCATCCCACTTGGCATCCTTCGGCCAAGCCTCTGGTTTCTTGATGTCGTATTTGTCAGCACTTTCCGGGATCCCGAAGATGTCAGCGTTGGATTTCATCCAATCGGTGACGCTTTCGTCCTTTCCGGGTTTGGTGAGCAGCTGATCCGCAGGCTTACCAAGTTTTGTCTGGGCAGATTTCTCCATCTTGGCCAGTTTGATCACAGCGTCCAAAGGATCGTCGACGGTCAGGCCGGTGGCTTCAAGCATGTCCCGATGGTCTTTGAACTTGTCGCCCTCCCACCATTTTGTCGTGCCGCCGTCGCCACCGGTCAGCGTATCGTTGCCACCGCCGGTCAGGGTATCAGCTCCAGCGCCGCCGTTCACGGTGTCATCACCTGCGCCGCCGGAAACAGTATCGTCGCCTGCGCCGGCACCACCACCTTCTCCGCCAGCGCCACCACCGGCGTCGCCTTCGGGCGCAAAACAGATCAGGGGTTTGAGAAAAAATTTAACGTACATCGAGGCTCTCCATCAGTTGGCTCAATTCGTGGTGGGAAATATTGCCCTCTGCCAGCAGCAGCAGGGCGAGGTCGCGTCGCCCAGCGTCATATGCAAGGCGGTAGGGGTCGATGGGGGTCGGCTGAGGATAGCCATCCACCATGTCGATAGGCTGCAAGGCCATGAGGCCCGATTGCCGGATCAAGTCCTCGGCGAGCTCCGGATCGCGCGCAAAGGCGCGCCGCCAGCGCTGTGCAACCATGCTGGCGGCATCGTCGGCCGCCGCCGCGCCGGCAGGGTTTACCTCAGGGCTTGGTCCGCCGAAGAAACTGCGGATGATGGGGAGACGTTGCCAGATCATTGGATCCCTCCGTTGCCGAGCGTGACGCCCAGGTCCTTCGCAACACCACCGGCAGCTTCTGCCATCTGCATCTGCTGCGCCTGCTGCTCTTTGTCCGCGCGCGCCTTGGCGATTTCGTCGGCGTCTTCCCGCGAGCGTAGGATCCGTGCCGGCAGCGATGGGCTGGCGTCGTGCAGAGCTTCGGCAATGGCATCGGGCTCTAAGCGGTCGACATAGCGGGGGTTCAGCTGGGCGAGGGGTCCGAGATCGCCGATGAACTGGCGGATTGCGGTGCCTTCGCGTGCCCGCATCGCCATTGCAGCGGCCGACTGGTACCGCACGCGCAGGGGCAAACCGCTCGCCTCGGGTGGCGGAGGTGGCAGTTGACCAGCGCGCCACAGAAGGCGAAACCGCCGCTCGAATTTGCGCGCCGCGTATTCCTCCATAATGCGATCGGCGTGGGGCGCCCAGTTGCGCAGCCGCGCCTCTTCCATGATCCGGGTTTCTTCCTCGGTAACGCCGGTTCGGCCCGACAGCGACATCACCGCATAGTGAAACGCTTCTTTGACCGCTTCTGTCTTGGCCCGTTTTTCCTCAATCGTGAGGCCGATGTTGCCCGCCTGTTCGAGGTTGCGGATCAGCGGATTGCCACGCATGTCCACCGCGCCGTAAACCACAGAACCGGGGCGGAATGTACCGTTCAACGGCACCGCCTGACGGTCTGGCGCAAGCCGTGTGGGGTCTGCGGCCTGCTGGGCCGCCCGGATCGTCGCGCCATCCATCAAATTGACCATGCGCGCGGAGGGCAGGGCGATCATGCCGGGCCCCGTGCCATAGGTCATCCCGCTATCGACATCCCAACGGGGATAATAGGCCGGCATATCATCGTGCCCGGCCATTTTAACCAATGAGCGCCCCTCTTCGCAGGCCGTGATGCCCAGCCAAGGCTTGCCACGTGGCCCGAGCTTGCCTTTGACGAACTGGTCGTTGTTCAGGATGTGGTAGTAGAAGGTCACATCGTCGGAACTGCCTTTGTCCGCCATCTCGTTGATCTTGTTGGGCAGCATCTTGGCGCCATACTCCCGCACGGCCGCGCGCGGTTTCAACGTGAACTTGCGGACCATTTCCACGACACGGCCGTGGGCGTCGATCTCGACCACCACTTCGGCCAGTGACATCGTGACATCGATGAACTTCCGATTGACGGTGTCGATTTGGTCATAGCCCGCCGCGTTGCCGAAGCCCGCGAGGTCAGAATAGGCTTGGAAGGTCGCACCATAGAAACCGGAGACTGCCGGGCTGAAGCTGGCCAGCACCCGATTGGTCACCAAATCGTTCCACTCGGCCATCGGGCGCCACTGGTTCAACTCCTGATCCGGTGTCTCGAAGCCTCCCCAGCGGTTGGCCGGGTTGGTCAGCGCGGCGTACATGCCCGCGGCGAAGCTGCCCAAAGCCATGATCGGCTCACTGGACAATGGTTTCTCCTGTTGCCGCCGCTTGTGGTCATAGAGGCCGAAACCGCCGCGCTGCGGCCGCATCAGGTTGGCAATGTCCTCCCAATCCTGCTCGTGGCGGCTTCGACTGCTTTTCAGCTCATCCCAACGCCGGATCGCCTCTTCGGCGCGGGGATCGTTTTCAATTACGGTATCCGGTATCATGCGGGTTGACCCAAACGTGGGGTCGAGGGGATGCCGACGCTGCTCGTAAGGACGTTAGCAGCAGCACCCGCGCGGCGTTTACGCAGGCGGGCCTCGATGTCAGCTTGCTGGGTGGCTTCACGGTTATCTGCCGCTGCGATGCGAGGGGCCGCAATGCTCGGCGCTTTTGGTGCAAAACACATGGTTCAGGTTTCCTTCTCGGGGGTGGGGTGGGTCCAGGCGAATTGGCTAAACATGGTGGCGGCTGCCCCGCCGAAACCGGGCATGTCGGTCTCGTGGATAAAGCCACAGGCGCGCAGGAACTGCGCTGCACGGGGGTGACCCGCCCAACTGCGCGCTTCGATGCGGTAGATGCCATTATCGGCGCAGAATACGGGCATCTGCGCACGTATGTGCCGGGCGGCACCGATGAGTGCCCCCCGGAACTTCTTATGGTCGCGGGCGAGGAGTGCTGCCTGCGCCACGCCGGCCTGGCCGGTATTGGAAAGACCGAGAACCGCAAAAGGTTGCGGCGCAGCTTCGGATCCGGTGCTGAGCACCAAAGACACCACCCGTGCTGGTTCGATCGCGCGCCAGTCAGCGAACAATTCGAGATGCGAGATCGGGCGACCGCGCATCTGCTCGGCCTCGATGTGATCCATCACGTCCAACCGCGACAGCACGTTCATAGCCGCATGATCGCTGTAAGGTTGGACCAGCACGGGTGGTGAGGCTCTCATAGCTTAAGCTGCCTTCAGCAAGGCGCGCCGTGCGGCGTTGGCCCAGTTTTCCAAGGTCTGGTCAGGGCCAGTGCGCAGGCGGCACGAAACACCGGCCATCGTCATCTTCGGCGCGGCGGTTTCATCTCCTTCCGCCATCTGCATGCCTTCTTCCTGCTCGAACCGGTGGACCAAATCCATGATCTGGTGGCCTTGGCGGTTTTCGATTTGACTGATTAGGTCTTGGACACGCTGTTTGTCGATCTGCACCGGCTCTTCGGTCGGCTTCGCCTCGGCAGCAGCTTTTTCGTCAGCTGCCTTTTTTTCCTCGGCGGCTTTTGTCTCGGCTGCAGCTTTTTCTTCAGCCGCTTTTTTTTCTTCAGCTGCCTTGGCGTCCGATGCAGCTTTTTCTTCAGCTGCTTTCTTTTTTTCGTCGATTTTGGCTTCGGCTGCCTTTTGGTCTGTCTTGCTCATGCTCTCACGCTCCATAAGGGTTGGTAATGTCCCAACCGGTTTGCAGGCCGCCGATATTCCCCGACAGGGGCGGCCCTCCGTTGTGGCCCAGTTGACCACGTCTGTCGGTGTCGGGCATTTTCTTGGCGTAGGGGCTGGTGCCGTCCGCCTGGTGTTCGCTCAGGAGCAGGTACTGCAGCCCGTCATGCACGTTGGCTTCGGTGAAGCTCTTATCGGGCACCTTGCGTTTGTCGCCGCTCTTGTTGGTCTCTTCAGTCCAGACGTAGCGAGCCGCAAAACCACGAATTAGGAACTTGCAGGAGGGGTCGATCAGCAAACCGGGCTCACCGCGCGTCAGAGGAGCTTCCAGCGCCGCGCGAACCGCTTCCAGACGCGGCGTGATGCGGTTGGTGCCGATCCGCTGAGGTCGGATGTAGAAACCCGCAGCCTTGCCAACCATCAGGTTCCACGTCGCGTTCTCGTCCGCCGCCTGGGAGGCACCGTGCTCCCCGGCCATGTCGCCCCAGCCCGCCTCGACACGGAACCCGCTGAACCGTTCATCGAGAAGATCCGCGAGGCGATTGCCAAACACGGCGGCCATCAGCCGCTCTTCGGGGAAATGCAGCTCGGCGTAGATGCGCCAACGGTAGTCCTCAAGGCATTGCGCGATCACCGCTGCACCTTTGAAGCCCTGATCGAGGCCGATGCGTAGGGGAATGCCCTGAACAGGCTGCAATGGGGTGTCGCTGACGTGCACACGACGGCTGAACTCGCGCTTCCAGACCGGATCGCCCACGCGCAGGTAGGTAACCTTGTTGTAAACCAACCGATCGACCATGTCGCCACGCCCAGCCAGTCGCTGTGTCGCGATCTGGCGCTGGTAGTAGGTCGGCGAGAGGTTCTGCATGTTCTCGCAGCCGTCCATGCCGTAGCCCGGCTGGTTGTAGAACTTGATCTCGATCTGTTTCGCGCCATCCGGCAGGTCGGCCGACAACGCATCAAGCAACAGCCTGCGTTTTTCTTCGTCGTGGAAAACCTCAAAAGTCCAGTTGTCCTCATCCGGCGCGTTAAAGTCGCCGACAATCTGGCCGTAACCGCGCAGATGGATCGGGAGCCCTTCAAAATGCTGACGGGCGGGCCAACGGTCGATCCGGCCAATGCCGACGGTTAGGATTTCCACCGGCATAGTATCGCTTTCGTTCAGCACGATATCGGTGGTTTGCACGCCGCGCATCGATGCGACGATGTCATCACCAAAGGCCATAAACTCGGCGACGAACTCGATTGGCCCATGATCATCTTCGAAATGGATCACATGGGTCACCGGGTCGCCCCGGCCACCTGACCATTTTCCAAGCTCCTTTGGGAAGGTTTCCAGATAGGATGGGATCGAGGTCGACCACAGCTGGCGATAGGTTTCGCGGATGAACAGCACCTTGTAGCGCCGCACACCGTCGATTGTGGACCGTGGCATCTCGATCGCGCGACGTAGGCGCGATTTCATCAGCGTGGTGGTCTTGCCCGAGCCTACCGGCCCTTGGATGCCGCAGACGTCGGCATTGGACCAGTAGAACGCCTCAGAGATCGGACCCGGAAAAGTGACCGTCTCGACATCCGGCAGGTTGCCACTGGCGAATTCGCCCTCTAGGCTGTCAATTGCCTCTTTCGCCGACTGCCCCGCCAGGGCGTCAATCTGTTCATCTGTCAGTCCGAGCTTTGAGCCCGAAAGAGGCGCATTCCCCCCAACCCCTTCATGGGCAGGGGAACAGGTTCTCCCCCAACCCCATCCATCAAATCCGACAATCGCGTTCATTCTGAAACCTCCGGATGGGCCAAAAGGCTGAATGGGGTCGGAGAGAGGGCCATAGAGACAGAGCGCGGGACCTCCCCCCGGGGGGTCGCGGCGGCGGCGGCCAGCAGCGCGGACGTCTCGCAGATCGCCCCGGCAGAAGCGCTATCCAAATGATTTTCAATCAGTGAGAAAGGCACAGCTTTTCTCTTTTGTTTCAATGCTTTGTTCATTCCGTCCGACTTTCATCGTCCGAAGCTGGATTGTCCGCTTCGGTAACCTCTTGTTTTTGCTGGTCTTTGTAAGCCACGTCCGCAGGCACCATCCGACCGCCCGATCGACCGCTGATCACGCGGGCATTGTCGCCCGGATGGGCGGTGCTCGGGGCGGAAGGAACATTGACGACGACCGACTGCTGGACGCTGACGTCCGGCGTCGCCTTTGGTGCGCCGTAGGGCAGCAGGGCGTCAGCTGCGCGCAGCTGGATCGTGTAGAGCTGGATGAAGGTCGATAGCCGCGTGCCAGCACCGGGCACGACAGGCTTGGTGCCGCCACCCTTTACCTTCTGGGTCGCGCCGTCGAAGGCCCAGGCGAGCACCAGCTCGGCGCGCTCCATGGCTGCCATCACGGCATCGCCGCTCGATGCCAGCCCAGCCATCTGCGCCAGCACGTCTTCCGGCATCGAATAGCCCTGAGCAGCGAGCCAGTCGCGCATCTGGTTGTTCACCTTGCCCTTGGCACCCTTGGGACGGCCGACCGGCTTGTCCTCCACCAGGTCAACTGCGCTGCCGCGCTCATCTGGGAGGAAGGTCAGCTGCTCACCAGCATCGCGAACCTTGTCCAGACGCTCAGCAGCGGTCCGAGCCATGACTTCGAAAGAATTCTTGGGCTTAGCCATGCTCAAAAACCCCTTTTTTATTAGATAACAGGGGGTTAAGTGCTGCCCACAACGCTACCCACAACGGTTTTAGGCCCTTTTGGCCTAGCGTTGTGGGTAGCGTTGTGCCTCTTTCTCTATATATATCAATGTCATAAGGTTTAGTCACAACGCCACAACGGAAAAACGGAGTTGCTCTCGTACGCGCGCACGCGTGCGTGCACACACACGAGAGGGGTCCAGTTTGGCGTTGTGGCGTTGTGGGTAGAGGGTAACCCGCTGTAGTTAAACGTCTTTTGCCCACAACAGAGGGCACAACGCCGGGTTTTTCATTTTGTGCGCCGTTGTGCCCCTGACCCATGGTCTGCGGCCCTCGTCGCGCGTAGATAATGGCATCCCAGCGGGTGCGGGGGAAGCGCAAAGAATGACGCGAATTCAAGTGGTTGATCATAGTGTTCATCATCTTAGCCCCAATCGTCCACGTCTTGCTTGGTGACCGGTGTGCCCACAACACCATCGGCGCGCTCACGGTCCATCGGGAAGCTGGTCAGGCCCGGGATCGACTTGATCGGCATCAGGTAGCCGCGTGATCGAATACCGGCCAAGGTGAGAGGGTGCGGGGTTGGTGTGGCACCCGGCACGCGGGACGCGGATTGTTTCCAGACACCGCCGGCCCAGTCTGAGTTTCGGAACAGGTCCTTCAGCTGCTGAAGCTGCTGGTTGGCGATGAACAGCTGCGCCTCTTCGCCGGTGCCGCTGACGCGCAGGCCGACGCTGGCCAGCTGGGTGTTACACCGCTGCTGGGTGATGCGCAGGCTGCTGTGGCCTTCATCGTCCGGATGTCGGAGCCCCTCTGGCGTGCCAGGCAGGCCAGCCGCGCCCATCACCCACTGGGCGATGTTGTACTGCTGACCTTTTCGGTAGGGATCATACTGCTGACCCATGAGGTGCAACAGCATGGCATCGGCATCGTTCACCGTGTCTTCCCTATCGGCGTTGGCGATGAAGGCGATCTTTTTGGCCCAGCTGGCCATGACATCATCCGTTGCGATGTCGGCCTGGCTGGCCATATCCGCCATCGCGAGGACTGTGCCCCAGTTGTCGGCATCGCGGCCCATAACACCTTCATGCTCCAGTGCGTGACGCCACGCGGACATGCGGTCAGGCCAGCTGTCCCACCGATCGATCAGCAGCTTCTTCAGGCGCGCGCCGCGTGCCCGCCATGTGCGGGGCTGCAAGTTCAGCTTGGCCGCGCCCTTATCGAGCGGTTTCATCTCCAACCGGATCAGACGCTGGACGTCCTGTGTTTTCATCACACCGGGGATCAGGATCGAGCTGAAGAGGAAAGCTGAATAGACCTTGCCGCCCACGCCTGTCTGGTCGGCCGACCCGCGAAACCATTCGCCGCCGGATGCCGCGACCCGTGCGAGAGCGATAATGTCCCGTTCCTTTGTTGACCGCTCATCGCCGGGTTCGAGCTCATCGACGGCCACTGGCAGGCTCGACTGCCCCAGCTTCGACGTGATGCCCGATTTGGTGGCGTCAGTGGTCTGCACAAGGCCGTCATCGCCGTGCAGCAGCTTGATCAGCTTTTGGAACTCAGACTTGCCCGAGGCAGCCGGCGCAACCAGCCAGAAGACCGGCCGCCAATCGAGGGCACCACACATCATCTGCGTTGCGATCATGCCCAGGGAAATGAACGGATGCACATCAGGCACTGCCCAGTTCCAGGTCTCGACCGTTTTCAATATCTCGGGCACCGGATCAGGGGCTTCATCGGCTTCATCAGGGTGCGGGATCGGGGGCTGTGCGGGATAGATATGCTTGCCCACCTTGCCGGGGCGTTTCTTCTCGCCGCGCACCAGCACCGCGTCACCGGCGTGATAGATCAGCCGGCCGTCGTCATCCGTCCAGGCACCAACGCCGCGCACGTCGTTGAGCGGGTTAAAGACACCCAGCTCCGACGTCGCCTCATACATCGCCATGCTGGCCTTGTAGGCGTCAAAGCGGCCGGGTTTGCGCACCCAACTGTCGCCCTTGTATTCCCACTGGGCGAAGTTGAAACACAGCTTGGGGATCTGATGGCCGAAAAGCGACTGCATGAACTGACCTTCCAGCTTCTTGGCGCCACGCATCTGGCCGAGCACGTCAAGAAAATAGTGGTGGTCTCCGCGCACGCCCAACGGCGTGACCGGGCAGCCATCGTAGATTTCCCCTTTGGGGCGGCCTCGATAGCTGCGATCCCCGTCTTCGGGGGGCTGTCCCGGCGGGGGCGGGGTGTCGCCACCGCCACCAGCGCTGTCCTCTGCCCGAGGAGCTTCAGGTGCATTGTCCAATGCATCGCGCAGCTCGTCTTTAGTAGGGCGGTTCGGGGCTTTGCGGTAACTGGCACGATCCTGATTGCCCAACCACTCGTCGTTGCTTGCCTGTTCTGTCACGTCTGTTGTGCCTCCAATTCATTGGCGACCGAGGCAACGCGATCGCAAAACTTGCGCCGGCGGGCGCTCTTCTTGTCTCCGTAGGGACCGGGTGCGAGGGTGCGCGACGCCTGCAAGGCCTTGTCCAGCAGGCCCATTGCGCTGGCGTAGAACTGGCGATCGAGCACATCCTTTTCCTTGAAGTGCGGATGCATTAGGCCGAGGTGATCGATCCCGGCCCAACTGCCGTGTCCAAAGGCAACGCCGTAGCGGCCAAGGCGGATTTCTGTGCGAAAGTTCATGTCATCCGCCCCTGATTTTTAAGCTGCTGCGCTTCGGCAAGGTCAGCGCATTTCACAAGATCGGCCGCCACACGGCGCGCGGTCTCAGGCTGCATCGAGGCGGCCGCGAAACCATCGCCGCCAGCGTCGTTCATGACCAAGTGAATGGATTGGCAGTCGCAGTCTGGACCGCAGTTTCCGACCTCCAGTGTGTTGGCTGCTAAGAGGGCATTCATCCAGCTTCCTTTCCTTGCTCATGTCCTGCGGCCGAGGCGCGCAGAGCGTCGTTCAAATCCTTGCCGCCCCAGCGGTTCTGAAACAGCTTCACCCGGCGGCCAGCCTTCTGGTGCTGCGCGACGGCGCGCTCCAGCTGCTCGCGGGCGGTGTCATTGTCATCGAGGTCGGCGACCAGCGTCAGATCAGTCACCGTGTCGGGCAGGGCGACAAAGCCGAGGTTCCCGAGAGATATTGCCGCCAACACGCGGGCCTCTGGCTTCAGCATCACGATCGACAGTGCGTCCTCGATGCCTTCGGCCATGAAGAGATGCGTGCCCGCAGGTGCATGGCGCAGGCCCACCGGCTTGCCGCCACGCGGTCCAATGCCTTTCCAGATGTGGATCGCGGAGCCGTGGTATTCACCCAGAACCTTCTTCGCGGCCGGCACGGGGGCTTTGTTCCAGCGGCCCTGGGCATCGCGTGCCAGATAGGTGCGGTGGACGGCTACGTTCTCGCCCCGCTGGTTCGTGGCCATCGCGACCATTGCAGGATAGCTGCCTTCGAACACCTCGCCGGTCTTTGGATCCTCGTGGTAATAGCTGCACTCGGGCACAAAACGCAGAACCCGCGGCTGGCGGCCTAGCGCGCGCAGATCGATGCAGCGCTGATCGCGCAGGTAGAACTCCACCGGCGTGTCGGCGATGCGCTCTTGACCACCCAGCCAGATCGCCTGCGCCTGAGCACTTCGCGCCCGTTTGCGCGCTCGATCTTCTGCTTCGGCTTTGGATCGGCGCACGGCAGCTTTGCGCACCGCTTCTTTACGCCGCGCGATGTCTTCGGGGCTGTCTGACCGCAGGCCAAGAAATGAACGGGCCTCGCGCACCGCCTGGGCAAGGTCACAGTCCAGCGACAGAGCGATCAGATCGAGCACGTCGCCATATCCCTTGCCGGGTACACTGCCGACGGCATAGTCATTCCAGCGCCCCGCATCTGCGCCTGTCATCGTGACGCAGAAGCTCCCGACCGAGCGATCCGCGCGGCCGGGGTTCAGGGTGAAATACTTGCCAAATGCCGTGTAGGAGCCTTTGGCCGGCGGCGCGTATTGCGCCACCACGCCGTCGAGCTGGTCCAGCAGCATGGATTTGATTTCATCCAGAGAGTATGTGGGGCGCTGTGACATGATCAGCTGATCTCGTTGTCCGCTTCGTGCAGCGCTTGATCGTCGGCGCTAGCATCATCCCATCTGATGCCGGGCGCATCGGCCTCAGCAGCGCGGACGATTGCGGCCTCTACCAGAGGTTCGATCCATGGGCGCTCGGCCATGTCTTCGCCACTGATTTCTCGTGCTACATGAGGGGCAAACAGGGTGGGATGGGTGATGAGAAATCCGCGCGGCTCAGGCTGATAGATCAGAGCCCCGATTGGTATGCGGATCACGATTTGATCGCCTTCGACTTTCGCGACAGTCATGGTGACCTCCTTTGAATTCAGGTGTCGGCGCGCAGCTTCAGAACCCGGATCAACCGGGTCTGATGATCAATCGAGGTTGGGTTCATGTTCAGCGCGCGCCATCGGGTGATGATGGTCTCTTTGGTCTTGCCCAAGGCTTTGGCGACAGCGGCCGCGCCATCACCACGGGCCATCCCTTGGACCAGGGCAAAGTCTCGTTTCGCTGTCCAAGCGCCGACGTAGCCCAGAGCATTGAGGTGCGCATAGATTTCACGCTCATCAGCTGAGAGCAGGCTGGTGTCATGCGCAAGGGAAGGGGTGGCCGCGCCGGTTGCCGGTGGCGCGGCCTGGGCGGCTGCGTTTGCTGCTTTAGCTGCCTTTTGGGGGGCTTGTCTTGCAGCGGGCGCAGGCCCATCCTTTGGCAGAGGCGGTTTATCGCGTGCCGTATCCGATTTTTGGCTTTTTGGGGAAGAAATGAAGCTTGCGATCGCAGGCGACTTTTCGGCCAGCTTATGATCCACGCGAGATGGCAAGATGTTCTCGTCGGCAGGGCTTTCCTCGCCAGACATCTGCAAAGCAGCCGGCAATACGATGCGCAGATCCAGCATCACGCCGCGCGGCCCGCGTCGGACAACTGAGCTCACACCAGCGTTCTCAAGCTGCTGGACGGTGTACTCGACGATTTCGATGATGCGCTCGCCCTGTTTGGCCAGTGCAGACATAGATGCCACCTGTTCCTTCCATTCCTGCAAAGCGGTCACGCTGCGCCCTCCTTCTGCTCTTGGAAAACCTCGTAGGAGCGGCCCGCGCGCCATGCCGCGAATTTCGCGACGGCCGTGTTGGCATCGAGGTGCGCTCGGAACGAAAGTTCCCCGCTGAACTCGACCGACACAATGACCTGCTTTGCTGCAGCCACCATTGGCGCCACGATTGGATGATCCTCTGTGACCAGCGGCAGAACATCCCGGAGGATCTCCATCCACATCTTTTGATTGGGTTTTGACACGACGCGCTCGGTTGCAAACCACGTGAGCGCAAAGGCCAGCGTTTGGTCTGCCGCCGAAAATCGTGCGTCTATGCCTACTGGATCAGCCATAGATATCGGCCCTCCCGGCATCGACAGGTTCGTGCTGCACCAGCGTCCGGATCGCGTCAGTCAGTGTCTGGCCGATCGCGACCAGGCGGTCCCGGTCAAACCGGCATTCCTCGTACTGGACGGCAAAGGCGGTGATGGCACGAAACAGCGGTTCGTCAGAAGACATTGCCTCTTCAGCACGGGTCACCATGGCATCGACATCGTCTCGGCTCAGATCGTTGCACCGTGCCCGCATACCGATCGATAGAGCTTCAAGGCGGACGGACTTGCGCAGATCAAAGCCCATCACACACCTCCGATAAAAAAGCGTGCAGACCGTCCGCGCCCACGGCGGTCTGCACGCAAGTCCGGATCGCGGCGCTCCTAGCGGCGCTGTACCTCATGGGCCAATAGCAATCCGGTTGTCCGGTAGGGAGGAGGTGCCGGGCAACTCTCATTCCGCTGCAATCTCTTGCGCGGACATATTCTCCAGCAGTGCATCGATCTCGGCGCGGCTTGCGCCCCAGATCAGATGTTTTTCTGTGAGGGGAATGCCGTGTCGCTTGGCATACTTCAGCAGCTTGCGATTGGCGTCAGCAGGCATGTCACCGGGATTTCGACCCATTGCGGGACGTTTCCAAGCATACGCGCCCTTTGGCCGCCTTCCCGTTATCAACTCGATTTCGGGTAGCTTTCCAACGAGGCGCTCGCACACTTCCAATGGTGTTAGGTGATCACTCATAGCGCAATATCTAGATGGTGCACACAAGCGTTGGCAATACAAAAAAAGTAAAAAATACTCGTTATTTTGTACGGAAGGGTGACTATCTATCACCAGATGGACGATAAGTGGTTCAAAAAGCAGCAAAAGCGCGCAGGCGTTACGGCCGACGATATCGCTGCTGAGATGGGCAGGGATCGATCGGTCGTGTCGCGGATCTACGTTGGTCGTCAGCGAATGACGTTGAACCAAGCGCGCGCTTTCGCAAATGTTCTAAAGGTTCCGCTTGAAGACGTCCTTGATAAGGCAGGTCTTGCGGACGAAGATACTAAGCGGAGTATTGTTTCAGGCTTTTCCGACGGGGATGTCATTCCCTTTAAGCCTAGCACTCAGAAGAGCGCTAGAACTCGCAATGTTGCCTCAGCCTTTGGGGCTGAGGGCTCGCACGTAGATGTGTGGGAGGTTAAAACCGATGCTCTGGTTTTAAATGGCTATCTTCCTGGCGACTATCTTGTCGTTGATAGTCATTCACCTGACCGGTGCAGTGCTGGAGACGTAGTTCTTGTAAAGCATTTTAGTGGCCAAACCGGTAAAGCGCAGACGCTTTTAAGGCGGTTTGAGCCACCGGTGTTACTGACTGCTAATACTGCTTTGCAGGATCGCAGGGTCCTATTTCACGACAATACCAATGTTGTGATTTTTGGGCGGGTCATTGCCAGCTGGAGGCAGTAGTGAAGTTGACTGCTGAGGAGGAGGCTGAGGTACACAGGGCCTTTGTTGCTTGGGGAAATGCGGGGCGTTACTCTCTTGCCATCGGGCCATTGTTTTTCGGTTACCTTCTACATTTCATCTTTCCTCAAGTGGACGTAATTTGGATCGGTGGTCCATTAGCAATGATCCAGATACCGCTCTTTTTATGGCTGCCGGAGTATTTGGAGGGGGTTGGAGCGGAGCGGGCGCGAACGAAGTGCAGGCGGCGTCGGCTTCTACAAGAAAAGTAAAAATCACTAAATTGGTATTGACAGTGATAGGTGATCACTCCTAACTCTTGTGTGAAGACATCACACAGGAGCTGACATGACACAGGTTGCCAACCTTCCCACGGTCCCGAATGCTATGGCTGGGCCGATCACCGACAAAATGCTCGAACAGGTCATCTGCGCTGGTACAACCGCGCAGAAATGTACCGGGCTGTCCGACGCCGATGCGGCGTTGATCATCCTCACTATCCCTCAGATCGCCACGGAACTGCTGCACCGCCGCCGCGCGATGGGCGTCATCGCCGATATGACGGAACTCGACAACGTCACGTTCATGCCGTCGGTCCGCGACAATGGCTGATCTTGCTGATCCTGCGGCCCTGATCCGATCAATGGCGCCCGAAGAGCGTCGCGGCTTCCTTTATGCCTGCGACGTGATGCACAACTGGGCAGGTCAGATCGAAGAGAAAGCCCCGACGCTCCGGGGCGCCGACCTCGACATTCCCCTTAGCCTTCAGATGCAGAATTCTGCCCGCTTCGCGCAAGGGCTTGCCGACGCGATGAAGCGTCAGGCGTCTGCATAGAGTTTCTGCCGAGGGTCGCCAGCGGGTCTGCTCGACCGCCCTCACAACCCACAAGCCCGACAGGCTGGCGACACTGTCCGGTAAACCATCAGGCAAAGACATGGAACTCATTCGAGACATACTGACAGCGATCGGCGGGGTGACAGTCTTGTCGGCCGCGCTGGCCGTGGTTCTCCTGCTGGTGCCACCTCGGCGCCCCCAGCCACGTAACCACCCGGAAACGCAAGACGACTTCTCGGTCTCGCTGCAGCGTTGGTCGGATGTTCAGGAAAGGAAAGGACAGTGACTTTCATTACCGCCGCTGATGTCGCGGCGCTTACCGGGTTCTCCGATGGCGCTGCATTCCTGCAAGCGCGTCCGCGTCTGGAGCGTGACCACGATTTTCCACTGCCTATGCCAACCTGCTTGCGGCCGTTGAAGTGGCGCAAGGATGCGGTGACGTCTTGGGTTGATCTGCAATGCCGGCCGACTTCCGACGATCTCTTCGTGGGCGGACCAAATGTGGTGCTGCTTGAGGAGGCGCGTCGGGCATGAGTGGCGCGGCCCCCATCACCGATAAGATCACCAGCCTGCGCCAGCGCCGTCGGGCCGATGGCGGGTGGCGGGTATGGTGGGAGCCGAATGCATCCGCTCGGAAACTTGGTTTTCAGCCTGTTGAGCTCAATGGCGATCGGCCGACCTGGTCAGCCCGTGAGGCCAAGCGCCTGAATGATGATGTCGATCGTAAGCGGCGCGGTGACACTGCGCCGGCGCGCGGCAGCGGCGGTAGAACGATTGATGCGCTGATAGCCGACTATCGCCATTCTGTGGCCTTCAAGGAGCTCTCAGATGCTACCCGGCGCAGCTACGCAATCAACTTGGCGGTGATCGAGACAAAGTGGGGGCCAAGCAACGTAGTGGATTTCTCCAAGCCGATCCTTCGCACTTGGTATGAGACCGTCTACTCTGCGTCAGGCCCGGCGCAAGCTCTGGCCTTGATCCGCATGTTCTCTATCCTCATGAGCCACGCTGAAGTGCGCGGGTGGCGCGCAGAAAATACCAACCCTTGCTTCAAGCTTAAGATGAAGGCAGTGCGCAAACGGCACCGCACGGCCAGCTGGGCGGAGTTCGATGCACTGGTGCAGGCCGCGCAGTCTTTGGGATATCATGCCGTTGCTTGCGGCATTGTTTTGGCGACACTTCAGGCGCAACGCCAGACGGATGTCATTAACGCCAAGGTCGCCCATTTCCGCGAGGTCGATGTGGTCGGCATCGATGCGCCGGTGATGATCTGGGAACTGATCCGCTCCAAGCGCGAGAACTACGGCGTCATGCCCATCCACCCCGAGGCACAGCCCTACTTGCGGATGCAACTGCCCGTCGAAGGTGAAGACCGCACTTATCTGCTGATCGATGAGGCGACCGGGCAGCCCTATTCGGGCGATCTTTTCCGGAAACGCTGGGCCGCGATCCGCGCGCTGGCGTCCAAGTCTGTACCTGGTCTAGCCAGTCTGCAATTCCGGGATCTACGTCGAACCTTCGGGGTTTGGTCGCGTGCCGGCGGCAGCACAAAGGAGGATGTCGGTGACGTCCTGGGCAACTCGGCCGCGCTCGATCCGCAGCTGGGCGAAATCTACATGCCACCCTCATTCCACACGGCCGCGCGTGCGGTGGCATCAATCCAGCGGCCAACTGAAACCAAGAGGAAAGAAGCATGATCGAATATTCCGAAACCAAACCCGGCGACAAGCTACGCATCACTGGTGCAGGCGCGCCGGGGTTTGCTGCGCTAGGCGATACTGTCACCGTCACCGAATGCAATGGAACGAACCGCTGCGACGTGGTGCATAACGCGACCGGCGAGAGCGCATATTTCGCCCTTACTTGCGGCGCGCAACGGCTTGAGCGCGCCGAGTCCTGAAAACCCCCGGAGGCCACATGACCGACGCTTTCGCCACTGTAGTCCGCCTCATGTGGATTGATGACCTGATCGAGGAAGAAGGGCAGATTCAGCGCAGCGACATCGCCCGTGCGTTTCGCATGTCGGTTCAGCAGGCCAGCCATGACCTGCGCAGATACATGCAACTGAACCCTCGCCGGATCGCCTACGACCCATCGCCGCGCTGTTACATACAGGTCGAAGGCTCAAAGCCTCTGTTCACACGCGGCCACCGATGCGCAGCGGCTGAAATCGTTTCGGCCGTGGCAGAGCATTACCCCGCCCAAGAACAATCAAATTAATCCCCGAAAGGAAACGCCATGATCATGATATCAACCCAAGTGACCGGCCCCCAGATCGCCCGCGAGCTTTGCTCGGACGCCGAGGAAATGGCCTATGCGCTCGAGGAAATGTCCGAGCAGAATTTGCAGGATGAAGCGGCAGAAATTGCGGATCATCTGCCCTACGGCTCGAGCGATAGCATCATCAAAATGTTGCGCGAACTGGCCGACAACCTCGCCAGCGCGGCGCAGTCCGACTAGCCCCGGAGAACGGGCAGCGCGTCAAATCCATCCCCATCTTTTCAAATCTAGCCTGAGGAAAAAAGCATGAACCAAAAACAGGAAATGGGCAGGCTGGCTATGCGGGTCGAAGGTGATCTCTGGGTCGCATACTACGCATTGCCAAAGACCATGGATGGCGCGCTGTTTTTGGGCTCGATCCAGATGGCGTTCGTCCAAGATGAGAGTGCGAAGCAGATTTTCATGGCGCTCATGCGCGATGCAGTGTCTCTTATCATCAAGGGGCAGACTGGCGTCGATCCGCAGTGGCCTGATCCTTTCGGTAAACCAGCTCCACAGCACGAACGCAGCGGGCGCGCTTGAAAACTATCTTTCGGAGAGACCCATGTTTGATGTGATTGGATGCGGTGAAGGTTGGCAGGTGCGCAAGAATGGGCGACCTGTAGGCAGCGTTTACAAAACGGAAGAGAGGGCTTTTGCGCTCATTAATCGTCTGACGCGCGACGAGAAGCTATCTGATCGACCTTGCATCACCTGCAAGACTGCATTCAAATCCGAAGGCCCACATCATCGCATGTGTCGACCCTGTCGACAGCTGGCAACTGGGATGCTGGCGATATGAATAGAGGCTGTCCGACTCGGACGGCTTCGGACGGTCGGACGGCCAAATTCGGACGAAGCGCCAAGGGTCTGAATTTTAAGGATTAAGTGGTGCCCCCACACGGACTCGAACCGCGGACCTACTGATTACAAATTGCCGTGCTATTGTTTGTTTTCAAGTGGTTAGGCAATTTTAGGGGTTTCGCAGGTTCGTTTGATATCAATGGCTTAGAGAAAACGTCCGAACGTAGGAGGGTGGCTTTGCCCGGTATTTCGGCAGGGTAAAGCGGTCGTTTCAGGCGCTGGCTTTTCTGCCTGATCGTGCAATTTCGTCAGCAATGCGGGTCGCATGCTGGCGGTGCATGGAGCAGGCGTTGATCAGGGCCATGATGGTGCATTCCTTATCCGGCCCGGCTTTTGCCAACAGCGGATCGAGTTCATGGATCAGCGCCAGCTCAAGGCCGTGGATGGAATGCAGGGCGTCAGCGATGCTTTCCGAACGATCAAAGTTCGATTGAGACAACTTAGGCATGGGACACCTCCCCATCCAGCACGGACCAGGGGACGATGACGCCGCGCATTCTGGCCCCCGCCAGCGTGAGCGGGTTGCGCGACGGATGCGCGCCTGGGAGGGCCAGCAGGGCAAGCCGCTGTGAGCCGTCCGCCCACCGCGTGCCATTGAATACCGGCAGTTGCACGTTGCCGACAAACAACCCGTCGTGGACGGCGCGCAGGCCCATCGCCGTCAGCTCCACATTTGCTTCTTCGTCATGTGCCCGGGCCGCCGCGATCTGGGGGGCGACCTGAGCCATGATGTGTGTCAAGCAGTCGCGACCTTCTGCGGGATCGACCGCGGCCGCGCCGACGGCCGTCAGACGGGGCAGAGGGGATCGATCCCAAACCGACACTGCAGCGCGGGTGCCGCGCGACAGGCGCGCCTCGCGGACCATCTGCAACCACAGCTCCGCCTCGCGGATCGGGACACCCGCGATGTCGCCGGTGGTGCTGGGTTGTGGCAGCTGGTGATCGTAGCGGCCATGTTTGCGGATTGCCGGCAGAACCTCGGCCGTGATCCATTTGCGGAACCGCTTGGCGGCGGGCTTGTCTGACCTCAATACCAAGGCATACAGGCCGCTTTCCGATACGACGTTCATTTCTCTATGGCTACCCTCTGTCTGACATAGGGTAACTTCGTCCACATCAAGCCTCTGTACAGCTTGCGAGGTGTTCACGATCTCAAGCACGCGGCAGACATCTGCCGCGACAAACCATGGATCATCATCTCGCATCACCACGCGGACAGCTTGTTCTTCAAAATCGAATGGGATTACTTCGGCGCTCATAGCGGCCTCCTAAGGTTCGAATGAACCTAGCCGCGCCGTTTGCAGTCGGGGTGGCCAGGCAACAGCAGGTCTGCAAAACCGCCCTTAGGAAGCGGCAGGCCAAAAGACCTCCCACTGCGCCTGACCATAGAAAAAGCCGCACGTAAACGGTGCGGCTGGCGGCACCTAAGGTTTAGACGGGTTTGCAGTCCCGGCAGAGCGATTTTGCGATCTGCAACAATGAAACTACTCCATCTCTTTCAGTTGTCAAGACGAGCGAATCAATCAATGGTTGAGGCATTGTTAATTTAGAAGGTAGCGACCGATGAAACTTAGTAGCAAAATTCTCGCCATTGGCGCTTTCTCTTTGACCGTAGCCGCATGCATTCCACCCCAGATTGCGTTCCCCGTTGTCGGTCGGCTGAGCAATGGCGAAGAGGCTCAAGGTAACATCGTTATCGACACCAGAACCTATCAGGGCACGATCGATGTTTCGACGCTTAGGGGATTGGAGTGCAACGGGAACTACAGCGCGAAAGGCGGCAGCCCTACAATTACCATTCCGATCAAATGCAACAATGGTCAGACCGGAAAAGTGATCGCCACGCGTGACGCCACGGGGCTTGCTGGGACTGCGACCGCACGTTTGAGCAATGGAATGACGGGCCGGTTCGTATTTGGAAATATAAGTGCAGGCTTGCAAGCTGAGTTCTTGAAGCAGTAATCGCTAACCTTGCAGTCCTCATGTCATTCCTCTGCTTCACACTCGCGCTCATAGGTCAGATTGGTTTTGTAATCTCGCCGCAGGTTCCACGGGGCATTTGCAGCGCGCCAATGGATTTCCTCGCGCGTGAACCGGCGCTTCTCTTCGACATCACAGAATGACGCCTCAGTAGAGGCCACCACCGCCGGGGCCGGGGAGCAGCCAGTGATCAGGAACGGCACGAAGATCAGGCATATTATCAACCGCATTGTCGCTTTCCTTGTCCTCAGATCGATTGGCAGCCCGGGCGGTACATCCCGCCAAGGTCAATTTGATGCGCTCATTTTCAGTTCGCAGGGCGGCATTGTCGGCTTTCATGGACATGATCCACCAAACTCCAGCGGAGGCTATCACAGCGGCCAGAATATAGGGTATGGCGAGGCGGATCATGCCAACCCCTGCATGCAGAGCCGGTACTCATCAGAGCGCCGGCGTACGAGGCCGCGCACCACGCGCCCGCCTGCCTTGTTCCACCACGTGAGCGCAGTGCAGCCGCCAGCGATGCTGCCCGCATTCAAGCGCCGTGTCGCCGTGCTTTTCCCGGCGCCACGGATCCCCACATTCCAGGCGAGCGAAACATAGGCGGCGTCGCGCTCCGGCGTCAGGCGGGTGTCGATCGTGCGAGCAGTGAAGTATTGGTACAGCCCATCACGATATTCCAGCAAGCCCGCTTCAAGCATCGCCTGGCACTCAGCGTCAGTGTAGTGATCGCCTGCCTTCACGCCGCGCGTCTCGCCATAGCAGACGGTCCAGACGGGCGGGCTCGCAATCCGATCGAGGTAGGCTTGGTTCTCTTTGCCTTCCCATTTTGCGAGCAGGGGGAAGGCCACCAGCAAGAAGGCTGCGGCTGTCACGGCCGAGGCACAGCGGGTCGTGCCATCACCTACTCCTTGGTCCTTCACGCGGCCGAGCAGGCCGTAAATGATTAGGCCGACGCCGAGCAGCCACCAGAGGCGCGGGTTGGTGTCGCGCTCGGTCACGTAGTAGATCACCTCGGGCGCGAGCAAACATAGGATGCCAAGGTAATTGGCCCACATGCTATGCGATCGCTTGGCAATCTGTTTCCAATTCGGGATTAGCTTCATGGGGATATCCTTTCGTTCAGAATGCGCCGCAGGAGCGTGGTGCTTTCACGCTGATCGGCTTTGATTTCTTGGAGGGATTGGTAGAGCGTCTCGAACTGGACACGGGTCTGGGCCATTGTGTTTTCCAACGATCGAATACGAACTTCGAGCGACAGCCGGGCAGATGCTGCTTCCACGCTGACATCTGAGATTTGGTCCATCTTGGTCGTAACGCTGGCCAGCTGCATCCCAACCCAAAGCCCTGCGCCGACCATTCCACAGGCCATGGTCCATGCCAGTCCTTTGTTGAGCGTGATGCCGCGGTCTGAATTTTCGATACGCTGGGTCATCCGCTTACCCCTTTGGACCTAGAAACATGTACCGTGCGCTGCCGATGGCCGTGCCGCGCCGGTTTTCCAACTCAATCGCCCCGTCTTTGATGCTGATGGTGAATTTCGTGTCTGCGCCTGTGGTGCCGGTCAGGTCGGTCCCTGCTGCAGCGAGTTCGGTGAGCGAACCCAGTTGCGAGAACAATACCGAAGGACTGGCGCCTGCGTAGAAATGAACTTGCGCCCCGACGACAGCCGCGCCCCCGGATTGGTGGTCGCACCACAAATAAAAGGTTCCGCTGTCGAACGGTGCCTCGATCTCAAATGTGCTGTTATCGGTAATGAGCGGAACCACACCCCCGGTGCGCAAAATGCCACCTGCGACATGACCACGATCGAGGCGAAGGTCCGTGTCGCCCAAGACGGATGCGAACACATAGGCCCAACCTTTGCTCGATGGGTGGTTCTGGTCGTTTCCCCCTTCAACATCGTTCGCTGTGCCGGTTGAGCCGAAGCATTCGGCATAGGTCAGCTGCGGCGTTACAGGCATAAACGTGCCAAGAAAGGTGGTGGCGGTGATCGCCGTTGAGCGCCCGTCGAGGAAGGATAACACTGGTGAGAAACGGCCACCGTGGCGCATGATGATGGCCTCATCGACCAGCTCACCGTTCAGCTCGATGCGTGCCGTCGGGCCACTCAGAAACACAGAGAGCGTCATCGTCCCTTCAGTCGGACTGTCCACCGACGAAACTATCGTTCGGTAACGGCCTGCTGCATTGTCGAGAACAACGTATTCGACCGCGACTTTGCCTCCGTCCCGGTAGATTTCCAGCCAGCTTGCGGAATTCGCTCCCGTCTGGGAAATGGTTACCTTGATCCTGCTAGACCACACATTTGCCACGGGGATGTCAGCGACAAGGCCAAAGTCCAGATCACACGGTCCGATGGTATAGGGTGTAGAAACTGCCACGGCATTTACGCCCCGTGTCATATAGGTGAGCGTGGGGTCAAACCCTGCCACCTTGCGGCATTGCTCTCGCCCCAAATCGATTAAGCCAATATCGTTGTAAAAAGCATAGGACCGCATACGCTCGGCCACGAAGAGCCTGCCATCCTGAGCCGTCTGACCGCCAATGTTCTCGGTTGTGCTGTACAAGTTCGGGACCATGTTTGTGATGAACACCAGATCGGTGTTTGGCAGGAGGGCCGCGAAATCGTTCATCACGTCCTGAAAATTCGCCTCCACAAAAATATCGCCGTCATTCATCCCGAAGTTGAAAAACACTGCGTCAGGTGCCAGCGTAACAATGGTGTCAATCCAGCTATCAGCTGCAGGGTTTACCGTGGGATTGTCGGGCCATGTCGGTAAGGCTAGGCCTGTTGCGTTGAGCGTCGCAAACTTGTTGTCGCTCAGATGGTCCCAACGTGCTCCGCCAATGCCCCGGTTGTAGAAACTTGGCATCACGTCTGGGTTCTGTTTGAGGATTTCCTCGCGCAGGATCCCCCAGAGAGATGCGGTCTCATCAAAGGTCGCCGTCGGGATTGGCGTGCTGATACTGTCGCCCACCAGGACAATCACGGGGCTGTCTCTGCCCGACGCATTCGGAAGATGGTCTATCGGCCGCAAGGTCGTGCGGGTATTGGGAACAAGCTGGTTCATGTCTCACCATCTGGTAAGGAATTGTCATTTGCGAGGCTGGCAGTGCAAGACAGTTTGACCCGCCAACCTGAAGGGCAATTTCGTGCTGCAGTGAGCGCCAGTTCTGGACGGTCGGTCAGCCATCTTCGGTGGGTCTCGCCGCAGGGACCGATAAGACGGGCCACTAATGAGGCGGTTGGCGGTGCGGTCATTTTTTAGCCCTCTTACTGGGCTCGCTACGGTCTTCTTGGATCTCTTGAGCTGTATGTTGCATTTTGGAACAGCGCACTTGGGCTGAAATCAGATCAATTTGTAGATGACCAATGTGCCGCGCGATTTGGTCATGTATAGATGCTTGAATTTGCTCTTCTTTTTCCATTGGTACGATCCTTAGTTGCTATATACGGGAATTTTGTAGGTAACTCCGGCGATATTGAGCGGCAGATAAGCAGCCACCGTCGATGGCGGAGCACCCCCGGCTCCCGCCGTAGCTGACGCCGCAATCCCGGCTGACGCCAGTATGGTTCCGGTTGGACCCGCTGAAGTAAGATCGAATTTTAGGCGAACCTCTGGACTGGCTCCGGCGATATTTCTAACCACCTCAAGTTGCCGTGCGGGACCATTATACTGGAGGCCATCCATGATGCCGCCGCCGCCGTTGACCAGCCACGCCATAGACGCCACGTCCTTGGGGGGCATAAAAGCCGCTTTCATCCGGGCCGATGGGACAACGGACATATCAATACCCACGGCCTTGCCGTCTAAACTCTCGTCCAGCGAGTCTGAGGAAAAATAGATACCGGTATTCCACCCGGTAAATGCACCCGAGGTTGGGCGGCCCTGAGACGAAATATTGATGCCCTTGGAGTACCGATTGAAAGCATTGGAGCCGATAGAGCCGTGAAGTACCTCCGTCGCCCCGTCCTTGCGGTTTTTGAACACAACGTCCGAGCCGACAAGCGGCTTCGTGTTGTCGTGTTTTTGAGAGATGATTGAGACTTCACCGCCTATGAGTGGGGCGTCTCCAATAGGCTCAGTTACTGCATCGCCGGTCCATGCTTCGGTCGCAATCCCCCAAACGGATGTGCCACTGTCGTCCATCGCATAGCCGTTAAATTGCCCCGGAACGACCTTCCGTGATCCACCAACCCGCTTAATATTGGCGGCATATCCAAACAGAGAGCCGGAGCCAGATTTTGCGGAAGAATAGTTTTGATAGAAGTACGCACCTCGGCTAGCTGGGTCGGGTGTCAGATCCGGCCTATTGCTGGCGATCAGAACAGCGCCATCGTCAACTCCACCAAGTGTATGCGTGGAACCTTTGACGAGAATACCGCCGTAGACCATTTCCGAGAGGTCAGAAATAACTGAGGCACCGGCTTTGCCTAGGTAAGATCGCCCCCCCTCACGATATTCTTGACCCGGGATCGCTCCGTATTTCTCAATGTGCGCCGCGAGGGCGGGTCGATCTCTAAATGAAAAAGGACGCTGACCGATCTCTTCTTCGAGGGTTTGTCCACTGTTCGCGGAAATCAGTTCCGTACTCGAAGCCGCACTGGTTTGCGCCGGGACCCGGTATCGGATCGACACGGATGCAGGTGGAAAAACCGCACTAGTGAGAACAATATCCAACCCGACAAGAGCGAACTCGCTCTGCTTTAGACGCTCGGTTTGCCCGAACTTGGTGACGAATACCTCGCAAAGGATTTTGTTGATCGGGTCAGAATTAAGCGCGAACGTTTTTTGCCCCGCCGGATCGATTACAGTAAAGCTCTTCTCGAATTCATTGAGTACCCCATCTCCCTTCGCCGAGATCGCAGAAACCGACGGGCCTGGAATAGGGGTGCCGCTTTCATCAAAAGTAAGCACGTGGCCAGCCAAAGCGGTGGCGGTTTTGATGGGGTTGTCGAGACGCATCGTCCGACCGCTGTCAGTCCGAAGATCCTGAACGGCTTCAGCCAGCCAGTCCATTTGCGCTTCAAGACCTTTTTCGCGCGAAGATTGACCCAGCCAACCTTGCTCAATCTCTGTCGCTCTACGAATGTAAAGCGTGGCGCCAGCATAATCGGCGGCAAATTGCGCCGTGAGTGTGATCTCCCCGGTTGTCAGGCTTTCCGCGGGAGAAACGACATATTCACTTCCCAGCAACTCAACACGGTTTCCATCCACGACCGCCGCGATGACCAACGTACCTTCTTTGTAAGGATGAGTGATCTCATATGGACCAGTGCCATTGATCGGGTAGCTGGGGCTCGGAGAAAAGGCTTCACGGGTCATTGGCCACCTATGGCGTTGGAGAGGTCAGGGGCGCGGGAAGGGGCAGGTGTACCGCGAGCCCACCAAGAGGCGTTGCCACGGTTCTTGATCTGGTTCTGCTCGGCGCGGCGCATCTGCGCCTCCGCTTCGGGATCCAGCATCATTTGGATTTGATCGAAGACCAGCCGGTCGAAAGCCACACGGCTGGGCCAGAGGCTTGATGCCACGGGCGTGTTGTAGCGCAGGAAGTTTGCCACATCCCGGCCGAACTTGGTGTCCTTGCCTTCGACAGCGAGGTTGAAGTTTGAAGCAGGAATACGCGCCGCGTCACCGATTAAGCCAACAACAGGACCAGCTGCTGTTTGCGCCAATCCTCCACCGAAACGGTTTTTCTCTGCGAATACAAAATCGCCGAAGATCCCCAAGCCGCCACCTTGCATCTGGGCCGCGAACCAGAACTTCGGTGTGTCCATCGGTTGCGGATCGCGGCCTTTGACCATTTCCTTCAACTGGATGGCCAATGCGCCCATGATCAATGTCGAGGCCGCCATGGTCACAAGATAAGCTGCCTTCGTCTGAGGTGTGGGCAGCGCGTTGAAGAGATGGATTTGTCCCATGCTCAGGGACAGCGCGTAGTTTTTGAAGCCGATGGTGGAGCGCAAGAATTCACCGCCAAGTGTCCCTGGGCGGCTGTCGTTGATAAACGCGGCCGTCGCCCGCATCCGCTTCGATGGGACGAACAATTCCACTTGGTCTTGGATCGACGCCTGAAGCCGCAGGGCCAGTCCTTCAGCTTCACCGCGGGGCAGGGTGGTTTGATGTTCCAGCCACCAGAATGGTGTGAGGAAATCGCCCTTGCCCTCATCAAAGAGGGCAGCCGGGTCGGACAGGTGCTGCCAATCTCTGGCCGTAATGCCGTGACGCTCAAGCTGCTTGCGGATCATCACGTCCAGATCATCAAAGCCGCGCCCGACATTGTCGGCAAGGTGGCCCGCGTTTTCCATCTGTACCGCGAGGCGCATGCCATCCGTCCAGCGGCTGAGGCCGGACGCTCGGATCGTGAAACCCGAGAGCCGCGAAGCCCAATCGTTGGCCACCTCGTCATTGGTCAGACGGGCGGAGCTCGACATCATCGACAGCAGCGTCTCAGCGGTGAACCCCATCCGCGCCGCCGACTTACGCGTGCCATTGGCAAAGACCATTGAGACAGCATTGCTTAACATGTTTGTAGGGTTGCGTCCCATGGCGACAGAACCTGCCGTCAGCGTGGCCAAGTCGCTCACGGCCGAGACAACGGCCGAGCCCAACTTGGTGGACACGTTGACGTGCCGCACGGTCGACATGGCGCGGCCCCAGAATTCACTTTCGGCCTGGTTGATGGCGCCGGTGGCATGGTTCATCAAAACCCGCGCGCGTTTAGCACTTTCATCGACTTTCTTTTTTAGCTTTGGATTGCCGCTGGTGCTCACGCGTTTTTGCAGCGTCTGGATGGCAAATTCCATGCCGGCGTTGGGATTGGGCCCGAAGACCTTCATCAGCGAGATGTCCCGCGCCAATGCATCCATGCCGCCAACGAGCGCGGTGAAGGGATCCGTGGTGCCGAACAGTTCGTTGTAGTCCATCCAGCCGTCGCCGTTGTTGAAATGCAGCAAACGTGGTTCGGCATTCTTGTTGTAAAGTGCCTTGCCGCCAAAGCTCATGGACGGCTCGCGATCCTTCCAGCCGTTGCTTGTGATGTTGTCGAAGACCCGCTGAAGGAAGGCTTCGGCCTCAGAACGGTAAGGGCGTGCGCCTTTGGCCACGGCAAAGGGTTTGCCTGTCGAGAGGTCGGTGATGCGGCTCCAGTCTAGATTGTCGTAGATCGCATCTTTCCAAGTCTCGAACCCGGCTTCCTCGATCTTGCGGGCATCATGGCTGTGGCGTGCGCCGTGGTCCGCGATCTCGCCGATGTCACCGCCGTGGGCATTGAAGGACTGCCGCAGCCATGTTTTCACCTTCCTGATTGCGTCGGCGAATTCCTTGGCATTGGCGCTCTCGGTCGGTTGATCATGCAGCTCACGCATGACATCCCGCATCAGGGCAGGGTCTTTGCTGCGACCGGTCACCCCAAGACCAGCCTTTTCCAAGAACTCCCGCATGTCGTGGCGCATCCGGGCTTGAATGGCCTCCTGGATAAAGCGCACGTTCTCGCCCTTGAAACCGCTGTTCGGCGTGGTTTCGAACATGTCGAGAATGGCTTTTGAGGGATCTCTCGCCTCGGTCAGCAATGCCTTGATCCGCTGCAGTGTTTGCAATTGGTTCAAGACCATGTGTCTGCGTGAGCGGCGGGCCTTTGAAGTTGCCTCTTTCAAATCGGCCCGCGCGCTCACCTCAGCCTGGTGGCGTGGCATCGCCTGTTCATACCGTGCCACCAGCTGATCGAATTCCGAGGCCGCAGCCTCGGCGTGTTCCTTGTTCAGTTCGCCTGCTTCGACGGCGCGTGCCAAGCAATCATGGATGTTTGCCATCAGGCCGCCCCTTTCATTGTGCAAAGGTCGATAATCGTCTCCAACGCCTCGTCCTGGTCGAGATCATCGAGCACCTGCCGAGTTGAAAACGTGGTGCCATCGGCCATCGGGATCGCGAGGTCTTCCCCGGCCGCAACATCTTCAGCCAAGGCGCGGATGTCGGCCGCCGCCTGACGGTCGCCTCCAGCCTGTAGGGCACGTTCGTCGAAGCCTGCAGCCAGAACATCATCGGCCTCTTGGATCTCAGGCGATGACGCTCCGTCGGCAAATGCATTCTCCGGGATCGCATCGCTAGGCATGTCAGCCGGTCGCGGGGGCGTGGCAGGTATCCGGGCTGTGCCGATCTCGGTCAATTGACCGAAAGCGCGGCTGTCGATCGTCTTGAGAATATCCAGCACACCCACGGCATCATCGAACAACGCCGCGTCGGTTTTGCCCACCTTCTGCGCCTCGGCCGCATAACGGTCTAGGAACGCCGTGATCTTGGGCGCGGGGAGGGCACGGCCGTCAGGATACATCATACGCACCAGAGCGGCCGTAAAGGGCGGCAGAGCCCCATCCAGCAGGTCTACGTCCGCGAGCAGCTCTTCCACCATCTGAGCAGAGGCTTTGTTGTCCCTTGTGGCGATCCGGCGGGCGTCGGCGATCGTGCGCATGGCCTCCATCAGAAATGGGGTGACATCGAGATCGTCGCGCAGGCGGCCCTCCTTGACCGCTGAGCGCATGGAAGCCCAGCTCGGGGCTGCGCCTTCCAACGCATCCATCAACCCGCGTAGATCACCTGCATCGGCCTCTGCGAAGCGGGCCAGAATATCCGGTGCATCAAAGGCGCGCGCGAACATAGCCTGCCGAACTCGGGTGACACCTTCAGCGTTCAGCCGTCCGGCACCATCGACCAGGGCATTCCGTTCGGTTTGGGGCAGAGAATTCAACACCCTCTGGGTAAACTGTACATTGGCGCGCGAAGTCAGCGGCTGTGCCGGGTCGAACATCGCAACCGTGTCGGCATCAAGGCTGCGCGCATCGACCGCGGCGCGTTCGGTCGCCGACATGCGGGCCGTGGCAGAGAAGTTTGCTTGCCGCACGAAATTCTGGCGCTGGCTGTCCGTCAGCTCTGAGCGGCGTCGGCCGACGAGAACTGGTTGCTCAACGCCTTCCGGAACCTCGAAGCCAGCTGCTTCGATTTCCTCAATGTAAGCGGCGGCTCGATCGGGATGTTGCTCGAACGCCCGCTGGATCGCCATCACCCGGCCGTTGCCGCTTTCAACAATATTGTCGGTCCCGATGATCGGGGCGCCACGATCCGCCTCCGGCGCCGGCATCAGCCGTGCAGGGTCCAGCGATGAGGCAATCTCTGATACCTGTTCATCGCTCGATGCCCGCCCACGATCGCGGGGCTGAAGATCCCCGCTTGCACGGGTCAGTGTACTGGCATCAACGACCTCATAGTCGACATCGATGCGGAAATCTCGGCCTGCGGTGACCTGACCTGACGCGGTATATCCCCGGCTTGTTGCATAGCCGGCAAAGTCGGTCGCCGGGGCATTGCCAGTTGCTGGCGCAGGCGGCGTGCTGCGCGGTCCGCGATAGCCTTCCCACGCCTTCGTGCCTTGCTTGCGATAAATCCAGATGCCCAGCTGATCTTGAAGCGCTTCATCCATCAGCTCGTCGCCGCGCAGGCCGAGGCCCTTCTTCGCAAGACGAAGCGTGGTGCCTACAATCTGGTAAGCTCCCATGGGGGTTGCAACACGACCGATCTGGCCTTTGACCCATTGCCCGTATTCTCCGCGCACATTGGAAAATGCAATCGCCTGATCAACGGTCATCTCGGTCAGCTTGACGTTGGCGAAACGGCCGCCGGTGCGGTTCTGATAGCCGAAGAGCGCATTGTAATCTCCGCCGCTTTCCCCCGCAAAAATGCCATTCTTGATCGGCTCCCAGCCCGGCGGGGTGTCGATGTATTGGGGAGTAGTTGAGGGGGGCGAAACCGTGGCATCTGGCAGGTCACTACCCTGTGAGAGCGCGGTCTCAGTCTCTTCTACCGATTGCGCGTATCGCAATTGCGGTGCATCGGCTGGGCGACGAAGCCCGGTTGTCCGCTGGCGGTTGATTGCATAGCTGAGTGCATGGCCACCACCGACGAGAGCACCGGCGAAACCGGCGCCGGTCAGACCGGCAAGCCCAACCTGGGCAAGGGGCCGCGGTGGATCAATATCCAGCTCATTTGCCACTTGCTGTTGGGTGGCGAGGGTTCGGGTTTCATCAAGCGCGGCTAAGCCCCCTTCGACCAACATCGTTGTGCCCAAGCGCGCTGGACCGGTGAGGCCGGTCCCGAGCATGATCGCCCCTTCGGGGGTCGTGACTTCCGCCCAGAGGTCACCCACGAGCTCCGGCACAAAGCCGTTTGCCTGGGCAAGGACATCCTGAGCTTCTTGCAACTCCTCTTTGCGACGCCGATCCACCTCAGCGTCGAGTTCCTCGATCGTGGCGGGCAGATTTCCAAACTTAGGGTTTGCGGCTTTAGCCCGGTTAATGCTTGCGAACAGGTTGTCATGGCGATGCATCGGTGTCGGGATGCCCGCTTCAGGATCGGGCGCGACAATGTACTCAGGTGGAATTTGGCTGGTGATCTCTTCGACCACCGACTTTTCCATCTTGGCACGTTGGCCGTTGAGGTCCTTACGGATGCGGGTTTCTTTGGTCTGCGCTTGAAGGCGTTCGCCAAAGGAGGGCGTGCCTTCGAACATCAGCTGATCGACTTGCTGTTGCTCTTCTTCTGACCGCTTCTTGAGGAAGAATGTCATTGCTCATACCCCTTCAGAATTTCCGTGAGGCTGAATTCGAAGGGCAGGCCAGACAACGTATCCGCAACCGTACGGCCGTCATACATCAGGCGGTATTCATCAGGCCCGACGGCCTTGAGGTGCATGTCTGCCAACGCGTCCGGCGCAATGACCTCGCCATTGATGCCAGGTTGGCCGCCAGAACGGCTTGCTGCCTGCCAGATGGCATCGGCGCGTGCCTGAGCATCGGCGCCACCGATGAAATCCCTTGGTGGCAACGCACCGCCAGCTTGGGCCATTGCTGCAAATTCTGCATCCATCCTGTCGTAGACAGAGGATTTACGACCTTCCATATCGAACTGAAGTTGCGCCAGGGCGCGATTGACGCTGTCTGCGCTGGTGTTCATGGGCAACGGTGTGAGAGCGCCCCTGACGCTCTGCATCCCGCCCTTCGCATTCTTCTGCCCGTACTTTCCGGTGCCGCCCATGACTTCATGCAGCGCTTGACGATAGATATCCTCATCAATTTCCGACGTCGGATCAGTACGCCGGACGCGTGCCGCGTATAGCGCATCAGCAGACGCCCGAATTGCCGCCTCTGTTTGCTCCCCTTCAGGCTCGTCCGCGAAATATCCCTGCAGCGCGACGTGGGCCGCACTCGTGCGATCAGCAATCGGGGGAAGCTTGACGTTACCTGTCTCAATGACCTGCTGGCCGCGAAGCACCTCTGTCGCCAAAGTGGTTCGACCGCCAGCAGCTTGTAGCCCACCGATATGGGTCATGACCGGATCGTCAATCAGGTCGGCGATCGTGACTGAGCTGCCTGCAGGCAAAGATTGCGTGAGTGCATAGGCCAATGATGCGCGCGCAGACGGATCATTCTCGATGGCAGCGGCTTCTTTGAGCGCTTCAAGTTCGGTTTCATCGAGATAGACAGGATCCCGAACATAGCCCTTCTCGACCAGATCATCGGACATCTTGACGCGTGCCTGCAATCCTTTGGCGTAGGCGGCCGGATCGCTTGGATCGAACTCCGGGAGATCGGGAACATAAAGACCAATATCGCGCGCATAGGCCACGGCATCTTTGCTCAGTTCGGTTTCTGCGAGTTTCAGGCGATCCTTCAAAAGCTGCACACGCTCGGTTTGATATTTGTGCTTAACGGACCGGCTTTCCTCGCCTGCGATAGAGGCGCGTAGTTCAACCGGCGTCATTTGCTGAAGACGCGGCTGTTCGTTAGAAAGAGACAGCTTCGCCATCGCTTTCGGGTAATCGTCATGGCTCTTTGCCTCTTCGCTGGCAAGCCATCGTTCATCGACAGATTTAAGGCCGCCGTCGCGAACATCGATGATCGCCTGAAGCCGCCCTCCAACCACTTTCTCTTGTTCTTTCGCGGCCTTTTCTGCGGCCGTCTGAGCAGCGGATGCGGCACGATCAATATTGCCCTGAGCCTGCACGCGATACCTAGCCTGAACATCGGCCGGCAGACCTGCAAAATCACCATCGCCGCTAGACGCCAAGAACCCCTCCGGGTCGCTCGCCACCATCTCGATCGCGCGCGCGTTGTCCATGTCTTGGGTAAGCCCGAGCTTGCGCCTCTCGCCTTCGGCAGCATCGATGACGCCGGCCGCCACCATCTGATCGACTTGTTCATAGCCTTGCCCAAGCAATGTGGCACGCATGTCTGGGTCTGCGGTCGCACCTTGTTGAGTGGCAGTCTGCGCATAACGTATAAACGTCGCTTCCTGCTGCGCCTGCCGCGCGCCGAGCGTTTGCTTGCCCAGAGAAAAGGCGTTTCGGTTGTGCAGCTCATCGAAGGTAAGGCCGAACTTCTCAGCATTCTTCGGGCTGACGCGGGGCCGACCATCTTCGGTCTGCCCTTCGAGATAGCTTTGACGCAAAGCCTGACTGCCCTCACGCCACGCGGCTTCCGCCTGGTCGGGGTCCCCGATTTCCATGACCTCAAGGCGGAGATTATTCATCTCGCCGGTCAGGTCAGTTTGAAACCGCTGTGCCTCGCGCGACAAGTAGTCGTTTTCCAGCGCCTCGCCCACTTGGCGCATCTGATCGCCGAACTGGGCGAGCATGGCGCCACCCTGTGGCTCTTCAACGCGAACCCGCGCTGAACGGCCACCATCGCTGCCAGCTTTTGGAACGGTAAGCGTCATGTCGCGAGCCCCGGCCAGTCATCTGGCTCCCGGTTCAGCCACGTTCCTGCCGCTGAGAGACCACCGCGCAGCAAAGCCATGCGGCCGCGCGCCTCCAAGGACCGCTGCTCGCCGGTCAATTCCATTTGAGTTGCCTGACCGGTCGAACGGATCGACTGTGATTGAAACGTCATTTCCTGCGCGGCGGATTGACCGAGCAGCACTGCCGTTGGGCTGTCGAGCTGCACGCCCCGGCCGGCCAGCTCGGCGGCTTGCTTAGATATGGATGACGCAAAACGAAGGCGCTCGCGTTGGTCTTTCACTGCATTAAGTTGCTTTTCCGTTTCTTTTTGCTGCTCAATCAAAGCGACGTTTTGCTTGGCGGCTTTGTTGGCGGCATAGCCTTGGTAGAGAGAACCGCCGATCGAGAGCAGCGTGCCTATCTGGGCGAGGCTCGCGCCGGTGGTTGCGGCAGTTGCAGCTCCGGCGGTCGCCCCGGCGGCAGTGGCTCCGCCAGCACCGAAAGCCGCCAGCATGGGGGTGATAAAATCACACATCAGGCGTTCGCCTCCTCAACATGGGGGATCACGGCCATGACGGTCATTGGTGCACCGCCGGTGGGTTTAAACAGCAGGCTGACTTCGTCGGCATAGCCGGAGTTCGCTTCGAGGCGCATCACGCCGTCGTAGCCATTCACGAGGTCTGCGGCGACTTGCAGCGGCACCAGCTCCTCGGAACGATTGACGGTATCGGGTTGCGCAAAATTGCGCTCGATGGTGCTGACGCGGCCTGCTGCAGTCTTGCGCAGGATAATCCCGCTTCCGGCGTGCAAGCGCTTTTTCCTGCCAATTGTGGAGCCGTCCCGGGCTGGGGCCGGAATATCGAGCAATTCGAATTCATGGGTTTCGTCTAGCAGACCGATTGAAGCGCGACTTACCGCAGCATCCAACACGACTTCACCTGAGGCAGGCACGAGGTAGGGGCCGTATTCGCCTTTGTCGGTCCAAGCATGAACAGTTTCGCCGGCCAGATGCGGGACAGAGAACGTGTCAGTGGCGGGATCGGCTGTGAACTGCGAGGCTGCGAAGAAGTGATTGGTTTCAGCAATAGGCTGGAAGCCGGCGATGATGCCGTAAATGACCGATTGCTCTTCGATCATGCGCACGGTCTGACCGTCGATCGTGCGGCGGACAATCATGGTCAGGATATCGGTTTTGCTGTCTGCGCTGCTGGAAATTGAAAGACTTTCGACAAAACCGCCTGCAAGCGAGCAGCGGGCCCATCCCAGAACTTGTTCGTCAGGATCATAGAGCATCACAACCAGATCGCCGCTTCCCCGCCGGATCCACGCCAAACGCTGCGGCGACGATTGCCAGACGATCTCTTCGAAGCCGGTAGCGCCAAGATGCTGAGAGGGGAGGGAGAGCTCGACGGGCTTGCCACCGTCTTCTTCGAAAGAATATCGGATTTCTTCCAGACGTGCGCCGTCCTTTGTCACAAAAACGGGGTATCCATATGGGGTGATCGGTCGCACGGGGCGCGATCCGTCGGTGCCCTCCACCGACGTGTCAAAAGTGGTCGGGCCGATCCGCTGCCCTGATGCGTTGGAGAACCCGCGGATGACCTCGCCTAAGGCCCCGATGTAAATACCACGCCGGGCTCGGCGTAACCAAGTTCCCGAGTTCTGGGTGTCACTGCCCGAAATCGTATAGGCGAACGCCCCATCAGCATCGATGCTTGGTTCGAAATCATTAAAGTCGCCTAGTGTCGAAGCCCATATGCCGCGCGGTTCAGCAGTGTTGAAAGCTGCGAAGAAGCTCTGGTCGAAAATCTCTACCGTGCGTGGATAGCCATGACGGTCCGACCATGCCCCCTCGGACCATCGGTAAGTCGCCGAGGTGATGCAGGGCTGCGGGATGGACTTGACGACATCGGCCGTCGCCGAATTTGCATTGTTAACTGCGGTGATCCGAACGATGCCCGAGGTATCCGAGATGTGCAGCCAACGGGTTCCCTTTTCGCTGTCGACCAGCTGGTCGCCTTCTGCGTGGATGGGGGGATTGACGCCGGTATTTGTCCCTGCGGTAAGCTCGTAGATATTGTCGTCAAAGCGCATCAGGTCGCCAACGCTGATTGCAGTATTGCCTGACCAAAGCGGCAGCTCTGTAAAGTCGACAGGCTTCAGTTGGATCAACACGCCAACCCAGCTGGCATCAAAAATGTTGCCAGTGCCGGTCAGAGTGATACTGCCTGACGCCGCCGAGCACTGGATCGTCTTTGCCTCATCAAGATTTTGCACTCTGAAGGGGCCGGCGTCGTACTGCGCGGGTGCGATCGTCCAGTTGTCCAGCGCAAAACGAGAAAGCTTTTGGATCGGCTGCACGCCGTCGGCGATGTAAATCACGTCCGCCGATTGCACCCACCACAAGTCGTCCAGCACGGCCTCCGAGTATGGCGTGACCAACTCAAACGGGCTGGCTCCGTCCATCACCAATTCACCATAGCGCCAGACGCGCATCCGAAGATTGGTGAACTCAAGCGTCAGAGCGTCATTCTCAGCGAATTCGAAATTGATCAGACGTGCTTTGGCGTTCGAGCGCGTGTAGCCAAGGAACTTCGTACCCGGTCCACGCGTCGCGCCACCTTGGCGCAAGGGGATATAGCCGTTGCAGCTTCGCAGGCCCGTCTGGTTGCGCTGATAATCGGGCCGTGAAAACAACAGCGGTGAAATTTCACCCGAGGAAAATGAGAATTGCGGCGTGCGAGAGCGGGTCATCGGGTCGCCTCGCTGGCCCAGTCTCCCTGCTCATCCATGCCATCCCAACGGGCATGGCTGGCAGAAACGGCGTCATTGTCGATGGCTTTGCGCAGAGCGGCCGCGCCGTCGGAGACGAGGTCAGCACGTTTGGTGCGCGATGCGACGTAGGTTGGGGCCAGAAGGATGGCGAGCTGATAGCTCACCGCCGTTTGGAACAGGGCGGGCAGGCGGCTCTCGTCTGTGATTTGGCGCGTGTAGCGGATCGCGACGTCCGCTGCGCTGTTGGTCAGCAGATAAAGGCCGTCGATGCGCCACTTGATGGACTTTTCACGAAGACCGCGCAGCTTCAGGCAATCCTTCGGAAGCACATGGAAGTTCGGCAGGTCGGGATCAACGACTTCGCCTTCGGGGGTGTTGGCGAGTTTGAGGAATGCAAACCGTCGCGCGAAGCTGAAATCTTCTTGTTCGAGACAGGCGTTCAGCGCGAGAGGATACTGTTCATTGGCATCGGTGGCCTTGGTCGATTGATCCGCCAACGAGCTCGGCGCGGTCACTTCCATGAAGCGAAACGCTTGGCTGACGATAGTGGATGTCGCGTTGGGGGTGGCCATGCTGCGCCTCGATCAGAAGGGGCAGGGCGGCAAAAACCGCCCCGCGCAGATGCGGTGCCGGATCAGGCGGTGATGTAGTGGATCTGGAACGGCATCGAGCCCGCGGCAGTGGCTGCGTCTTCAGCGTGTTTCCAGATGCCGATATTGCCACCCGGATCTGCGGCAAGCCCCAGCACCTCCCATAGACGCTTTCCGTGGTTCGCATCGCCCTTGGCGATCGGGCTAACCATGGCGCCGTTGATTTTGGCGACATCGACCAGAGCGTCGGTGTCGCTCTCGGTGCCAATCACGATCTGTGCAAAGCCGTCGTTCTCAACGTCAAAGAAGGTATCGGGATGCAGAATGCAGGAGGAGGGCAGGTCGACCAAATGATACTGGCTGAGGGCACTGTCGGTGGCGAGGTTCTCTACGGTGCCGGTCGCGATCACGAGGCGGCCGCGGGCCTGCACCGGATCGGGAGGATAGGCGTCCATGTCGAAATAGTCGTGGATCAGGTCTGAGGTGGATTTGACAACGGCCATTTTGCGTTTCCTTTGTCAGAATTTTGGGGAAACGACAGGGCGGCGATCCCGCCCAGTCGGGATCAGGATTACTCGGCGCAGCGGATGATGCGCACGCCCACATCTTCCACCCGGACGCAGTCGATGTAGGCGTCGGTGTAGATGTAAGGGAGGTTCTTGGCCGACGTGTCATTCCACATCTGCCCATCGACATCCTGCCAAACGCCCGCCACCACGTTTTCCTTGGACCAGATTGGGATCAGACGGTTACCGCTGCTGTCCTTCGGCACCCGATTGGAAAACAGCCAGTTCACACCCAGCAGCTGACCCGGCTTGCCCTCGGAGATATTCTTGACCTCAAAAGGGTTGAGGTTTTTGCCGGTCTCGATCGCGAGGTTAATCAGGTCAGTCTTCTGCTTTGGCGTGATCAGACCGTAGATTTCGTCGTCTATTTCGAGGCCGAAGTCTTCCAGTTCCATGGCTTCGCATGCGCTGCGGATTTTTAGCAGGCTGAGGCCGAGAGGCGTGCCAGGGGTGTCGAGGTCGGCAGCGACGTAGTTGCCGGTGGCCAGCGAAGTTGGCGTACCGCCGGGACGCTTGCCTTCGACCGCGCGCCCCATGATGCCGCCGCCCAAAGCTTGAAATCCCGCGCTGGTTTTCTTCACGCCGAGAATGCGATCGAACACACCGCGCTCAACAGTTTTTACCGAGTTGCGCACCAGCGGCGATGTGGGATCCATCGCGGCGTCGAATTTGGTTTCCTTGTCGATGTATTCACCGTCCTCGATGACGGCCGGACGGATCAGCCAGCGACGGCTGCGCGGGGTCGGGTTGTCAGGGTTGCGGCGGGAGTAATCCTCGCCTTCGATGTAGTCCTTCTTACCGAGCAGATCGGCGGCGTCTTGCGCCTCGCCGGTGGCCGGCACCATGGTCACCGCCGCGCGCAGCGGGTTCTGCATCTGCTGGGCGACCATCTTGATGTTGTTGGAATAGGTGAGCTTGTGGTGGGCTTCCACCAATTGAGCGTAGGACATGCAGCCCTCTCCTTCGAAAAATCAACGTTGCTTTGGTGAGTTTTCGGAGGGGCCGCCCGGTATATCCGGACCCGACCTGGGCGTAACGCCGCATCAGCGCAGGGGCTTGTCCCTGATCAGACGGACAACGCATATGCGATGCCACCCGTCGTGCGTAAATGTCATCGCGATTTTCGGAGTTCTGTCAAGGTAAAACGCATAATGTGCCCCGGATTTGCACTCGAAGCACCTGTGGTGGTGTCAGGCTCCTATTTGGGTTGCTTAGTTAAAAGCTCTTCAATGCGTTCCGACGCAGTTCTCAATTTCTTAGCAATATCGCGCAGCCCATCGTCCGATGGCCGCACTCCAGCGTCCAAGCAATCGTCTAGCCATGCCCCGGCCTCATAGTATTCCTCAACCTCCGGTATCCCTGTCATCGCTTCGCGCTCCTATCTGGATTGCCGCCGTGTATCCTTGCGGATCACGCCAGCAACCATGAGGCCGTAATCACGATCTTCAGGAATAGCGCAGGCGCGCGCTTCTTCCTCGATTCTGTCGGCCATTTCTTCGGGGGTCTCTTTCATCCCTTTTCTCCTATTCAGACCCCGTAGGGTGCCACACATAAATCGCGGGTCCACCGCGATACGCCCAGAACTCGAAACCGCCGCGCATCCGCGAAAAGCGCCGGAACTGGCACTGCGGTCGGGTGAGGCGGCGAATGAATTTCACTTTTCTACCAAACATACTTTTCTCCTATCTGGACTGTTGTTTTCGGTGATGCTCGATTTCGCGATCAACGGTGCGAACCTCATCAAACCGTGAGACGGGGTGATCTGACCACCGACCACATTTAGAGCATCGCCAGTTTATGCGACCTTGCGGGTCGCGCTCTATCCGACCGCCCCCATGGGCGATGTTGCACCACCATTCTGCAACCCGCTTAAATGCCATTTTTATACCAAGCGACCAAAAGCAAGATCACCACCGCCCCGATCATTCCGCCTACAATTGCTTCCATGTCTTGCTCCTCATTTGGACTCTTCGCTTCCGTCAGGACCGGGCAACAATTGCCGATCCTGCGCGTCGAAATATGTGGTGGTCCCGAAGTCGCCCCCGACGCAATCGGGGCACAGTATCTCCGCACGCACAGCCGCACGAGGGTCCGTCTCGTCCCGTGCGCTGTTCGCCGTGCGCCCGCACTTCGGGCAGCTGATCGGCAAGAACTCGAGGTCGGGCAAACCGGCCCCCGGTTTCAGATCATCCATCGCCTGCGCTCCTATTTGGATTGCGCTCGAAAGCGCCTTTGATGTGCTGCGTTTGCCGCCAGAGTCACCCCGTCAAGAAACTCCGTCAGGTCGTCGTCAGGCAGGTAGATCGCCGGGCCATTGTCTTTCACCGAATGCACATAGACGCCCATCTTTGCGGCCCACAGCCCCTGAACCGTTTGCTCCGCAACCTTAGCAGAGAACCCGACGCAAAGCGGGTTGGCGAAGAATACCAAGTCACCTACGGGCTGGAAGGCCCGCATCCTTTGAATGAAGTTGGCGCGGGCTTCTAGCTTACCCATCCAGTTGGTGGTCCGCCCCACCTTGCGCACATCATCCTCAATCAAAGCCGATATGTCGGTCTTTCCCAGCCAGCTTTCGGCCACACCCCAAGCGCGGGCGCGGGCAATTTGCTCTGACCGCGACGGAAGCCACGGATGCTGCGTTATGATTGCCCACTTTTTGGACTGGACGCCCTCTTTCTTACTGTCGCTCACAGCCACGCCTTTTCTTACTTCTTTCTCACAACGTAGCAAAAGGGGTTGGCGCGGGCAATGGTTCTTGTTATTCTTATAACGTAGTAAAAGAGGTTATCCGGAGGAACTATGACACCCGATATTTGCATCTACCACGCCAACTGCGATGATGGGTTTGCAGCCGCCTTTGCGGTCTGGAAACGCTTTGGCGATGCCGTGAAATACGTTGCCTGCAACTATGGAAACGACGCCCCAGACGTGACCGGGAAAGACGTTTTAATCGTCGATTTCTCGTTTAAGAAAGACGTTATGGAGGCGTTAGCCGCGAAAGCCCGGCGCATCGTCGTACTTGACCATCACAAAACAGCCGAATCCGAACTGAAAGGCTTTCTTAAGCTGGAATGCGCTGGCGGTCCCTTTGAGAAAAAGTATGCAGACCGCATGATCGAAGGTGTTGGCGTGTGCTTCAACATGGAAAAGTCAGGGTGTCGCCTCGCATGGGAATACTGCTTCGGGGCAACGCCCATGCCGGAATGGATGGAGCATGTCGAAGATCGCGACCTTTGGCGCTTTAATCTTCGCGCCACGAAGGAAGTTTGCATCGCTATCCGCTCGCTACCCCGCGAATTTGACCTATGGGATATGTTCACAACCGAACGCCTCGCCAATGATGGCGTTGCGATCCGCCGGTATGTCGACATGATCGTGAGCAATATCTGCGACACCGCCTTCGAGGCAGAAATTGCAGGCCACAAGGTGCCGGTCGCGGCCTGTTCCTATGACTTCGTTTCGGAAACCGCCCACGAACTTTTGAAACGAAACCCATCAGCGCCATTCGCGGCCTGCGTTGTGCGATCATTTGACGGAACGACATACTCCCTACGATCTATGGATGATCGGATGGACGTTTCTGAGATTGCAAAGACGAACGGGGGCGGCGGGCATAGAAATGCCGCAGGCTTCCGCGTCGCCGCTCAATCCATTTAACCCCCCGGAGGAACCATGAAACCTACGACCGAACCGCCGCGCGATGCGACCCGCGTACCACGCCTCCTCAGTGAATGGACCGAGGAGCATGGCGATGTGCTTTGGTGGTGCTGGGGGTGGGATGGCGCACGCTGGCTGGAGGAGCCGCCCTATGTCGGATCGCCGCTCGATTCTGGACAACCCGTCGAACTCCACACCCACCAAGAAACGGGTGAAGCGCCAGCCGCCCGCATATTCGTCGGCGGCTGGCCCGGCTACCACACCCACTGGACGCCGATGCCCGTGCAGCCTTACGCGCCCGACCAATCCAACTAAGCCCGGAGGCCCACAAAGATGGGAATGTTTGACTATATCAAGTGCGAAGCGACGCTGCCCGAAACTCCGGTGTTACCGGCAGGCGGCGAAACATTTCAGACGAAGGACACGCCAGACCAATATATGACGGTCTACACTATCACATCGGATGGGCGGCTCACATGGCGTCCGTATCACCAAGAGGAAGTGCCGAAGGCGGAACGCCCTTATCCCGACGATGATGGAGTTCTTGGAATGTGCGGCTCGATCCGACGGGTAGAACAGCCAGCCGAGGATTTGGCGTTTCATGGCGACATTTGCTTTTACACCGGAAACCACCCGGACGTGGGATGGTGGGAATACCGAGCACGTTTCACCGAAGGCCAACTCTCGCGCATTGATCTTATAGAATTTCGAGCGCCCGAAGGCCGCGACGTAAATGCTGAAATTACCGCAAGGCTAAAAGCCGAAACCGAATCCAACTAACCCCGGAGGCACCATGCCAAAGCGCATCCACACCCTGACCGCCAAACCCGGCCAGCTTCGCGCCGGATGGGCGCGGCCAGAGCCACGCGAGACACCTGACCTCTGCTACGCATGGGGAGCGCAGGGGGCGGCGAAATCAGATGGCCGCATCCTTTCCGAAGCCTTTGAAGGCTTGCCGATTTATGAAGGCCGATCTTTGCGCGAGGAATTGGACCGGCGCGGCTACGACATCACCACGCTGAAATTCAGCATCGAACAGAAATCCAAATAGCCCAGACTTGAACTGAAAAGCCCCCGTCGGAGAGACGAGGGCTTCGGCATTCGAAAGTGATCTAAAATTAGCCAGCAGCGATTTTGGTCAGGCGATCGATTTGCGGTTTCAGCCGTGCGATGGTGGCCGTGTCCCGCTTGCTGGTCGCCTCATAGTATTCGCCCCCCGGGCTCTGCATCTTCGACAACTCAGCGCGCGCCTCGGCCGGGGTGGTGCTTAGAGATGTGCCCCCATTGCCCATCACCATCTGATCGTCGCCCATCATCTCGCCGATGGCGGCGAAGATCCGCATGGTCCCCGCATCGCCGATCTTGGGCTTCAGGCTTTCGGCCAAGTTCTGCATGGCGGCTTGGTCCAGCCCCGCCTTTTCGGCGATGACTGACGCTGCCTGGCTGGCCAGCGTGAGCTTGGCTTCGGTCTGCTGGCCCCAGTCCTTCTGCAGGTCGGCCATCATCTCGCTGTTGGCTTTTGCCAGATCGTCAGCAGAACCCTTGTCGAGGGCCATGATGTTCTCGGCGTAGAGGCCAACCATCGCGTTGACCGCGTCGTTCGACATGCCTTTCGCAAGGCCCAACTCGCGAACCTTGCCTTCCAGGCCCTCATCCCACTTGGCATCCTTCGGCCAAGCCTCTGGTTTCTTGATGTCGTATTTGTCAGCACTTTCCGGGATCCCGAAGATGTCAGCGTTGGATTTCATCCAATCGGTGACGCTTTCGTCCTTTCCGGGTTTGGTGAGCAGCTGATCCGCAGGCTTACCAAGTTTTGTCTGGGCAGATTTCTCCATCTTGGCCAGTTTGATCACAGCGTCCAAAGGATCGTCGACGGTCAGGCCGGTGGCTTCAAGCATGTCCCGATGGTCTTTGAACTTGTCGCCCTCCCACCATTTTGTCGTGCCGCCGTCGCCACCGGTCAGCGTATCGTTGCCACCGCCGGTCAGGGTATCAGCTCCAGCGCCGCCGTTCACGGTGTCATCACCTGCGCCGCCGGAAACAGTATCGTCGCCTGCGCCGGCACCACCACCTTCTCCGCCAGCGCCACCACCGGCGTCGCCTTCGGGCGCAAAACAGATCAGGGGTTTGAGAAAAAATTTAACGTACATCGAGGCTCTCCATCAGTTGGCTCAATTCGTGGTGGGAAATATTGCCCTCTGCCAGCAGCAGCAGGGCGAGGTCGCGTCGCCCAGCGTCATATGCAAGGCGGTAGGGGTCGATGGGGGTCGGCTGAGGATAGCCATCCACCATGTCGATAGGCTGCAAGGCCATGAGGCCCGATTGCCGGATCAAGTCCTCGGCGAGCTCCGGATCGCGCGCAAAGGCGCGCCGCCAGCGCTGTGCAACCATGCTGGCGGCATCGTCGGCCGCCGCCGCGCCGGCAGGGTTTACCTCAGGGCTTGGTCCGCCGAAGAAACTGCGGATGATGGGGAGACGTTGCCAGATCATTGGATCCCTCCGTTGCCGAGCGTGACGCCCAGGTCCTTCGCAACACCACCGGCAGCTTCTGCCATCTGCATCTGCTGCGCCTGCTGCTCTTTGTCCGCGCGCGCCTTGGCGATTTCGTCGGCGTCTTCCCGCGAGCGTAGGATCCGTGCCGGCAGCGATGGGCTGGCGTCGTGCAGAGCTTCGGCAATGGCATCGGGCTCTAAGCGGTCGACATAGCGGGGGTTCAGCTGGGCGAGGGGTCCGAGATCGCCGATGAACTGGCGGATTGCGGTGCCTTCGCGTGCCCGCATCGCCATTGCAGCGGCCGACTGGTACCGCACGCGCAGGGGCAAACCGCTCGCCTCGGGTGGCGGAGGTGGCAGTTGACCAGCGCGCCACAGAAGGCGAAACCGCCGCTCGAATTTGCGCGCCGCGTATTCCTCCATAATGCGATCGGCGTGGGGCGCCCAGTTGCGCAGCCGCGCCTCTTCCATGATCCGGGTTTCTTCCTCGGTAACGCCGGTTCGGCCCGACAGCGACATCACCGCATAGTGAAACGCTTCTTTGACCGCTTCTGTCTTGGCCCGTTTTTCCTCAATCGTGAGGCCGATGTTGCCCGCCTGTTCGAGGTTGCGGATCAGCGGATTGCCACGCATGTCCACCGCGCCGTAAACCACAGAACCGGGGCGGAATGTACCGTTCAACGGCACCGCCTGACGGTCTGGCGCAAGCCGTGTGGGGTCTGCGGCCTGCTGGGCCGCCCGGATCGTCGCGCCATCCATCAAATTGACCATGCGCGCGGAGGGCAGGGCGATCATGCCGGGCCCCGTGCCATAGGTCATCCCGCTATCGACATCCCAACGGGGATAATAGGCCGGCATATCATCGTGCCCGGCCATTTTAACCAATGAGCGCCCCTCTTCGCAGGCCGTGATGCCCAGCCAAGGCTTGCCACGTGGCCCGAGCTTGCCTTTGACGAACTGGTCGTTGTTCAGGATGTGGTAGTAGAAGGTCACATCGTCGGAACTGCCTTTGTCCGCCATCTCGTTGATCTTGTTGGGCAGCATCTTGGCGCCATACTCCCGCACGGCCGCGCGCGGTTTCAACGTGAACTTGCGGACCATTTCCACGACACGGCCGTGGGCGTCGATCTCGACCACCACTTCGGCCAGTGACATCGTGACATCGATGAACTTCCGATTGACGGTGTCGATTTGGTCATAGCCCGCCGCGTTGCCGAAGCCCGCGAGGTCAGAATAGGCTTGGAAGGTCGCACCATAGAAACCGGAGACTGCCGGGCTGAAGCTGGCCAGCACCCGATTGGTCACCAAATCGTTCCACTCGGCCATCGGGCGCCACTGGTTCAACTCCTGATCCGGTGTCTCGAAGCCTCCCCAGCGGTTGGCCGGGTTGGTCAGCGCGGCGTACATGCCCGCGGCGAAGCTGCCCAAAGCCATGATCGGCTCACTGGACAATGGTTTCTCCTGTTGCCGCCGCTTGTGGTCATAGAGGCCGAAACCGCCGCGCTGCGGCCGCATCAGGTTGGCAATGTCCTCCCAATCCTGCTCGTGGCGGCTTCGACTGCTTTTCAGCTCATCCCAACGCCGGATCGCCTCTTCGGCGCGGGGATCGTTTTCAATTACGGTATCCGGTATCATGCGGGTTGACCCAAACGTGGGGTCGAGGGGATGCCGACGCTGCTCGTAAGGACGTTAGCAGCAGCACCCGCGCGGCGTTTACGCAGGCGGGCCTCGATGTCAGCTTGCTGGGTGGCTTCACGGTTATCTGCCGCTGCGATGCGAGGGGCCGCAATGCTCGGCGCTTTTGGTGCAAAACACATGGTTCAGGTTTCCTTCTCGGGGGTGGGGTGGGTCCAGGCGAATTGGCTAAACATGGTGGCGGCTGCCCCGCCGAAACCGGGCATGTCGGTCTCGTGGATAAAGCCACAGGCGCGCAGGAACTGCGCTGCACGGGGGTGACCCGCCCAACTGCGCGCTTCGATGCGGTAGATGCCATTATCGGCGCAGAATACGGGCATCTGCGCACGTATGTGCCGGGCGGCACCGATGAGTGCCCCCCGGAACTTCTTATGGTCGCGGGCGAGGAGTGCTGCCTGCGCCACGCCGGCCTGGCCGGTATTGGAAAGACCGAGAACCGCAAAAGGTTGCGGCGCAGCTTCGGATCCGGTGCTGAGCACCAAAGACACCACCCGTGCTGGTTCGATCGCGCGCCAGTCAGCGAACAATTCGAGATGCGAGATCGGGCGACCGCGCATCTGCTCGGCCTCGATGTGATCCATCACGTCCAACCGCGACAGCACGTTCATAGCCGCATGATCGCTGTAAGGTTGGACCAGCACGGGTGGTGAGGCTCTCATAGCTTAAGCTGCCTTCAGCAAGGCGCGCCGTGCGGCGTTGGCCCAGTTTTCCAAGGTCTGGTCAGGGCCAGTGCGCAGGCGGCACGAAACACCGGCCATCGTCATCTTCGGCGCGGCGGTTTCATCTCCTTCCGCCATCTGCATGCCTTCTTCCTGCTCGAACCGGTGGACCAAATCCATGATCTGGTGGCCTTGGCGGTTTTCGATTTGACTGATTAGGTCTTGGACACGCTGTTTGTCGATCTGCACCGGCTCTTCGGTCGGCTTCGCCTCGGCAGCAGCTTTTTCGTCAGCTGCCTTTTTTTCCTCGGCGGCTTTTGTCTCGGCTGCAGCTTTTTCTTCAGCCGCTTTTTTTTCTTCAGCTGCCTTGGCGTCCGATGCAGCTTTTTCTTCAGCTGCTTTCTTTTTTTCGTCGATTTTGGCTTCGGCTGCCTTTTGGTCTGTCTTGCTCATGCTCTCACGCTCCATAAGGGTTGGTAATGTCCCAACCGGTTTGCAGGCCGCCGATATTCCCCGACAGGGGCGGCCCTCCGTTGTGGCCCAGTTGACCACGTCTGTCGGTGTCGGGCATTTTCTTGGCGTAGGGGCTGGTGCCGTCCGCCTGGTGTTCGCTCAGGAGCAGGTACTGCAGCCCGTCATGCACGTTGGCTTCGGTGAAGCTCTTATCGGGCACCTTGCGTTTGTCGCCGCTCTTGTTGGTCTCTTCAGTCCAGACGTAGCGAGCCGCAAAACCACGAATTAGGAACTTGCAGGAGGGGTCGATCAGCAAACCGGGCTCACCGCGCGTCAGAGGAGCTTCCAGCGCCGCGCGAACCGCTTCCAGACGCGGCGTGATGCGGTTGGTGCCGATCCGCTGAGGTCGGATGTAGAAACCCGCAGCCTTGCCAACCATCAGGTTCCACGTCGCGTTCTCGTCCGCCGCCTGGGAGGCACCGTGCTCCCCGGCCATGTCGCCCCAGCCCGCCTCGACACGGAACCCGCTGAACCGTTCATCGAGAAGATCCGCGAGGCGATTGCCAAACACGGCGGCCATCAGCCGCTCTTCGGGGAAATGCAGCTCGGCGTAGATGCGCCAACGGTAGTCCTCAAGGCATTGCGCGATCACCGCTGCACCTTTGAAGCCCTGATCGAGGCCGATGCGTAGGGGAATGCCCTGAACAGGCTGCAATGGGGTGTCGCTGACGTGCACACGACGGCTGAACTCGCGCTTCCAGACCGGATCGCCCACGCGCAGGTAGGTAACCTTGTTGTAAACCAACCGATCGACCATGTCGCCACGCCCAGCCAGTCGCTGTGTCGCGATCTGGCGCTGGTAGTAGGTCGGCGAGAGGTTCTGCATGTTCTCGCAGCCGTCCATGCCGTAGCCCGGCTGGTTGTAGAACTTGATCTCGATCTGTTTCGCGCCATCCGGCAGGTCGGCCGACAACGCATCAAGCAACAGCCTGCGTTTTTCTTCGTCGTGGAAAACCTCAAAAGTCCAGTTGTCCTCATCCGGCGCGTTAAAGTCGCCGACAATCTGGCCGTAACCGCGCAGATGGATCGGGAGCCCTTCAAAATGCTGACGGGCGGGCCAACGGTCGATCCGGCCAATGCCGACGGTTAGGATTTCCACCGGCATAGTATCGCTTTCGTTCAGCACGATATCGGTGGTTTGCACGCCGCGCATCGATGCGACGATGTCATCACCAAAGGCCATAAACTCGGCGACGAACTCGATTGGCCCATGATCATCTTCGAAATGGATCACATGGGTCACCGGGTCGCCCCGGCCACCTGACCATTTTCCAAGCTCCTTTGGGAAGGTTTCCAGATAGGATGGGATCGAGGTCGACCACAGCTGGCGATAGGTTTCGCGGATGAACAGCACCTTGTAGCGCCGCACACCGTCGATTGTGGACCGTGGCATCTCGATCGCGCGACGTAGGCGCGATTTCATCAGCGTGGTGGTCTTGCCCGAGCCTACCGGCCCTTGGATGCCGCAGACGTCGGCATTGGACCAGTAGAACGCCTCAGAGATCGGACCCGGAAAAGTGACCGTCTCGACATCCGGCAGGTTGCCACTGGCGAATTCGCCCTCTAGGCTGTCAATTGCCTCTTTCGCCGACTGCCCCGCCAGGGCGTCAATCTGTTCATCTGTCAGTCCGAGCTTTGAGCCCGAAAGAGGCGCATTCCCCCCAACCCCTTCATGGGCAGGGGAACAGGTTCTCCCCCAACCCCATCCATCAAATCCGACAATCGCGTTCATTCTGAAACCTCCGGATGGGCCAAAAGGCTGAATGGGGTCGGAGAGAGGGCCATAGAGACAGAGCGCGGGACCTCCCCCCGGGGGGTCGCGGCGGCGGCGGCCAGCAGCGCGGACGTCTCGCAGATCGCCCCGGCAGAAGCGCTATCCAAATGATTTTCAATCAGTGAGAAAGGCACAGCTTTTCTCTTTTGTTTCAATGCTTTGTTCATTCCGTCCGACTTTCATCGTCCGAAGCTGGATTGTCCGCTTCGGTAACCTCTTGTTTTTGCTGGTCTTTGTAAGCCACGTCCGCAGGCACCATCCGACCGCCCGATCGACCGCTGATCACGCGGGCATTGTCGCCCGGATGGGCGGTGCTCGGGGCGGAAGGAACATTGACGACGACCGACTGCTGGACGCTGACGTCCGGCGTCGCCTTTGGTGCGCCGTAGGGCAGCAGGGCGTCAGCTGCGCGCAGCTGGATCGTGTAGAGCTGGATGAAGGTCGATAGCCGCGTGCCAGCACCGGGCACGACAGGCTTGGTGCCGCCACCCTTTACCTTCTGGGTCGCGCCGTCGAAGGCCCAGGCGAGCACCAGCTCGGCGCGCTCCATGGCTGCCATCACGGCATCGCCGCTCGATGCCAGCCCAGCCATCTGCGCCAGCACGTCTTCCGGCATCGAATAGCCCTGAGCAGCGAGCCAGTCGCGCATCTGGTTGTTCACCTTGCCCTTGGCACCCTTGGGACGGCCGACCGGCTTGTCCTCCACCAGGTCAACTGCGCTGCCGCGCTCATCTGGGAGGAAGGTCAGCTGCTCACCAGCATCGCGAACCTTGTCCAGACGCTCAGCAGCGGTCCGAGCCATGACTTCGAAAGAATTCTTGGGCTTAGCCATGCTCAAAAACCCCTTTTTTATTAGATAACAGGGGGTTAAGTGCTGCCCACAACGCTACCCACAACGGTTTTAGGCCCTTTTGGCCTAGCGTTGTGGGTAGCGTTGTGCCTCTTTCTCTATATATATCAATGTCATAAGGTTTAGTCACAACGCCACAACGGAAAAACGGAGTTGCTCTCGTACGCGCGCACGCGTGCGTGCACACACACGAGAGGGGTCCAGTTTGGCGTTGTGGCGTTGTGGGTAGAGGGTAACCCGCTGTAGTTAAACGTCTTTTGCCCACAACAGAGGGCACAACGCCGGGTTTTTCATTTTGTGCGCCGTTGTGCCCCTGACCCATGGTCTGCGGCCCTCGTCGCGCGTAGATAATGGCATCCCAGCGGGTGCGGGGGAAGCGCAAAGAATGACGCGAATTCAAGTGGTTGATCATAGTGTTCATCATCTTAGCCCCAATCGTCCACGTCTTGCTTGGTGACCGGTGTGCCCACAACACCATCGGCGCGCTCACGGTCCATCGGGAAGCTGGTCAGGCCCGGGATCGACTTGATCGGCATCAGGTAGCCGCGTGATCGAATACCGGCCAAGGTGAGAGGGTGCGGGGTTGGTGTGGCACCCGGCACGCGGGACGCGGATTGTTTCCAGACACCGCCGGCCCAGTCTGAGTTTCGGAACAGGTCCTTCAGCTGCTGAAGCTGCTGGTTGGCGATGAACAGCTGCGCCTCTTCGCCGGTGCCGCTGACGCGCAGGCCGACGCTGGCCAGCTGGGTGTTACACCGCTGCTGGGTGATGCGCAGGCTGCTGTGGCCTTCATCGTCCGGATGTCGGAGCCCCTCTGGCGTGCCAGGCAGGCCAGCCGCGCCCATCACCCACTGGGCGATGTTGTACTGCTGACCTTTTCGGTAGGGATCATACTGCTGACCCATGAGGTGCAACAGCATGGCATCGGCATCGTTCACCGTGTCTTCCCTATCGGCGTTGGCGATGAAGGCGATCTTTTTGGCCCAGCTGGCCATGACATCATCCGTTGCGATGTCGGCCTGGCTGGCCATATCCGCCATCGCGAGGACTGTGCCCCAGTTGTCGGCATCGCGGCCCATAACACCTTCATGCTCCAGTGCGTGACGCCACGCGGACATGCGGTCAGGCCAGCTGTCCCACCGATCGATCAGCAGCTTCTTCAGGCGCGCGCCGCGTGCCCGCCATGTGCGGGGCTGCAAGTTCAGCTTGGCCGCGCCCTTATCGAGCGGTTTCATCTCCAACCGGATCAGACGCTGGACGTCCTGTGTTTTCATCACACCGGGGATCAGGATCGAGCTGAAGAGGAAAGCTGAATAGACCTTGCCGCCCACGCCTGTCTGGTCGGCCGACCCGCGAAACCATTCGCCGCCGGATGCCGCGACCCGTGCGAGAGCGATAATGTCCCGTTCCTTTGTTGACCGCTCATCGCCGGGTTCGAGCTCATCGACGGCCACTGGCAGGCTCGACTGCCCCAGCTTCGACGTGATGCCCGATTTGGTGGCGTCAGTGGTCTGCACAAGGCCGTCATCGCCGTGCAGCAGCTTGATCAGCTTTTGGAACTCAGACTTGCCCGAGGCAGCCGGCGCAACCAGCCAGAAGACCGGCCGCCAATCGAGGGCACCACACATCATCTGCGTTGCGATCATGCCCAGGGAAATGAACGGATGCACATCAGGCACTGCCCAGTTCCAGGTCTCGACCGTTTTCAATATCTCGGGCACCGGATCAGGGGCTTCATCGGCTTCATCAGGGTGCGGGATCGGGGGCTGTGCGGGATAGATATGCTTGCCCACCTTGCCGGGGCGTTTCTTCTCGCCGCGCACCAGCACCGCGTCACCGGCGTGATAGATCAGCCGGCCGTCGTCATCCGTCCAGGCACCAACGCCGCGCACGTCGTTGAGCGGGTTAAAGACACCCAGCTCCGACGTCGCCTCATACATCGCCATGCTGGCCTTGTAGGCGTCAAAGCGGCCGGGTTTGCGCACCCAACTGTCGCCCTTGTATTCCCACTGGGCGAAGTTGAAACACAGCTTGGGGATCTGATGGCCGAAAAGCGACTGCATGAACTGACCTTCCAGCTTCTTGGCGCCACGCATCTGGCCGAGCACGTCAAGAAAATAGTGGTGGTCTCCGCGCACGCCCAACGGCGTGACCGGGCAGCCATCGTAGATTTCCCCTTTGGGGCGGCCTCGATAGCTGCGATCCCCGTCTTCGGGGGGCTGTCCCGGCGGGGGCGGGGTGTCGCCACCGCCACCAGCGCTGTCCTCTGCCCGAGGAGCTTCAGGTGCATTGTCCAATGCATCGCGCAGCTCGTCTTTAGTAGGGCGGTTCGGGGCTTTGCGGTAACTGGCACGATCCTGATTGCCCAACCACTCGTCGTTGCTTGCCTGTTCTGTCACGTCTGTTGTGCCTCCAATTCATTGGCGACCGAGGCAACGCGATCGCAAAACTTGCGCCGGCGGGCGCTCTTCTTGTCTCCGTAGGGACCGGGTGCGAGGGTGCGCGACGCCTGCAAGGCCTTGTCCAGCAGGCCCATTGCGCTGGCGTAGAACTGGCGATCGAGCACATCCTTTTCCTTGAAGTGCGGATGCATTAGGCCGAGGTGATCGATCCCGGCCCAACTGCCGTGTCCAAAGGCAACGCCGTAGCGGCCAAGGCGGATTTCTGTGCGAAAGTTCATGTCATCCGCCCCTGATTTTTAAGCTGCTGCGCTTCGGCAAGGTCAGCGCATTTCACAAGATCGGCCGCCACACGGCGCGCGGTCTCAGGCTGCATCGAGGCGGCCGCGAAACCATCGCCGCCAGCGTCGTTCATGACCAAGTGAATGGATTGGCAGTCGCAGTCTGGACCGCAGTTTCCGACCTCCAGTGTGTTGGCTGCTAAGAGGGCATTCATCCAGCTTCCTTTCCTTGCTCATGTCCTGCGGCCGAGGCGCGCAGAGCGTCGTTCAAATCCTTGCCGCCCCAGCGGTTCTGAAACAGCTTCACCCGGCGGCCAGCCTTCTGGTGCTGCGCGACGGCGCGCTCCAGCTGCTCGCGGGCGGTGTCATTGTCATCGAGGTCGGCGACCAGCGTCAGATCAGTCACCGTGTCGGGCAGGGCGACAAAGCCGAGGTTCCCGAGAGATATTGCCGCCAACACGCGGGCCTCTGGCTTCAGCATCACGATCGACAGTGCGTCCTCGATGCCTTCGGCCATGAAGAGATGCGTGCCCGCAGGTGCATGGCGCAGGCCCACCGGCTTGCCGCCACGCGGTCCAATGCCTTTCCAGATGTGGATCGCGGAGCCGTGGTATTCACCCAGAACCTTCTTCGCGGCCGGCACGGGGGCTTTGTTCCAGCGGCCCTGGGCATCGCGTGCCAGATAGGTGCGGTGGACGGCTACGTTCTCGCCCCGCTGGTTCGTGGCCATCGCGACCATTGCAGGATAGCTGCCTTCGAACACCTCGCCGGTCTTTGGATCCTCGTGGTAATAGCTGCACTCGGGCACAAAACGCAGAACCCGCGGCTGGCGGCCTAGCGCGCGCAGATCGATGCAGCGCTGATCGCGCAGGTAGAACTCCACCGGCGTGTCGGCGATGCGCTCTTGACCACCCAGCCAGATCGCCTGCGCCTGAGCACTTCGCGCCCGTTTGCGCGCTCGATCTTCTGCTTCGGCTTTGGATCGGCGCACGGCAGCTTTGCGCACCGCTTCTTTACGCCGCGCGATGTCTTCGGGGCTGTCTGACCGCAGGCCAAGAAATGAACGGGCCTCGCGCACCGCCTGGGCAAGGTCACAGTCCAGCGACAGAGCGATCAGATCGAGCACGTCGCCATATCCCTTGCCGGGTACACTGCCGACGGCATAGTCATTCCAGCGCCCCGCATCTGCGCCTGTCATCGTGACGCAGAAGCTCCCGACCGAGCGATCCGCGCGGCCGGGGTTCAGGGTGAAATACTTGCCAAATGCCGTGTAGGAGCCTTTGGCCGGCGGCGCGTATTGCGCCACCACGCCGTCGAGCTGGTCCAGCAGCATGGATTTGATTTCATCCAGAGAGTATGTGGGGCGCTGTGACATGATCAGCTGATCTCGTTGTCCGCTTCGTGCAGCGCTTGATCGTCGGCGCTAGCATCATCCCATCTGATGCCGGGCGCATCGGCCTCAGCAGCGCGGACGATTGCGGCCTCTACCAGAGGTTCGATCCATGGGCGCTCGGCCATGTCTTCGCCACTGATTTCTCGTGCTACATGAGGGGCAAACAGGGTGGGATGGGTGATGAGAAATCCGCGCGGCTCAGGCTGATAGATCAGAGCCCCGATTGGTATGCGGATCACGATTTGATCGCCTTCGACTTTCGCGACAGTCATGGTGACCTCCTTTGAATTCAGGTGTCGGCGCGCAGCTTCAGAACCCGGATCAACCGGGTCTGATGATCAATCGAGGTTGGGTTCATGTTCAGCGCGCGCCATCGGGTGATGATGGTCTCTTTGGTCTTGCCCAAGGCTTTGGCGACAGCGGCCGCGCCATCACCACGGGCCATCCCTTGGACCAGGGCAAAGTCTCGTTTCGCTGTCCAAGCGCCGACGTAGCCCAGAGCATTGAGGTGCGCATAGATTTCACGCTCATCAGCTGAGAGCAGGCTGGTGTCATGCGCAAGGGAAGGGGTGGCCGCGCCGGTTGCCGGTGGCGCGGCCTGGGCGGCTGCGTTTGCTGCTTTAGCTGCCTTTTGGGGGGCTTGTCTTGCAGCGGGCGCAGGCCCATCCTTTGGCAGAGGCGGTTTATCGCGTGCCGTATCCGATTTTTGGCTTTTTGGGGAAGAAATGAAGCTTGCGATCGCAGGCGACTTTTCGGCCAGCTTATGATCCACGCGAGATGGCAAGATGTTCTCGTCGGCAGGGCTTTCCTCGCCAGACATCTGCAAAGCAGCCGGCAATACGATGCGCAGATCCAGCATCACGCCGCGCGGCCCGCGTCGGACAACTGAGCTCACACCAGCGTTCTCAAGCTGCTGGACGGTGTACTCGACGATTTCGATGATGCGCTCGCCCTGTTTGGCCAGTGCAGACATAGATGCCACCTGTTCCTTCCATTCCTGCAAAGCGGTCACGCTGCGCCCTCCTTCTGCTCTTGGAAAACCTCGTAGGAGCGGCCCGCGCGCCATGCCGCGAATTTCGCGACGGCCGTGTTGGCATCGAGGTGCGCTCGGAACGAAAGTTCCCCGCTGAACTCGACCGACACAATGACCTGCTTTGCTGCAGCCACCATTGGCGCCACGATTGGATGATCCTCTGTGACCAGCGGCAGAACATCCCGGAGGATCTCCATCCACATCTTTTGATTGGGTTTTGACACGACGCGCTCGGTTGCAAACCACGTGAGCGCAAAGGCCAGCGTTTGGTCTGCCGCCGAAAATCGTGCGTCTATGCCTACTGGATCAGCCATAGATATCGGCCCTCCCGGCATCGACAGGTTCGTGCTGCACCAGCGTCCGGATCGCGTCAGTCAGTGTCTGGCCGATCGCGACCAGGCGGTCCCGGTCAAACCGGCATTCCTCGTACTGGACGGCAAAGGCGGTGATGGCACGAAACAGCGGTTCGTCAGAAGACATTGCCTCTTCAGCACGGGTCACCATGGCATCGACATCGTCTCGGCTCAGATCGTTGCACCGTGCCCGCATACCGATCGATAGAGCTTCAAGGCGGACGGACTTGCGCAGATCAAAGCCCATCACACACCTCCGATAAAAAAGCGTGCAGACCGTCCGCGCCCACGGCGGTCTGCACGCAAGTCCGGATCGCGGCGCTCCTAGCGGCGCTGTACCTCATGGGCCAATAGCAATCCGGTTGTCCGGTAGGGAGGAGGTGCCGGGCAACTCTCATTCCGCTGCAATCTCTTGCGCGGACATATTCTCCAGCAGTGCATCGATCTCGGCGCGGCTTGCGCCCCAGATCAGATGTTTTTCTGTGAGGGGAATGCCGTGTCGCTTGGCATACTTCAGCAGCTTGCGATTGGCGTCAGCAGGCATGTCACCGGGATTTCGACCCATTGCGGGACGTTTCCAAGCATACGCGCCCTTTGGCCGCCTTCCCGTTATCAACTCGATTTCGGGTAGCTTTCCAACGAGGCGCTCGCACACTTCCAATGGTGTTAGGTGATCACTCATAGCGCAATATCTAGATGGTGCACACAAGCGTTGGCAATACAAAAAAAGTAAAAAATACTCGTTATTTTGTACGGAAGGGTGACTATCTATCACCAGATGGACGATAAGTGGTTCAAAAAGCAGCAAAAGCGCGCAGGCGTTACGGCCGACGATATCGCTGCTGAGATGGGCAGGGATCGATCGGTCGTGTCGCGGATCTACGTTGGTCGTCAGCGAATGACGTTGAACCAAGCGCGCGCTTTCGCAAATGTTCTAAAGGTTCCGCTTGAAGACGTCCTTGATAAGGCAGGTCTTGCGGACGAAGATACTAAGCGGAGTATTGTTTCAGGCTTTTCCGACGGGGATGTCATTCCCTTTAAGCCTAGCACTCAGAAGAGCGCTAGAACTCGCAATGTTGCCTCAGCCTTTGGGGCTGAGGGCTCGCACGTAGATGTGTGGGAGGTTAAAACCGATGCTCTGGTTTTAAATGGCTATCTTCCTGGCGACTATCTTGTCGTTGATAGTCATTCACCTGACCGGTGCAGTGCTGGAGACGTAGTTCTTGTAAAGCATTTTAGTGGCCAAACCGGTAAAGCGCAGACGCTTTTAAGGCGGTTTGAGCCACCGGTGTTACTGACTGCTAATACTGCTTTGCAGGATCGCAGGGTCCTATTTCACGACAATACCAATGTTGTGATTTTTGGGCGGGTCATTGCCAGCTGGAGGCAGTAGTGAAGTTGACTGCTGAGGAGGAGGCTGAGGTACACAGGGCCTTTGTTGCTTGGGGAAATGCGGGGCGTTACTCTCTTGCCATCGGGCCATTGTTTTTCGGTTACCTTCTACATTTCATCTTTCCTCAAGTGGACGTAATTTGGATCGGTGGTCCATTAGCAATGATCCAGATACCGCTCTTTTTATGGCTGCCGGAGTATTTGGAGGGGGTTGGAGCGGAGCGGGCGCGAACGAAGTGCAGGCGGCGTCGGCTTCTACAAGAAAAGTAAAAATCACTAAATTGGTATTGACAGTGATAGGTGATCACTCCTAACTCTTGTGTGAAGACATCACACAGGAGCTGACATGACACAGGTTGCCAACCTTCCCACGGTCCCGAATGCTATGGCTGGGCCGATCACCGACAAAATGCTCGAACAGGTCATCTGCGCTGGTACAACCGCGCAGAAATGTACCGGGCTGTCCGACGCCGATGCGGCGTTGATCATCCTCACTATCCCTCAGATCGCCACGGAACTGCTGCACCGCCGCCGCGCGATGGGCGTCATCGCCGATATGACGGAACTCGACAACGTCACGTTCATGCCGTCGGTCCGCGACAATGGCTGATCTTGCTGATCCTGCGGCCCTGATCCGATCAATGGCGCCCGAAGAGCGTCGCGGCTTCCTTTATGCCTGCGACGTGATGCACAACTGGGCAGGTCAGATCGAAGAGAAAGCCCCGACGCTCCGGGGCGCCGACCTCGACATTCCCCTTAGCCTTCAGATGCAGAATTCTGCCCGCTTCGCGCAAGGGCTTGCCGACGCGATGAAGCGTCAGGCGTCTGCATAGAGTTTCTGCCGAGGGTCGCCAGCGGGTCTGCTCGACCGCCCTCACAACCCACAAGCCCGACAGGCTGGCGACACTGTCCGGTAAACCATCAGGCAAAGACATGGAACTCATTCGAGACATACTGACAGCGATCGGCGGGGTGACAGTCTTGTCGGCCGCGCTGGCCGTGGTTCTCCTGCTGGTGCCACCTCGGCGCCCCCAGCCACGTAACCACCCGGAAACGCAAGACGACTTCTCGGTCTCGCTGCAGCGTTGGTCGGATGTTCAGGAAAGGAAAGGACAGTGACTTTCATTACCGCCGCTGATGTCGCGGCGCTTACCGGGTTCTCCGATGGCGCTGCATTCCTGCAAGCGCGTCCGCGTCTGGAGCGTGACCACGATTTTCCACTGCCTATGCCAACCTGCTTGCGGCCGTTGAAGTGGCGCAAGGATGCGGTGACGTCTTGGGTTGATCTGCAATGCCGGCCGACTTCCGACGATCTCTTCGTGGGCGGACCAAATGTGGTGCTGCTTGAGGAGGCGCGTCGGGCATGAGTGGCGCGGCCCCCATCACCGATAAGATCACCAGCCTGCGCCAGCGCCGTCGGGCCGATGGCGGGTGGCGGGTATGGTGGGAGCCGAATGCATCCGCTCGGAAACTTGGTTTTCAGCCTGTTGAGCTCAATGGCGATCGGCCGACCTGGTCAGCCCGTGAGGCCAAGCGCCTGAATGATGATGTCGATCGTAAGCGGCGCGGTGACACTGCGCCGGCGCGCGGCAGCGGCGGTAGAACGATTGATGCGCTGATAGCCGACTATCGCCATTCTGTGGCCTTCAAGGAGCTCTCAGATGCTACCCGGCGCAGCTACGCAATCAACTTGGCGGTGATCGAGACAAAGTGGGGGCCAAGCAACGTAGTGGATTTCTCCAAGCCGATCCTTCGCACTTGGTATGAGACCGTCTACTCTGCGTCAGGCCCGGCGCAAGCTCTGGCCTTGATCCGCATGTTCTCTATCCTCATGAGCCACGCTGAAGTGCGCGGGTGGCGCGCAGAAAATACCAACCCTTGCTTCAAGCTTAAGATGAAGGCAGTGCGCAAACGGCACCGCACGGCCAGCTGGGCGGAGTTCGATGCACTGGTGCAGGCCGCGCAGTCTTTGGGATATCATGCCGTTGCTTGCGGCATTGTTTTGGCGACACTTCAGGCGCAACGCCAGACGGATGTCATTAACGCCAAGGTCGCCCATTTCCGCGAGGTCGATGTGGTCGGCATCGATGCGCCGGTGATGATCTGGGAACTGATCCGCTCCAAGCGCGAGAACTACGGCGTCATGCCCATCCACCCCGAGGCACAGCCCTACTTGCGGATGCAACTGCCCGTCGAAGGTGAAGACCGCACTTATCTGCTGATCGATGAGGCGACCGGGCAGCCCTATTCGGGCGATCTTTTCCGGAAACGCTGGGCCGCGATCCGCGCGCTGGCGTCCAAGTCTGTACCTGGTCTAGCCAGTCTGCAATTCCGGGATCTACGTCGAACCTTCGGGGTTTGGTCGCGTGCCGGCGGCAGCACAAAGGAGGATGTCGGTGACGTCCTGGGCAACTCGGCCGCGCTCGATCCGCAGCTGGGCGAAATCTACATGCCACCCTCATTCCACACGGCCGCGCGTGCGGTGGCATCAATCCAGCGGCCAACTGAAACCAAGAGGAAAGAAGCATGATCGAATATTCCGAAACCAAACCCGGCGACAAGCTACGCATCACTGGTGCAGGCGCGCCGGGGTTTGCTGCGCTAGGCGATACTGTCACCGTCACCGAATGCAATGGAACGAACCGCTGCGACGTGGTGCATAACGCGACCGGCGAGAGCGCATATTTCGCCCTTACTTGCGGCGCGCAACGGCTTGAGCGCGCCGAGTCCTGAAAACCCCCGGAGGCCACATGACCGACGCTTTCGCCACTGTAGTCCGCCTCATGTGGATTGATGACCTGATCGAGGAAGAAGGGCAGATTCAGCGCAGCGACATCGCCCGTGCGTTTCGCATGTCGGTTCAGCAGGCCAGCCATGACCTGCGCAGATACATGCAACTGAACCCTCGCCGGATCGCCTACGACCCATCGCCGCGCTGTTACATACAGGTCGAAGGCTCAAAGCCTCTGTTCACACGCGGCCACCGATGCGCAGCGGCTGAAATCGTTTCGGCCGTGGCAGAGCATTACCCCGCCCAAGAACAATCAAATTAATCCCCGAAAGGAAACGCCATGATCATGATATCAACCCAAGTGACCGGCCCCCAGATCGCCCGCGAGCTTTGCTCGGACGCCGAGGAAATGGCCTATGCGCTCGAGGAAATGTCCGAGCAGAATTTGCAGGATGAAGCGGCAGAAATTGCGGATCATCTGCCCTACGGCTCGAGCGATAGCATCATCAAAATGTTGCGCGAACTGGCCGACAACCTCGCCAGCGCGGCGCAGTCCGACTAGCCCCGGAGAACGGGCAGCGCGTCAAATCCATCCCCATCTTTTCAAATCTAGCCTGAGGAAAAAAGCATGAACCAAAAACAGGAAATGGGCAGGCTGGCTATGCGGGTCGAAGGTGATCTCTGGGTCGCATACTACGCATTGCCAAAGACCATGGATGGCGCGCTGTTTTTGGGCTCGATCCAGATGGCGTTCGTCCAAGATGAGAGTGCGAAGCAGATTTTCATGGCGCTCATGCGCGATGCAGTGTCTCTTATCATCAAGGGGCAGACTGGCGTCGATCCGCAGTGGCCTGATCCTTTCGGTAAACCAGCTCCACAGCACGAACGCAGCGGGCGCGCTTGAAAACTATCTTTCGGAGAGACCCATGTTTGATGTGATTGGATGCGGTGAAGGTTGGCAGGTGCGCAAGAATGGGCGACCTGTAGGCAGCGTTTACAAAACGGAAGAGAGGGCTTTTGCGCTCATTAATCGTCTGACGCGCGACGAGAAGCTATCTGATCGACCTTGCATCACCTGCAAGACTGCATTCAAATCCGAAGGCCCACATCATCGCATGTGTCGACCCTGTCGACAGCTGGCAACTGGGATGCTGGCGATATGAATAGAGGCTGTCCGACTCGGACGGCTTCGGACGGTCGGACGGCCAAATTCGGACGAAGCGCCAAGGGTCTGAATTTTAAGGATTAAGTGGTGCCCCCACACGGACTCGAACCGCGGACCTACTGATTACAAATTGCCGTGCTATTGTTTGTTTTCAAGTGGTTAG